>JGI25326J35508_1000012_pt1 | contig 102481 bp, 102 predicted proteins | sample HigsolmetaAR201D_FD_35508 | JGI IMG/M metagenome (IMG submission 35508)
CAGGAGCGCCTGGCCCTGGAACTTCGTGGTCGACACGATCCGGTCGATCTCCTGCCGCAGGGCCTGGAATTCCTCGTCGATCCGGGCGCGGCCCTGCGCGTCCACGTTGTCCGACGCGGCCTGCGTGGCCAGTTCCTTCATCCGCTCCAGGATCGCCTCCACCTTGCCGGCCGCGCCCTCCATGATCTGGAGCATCGAGTTCGCCTGCTCAGCGTTCCGCGTAGCCTGCTGCAGCGCCCGCGTGGTCGCGCGCAGCTGGTTCGCGATCCCGAGGCCCGCCGCGTCATCCGCTGCCCGGTTGATCCGGAACCCGGTCGAGAGCCGGCCGAGCGCCTTGCCGAGCTTGTCGTTGGTCACCGTCAGCGCCCGGTGGGTGTTGATCGCGGCGACGTTCGTGTTGATCCGCATCTCTCGTCTCCTCCGCTTCAGAGGTTCTCTCGGAGCGCCCGCGCTCCCTGCCTGGCCGGCACTTCCCGGCCGCTGGTCTACAGTATCGGCGCCGCGGTCCCGGATCTTGAGCGCCCCCGCCGCCCGCCCGGCTTCAGGGCGCCCGCGCGGCGCTTGCCCGGCTCAGCCCGCCGGGCCGCCGGTCTCGACGGTCCGGGCAACGTCGTCCACGTACGGCAGCAGGATCGTGATCCGCCGGTTCGTCGGGTCGAGTGGACGGGACGGCACCCGCAGTTGCCGGTCCGCGTACCCGCGCACGCCCGCGAGCCGGTCCTCGGACAGACCGCCCTCCAGGAGCACGCGCCGGGCCGCGTTCGCCCGGTCCACAGAGAGCTCCCAGTTCGAGTACGCCGTCGACCCGAAGGGCGCCGCATCCGTGTGCCCCTCCACCACCACCGCCTCCGCCACCCCGTTCAGCTCCGCGGCGATCACCTGCAACACTCGCCGCAACGCGGGCTTCACCTCGGACGAGCCGAACGCGAAGAACGTCTCGCCATCATCCGACTCGATCAGCTCGATCCGGAGCCCGTCCGTGGTCAGCACGATCTCGACCTGGGCGTCCAGGTCGAGTACGCCGTCCATCCCCGCGAGCCGCTCCCGCAAACGCTCGCGGAGCTCTTCGAAGCGCCGTCGCTGGTACTCCCGCGCCAGCAGCGACAGCCGCTCCGTCCCCACCGGCACCGGCGAAGCCCCGGATCCGAGCGGATTGTCGCCGACCGCGTACGACTTCTTGAAGCCGACCGGGTTGCTGAAATAACCCTGGACCAGCTCCTTCACGTCCGTCTCCATCCCCACGATCCACATCACCATGAAGAACGCCATCATCGCGGTCACGAAGTCCGCGTACGCCACCTTCCACGACCCGTGATTGTGCGGCCAGCGGCCTTTGGCCTTCCGGACCACCCGGATCACGGTCTTGTCGCCCTTCTTCGACTTCATGCCGCCGCCCCCCTACGCCGCGTCATCGCCTCCAGCTCGGCGAAGGACGGCCGGTCCTCGGGGTCGATGTTGCGCCGCGCGAACTCCACCGATGTGATGGGCGGGTCCCCTCGCGCAAAGGACAGCAGCGCCGTGCGGATGCACATCATGTAGGCCTGCTCGCTCTTCGCCCGCGCCTCGATCGCGTGCCCCAGCGGCCCGACCACGCCGTACGCCATCAGCACGCCCAGGAACGTGCCCACCAACGCCGCCGCAATGCTCTCCCCGATCTCCATGGGCGATCCCCCGATCCTCCCCATGGTGATGATCACGCCCAGCACCGCGGCCACGATCCCGAACGCGGGCATCGCGTCGCTGATCCTGGAGAACGCATGCGGCACCGTCATCGCCGCCTCGTGCCGCTGCTCCAGGTCCACTTCCAGGATCTCGGCCAGATGATGGTCTTCCACCGCGCCCGTCAGGAGCACCTTCATGGTGTCCGACAGGAACGACATGGCCTGGTGGTTGTTGTAGAAGGTCGGGTACTTCTTGAAGAGCTCGCTCGTCTCCGGCGACTCGATGTGGGACTCGATCCCGATCAGGCCGTCCTTCCGGGCGAGGTAGAACACCTCGTACAGGACCTGGAGCAGCTCCGCGTACGTCTGGCGGTTGTAGGTGTCCGGCTTCAGCAGCCCGACCGCCTCCTTGAACATCCTCACGACGACCGCCGGCTTGTTGCCGATGATCGCCGCACCCAGCCCGGCACCTCCAATGATGATGAACTCGGAGATCTGGATCAGGACCGCGACTTTGCCGCCGTGGAACGTGTACCCGAGGAGAATGCTGCCGAAGACTACGAGGAATCCGATGCCGACGGACACGAGCCCATCCTCTCCTGGTCAGGTCGCCCCTTGCCCTTTCCCGGGCTGCATGCCAGAGTATCGGCACGCTTCACCGAGAACTTGAAACCGTCATTCGGGACCGAGCGAGGAGGCTCGTGGATGCAGCGGCACCGCAGCCGGCTGATGGATGGGTACGGGCGCCTGGGTGCGGAGTGGGAGCGGGTCGGCTCGCGCCTGATGTCGGGGGTCTGCCATTTCTTCAACGACCGGCTCATGGTCGTGCTCGGAACCCTCGATCTGCGGGAGGAGCTGGAAGGCGATCTGAGCGAGGACCTGCGCCTGATCCGGGGCGAGATGGACCGGATCCAGCAGGCGGTCGGATCGGTATCGGCGGTTTTCCGCCTGCCCGGGGGCGAGCGCGAGCCTATCTGGCTGGGCGATCTGGCGGCGGAGATCGCGGCCGCGCACGGGTACCGGCGGGATACGGAGCATGTGCGGGTCGAGGCGCGGGAAGACGCGCCGGTGATCATGGTCTCGGTGGACCTGCCGCTCCTCTACCGGGCTTCCCTCATGCTCCTCGATTGGACGGGCTCGTCCGTGAAGGGTGTGCCGGGCGCCGAGATCACCATTTCGTACGGGGAGGACTGCGGTGCGCCGGCGCTGTGGATCGGTGCCCGCACCTCGGTGGCGGGCAGCTTCGGGGTCGGGAGACTGGCCTGGCTCGACCGGGATTCGGGCGTGGACGCGTCCCGGCAGGACGGGTGGACCGCCAACTTCGTGGCGCTGCAGCAGTATCTCGCGGATGCCGGCGTCGAGCTGGCCATGGTCGACCCGGTCGCGTCGGACGGGGGGCTGATCCGCTTCGTGCTCCGGTTCCGCGAAGGGGTGGACCCGGCGGAGTAGCGGACGGCGCGGCGGGTTGCCCGCGGGNGAGCCGGCCGGGCCGGGCATCGGGCTCCCGGCGTGGAACGTTCCCGGGCCCGTCCTCGCCCGGGAATCGAGTCGGGCGACGTTGCGCCCGGCACGCCTCGGGACCCCGATCACCCCGCGCCGGCTACGCCCGCCTCCGGAGCGTGTGATCCGGCGCCGCGCCCCCCCCCGGGCTTCCCCGCTCACATCTCCAGGACGGTCCTCAGCATCTCATCCGCCGCGGTGACGAGCCGGGCGGCGGCGGAGTACGCGGCCTGGAACTGGATCAGGCGGATCAGCTCTTCGTCCAGGGAAACGCCGTGGACGCTGGCGCGGCGCGAATCCGTGTGCGCCACCAGCGTCTCCTGCGCTTCCGCCATGTCCGTGTGGTGCCGGACGGCCGCGCCCAGCTCCGCCACCCCGGCGACGTAGTAGTCGTTGAACGTCGCCCCGAGGTCGGGGTGCGGCGTGGTGCGGAGCGCGGCNAGCCGGAGCGCGATGTCGTTCGCGCCGGCCACCGGGTCGCCGTTCACATNCCCCGAACCCGCGGCGATCCGGCGCGGGTCCTGCCGGATCGCGTCGGCCACCCGGATCGAGCCGGCGTTCGTGCCCGTCGGGTCGAAGAAGTCGAGACCGGTTTCGCCGGCGAGGTTCACGCCCTCCCGATGGATCTCGTTGACCGCGCTCACCAGCGCGGCGGCCAGCGCGTCGAGCCGGGCGCGCTGCGCGGGGATCGTCTCGCTCAGGAGGCGCATCGCGGCGCCGATCCGGCCGCCCGCCGGATCGATCGGGCGGCTCCGGCCGACGAACCCGACCTCCCAGCCGTCCGGCGTGATCCGCGCCTCGATGGCGAAGGACCGGGAGCGGTCCACGATGCGCGCGCCGGCCATGATCACGCCCACCGCGCCGTTCTCCTCCTCGATCACGTCGATGGACGCGAGCTGGGACAGCTCATCCAGCAGCCGGTCCCGGGTGTCCCGCAGATCCGCCGCCGTCCTGCCGGTGACTTCGACCGACACGATCTGCCGGTTCAGCTCGGCGATCTGGGAGGCGATGTCGTTGATCCGCGCCACCGTGTCGACCAGGTGCTCCTCGACGCCCGTCCGGATCTGGTCGAGCCGGTCCGCGAGCCGGTTGAACGTCATGGCGAGCTGCTGGCCGTGGCCGTAGACCAGCGCCCGCGCCGAGTCGTTGTACGGATTCGTCGCCAGCTCGCTCCACGCGGACCAGAACGCGTCCATCTGCGCGCCGAGCCCCTGCTCGGACGGCTCCGCGTACGCGCTCTCGATCAGCCCGAGGATGTCCCGGGTGAACCCGTGGCCGGCGGCGAGCTCGGACTCCTGCCGGTAGGTCCTGTCCAGCAGCACGTCCCGTTGACGGATGACGTCGTTGAGCAGGACGCCGGTGCCGAGCATGCCGTTCGGGGTGTTGACGGGCGGCGAGGCCGTCTGGTCGATCCGCTGGACCGTGTACCCCTCGGTCCCGGCGTTCGCGATGTTGTGGGCCGTGATCTGAACCGCCCTCTGGCTCGCCGCGAGCGCGGAGTTCGCGATGGCCAGGATCGCACCGATCGAAGCCATGGTCAGACCTGTTCGTCGATGAGGGAACGGCGTGCGCGCGCGGCCAGGCCCGAGATGCCACGCCCCGGGTACGTCAGGTGCCGCTTCGGCATCCCCGAGAGTACGCGCACATGGGCCTCACCGGCCTGGATCGCCCGATCCAGGATCCGGCGGTTGAGGGAGAGGTCGCGCACCAGCTCCGCCGCCACGGCGCGGACCTCGTCCCGGGCCGCGGTCACCGCATCGGTCGCGGCGTCGCCGAGCGCTTCCACCAGCTCACTGAGGGGGACATCCTCCCTGCCGGTGAGCACCTGCACCAGCGTCCGGCGCCGGAGCCGCGCCTCGCCGAGCGTCAGGAGCAGCCGGTGCACCGCGTGAATGCTGTCGTTGACGGACTCCATGTCCTCGGCCGCGATCCCCTCCCGCTGGTCCCGCAGGACCTGGCTCAACTCCCCGAGGAGCCGGGCCTCGGTCCGGAGCGCGTCCGCCAGCGCATCCGCCGAGACCGTGGGCGGGCGGACCGCGAGGGTCCCGCCGGGGCGCGTCGAGACCGTTGCCGCGCCCACGGGCTCGCTCCATGCGCTGTGCGACGTCATCATGGCAACCTCCCCGGTTGCGCCGCAGTCTGCTCCGTGACAGCCGCATCCCCGAGCAACGGCCGGAAGCGGCGGTAGAGCGCGGCGCCGAGCCCGTTCTCGGAACGACTCGCGGCCAGCTCGGACAGATGCTGGTCGAAGAGCCCGGTGAAGATGTCCTCCCCCGCCCCGCCGTCCAGCAGGCCGCCTTCGGGGATCGATGAACGCATGGCCTTCATCATCTCGTTGATGAACACACCCTCGAAGCGGGCGCACGCCTCGCGCAGCGCGGCATCCCGATCCGCGGGCGCGCCCCCGGTCAGCCGGGCCGCGTGAGCGCCATAGCCGGAAACACCCTGGATCATCGGGTCACGACCTCCGCGGCGATCGCCCCGACGCGGCGCAGGGATTCGAAGATCGCCGCGATCTCCGTGGCGCCCGCTCCGATCGCGTGGAGCGCCGCCGCAATGTCCTGTACCGAGGAGCCGGCCGAGACCTGGACCGTGCCGGGAAGGTCCGCGACCGGCTCCGCCGCGCCGATCGTCAGCGTCATCCCGGCGTGGCTCACCACGGCCTCGCCCACCCGCAACTCGCCGCCGGCCACCACCGTGCCGTCCCGGCCATCGATGATGATCTGGCCGCGCCGGTTCGGCGCGATGCGCAGCTCGCCGACCGCGGCGAGGAATTCGGCGGCATCATATCCATTGTCGGACTGTGGCGCGCTGAGCTTTACCGCGCCCGGGTCCTCGACCACCGCGGTGCCCGGCCCGAACTGCTCGTTGATGGCGCGGGCGATGCGCGTGGCCGTGGCCAGATCCGGCTCCCGAAGCATGAGCCGGGACGCCGAGCCGAAGTCCACGGAGCCCAGCGAGACCTCGAGCAGTCCGCCGGCCGGCACCCGGGCCGCGGTCTCCACGCTGTACGAGACGCGGCCACCGTTCCCGTTCCCCTCGCTCAGCACGAGCGGCCCCTGCGCGGTGGCCACCGCCGGCCCGCCCGGCTCGGCCACGAGCGGCGTGGCCCAGAGCACCCCGCCACGGAGCGAGACCGCATCCCCGATGGACGCCACCTGGACGTCGAACCGCCCGCCCGGCCGGAGGTACGGCGAGGCCTCGGCGGTCACCAGGACCGCGGCCACGTTCCGCGTCCGCAGCACCTGCGGGGGCACCTCGATGTCGAAGTTGCGGAGCAGGTTCGCCACCGACTGCACGGTGTGCCGCGCGCCGTACGCGCCCACGGCGCGGTCGCCCGTGCCGTCCAGCCCGACCACGAGGCCGTAGCCCACGAGCCGGACCGGCACGTCCCGCTCCATGATCGTGAGGTCGCTGATCCGGACCTCCTGCCCGGCGGCGGGCCGGGCGGCGGCAAGGATCACGGTGAAGAGCGCGGCGCTCAGGAGCCGGGCGCCGCCGGCCCGGCGCGACAGGTTCCGTACGTTGCGGTTCATGGCCAGATCCATCCGATCAAGCGGGACAGAATGCCGGCGCGCGGAGTGCTGAGCTTGCCGGTGGAGCGGTACTCGATGCTCGCGTTCGCGATGCGCCAGGACTCGACCACGTTGCGGGCGGAGATGTCCGCCGGCCGCACCCAGCCGGAGAGCCGGACCTCCTGCTCGTGGTTGTCGATCCGGAGCGTGCGCGCGCCTTCCACCCGGAGCGAGCCGTCCGGCTCGACGCCCACGACGCGCACGGTCAGCTCGGCGGTGAACCGGTCCCGGCGCGTGGCCACGCCCCGCTCCCGGGACTCGCCCGTGTTGGTCGACCGAACGCCGAGATCCACGACCCGCCCGAGGCCGGTGCGATCGCCCCGGTCCCCCACGTCGAGCGAGGCCCGCCGGCTCCGGTCATCCAGCGCGGTGTTCGCCCGGTCCGCGGACGCGAGCGTGTACTCGTCGATCAGCACGGTGATCAGGTCGCCCGGCTGGAAGTGCCTGCGGTCGCTGGTCCAGGAACGGATCACGCGCGGCGCGTCCGGCCGGCCCGCCTCCTCGCCGGTCTGGGCCAGGGCGGGCGCGGCGCCCGCCAGGGCCATGGCGGCCACCGCGGCCGCGCGGACGTAACGTCCGATCGTATGCATGGTTGCCTCTCTCATCCGTCGAGTCTTACCGTGCCGGGACCCGCGGCCGTCCCCTCCAGCCGCCGCCCCGCCTCCGTTCTCACAGCTACCCGCTCTCCCTTGGCGGCGGACCCGAGCGCCCGGGCGGGGAGCGTCAGCTCCACGGCTCCGCGCCGCACGACCACCCGGACGGTCTCGCCCGCGCGCACCGCCGGCGGCGGCGCCACAGCCGGCGGCCGGAGCACCTCGCCGTTGCCGATCGCCCGCCGGGTCACCCACCCGGGCTCGACGCCGGCTGCGGCGTCCGCGGCCGGATCGCCCCACGCCACCGTCGTGCGGTACTCCAGGTCCTGCTCGCTCAGGGCGACATCCCGCGGCAGCGGCCTCGCCGCAACCGCCTCCGTCCGCTCGGTCCCGGCCCGGACCCAGAGCCGGATGCCGGGATCCCCGGGCTCCGCGCCGACCAGCGCCACGAGCCAGACGCCCCGGGCGCCTCCGCCCACCAGCTCGACCCGGGCGTTCTCCGGGACACGCACCGCCCCGCGCGGCGGAGACCACTCCAGGCGCACCCGATCGGCGTCGATGCCCCAGCGCTCCGCGATCGCCGCCGCCACCTGCGCCTCGATCGCCGGGCCGGGGGCCCAGCCCGCGGAGGAGGAGGGGGCCGGCAACCCGGCCTGCGCCGACGTCGCCTGGAGCGCATCGAGCCGCCCCGCGGCCGCCAGCACGACCGCCAGCGCCACCGCCGCCGCGACGCCCACGGCCCTCCAAAGTCCTCCCTGCCTTCCGAGCATCATTCCGCCGCCTCCGGAGAACGCAGATCAGCGCAGCAAGCCGCTCGTGACCTCGGACATGTCCTCGCTCGCCTTGATGGCCTTCGCGTTGATCTCGTAGGCCCGCAGCGCCGCGATCATGTCCACCATCTCCTGCACGATCTCCACGTTGCTCGCCTCCAGGCTCCCCTGGATCACCCGGCCGAAGCCATCCTCCTGCGGCGTCCCCATGAGCGGCGGCCCGGACGCGGTGGTCTCCACGTACAGGTTCTCCCCGATCGCCCGCAGACCCGCCGGGTTTGCGAATCGCGCGAGCTCGATCCGCCCGATCTCGATCGGATCCACCCCGCCCGGCTGCGTGACCGTGATCACACCCGTCCGGGACACCATCACCTCCGTGGCATCCGGCGGGATCACCACCTCCGGGACCAGCGGATAACCGCCTTGCGTGACCAGCAGACCCTGATCGGAGATCGTGAAGCTGCCGTCCCGGGTGTAGCCGATCGCGCCGCCCGGGAGCCGGACCTGGAACATCCCCTGGCCGTCGATCGCCAGGTCCAGCGGCCGACCCGTCTGCTCGAGCGGGCCCTGCGTGTCCAGCCGCTGCACCGCCGCCAGGCGGGTGCCCCGCCCGATCTGGATCGCCTGCGTGCTCCCCGAGAACGGATCGCCGATCGTGCCGGCACCCTGCGTCGTCTGGTAGAGCAGGTCCTCGAAGTGCGCCCGGCTTCGCTTGAAGCCCGGCGTGTTCACGTTCGCCAGGTTGTTCGCGATGACCTGCACGCGCACCTGCTGCGCGATCATCCCCGTCGCCGAAGTCCGGAGTGCTGGGTCCATGGCTTCACCGCCTTTTCACTTTGTGTCCCGGATTACGGCCCGCGTCCGTGCGGCGAGCCCCTCAGGAGACCTTGCCAATGTCGTTGGAGATGGTGGACATCACGCCGTCGATCACCCGGATCGACCGCTCCACCGCCGCGTGCGACCGCTGGATCGTGATCATCTCCACCAGCGACGCGATCGGATCCACGTTGCTCCGCTCGAGGTGGCCCTGGTGGATCCGGCGCTCGTCCTCGGGCACGCGCACCCGCGCGTCCGCCGGCACGTAGAGCCCCGCGCCCTGGCGCTCCAGCTCCACGTCCTCCACCGGCCGCTCGAGCCGGAGCCGCCCGTACTCCACGCCGTCCACCGTGACCATGCCGGTGCGATCGATCTCGACCGTGCCCGGAGGGAGCACGAGCTGCCCCCGGTCGGAGAGGACCGGGTTCCCGCTCATGTCCACCAGACGCCCGGCATCATCGATCCGGAGCGAGCCGCCTCGCGTCCACCGCTCCCCGCCCGGCGTCCAGACCACCAGGTAGCCCTCGCCTTCAATGGCCACGTCCAGGTGCCGGCCCGTCGGGTCCAGCGTGCCGGCGGTCCGGTCCGTTGCCGCCTCCGCCTCCGGCGCCCGCCCCTCCAGCAGCCGGGCGAAGACCCGCTGGCCCTTGAAACCCACCGTTTCCGCGTTCGCCAGGTTGTTCGCCAGCACCTGATGCCGGAACTCCCAGTACCGCAGCGCCGACGCCGCCACGCGCAGTCCGTCGTTCATAGCGCCTCCACGGTTCAGCTCTTCCCGCCACGCACCGTCGCCCGGCGGCGCGCTCCGGCGTACGCCGGCACCGGCGCAGCCATCCCCCGCGGCGCCACCCGCGCCAGGGTGACCAGCGCGTCCCGGGCGATCCGGGTCCGCCGCGCCACCTCCGCCGGCGCCGCGCCGTTCGCGAGCAGGCCCTGCGCGAACCGGATCCGCATCCGCCGCGCGTCCGCCCCGGCGTTCACGTCCGCATGCCGCTTCGCCTTCATGCTCCGGCGCCGGAGCATGACCCCGAACACCACGGCCAGGAGCGGGAGCACGGCGCACATAAGGAGCACGACCCGCTCGGGCACGGACCGGAGCAGCGGCACCGCGGCGGCGGCCGCATGGATCCGCCCGGTGACCCGGCCCGGCCCGGAAAGGGTGGGCGCGGCGACGGCCCCGGCCTCCACGACGTCGCCTCCNGCCGCCGGATACGCGGCCTCCGCCGCCTGCGCGCCGCCATCGGCCGGGCTCTCCGCCAGCGGCTCGGCCACGGCGGCCCCCGCGACCTGCGCCGCGCTCTGTCCCCGTGCCACGCCCAGCGGCGGCTCCCCCGCCCGCGCCTCCGCGGGTCCGATCAGCAGTACGACCAGGGCCAACCCCCACGTCATCCTTCTCATGCGTCCCTCCTCAGCTCCTCAGGTGCGCGAGCCGCTGCCGTAGCGTGTTGAGCGCCTTGGTCCGGATCTGCGAGACCCGGGATTCGGTGATGTCCAGGACGGCGCCGATCTCGTGCAGCTTGAGTTCCTCGAAGTAGTAGAGCGACAGGACGATGCGCTCCCGTTCCGGCAGCCGGGCAATCTCGTCCTGCACGATGGCGAGGATCTCGCTCTCGGTGATCCGGTCCTCGATCGGGTCGGCGGAGGTGTCCGCCACGAGCTCCGCGCGGGTGGCGGACCGCCCCCGGGCGCGCTCCACCCGCTCGTAGATCGAGACGGGCGTCGCTTCATGTTCCGCGAGCTGCCACCGCCAGAGCTCCTCGACCTGGATCCCGATGGCGCGCGCGGTTTCGTGGTCGCTCGGCTCCCGCTCCAGCGTGGCGGCGAGCGTGTTCCTCGCCGCGGCCACGGCGCGCTGCCTCCGGCGCACCAGGCGGGAGGTCTGGTCCCAGCGCCGCAGGTCGTCGAGGATCGCGCCGCGGATCCTGGGTGCGGCGAAGGTGCTGAACGCGATCCCGCGGTCCGGGTCGTAGCGTTCGATCGCGTCGATCAGGCCGATCGTGCCGGCGCCCACGAGGTCGTCCAGCTCGGGCCCATCCTGGCCGGGCCGCAGCATGCGCCGCGCGATGTGGTGCACGAGCGGCAGGTGCCTGCGCACGAGCTCGTCGCAGATCGCCGGGTCTCGACGCCGTCGGTACTGCTCCCAGAGCGAACCGTGCTCCATCGGTCACGCCTCCATGAGCCGGAGCTGCGCCGGGCCGTCGATCGGTGCGGAAACGGGTGCGGCGAGTCTGGCGAGGATCTCCCGGGCGGCGCGCACCGCGCGGCAGCGGTCCGGCGTCTGCTCGAGGAGCGTCCCCGCCTCCACCGAGGTGGCCAGCGTCGGATCGTTCGGAACGGCGCCGGCGAGCTCGGCGGACTGGTCGAGGAACCGGTCGAGCGCCGTGGCGAGGACCTGCGTCACCCCGCGCGCCTCGGCGCTCCCCGCCCGGTTCACCACCAGGTCCACGGCGAGCTCCGGCGCGTGGGACCACGCTGCCTTCATGAGCGCGTATGCGGCGGTCACCGCGATGCGGCCCGGGTCCGTCACCACCACGAGGCGTCCGGCGCCGCTCTCCAGCGCGGCCACCACCGTGTCGAGCCGGCTCCCGGCATCGATCACCACGTGGTCGAACTCGCCCCAGAGCCGGCTCAGCCGCCGGACCAGCACGCGCCACTCCGCGCCCGACGGCGCCGGCTCATCCGTGTCCGGCGCAACTCCCGACCGCGCCAGCGTCAGCCGGTCGGAGAGCGCCGTGAGCACGTCCCGCGGTTCGGCGGCGTCGCCGCGCAGGCCGGTGATGCCCGGCCCCGCCGGGGCGTTCAGCATCGTGCTCAGCCCGCCCACGGCCGGGACCCCGTCCACCAGGAGCGCGCTCCCCTCCCGAGCGGCCGCGCTCGCCAGCAGCGCGGCCACCGTCGAGGTGCCCACGCCCCCCTTCCCCGCACCGACCGCGATCACGTGCCCCGCCCGCACCGACCACCGGGTGCGCGGCGGATTCGCGGCCCTGAACCGCCTCACCGATTCGAGCTGCGTGTTCATCCAGCCCTCGCGATCAGCTCTTCGAAGCCGAGGGAAGCCATGAGCCGCGTGGCCGCCGGATGCAGCGCGTCCGGAACGTCCTGCCCGTCGGTCACCCACCGCGCCGGCAGCTCCAGAGCGTACGCCAGCTCCGCCACACCCAGCTCCCCCGGCACCTCATCCAGCTTCGTCAGGAGCACGTGCGTGAGCCCGAGACCCGCCAGCTCATCCCGGATGGCCAGCGCTACGTCCGTCCGGATCGTCGCCGGGAGCACCAGGTGCACCTCCGACGGCCCGATGCGCCGCAGCAGCTCGTGCCACTCACGCCCGGACCCGCCCGCCCGCGGGCTCCGGCCCGGAGCGTCGACCAGGATCACGTCGCACCCGCTCAGCCGCTCGAGCGCACCCGCCAGGTCCGACGCGTCGTACACGACCTCGCACGGCAACCCCGCGATGTCCGCGTACAGCTGGAGCTGCTCCACCGCCGCCACCCGGTACGTGTCCAGCGTGATCAGCCCCGGGCGCCGGCTCCCGAAGACGTGCGGATGCAGCGACAGCTTCGCCAGCGTCGTGGTCTTCCCCGCCCCGGTCGGCCCGACCAGCGCCACGACGTGCTTCCCCGTCCGGCTGCGCCGCCCGGCCGCACCGCCCATGTCCGTGATCCGCCGGCGAAACGCATCCACCTCATCCCGCTTCGCGGCCACCACCTCCACCACCCGCGCCCCGCGGTCCTTCGTCCAGTGGGTCCGCAGGATCAGCGCATCGTCTCCGAGCCGCTTCCTCACCTCGTGCAGGACCCCGTGCAGGTCCCGGCCCCGGAACGTCTCAGTTCGCATTGGGCAGCTCCCACGTAGCGATCGTGATCAGTTCGATGTGCGGCGGCAGCTCCGCGAGCGACACCACCGGAATCGCCGGGAGCACCGGCTCCAGCAGCCGCCGGATCCCCACCCGCAGCGACGGCGGCGTGATCAGCGGAACCGGCCGGCCCTCCGCCCCGTGCACCTTCGTCAGCCGCGCGAGCTCCTGCAGCAGCTTCGTCAGCAGGTCCGGATCCAGCATCCCGCCCGCCTTCGGCTGCCGCGGGTTGAACAGCCCCATCAGCGCCGCCTCGAGCCTCGGCCCCACCGTGATCGCCCGCACCGTCCCGTCCGGCGACGCGTACTGGTCCGCGATCACCTTCGACAGCGCTCGCCGCACGTGCTCCGTCAGCGCCTCCGGGTCCTTCACCTGGTCCGCCGCGTCCGCCAGCGCCTCCAGGATCGTCACCATGTCCCGGATCGGGACCTGCTCCCGGAGCAGCCGCTGGAGCACACGATGGAGCACGCCGAGCGACACCCGCGCCGGAATCACTTCCTCCACCAGCGCCGGGTAGCTCCGCTTCAGCGCGTCGATCATCTCCTGCACGTCCTGCCGGCCGAGCAGGTCCGCCGCATGCTTCTTCAGCGTCTCCATGAGGTGCGTGGCCACCACCGTGGACGGCTCCACCACCACGTAGCCGTTCGCCTCGGCGGTGATCCGGTCCTCCGGCGTGATCCACACCGCCGGCATGCCGAAGCTCGGGTCCGACGTGGCGATCCCGTCCACCGGCTGGAGCACGCCGCCGGTGTCCAGCGCGAGCAGCCTGCGGCTCAGCACCTCGCCCCGGGCGATCTCGGAGCCGCGCAGCCGGATCACGTACTCCTCGGCACCGAGCCGGACATCATCGCGGATGCGGATGGGCGGGATCAGGATCCCGAGCTCGAGCGCGGCCTGCTTCCGCAGGAGCCGGATCCGCTCCAGGAGGTCTCCCCCGTGGGATTCGTCGACGAGCGGGATCAGCCCGTACCCGACCTCGAGCTCGACCGGGTCGATCTGGAGCAGGTCGTGCACCGGGTTGTCCACGGGCTGCGGCGCGTCCGGCCGGGCCTGCTCCACCTGCTCGCGCACCCGGGCCCGCTCCTGGGCAACCCCCGCGGTGCGGGCGGCCAGCGCCACGGCCCCGGCGAGCACCAGGAAGGGCACGGTGGGGAGCCCGGGAACCAGCGCCGTGGCAGCCAGCACGCCGCTGCTCGTCCAGAGCGCCCGCGGCTGCGCCCCGAACTGGCCGAGCATCGCCGTCCCCAGGTGCGTTCCGCCCGCGGAGTGCGTGACCATGATGCCCGCGGCCGTGCTCACGATCAGCGCCGGGATCTGGCTCACCAGCCCGTCCCCCACCGTCAGGATCGTGTACTCGCTGAGCGCCCGGGACAGCGGCAAGCCGCGCTGCACCATGCCCACGAAGATCCCGCCGAGAATGTTGATGGCCGTGATCAGCAGGCCGGCGATCGCGTCCCCGCGTACGAACTTCGCCGCGCCGTCCATGGCGCCGTAGAAGTCCGCCTCCCGGGAGATCTCCTCGCGCCGGCGCTTCGCCTCCGTATCGTCGATCAGCCCCGCGCTGAGGTCCGCGTCGATGCTCATCTGCCGCCCCGGCATGGCGTCCAGCGTGAACCTCGCGGCCACTTCCGCGATCCGGCCGGCGCCCTTCGTGATCACCACGAAGTTGATCGCCACCAGGATCAGGAAGATCACCACGCCGACCGCGTAGTTGCCGCCGATCACGAACTCCCCGAACGCCCGGATCACCTGCCCGGCATCGCCCTCGCCGAGGATCAGCCGCGTGCTCGCCACGTTGAGGGACAGGCGGAACAGCGTCAGGAGCAGGAGCACCGTCGGGAAGCTGCTGAACTCCAGCGGATCGTTCGTGTTCAGCGCCACGAGGAGCACGACCACCGACAGGGCGATGCTCAGCGCGAGCATCAGGTCGAGCATCGGGGCCGGGAGCGGGAGCACCAGCACCGTGATCACGAACACCACGGTGGCCGCGAGCACCAGCTCCGCCGGCCGCCCGAACACGGGACGAGACAGCACCGCCGCCAGACCGCTCATTCGATCACCCTCTCGATCCCGGCGAGGCCGCCGGCCCTACGACGCATCACGTACGCGAGCACCTCCGCCACCGCCACGTACAGCTCGACCGGGATCGGCTGCCCGACGCGGCAGCTGGCCAGCATGGCGCGCGCGAGCGGACGGTTCTCCACGATCGGCACGCCCGCGGCCAGCGCGATCTCACGGATCCGCTGCGCGATCTTGCGCTGCCCCATGGCCAGCACGATCGGCGCGGGCGCCTTCGCCGGGTCGTACTTGAGCGCCACCGCGATGCGCGTCGGGTTCGTGACGACGACATCCGCGGTCGGCACCGCACGGAGCATCTGCCTCCGCGCCAGCGCCCGCCCCATGCTCCGGAGCCGCGCCCGGATCATGGGATCACCCTCCGTCTCCTTGTGCTCCTGCTTGACCTCCTCCCGGCTCATCCGGAGGCTCTTCTCGAACTGCCGGAGCTGGAAGAAGTAGTCTGCGGCGGCGAGCGCGAGGTAAGCGGCGCCCGCGGTCATGAGCACCCGCACGCCATAGCGCCGGGCCACCTCGGCGAGCGCGGCCGGGGACTTCTGCGGGAGCGCGAGCAGCTCCTCCCATGCGCTGGAGAGCGCGAAGTAGACCGCGCATCCGACGATCACGAGCTTCAGGACGGACTTCCCGAGCTCGGCCAGCGACCGGATCCCGAAGATCCGCTTCAGGTTGTTGTGCGGTGCGAGGCGCGACCAATCCGGCTCGATCGGCTTGAGCGAGAGCACCCCGCGCGCCTGGGCCGCGCCCACGAGGACGGCCGTGGCCGCCAGGGCGAGCGTCGGCACAGCGACCACGCCCAGCACCTGCCAGCCGATCCCCCGCACCCACTCCGCCGTGCCCGGGATCCCGACCGGCATGGCCGCGCCCATGCGCGCGCTGTGGCCGAAGATGGCGACCACCGTCTCCGTCAGGGGCCGGATCGAGACCTGCGCCACGACCGCCGCGACCAGGAGCAGGATCGCCGTGGTGACCTCGGGGCTCCTCGCCACCTGGCCTTTCTTCCGCGCATCCTCCCGCCGGCGCGGAGTCGGTGCCTCGGTCTTCTCCTGGAACGACTCAGCCGACACGGTCAGCGGCCTCCGATGAGGGCGTCCAGGATGCGCGTGACCATCGCCTCATAGGCGTCCGGCCACAGGAGGAAGGTCGTGCCGATGAGCGGCAGGGCGACCGCAAGCGTGAGCAGGCCGATCCCGATCTGCACGGGGAACGCGACCATCAGCATGTTCATCTGCGGCACGGCCCGGGCGAGGATCCCGAGGGCCACGTTGGAGACGAGCACCGCCGCGGTGACCGGCGCCGCGAACTGGAGCCCGTGCACGAAGAGCCGGCTGCCCAGCGAGACCATCTCCCACGCGCCCGCCGCGCCGTCCACCGGGCCGCCCACCGGCGCCCACTCGACCGTGGCCGCCAGAGCCTCGAGCATCAGCACGTGCCCGTTCAGCGAGAGGAACACCGCCACCGCGAAGAAGCGGGTGAACTCGCTGAGGATCGGCACCGAGTGCTGGGTCATGGGATCCAGCAGCATCGCGCCCGAGAGGCCCATGTGGATGGAGAGCAGGTCGCCGGCGACCTCCGCGGCCCCGACCAGCACCGCGGCACCCAGCCCGACGGCGAAGCCGACCAGTGTCTCCGCCATGAGCGTGGCCGGCGTCACCGACGGCGCGGCCCCGCCCGCCGTGGCGCCCGCGAGCCCCAGCGGCAGGAGCAGCACCGTCAACACCACCAGCAGCGCGGCCCGCAGCATGTACGGCACCGGGCGGCCCGAGAAGATCGGCGCCACGAGCAGCAAGCCCCCCACGCGCGCCGAGAGGAGCGCCGCGGTGGCCAGAGTGCCCGGGCTGAACGGATCGGTCGACGGCATCATCAGAACACCACCGTCGGCAGACTCCGGAACAGCTCCGTCGTGTACCGGACCGCCGACTGGAGCATCCACGAGAGCGTCAGCAGGAACGTCACGCCAATGGCGAACAGCTTCGCCACGAACGTGATGGTCTGCTCCTGCACCTGCGTCACCGCCTGGAGCACGCTGATCAGCAGCCCGACCAGGACGGCCACGGCCAGCATCGGACCCGCCAGCATCAGCGCCAGCAGGAGCGCGTTCCGCGCAAGGTCGATCACCAGGGCGTGAGGCATCGTCTCGCCGTCCTACCGGAAGCTCGCAACCAGGCCCTGCACCACCAGACTCCACCCATCCACCAGCACGAACAGGAGCAGCTTGCAGGGCAACGAGATCATGGCCGGCGGAAGCATGAACATCCCCATGCTCATCAGCACCGACGCGACGACCAGGTCGATCACGATGAACGGCAGGAAGAGCGCGAACCCGATCTGGAACGCGGCCCGCAGCTCGCTCGTGGCAAACGCCGAGACCAGCGTCATCAGCGGGATCTCCTCCGGCGTCTCGGGCACCGGCGCGCCGCTCAGCTCGATGAACGTCTCCAGGTCCCGGTCCGGCGTCTTCTCCAGCATGAACGTCCGGAACGGCACGATGGCGGCCGCGAGCATCTCGCTCTCCACGAGCTCGCCGCTCATCCACGGCGCCAGCGCCGTGCGGTTCACTTCCGCGAGCGTCGGCGTCATCACGAACGCCGTGAGCAGGAGCGCGAGCGCGGCGACCAGGTGCGCCGGCGGCGAGGTCTGCGTGCCGAGGGCCATGCGCAGGAAGTGCAGCACGACCAGGATCCGCGTGAAGCTCGTCATGAGCAGCAGTAGCGTCGGTAGCAGCGTCAGCAGCCCGATGATGAGCACCGCGCCCACCGTCCCGCTGAAGCGGAGCGGCTCCGGGCCGCTCCCGATCCGCAGGTCGATGGTCGGCAGGCCCGGGAACGCCGTTCCGCGCGCGGACCGCGCCGCCTGCTGCGGAGCGACGGGCGCCGACGCCGCGGCCCGCGCCGCCGCGAAATCGAGCTCTGCGACGTCGTCGGCCGCCGCCGCGAAGGCGGAAGCCTCCGCCGGAGTCGAGGCGTCGAGCGACGTCGCCCCTGGCTCGCTGGCGAACGCGGCGGCGGGCCCGGCGGCGAGGGCGAGCACGAGCAGCGAAGCGCCCACGCCCCCCACCCGCAGCGCGCGCATGAGCTGCTCTCCGAAGCGAATGCTCCCGCGCTCCGATTCGGGCGCCGTGCTCCGCGCTGCGACCGGAGCACTCTCGGCATCGCCCAGGTCGAGAACTGGGCGCACGCCGCCCTCCCCGACCGAGACCACCACCACGCGCTGCCCGATCCGCACCACCGCAATCCCCTGGCGGGGCCCCACGGCCGCCCGGCCCAGCACTTCCGGCTGCCACTCGCCGCCGATGCCACCGCCCAACCCCGCGTAGCGGCGGAGCACGCGGACCAATGCCGCCAGCAGCGCCAGCACCAGCGCGAGCGCGCCGAACACGCTCACCAGCGAGCCGAACGTCACGCGCCGCCTCCTGCCACCGCGGCTTGCGCCACGATGCGCGTGATCCGCACCCCGAACTGCTCGCCCAGCACCACCACCTCGCCCTCGGCGAAGCGCCGGTCGCCGATGTACACATCCACGGGCTCACCCACCGACCGGTCGAGCTGGATCACCGAGCCCCGGCCGAGCCCGAGGATCTCCTGGACGGTCATCGTCGTGCGCCCGAGCACGATGCTGACCTCCATGTTCAGGTCGAACAGCATGGACAACCCCGCCGCATCCCCCTGCATCGCCTGCCCGGGCTTCTGCGACAGCTCGTCCAGGACCGGCGCCGCCGCCGTCGGCGAGGTCTTCGATGTCACGTCACTCATCTCGGTCACAGGTTCGGGTTCAGGTTGGCATGCTCCGACTTCCCGTTGGTCTCCGGGAGCACGATCCCGGTGATCCGGAGCGCCAGGCTCGAGCCGGTCCGACCGGGTTGCGCCTCGAACTGGACCCGGCCGCCCACCAGCACCTCGATCGGACAGTCCGAGGGCAGCCCGGTCTCCAGGACGGTGCCCGGCCGCAGCTCCATCACGCGCCGGACCGGGATCTCGAAGGTCGGCAGCCGCGCCACCACCTCCAGCTCCGTGGCCCGCAGCGCCTGCTCGATCCGCTTGCGGTCCGCCGCCCGCTCGCCCTCCGTGCCCCGTCCGATCTGCAACCGCTGGGACGCCGAGCCCGTGAAGTACTTCTCCAGCACCGGGAACGGAACGCACAACGTGAGCAGGCTCTTCGGGCCGCCCGTGCGGACCTCGATGGTCGCGGTGAGCACGGGGTCCTCACGGTTCGCGATCTGGAGCATGTCCGGGATCGATTCGAACCGGCTCAGCGTGAGGCCGAGGGGGACGTGGTCCTCCCACACCTCCTGGAGGTGCTTCGCGACCCGGTCCGCGACAAGCCGGACCACCATCCGCTCGAGCGGCGTCAACGACCGGGGATACGTCGTGGATTCGCCCGTGCCGCCCAGCAGCCGGTCGATCAGGTAGAAGGCGAAGTCCTGCCCGAAGTCGATCACCGCGAGCTGGCCGCCGCTTTCCCGGACCTCATAGACGAAGGACGAGCACGGCGTGGTCAGCGACGCCACGAACTCGCCGAACGTGTTCTGCTCCACGCTCAGGAGCTCCAGCTCGACCTGCCCACGGACCCGGCCGGACAGCCAGCTCTCGACCGATTTCGCGACCAGGCTGTACATCGCTTCGAGCGCGCGCATGCGCTCCTTGGAAATCCGGTTCGGCCGCCGGAAATCGTAGAGGCGCACGCGCTCCGACTCGCCACCCGCCGCTTCCGCGGCCCCGGGCGAATCCACGGCGCCCTGTCCGGGCGCTCCCGCCTGCATCAGCGCTTCCGTGGACACGGCTTACTGGATCACGTAATGGGAGAAGTAGACCGCGCCGATCTGGGCCCGGGGCACCATGGCCAGCACCACGTCCCGGAGCTCGTTGCGCAGCGTATCCCGCGCTTCCACGTCCACCAGCTCCTCCACGGTCTTCGAGCTCAACAGCGTGAGCAGGGCATCCCGCACCTGCGCCTCGCGCCGGCGGAGCTCCTCGACCACGCTCTGGGTGCGGACCTCGAACACCACCGTGGTCATCAGGAACCGCGTGCCCTTCGTGCCCGCCGGGTTGACCACCAGGTTGTCCACCGTGTAGAGATCGCCCGGCGAACCGGAGCGGCCTCCCCTCCCCCCTTCCCCACCCCCGTGGTCGAAGTCCCCGATCGGCTCGGCGTACCCGGCACCCGACGCCCCCAGCACCCCCGACAGCCGCGGCGCCACCACGAACACCCCGACGGCTGCCCCGAGCACCAGCCCCACCACCAGGACCAGGCCAAGTACCAGCTTTCCGCTCCCTTGCTTCTCCGCCATGGAATCGCCTCGTGCAGTCTCCACACCGCTCGTGTGCGCCATCACACTCTCCACGCCTGCGTTCGCGCGGAATGGCCGAGCGTTTTGCCGCACCGGGTAATGGCACGAGGTGTACCACGTTCCGGAACCTGGCCCGGAGCGCGGAGCCGGAACTGTAAACGATTACGAAGAAACGACTTCTGAGAGACCCCGCCGACGTGAGCCCGAACCTCGGCCACAGCGCCGGCACGGCCGGCCGGAAGACCCTGCCGGGCCCACCCGGTCGGATCTTCCGCTTCGACGACGGGAAAGAAATGCCGGCCGCCGCGTCGCCGCGGCGGCCGGAGGTCTTCAGGGTCGGTAGCGTTGCGTTTTCAGTCGAACTCGAGATTATCGCTTCATATTCACCAGTTCCTGGAGCATGTCGTCGCTCGTCGTGATCACCCGCGCGTTGGACTGGAACCCGCGCTGCGCGATGATCATCGACGTGAATTCCTGGGCCAGGTCGACGTTGGACATCTCGAGCGCGCCGGAGATGATCGTCGACTGGCTGCCCTCACCGGCAAACCCGATCACCGCCGGGCCCGAGTTGGCCGAGACCTGGTACATGTTGTCGCCCGTCCGGATCAGCCCGCTGGGATTGTTGAAGTCCGCGAGCGCGATCTGCGCCAGCTCCATCGTCACGCCGTTCGTGAACGAGCCCACGATCCTGCCGTCGCGCTCGATGCTGATCCGCTCGAGATCGCCCATCGTGTAGCCATCCTGCTCCCTCAGCACCGCCGTGGACGCACCGGCGAACTGCGTGAGCCCGTTGATGCTTTCCGCGGAGCCGAACACGAGGTTGAAGTTCATGACCTCGGCGCCGTTCGCCGGCGTGAACTGAATGGCCACGCTCTCGGGCGACGAGAGCCGGCCGTTGGACGCGAACTGCAGCGTGCCCGAGTTGAGGGCCGTGGAGTCGTCGTTCATGTAGACCGCGTAGTTCCAGTCGCCCCCGGTCCGCGTGAAGACGACCCGGAGCTGGTGGCTCGCACCCATGGAGTCGTAGACCGTGATGGTGGTCTCCCGGGTCGTGCCGTCCGCGGCCTCCGCGTCCAGGTTCCCGCCGATCATCACCTGGGTCGTTGCGCGAGCCGTGGACTTCTGGCCGAACGGCAGCCGGATGTCCGTGATCTCATCCACGAGCACGCCGTCCACCGCCATGCGTCCCTGCACCACGTACCCGTTCGTGGACGTGACCAGACGGCCGTTCGCGTCGAGCTGGAAGTTGCCGGACCGCGTGTAGTACCGCCGCGTGCCGTCCGACACCACGAAGAAGGAGTCGCCCTGGATCGCCAGGTCCGTGGTGATCCCCGTGTTCTCCAGGTTGCCCTGCGTGAACAGCATGTCGATGCTGCCGATGTTCATACCGAGCCCGACCTGGATCGGGTTCGTGCCCCCGCTGACCTGCTGGGCCGCACCGGCCGGACGGCTCGCGCCCTGCACGAGCTGGGCGAACGCCTCCTTGAACGTCACCCGGCTCGACTTGAACGCGATCGTGTTCACGTTCGCGATGTTGTTGCCGATCACGTCCATCCGGACGAGGTGGTTGCGCAGCCCGGAAACCCCGGCGAACAGTGAGCGCATCATGGCTGTGTCTCCGTCGTTGGAGTGTGGTGTTGTTGACTCGATCAGTCCTGCGACGTGATTTCGACCACGTTCCCGAGCGGGATCACGAGACCGCCGCCGGCCATGAGGACCGGCCCCTCGAGGCCGTACCGCACACCGCTCACGCGCGCGTTCGTGTACATGGCCACCGGCACCGACGCCCCGGAAGCATCCAGGATCTCGACTTTGATGCGGTAGACGCCGTCCGGCAGGTCCTCGGTCAGGTCGCTCAGGTCGAGGGTCTGCCGGCCACTTGCCAGCGGGCCGAGCGTCCGTGATGCCACCTCGTTGCCCGATTCGTCGTAGAGCCGGATCGTGCCGCTGGTGCCCGGGCTCGCGAGCTGGATGGTCACGTTCTGCCCCGCTCCCCCTTCGACGCCGATCCGATCCGTGACCGCCAGCACGGTCTTGCCGATCAAGCCGACCGCCGTGCTCGCGTTGTGCGCCTGGATCAGCGCCTGCTGGATCTCCCCCTGGAACGCGAGCCGGTCGTTGATCTCGATCAGCTTCTCAACCGACGAGAACTCCGCGAGCTGGGAGACGAACTCCGTCCCGTCCATCGGATTGAGCGGGTCCTGGTGCCGCATCTGGGCCACCAGCAGCTGGAGGAACTCCTCCTTGCCCAGGAATCCGCCCGCCGGCGGCTGCGCGCCGAACGGCGCGACTCCCGATGCCGACCCGGTCATCGATACGTTCACGCGCCCTCCTCCGGGTTTGCCCCCTTGCGGGAGCGTTGATGATCCGGTTCCGCATCCCGCTTCTCACGATGGGTGGAACCGTCGCGCGCGTATTCCTGACTCCATCCGCTCCCGGTCTCGCGGGCTGGAGCTCCCGCGCGCACGCCCTCCGCAGCCGCGGCCGGTGTCATGGCCCGCGCGGCTTCCAGGATGTCCCCGCCGTCCATCGACGGCCGCACCCGCAGCGTGCCGGGCTCGAGCCCCTTCCGTTCGAGGGCCCCGCGCAGCTCGCTCAAACGGGCGGCGAGGGTGTCGGCGGTCGCCGGGTCCGCAACGTTCAGCATGGCGTCCACCACGGCGCCGCGAACGCCCACACGGATCCGGGCGCCGCCGCCCACATCGTCCAGGTGCAGCAGCATGTGCGACGCGGGCCGCGCCGCGGCCAGCTCCTTCAGCTCCGCAACTTCCAGGACCCGCCCGACGACGTCCGCGCCCGGCACCGCACCGAGCCCGACGCCGGCCCGGGTCGAGCCGACGTTCGTCGGCGCCGGGGCCACGCTCGCCGCGCTCTCCGCGACCGTGCCCGCTCCGCCTTCGGCGCCTACCTGGCCAGGCGACGTCTCCACGGCCACACTCCCGGACACCATCCCCAGCTCGCGCTCCGTCACCCCTCCGCGGGATGCGGCCGCCCGTCCCCGGCCCGTGGCGCCAGCCACACCGGCGAGACCGGCCTCCGGCGCGGCCGGCCGGGCCACCTGCGCCACCGCCGCGGGTGCGGCCGCGCGCACCTCCGCCGCGACCGCCACCGCCGCGGGCCGCGCGACCAGCGGCCCGCCTGCGCCGCCTGCCCGACCCGTGCCCCCGGAGACCGACTCGCCTGTCGCCAGCTCGAGGTGGCCGGGGTCACGGGCGCCCAGCGTACGCAACCCCTCCTCCGCCGCCACCCGCGCCAGCCGGGCGTAGCCGGCCGGGTTGTCGTACGTCCCATCCACGATCACGTCCGCCGCCTGACCCCGCGTGTGCGCCGAGTTCAGCGTCCACGTCACCACCGGCCCCGGCCGCGTCCGCCCCTGCGCGTGCAGGTGCGCCTGCCGCTCCGGCGCCCGGTAGCCCTCCACGACCCGCACGTCGTGACCGTACTCGTCCCGCATCCGCTGGATCACCCGCTCGAGCCGGGACCGGAACTCGGCGTCCAGGCGCCCGAGGTCCGTATCCACTCGCTCCACCGCGGCCCGATGCTCCGCCGTGCTCACTTCCGGCGCGGCGAGCCCAGCCTCCGCCCCGTCCACGTGCGCCGGAGCATCGTGCGCCCCGGCGCCGGCGCCGGGCACGGCCTCCCGCCCGCCCCGCACCACCGCGCCGCCCGCCGCGTCGTCCAGGCCATCGCCCACGGCCGCGTCATCCACCGGCAGCTCCGCCGCCGCACCTTCTGCATCCGCCGCGTACGGCCCGCCCGTGACCCATGCGTCCTCCACCTCCGCCAACACCTCTCCGTCCACACCCGATGCTCCGGCGCCGTGCTCCGATGACCCGGCGCGCCCCCCGGGAGCATCAGCGCCACGCACATCCGACGTCGCCCCGCCTGCGCGCACGGCAGCCGGCTCGTCGAGATCAGAGCCGAATGTGGCATCCCCGATGGGCTCGTGCGCCGGCGGCTCCGGCCGGGGCGCGGGCGGCCGCGCGGCGTTCAGCGCCGCGCCCAGCACCGCTCCGAATTCGGGCGCGGGCTCCGCCTGCCGCCCCACCCGCGCGGCCGCGGGCCGGGCCGCCGGCGCCGGCACGGGAAGGAGCTCGGGGCCGATGCTCATCACGGTCTACCTCCCGTGGCGAAGAGCGTCCGGGTCACATCCGCCGCGCGCTCCGGGTCGAACTGGCTGAGGATCGCGGCGGCCTGCCTCCCGGGCAGCTGCGCGAGGATCGCCTCGATTTCCCGGATCTCGAGCCGCTCCAGCACCCGGGCGGCATCCGCCGGTTTCATGGAGCGGAAGATCGCGGCCAGGCGCCGGGTGCCCTCCGGCGAGCCGGGCGCGGCCGGGGCGACGTCGCCTTCCTCGACCGCTGCCGGCGCATCGTTCCCGGCGTCCGCCAGGAGCGCCGCCGCGCCGCCGGCACCCGCCGTGTCCGGCGCGCTCCCCGCCTCCTGGCCCGGGAGCTCCTCCGCAACGATCGCCACCGCGTCCGATCCATCCGTCGGCAGGCTGTCCTGCGCACCGCTCCCGGCCAGCAGGTCCGCCAGCAGCTCGCCCGGCCCGACCGGCTCCAGGGGGAATTGCGGCAGGCCCATGCCGGGCTCGGCCTCGGGCGTCTCCCCGGCCCCCGCGGCTTCCACGACCTCCACCCCGGCCCGGGGCGCGGCGAACAGCCCGGCCACGGTCCCGCCGCTCAGGCCGAGGACGAAGCCGGCCAGACCGAAGAGCAGTAGTCTCATCACCGCGACGCCTCCTCCTTGTGGACGTTTTCTTGCCTGGCCTTGCCGTGCCGGACGATCGCGGTCTCATCCAGGATCTGCTGCTCGGCCCGCAGCCGATCGAGCAGCCAGCTTTCGAAATCCCGCTCCCGGAGCCGGTCCAGGATCCGCCGCTCCCGGCGTGCGCGGTTCATGGCCGCCAGCGCGGCGCTCACGTTCTCTTCCGCCGCTTCCGTCGCCGTCGTCGCCTCCGCGACCAGGTCCCCCAGGCGATCGAGCACGTACTGGAGGTTCTGGAGCTGGCCGACCGACCCGCCCAGGCCGTGCGCCCGGGCGAGCTGGTCCCGGCCCGCGTTCCGCGCCGCCTCCAGCGCCAGCATCGCCTGCCGCGCCTTCTCCGCCTCCTTGCGCGCCCGCGCCAGCTTCGCCGCCATTTCCTTCTCCACTCGCCGGCGCAGCTCGAGCACCTTCTCCAGTCGGAAGCTGTACGCGTTCACGGCTCACCCCGGCGCTGGATCGTTTCGGCACGGGCCGCGAGCTCGAGCATGCCCTGCCGCGTCCGCTCCAGGTCCGACGGCTCGTCCGGCCGCTGACGCAGGAAATCGGTGATGGGGTCCCGCAGCCGGATCGCGGCATCGATCACCGCGTTGGACCCGTACTGGTAGGCGCCCACGGAGATCAGGTCCTCGTTCTCCCGGTACACGGCCAGGAGCTGGAGCACGTTGTCCGCGGCGCGGCGATGCTCGGCATCGATGATCTGGTTCCGCACGCGGCTCGTGCTCTGGAGCACGTCGATCGCCGGGAAGTGGCCGCTCGTGGCGAGCTGCCGGGTCAGCACGATGTGGCCGTCCAGGATGGAGCGGGTCGCGTCCGCGACGGGTTCGTTGAAGTCGTCGCCTTCCACGAGCACCGTGTAGATCCCGCTGATCGAGCCCCGTTCGGCGTTGCCCGCCCGCTCCAGGAGCCGCGGCAGTGCGGCGAAGACCGACGGCGGGTACCCCCGGGTCGTCGGCGGCTCGCCCACCGCCAGCCCGATCTCGCGCCACGCCATGGCCACCCGGGTGATGGAGTCGACCATGAGCAGCACCTGCATCCCCTGGTCGCGGAAGTACTCGGCGATGGAGGTCGCCACGAGCGCGCCGCGGGCGCGGATCAGCGCGGCCTCGTCGCCGGTGGCCACCACCACGACGGAGCGCGCGAGCCCCTCGGGTCCGAGGGATTCCTCGAGGAAGTCCCGGACTTCGCGGCCGCGCTCGCCGAGCAGGGCGATCACGTTGACGTCCGCCGTGGTCCGACGCGCGATCATGCCGAGCAGCGTACTCTTCCCCACGCCGCTCCCCGCGAAGATCCCGACCCGCTGGCCGCGGCCGAGGGTGAGCAGGCCGTCGATGGCCCGCACGCCGGTGGCGAGCGGCTCGCGGACCGGTCTCCGCACCAGCGGGTTCGGCGGATCGGCGACCAGCGGCACGCGCACCGTCGGGCCGAGATCGCCCTTGCCGTCGATCGGCTGTCCGAGCCCGTTCAACACGCGGCCCAGCAGGCCGGGACCGACGTCGACGCCCCAGGCCCGGCCCAGCGGCTCCACCGCGCTCCCCGGGTGCACGCCTTCCAGCCCGCCCAGCGGCATGAGCAGCACGGCGCGCTCGTGGAACCCGACCACCTCCGCCAGCACGGTCCGCCCCGTGGTCGCGCTCCGGATCCGGCAGAGCTCGCCGAGCGGCACATCCAGGCCGGTGGCCTCGATCACGAGACCCACGACCCGTGACACGCGGCCGTAGACCGCGAAGCGGGGCACCGACCCCAGCTTGCGCAGGTAGAGCTCAACCATTGATCAGCGCCCAGTACGCGCGCTCGAGCGCGAGATCCACACGACCGTCCACGATCCTGTCCTGCCCTTCGACCAGGCACCCGCCCCGCCGGACCGCCGGGTCCGGAAGCCAGCGTACCTCCCGGCCGGGCGCGATCGGAACCGGCCCCTGGCCGTCCGGCCTCGCCGCCGAGATCAGCGCGAGATCCTGCGGGTTGATCCGGATCCGGACCGGCTGGTTCAGCGGGAAGTGGGAAAGGGCCCGGCGCACCAGCTCCGCTACGATGTCCCGCCCGGACTCCAGCTCCCGACCGATCAGGTGCTGCGCCACCGCGATCGCCAGCGCCACGAGGTTCTTTTCCATGACCTCCGCGCGCTGGGCCTCCGCCTCCCGGAGCGCATCGACGGCGCGCTCCGCCGCCAGCACCGCATCCGCGAGCTTCGCCGCCTCCTCCCGCCGCCCCTCCTCGATCCCCGCGGCGCGGCCCCGCTCATACGCTTCCTTCAGCTCCTCTTCGTGCCGCTCCACCAGCGCCTGGATCACTTCCTCCGGCGACGGCGCCGGCGGCTCCGGCGGCGGAGGCGGCTCCTCCGGCGCCGGGGGCTCCTCGACCGGCGGATCATCCTGCGGCACGTACAGCTCCAGCTCCGCCGGCGTCCACGTCAGCGGACGCGGGGGCTCCCGCCGCTCCTGCGTGATGCTCCCCAGGTCAATGGACGACCAGGTCATCCACCCCTCCGCCGATCACGATCTCCCCGGCCTCCTCCAGATCCCGCACCGCCTTCACGATCGCCGCCTGCGCCGTCATCACGTCCCGCACGCGGACCGGGCCCAGGAGCTCCATCTCCTCCTTCAGCGCCTCGACCGCACGCTTCGACATGATCGACAGGATCCGGCTCTTCAGCTCGTCGCTCGCCGTCTTCAACGCGAGCGCGATCTCCTTCGACTCCACCTCCCGCAGCACCCGCTGCAACGAGCGGTCGTCCAGCTTGATCAGATCCTCGAATACGAACATCAGGTTCTTGATCTGATCGCACAGCTCCGAACTGTGCTGCGCTATGCCGCTCAGCAGCTCCGCCTCGATCGGGCCCGCAACCTGGTTCAGCACCTCCGCCACCGCCGCCGGGCCGCCCACCGAGCTCATGTCGCGGCTCATCGCCAGCCCGGCCTCGTTGCCCATGGAGCGCTCCACCACCTCGAGGATCTCCGGGAGCACCTTCTCCAGGCGGGCCATCCGGTAGAGGACTTCCGCTCCCAGGTCCGTCGGCAGTTCCTTGATCACCTCGGCCGCCTGCGCCGAGCCCAGGTGCGCGAGGATCAGCGCCACGGTCTGCGGGTGCTCGTTGCGCAGCAGCGATCCGAGCTGCTGCGGATCCGCTTCCCGGAGCGTACGGAAGCCGCCGCTGTCCTGGAGCTGCGACTCGATCCGCTTCAGCACCACCGCCGCCTTCTGCGGACCGAGCACCTGCTCCAGGAGCTGCCGCGCGTACTCCACGCCGCCCTGCGTCAACGAGTGCGCGGCCTGCTCCGTCTTCTCCCACTCCTCAAGGACCGCCTCCGCCACGTCGACCGGGACGTGCTCCAGCCGGGCGATCTCGAGCGTGATCTCCTCGAGCTCCTCCGGCTCCATGTGCTGCGTCAGCTTCGCAGCCGCCTCGGGCCCGAGCGCCATGCAGAGCACCGCGACCTTCTGGCGGCCAGTCAGGTCCTCCACGCGCATCGGCCGCCCGAACACCGACTTCACCATGGCATCAGCCATCCTTCAGCCACGCTCGAAGCACCCGGGTCGCCACGTCCGGCCGATCCGACAGGGCCGCCGAAATCCGTTCCCGTCCCGCCAGGTTGATCGCCGCCAGGCCACCTTCCGGCAGCGCGGGCGCCGGCTCCGGCTCCTCCGGCAGCTCCGGAGCCGCCGGCTCCTGCGGCGGCGCCGGCGGACGCAGCGCGGCCAGCACCCGCAGCCCGATCACGAACGCGAGCGCCAGCGCCACCAGCGTGAGCAGCTGCCGGTGGTACTGCTGGACCGTCACCAGCAGGCCACCCTCCGGCGCCGGCAGCACGGGCTCGCCCCCCTCGAACGGCACGTTCACCACCGAAATGGCATCGCCCCGGGACTCGTCGATCCCCACCGCGTTGCGCACCAGCGCCTCCAGCCGGGCCAACTCCTCCGGGGTCCGCGGCTCCATGCGCACGCCGTCCGGGCCCTCCACCTTGCGGTCGTTGACCAGCACGGCCACCGTCAGCCGCTCCACCGCGCCCACCGCGCTCGAGTACGTCTCGAGCATCCGCGTCACATCGAAGGACGTCGACGACGTGGCCGAAGCCGCGCCCTCCGTGTTCGGGCCCGGCGTGATCTCCGACGTCTCCTCGCGGAGCACCACTTGCTGCTCCGGATCCACCGACTGCACCGTCCGGTCGATTCGGTCAAACCGGATCGTGGCCGCCACCCGGACCCGCGCGTTCCCCGCGCCGACCACCTGCCCCAGCAGGTCCTCCGCCTTCTGCTCCAGGTGCTGCTCCACCTCCCGCTGCGCCGCGAGCTGTCGACGCGTCGGCGCCGACGATGAGCCCGGCTCGACCGACGCGTTCAGCACCCGACCCGTGTGGTCCAGCACCGTCACGTTCTCGCTCAGCAGGCCATCCACCGCGCTCGCCACGAGGAACGTGATCCCCTCCACCAGCTCCGGACCCGGCCGCGCGCCCGAGCGCAGCCGCACCACCACCGACGCCGCCGACCGCCGCTCCTGCGAGCGCCGGAAGAGCGGCGACTCCTGGAGCGCCAGATGGACCTGGGCGTCCTCGATCCCGTCCATCTTCTCGATCGTCCGCTCCAGCTCGCCCTCCAGCGCGCGCCGGTAATTGATCCGCTGCGTGAAGTCCGTCATCCCCCAGGCGGGCTGGTCGAACAGCTCGAAGCCCGGCCGGCCCGACTCGGGGATCCCGTCGCGCGCCAGCGCAACCCGCACCCGTGCCAGGTCCGCGTCCCGAACCCGCACCACCGAGCCGGCACGGTCCAGCCGGTACTGGATCCCGTACTCCTCCAGCTTCGCCGTGACCTCGCCGACCATCGTGAGCGGCATCCCCGGCAGCAGCGGAACCCACGTCGGCGCCGTCGCCCAGCGGGAGATGGCGAGGATCACCACCACCATCGCGACCCCCACGCCGATGAACAGCACCCGCCGTTCGCCGCCCAGCCGCTCCAGTAGCCGTCTGACGTTCTCGGGCATCTCCGCCGTCCGTGCTTCCACGCCTCAGGTCTGCATGTTGATCACCGACCGGTACGCCTCGGCCAGCTTGTTCCGCACCTCGATCAGCAGCTCCAGCGCGAGCCCGGCCTCCTCAGCCGACGCCATGACCTGGTGCAGCTCCACCGGTTCGCCCTGGAGGAACGCGCTGATCGCGTCCTTCGCCTCCTCCTGGAGCGCAGAGACCTCGCCGATCGCGCGCTTCAGCGTGTCGGCGAAGCCCGTACCGCCCCGCGCCGGACCGAACCCCTCGAGCCGGATCCCGCCCGTGTCGAACGGGGGCCGCCCGGCGCCGCCGATTCCGCCGATCCCGCCGTTCATCACTCAGACCCGGATGTCGATCCGCCCGCCCCGGACCGCCGGCGCGGACGAGGCATCCCCCGCACCGGGCCGGTACGTCAGCGGACCCATGGCCTGCACCCGCGCGAAGTACGCGCGCTCTTCCGTCGTCAGCACGCTCCACAGCGCCGGGTCCGTGCCCGGGGGGGCGGCCGCCGGCACGGCACTCGCGCTGGGCGACGTCGCACCCGAACCCGCCACGGCGCCCGCAGCGCTCCCCGCGCTCGCACGCTCCCGCTCCGTGACCTGGCGCGACGCACCACCGGCCGCCGGGTGCCCCGGCTCCCGGATCAACCCCGGCAAGACCTTCGTTCCGTCGATCCCACCCAGCGACATGGACGCCTCCTTCCTCAGATCTCCAGCGCGCGACGCAGCATCGACTTCACCGCCTGGAACACCGTGGCGTTCGCCTCGTACGCGCGCCTCGCCTCCATCAGCGTGATTAGCTCGTCCGTCTGCCGCACGTTCGGATACCTCACGTAGCCCGCCTCATCCGCGTCCGGATGCCCCGGATCGTAGACCAGCGGACCCTCCGTCGGATCCTCCGCGATCCCGACCACCTCCACCCCGCCCGCCTCCCGCGGACCCGGCGGCGCAATCCGCGGAGCACGCCCCGCAACCGCCACCTGCACCTCCTCGAACGGCTTCGGCGCCAGCTCCACCACCTTCCGCCGGTACGGCCCTCCGTCCGGCGTACGCGTCGTCTCCGCGTTCGCGATGTTCTCCGCCGCCGTCTCGATCCTGCGACGCTGCGCCGAGAGCCCGCTCGCCGCGATCGCCAGCCCCCGGAACAGCGGCCGGACCCCGGAGCGGAACTCAGACCCGATGAACCCGAGCCGTTCGATCATCCACGCTCCCTCACGCTCGCGCGCACCTGCGCGTAGACCTTCTGGAGCAGGCGCGACGTCGCCTCGAACCGGATCTGCTCGTCCGCCAGGGCTACCATCTCCTTCTCCAGGTCCACCCCCTCCCCCTCCGCCCCGGCCGCCGCCGCGCCCGCCAGCGCATCCGAAAAGCCCGGCGTGGACGCATTCGCCACCCGATGCGCGATCCGACGCATCTCCTGGCTGGACGCGTCCAGCGCCTCCTTCAGCGCGGGCGCGATCGAGCCCCGACCGATCAGTCCGTGCAGCATGGCGTCATCACCTTCCCGTTCGCGGTAGGGAACCGGCGCCCGTACCGCGGGCCGAGCGCCGCGCTTTGCCCGAGGCAATCCACGTTCCAATCGCGGCAACGCGAAAAAATGCCCCGCGCGCGGGCCCGTCACGCCCCCTCGAACACCAGCGCAAGTCGTCCGTGGACAATGACTTGGAAGATCAGGCAGGAACTGCGGTCACCGCGACGGGATCGCGCGGGCCGCGATCAGCGGCTGCGCCCCGGAACACCCCGGAGCGGCAGATCTTTCCGCGCTCGGCCGGATGCATTTTCCGCCGGCCGGCGGCTTCGTCACCCGCGCCGACCGGCCCGGCCGCTCATTCCGATTCGTTTTCGAATTTGAATTGGAAACCGGATTCCGGATTGTTGAGCTTGTTCCGGAGGGTGCGTACGCTGATGCCGAGGAGTTCCGCCGCGCGCGTGCGGTTGCCGTCCGTCGCCTCCAGCGCGCGACAGATGAGCTCGCGCTCGACCTCGGCGAGGTTGAGCGAGTTGAGGACGATGGTCGGCTCGGAGCCGTTCCCGGTCCCGGCGCCGTGCGTGCCGGTCGTCGCGGCCGCGGCGGCCGCCGTGCTGCGCGTCCCGGTGGTCGTGGCGACCTGCTTCACCAGCCCGAAGCGCTGCGGCTCGAACGACTCCGGCCGGAGCTGCCGCCCCGGGCTCAGGATCACCGCCCGCTCCACCGCGTGAGCCAGTTCCCGGATGTTGCCGGGCCAGTCCTGCGCCTGGAGCCACGCAATGGTCTCCGGCGGGATCGGGCCGATCTCCTTCCCGATCTCCGCCGCCGTCCGCTTCGCGAAGTGCTGCGCCAGCAGCGGGATGTCCTCCTTCCGCTCCCGCAGCGGCGGGACGTGGATCGGGATCGCGTTCAGCCGATAGTACAGGTCTTCCCGGAAGCTGCCCTTCGCGACCTCGTCGGCCAGATCCCGGTTCGTCGTGGCCACGATCCGGACATCCACCCGGACGGGCGTGGTCCCGCCCACCCGCTCGAACTCCTGCTCCTGCAGCACCCGGAGCAGCTTGGCCTGGAGGTCGAGCCGCATCTCCGAGATCTCGTCCAGGAGGAGCGTGCCCCGGTGCGCCCGCTCGAACGCGCCCTTCACCTGCCGGATCGCGCCCGTGAACGCACCCTTTTCGTGCCCGAACAGCGTGCTCTCCACCAGGTTCTCGGGCAGCGCCGCGCAGTTCACGCTGATGAACGGGCCGTCCCGCCGGTCGCTCAGCGTGTGCACCGCCCGGGCGAGCAGCTCCTTCCCCGTGCCCGACTCGCCCTGGAGCAGGACCGTGGCGCGCGTGGCCGCGACCGTCCGGATCGTCTCGAGGATCCGCTTCAGCGCCGGACTCTCGCCGATGATCTCCCGCTCCACCCCCAGCTCCGCCACCCGGTGCCGCAACGCTGCGTTCTCCCGCTTCAAACGCGTGAACTCCAGCGCCTGGCTCACCACCAGCTCGAGCTGCTTCGGACGGATCGGCTTCGTCACGTAGTCGACCGCCCCGGCTTTCACCGCCGTCACCGCGTGCTCGATCGAGCCGTAACCGGTGACCATCACCAGCGGGACGTCGTAACCCCGCTCCTGCATCTCCTGCAGCAGCTCCAGCCCCGTCCCGCCCGGCATCCGGTAGTCCGACACCACCAGGTCGATCTCGCCCCGCGCGAGCACCGTGAGCGCCGCGTCCATGTTCCGCACGCACACTACACGATGCCCCGCCCGCTCCAGCGCTTCCTTCAGCACCGCGAGCGTGGTGGGCTCATCATCGACGCACAGAATCATGGCCATGGGAGTCGCTCGTCCGACGGACTAAAGTCTTCAACCCCGAGTGCCGATATTGTGACGTGGCAGAATACCGCATGGCGGGAGGCTGCGCAACGGCCAGCAACATTGTCCACGGAGATCGGGGGCGAAAGTGAGAGTCACCCACGCGGGAACGAGCCGTACCCTGCTCACCGAATTGCAGCAGAATCAGCGGCGGATTGAGGACGCCCAGGCACGTCTCGTCACCGGCCGACGGGTCCGGACCGTATCCGATGATCCCGTGGCGGCCGCCGCGATCATGCGGACCTCCAGCGAGCTCCGCGCCCTCGGCCAGTACCGGCGCAACGTGGTCTACGCCGAGATGCGCCTGGCCGCCGAGGAGCACGCCCTCGACCGGCTCAACGAGATCATGATCCGCGCCCGCGAGCTCGCCGTCTCCCAGGCCGACGCCACCGCCAACGAGATGACCCGCGCCGCCGCCCTCGCCGAGGTCGAGCGCCTCATCGAGTCCGTGACCCAGCTCGGCAATACCCGCCTGGCCGGCGGCTACCTCTTCGCCGGCGACGCCGTCGACCGCCCGCCCTTCGAGAGCACCGGCGTCCTCGCCCCCGACATCACCGGCATGCAGGGCGTCAAGATCGCGCCCAACTACGTCGTGGCCGTGACCCACAACGCCAAGCAGGTATTCGAAGACACCGGGGTCCTCGCCTCCCTGCACCGCCTCCGGGACGCCCTCGCCGCCAACGACGCCGAGAGCGTCGCCCAGAGCATCCCCGAGCTCACTCACGCGTTCGAGGAGATCCAGTACCTCATCGGCGAGGTCGGCGCACAGGCCAATCAGTTGACCCTGGCGGGCGATAGCGCGGACGCCCTGACCGCCGAGCTCACGATCCAGCGCTCCCACCTCGAGGACGCGGACTTCGAAGCCGCCATCATGGAGATCGCGTCCCGGCAGACCACGCTGCAGGCCGCAATGCTCGCCACGTCCAGGATCCTGAGCATGCGGCTGACCGACTACATCCGCTGACCCCTCGCGCCTCCCGGCGAGTCCTCCCACGCCAAAGGAATCGACCCCGCCGCGTCGTTGGCACGGCGGGGTCGACGTCATCCGGGACCCCTCGCGGGCGCCCCCGGAACCATCTCACCAGTGACGGTCGAACCGGTCCCGGCGATGCTTCGGCCGGTCCCTGAAATCCCACGGATCCCACCAGAACCCGTCCACGAAGGGCGCGCCGCCGAACGGGTCGAACGGCCAGAACCCGGCGAACGGATCGAACCACGGCGCCGTCGGGACGCACACCCCGCTCACGGCGAAGTCGCCCCGGCCGAAAGGCGCCCGGAACGGGTCGATCCCCCGCCAGCCCGGCAGCACGAAGAGCTGGCACGACACCGAGCCGCCGAACCGGTCCAGCGCGAAGAGGCCCGGAGACCCCGGGATCAGCCGGAAAGCGCCGAACGACACGTCGTCCGGGCCCAGGACGGCTTCGCCGATCCTCGGTTCCCCCAGGGCGACGACGCGCGGTCCCACCTCCCCGGTGCCGGCACCCGCCGCCGGCACCCTCGCCATCCCGGCGCCGACCGCGACCACGCCGGCCGGCTTCGCCTCCAGCGCGGCCCTCCGCGCGCGATGCCGCTCCAGCACCGCCGCCCGCCGCGCCTCCGCCTCGGCTCGCCGCAGTGCGGCACGCTCCTCCGCCGAGGTCCGCATGTCACCCGCCGTGAGCCGGTCCACGGCGTACGCATCGCCGGACGCCTGCGCCTCGGCGTTTCCCGCCGCGCCCGGAACCACCATGGACGCCGCGAGCCCGAAGAGAACCAGCCGTATCGCTTTCATGTCGCCTCCCGTCTCGCGTTGCGCCACCCCTCCCCACCCCGCCGCGCGTCCCCGCGCGCAGCCCGCCTCGCAGGGACGCCCGGCATGTGCCTCCTCCCCCGCCCACCCAACCGCCGTATCGTACCAACGACCGGGCCCGCCCCGCTGCACCCGGAATCACCCCGACCGGGCCCCTATAGGGCCATACTCGCGTCGAGGACTCGCTCGGCTACGTGTCCACCGACCCATCCCCGGGCCGCCGAACCCGTCCGCAGCCACCGCTACGGCCCGGATCCATGACCACCCGCGGCCGAACGACCTCCTTGCCCGCTCCCCGCCCGCCCGCGCCCCCGTACGCCGCCTCCGACCCGCGTCGACGCCCGCCCGAGCCCTGCTCCCGCTCCGAGGCCACGACCACCACCTGTCCCCCACGCCGCATCCGTGGGAGCAACCGGCAACGGCATTCGGCTCCGCCCGTGGGTCGGATACGGGTGCACCGATTCGGTGAGGATCGGCCGACCCCGGCACCGCTCCCTTCGTTCACGCCCCCCGGAGGCCCCCTGCCCCCATGGTCGGCGACGTATGGCGTCCCCCCGACCCGCCCGCAGAACCACCCCGGGGCCACGCCCGCGAACGCCGAGAGCCGTCCCGGCCCCTCGCGCGTCGGCAACCGATCCGCCGCCCCTCCCCCCGGGGCGGACCCGAGCGTCCACGCCCGCACACCGCCCGCCCCCGTTGCCCCCACCAGCCCCACGCCCCCCACACCTGGCCCTCCCTCACAATGCGCCCCCGCATCGCCTTGTGCAAGGATCTCTCCGGCCGTATTCTTGCCACACGCGCAACCACCCGGGCTTCCTCACCCGCCAACCAGCGAGGTCTAGACATGTGGGCCCTGATCATCCTCGCCGTGTTCGCCGTCGGGATCATCCTCATCTACAACGGCCTCGTCAAGTTGCGCGTGCAGTGCGACAACGCGTGGGCCGACATCGACGTCCAGCTCAAGCGCCGCTACGACCTGATCCCCAACCTGGTCGAGACGGTCAAGGGCTACGCCTCCCACGAGCGCGACACCCTCGAGGCCGTGATCAACGCCCGCGCCCGCGCCATGAGCGCCCAGGGCCCCGCCGCCAGGGCCGAGGCCGAGAGCGCACTGACCGGCGCGCTCCGGTCCCTCTTCGCGCTCTCGGAGGCCTACCCCCAGCTCCGTGCCGTCGAGAGCTTCTCGAACCTCCAGAACCAGTTGAGCCAGATCGAGGACGCGATCCAGAACGCCCGTCGCTACTACAACGCCATCGTCCGGGACCTCAACACCAGGATCGAGCAGTTCCCGTCCAACATCATCGCCCGCTCCTTCGGCTTCAAGCCGCGGGAGTTCTTCGAGATCCCCGATACCGAGCGGGACGCGCCGCGGGTCAGCTTCTCCTGACGGCCTCCCTTCTGCCGCGGGCCGCTGGCGGGCACTGCGCCCGCGTGGCCCGCAACCGCGCGCCGGGCGTCGGGCCAGTGGAACTCTGAGTCGGCGGCGGGGCTAGATGAACGCGAGCGCTGATGAAAGGAGAACGATGGATCAGCTCGTCGTCGTCGCACACCCCGAGCCGATTCCGCTGGAGGCGAGGCGGATCGAGCACGATACCACGCCCTCCGGCGCCGTCGCGCTCGCGTACTATTACAACGGCAACATGATCGCCCGCGGCGTCGTGGCCGAGGAGGCCATCGACGCCATCCAGGCCCTGCTCAGCACCCCGATCTCCGTGGCGCTCGCCGCCACCGAGGATGAGCACGGGAACATCGAAGCGCGCGTCTGCCTGATCCTCCCCATGGACCCGGAGCAGCTGCGCCGCGAGGCCGAGGCGGACGACGAGGACGATGAGCCGTGGAAGGCGAGCGTGCCTGCGCCGCCCACCGAGATCTTCGACGGTGGCTACGCCACGGAGGAGGAGCCGCGCGGCCACCACATCGCGCTCCTCCCCATCGGCAACGTGGTCCGCGGTTACGCCGACCGCTCCTACCCCGAGGACATCGCGGGAGACGTCCGCGAGATGCTCGAGAACCTCCTCGCCGGGCGGGCCAAGGACGCCGTGGCCAAGGCCATCGACGACCTGCTGAACAGCATCTGACCGGGCCTACACCGCCCGCAGCGCCTGCTCCAGGTCCGCGATGATGTCATCCGGATGCTCGATCCCCACCGAGATCCGGATCATCCCGGGCGTGATCCCCATCTGCCGCTGCGCATCCGGCGGGATGTCCGAATGGGTCATCGTGGCCGGATGCTCGGCCAGGCTCTCCGTGCCCCCGAGACTCACCGCGAGCTTCACGAGCTGCAGCGCGTTCAGGACCCGGAACGCCTCCGCCTCGCCGCCGCGCACCTCGAACGAAAACGTCGCGCCCGGCGCCAGACACTGCCGGTCGTAGATCGCCCGCAACGGCCCGTCCTCGGGCAGGAACCCCAGGTAGTGCACCCGCTCCACCTTCGGGTGGTCCCGCAGGAACTCCGCCACGTAGCGCGCGTTCTTCATCTGGCTCGTCATCCGGAGCTTCAGCGTCTCCAGGCTCCGCATGAGCAGCCAGCCGGTCCACGGCCCGACCATTGTGCCCAGGATCGTGCGCATCCCGCGCACGGACGAGAGCAGCGCCTCCGAGCCGAGGCATGCGCCGGCAATGACGTCGCTGTGTCCGCCCACGTACTTCGTGAGCGAGTAGAGCACCAGGTCCGCGCCGTGCTTCAACGGGTGCTGCCACAGCGGCCCGAGGAAGGTGTTGTCCACGGCGACGAGGACTCGGCGTCCCCCGTCGCTCAGCGGACGCGCCACCTCCGCGCAACGCGCAATGTCCACCAGCGCGTTCGTCGGGTTCGCCGGCGTCTCCACGTAGATCATGGCGACCTGGCCCAGCCCTTTCGCCTCCTCCACCGCCGCCTCCAGCGCGCCCTCCACCCCGGCCGGGAACGTGACCCGCTGGATCCCGAACCGCGGCAGGATGTTCCGGATCAGGAACTCGGTCCCGCCGTAGACCGGCTCGCTGTGCACGATCACGTCCCCCGGCTGGAGGAACGTCAGTAGCGTGGTGGAGATCGCGGCCATTCCGCTGGAGAAGGTGAGCGCGGATTCCGCCTCGTCCCAGAGCGTCAGCCGGTCCTCGAGGATCTCCAGGTCCGGATTGTTGATCCGCGAGTAGATCAGCCCGGGCTCCTCCGCGGGGCCCCGCTCCCGCAGCCCGTACGCCAGCTCGAAGAATGCCTTGCCCTCCTCCGCCGTCTCGAACACGAACGTGGAGGTCTGGAAGATGGGGCTCTTCAACGCGCCTTCGGACAGCCGCGGGTCGTACCCGTAGCTCATCATCAGCGACTCGGGCCGCAGCGCGTGTCCGTCGATGTGGCGCTTGCGGTACCGCTCTTCCCGTTGCGTCATGGGCTTCTCTCCTGCTCCGGAGTGGTCGATCATGATGCATCCCCGAGGCGGGTCCGGGCAACCGCGGCGCCGCACCGCCCACGGCCGCGCCCCCGGTCGTGGAAATTTCCGCGGATCCCGCTAACTTCAGGGTATGGACGGATCCTCCGAAATCGGTCGTGAAGAGGCCCGCTTCCGGGAAGTGTTCCGCACGCTCCACGCGGACCACCTCGCATGTGCGGGAGATGAGTGGTTGACCGCCCCGTGCACGGGCCCGGATGGGAAGCCCGTTGCGCGCCCGATCGTCTGGTCGCGGCGCAACGGCCTGTGGACCCGCGTCGAGGTCCTCTGGGTCGGCGCCGCACCCGGCAACAGGGGCGGACGCGGCTCCGGAGACATGGGCGCCCACGGCACCCGCATCCCGTTCGGTGGCGACGTCGCCGGGGCGAACCTCGACGTGCTCCTCGGCTCCATCGGCCTCGACCGGAACACCACGTTCATAACCGCTGCGCTGAACCAGCTGCCCGCCAGGGGCGGCGGCGAGCCGACGCCCGCCGAGATCGTCTCGCCCGCCGGCAACTACAGGAGCAGTCTGCACGCGCTCCGGGACACGGTCCTCGCGGCCGGCCCCCGCCTCATCGTGGCACTCGGCAACGTTGCGCTCCGGGCGACCGTCGCCGCGGGCGTCGTTGACGCCGCCCCGCCGGCCCGGAAATCCGGCGATCCCGGTTCGGCGCTCTGGCTCCCCACCGCCGCGCGGCTCGAAAAGCTCGGTTTCCGCCGCGGCGAGCCGGCCGTATGGACCGAATTCGCACCTCCCGACCCCGCCTTCGTGCGTGCGTGGCACGACAACTGGGGCGATGCACCGCTCCCCGCGATCCTCTGGCTCACCCACCCGAGCGCCCAGAACATGAGCCCCTTCGCCGGGCGCCATACCGCGTTCCACCGGCGCATGGTGGAGGCCCGGGACGCGCTCCGGGGAGCTGCTNGCCGCGTGCTCGGCCGCGAGCCTCCCCGGGTCCGTCCGGAACCGCCCGCCACCGGCATCTATGCGCTCCCCGAATGGGTGTCCCGCATCGGACCGTACCACGCCCGGCTGGACCGCCTCTGGCGCGAGCACGGCCTGTGACATGCGCTTCGACCCGTTGCATAAATCGTTACGGGCCATTACCTATAATCGATATGGTCTATTACGCTCGCGTGCCGCTCAGGAAAAAGATCCCTACGGTTCTCGTGCGCCTGGACACCGATGACGGCGTGGTCACGTTCCGGGCCCGCTGGCACCGCTCGGCGCTCGAGCTCCAGCGCGCCATCCTCTTCCGGCTCCGCCAGGGCCACCCGCTCTGGTTCGAGGATGAGTGGGGCCACTCCCACTGCTTCAAGCCCGAGCGCGTCTGGGGCGCCCTCGTCGACGGCCGCTGAGCCGGCACGGAAGCTTCTCCGGCGCGGGCGCGTGGCCCGGCGACGTCGCCGCCCCACACCCGCGCTGCTCCGACCTGTCGCGATTTACGCCGTTCCCGCGTTATCGTTAGAACACCATTCCGCGTCGTGTCCCGCACCGCCGTGCTCCGGCGGGCCGTGGCACGCCGCTCCCGGTTCGACCTGACGAATCCGGTGCGTCGCAATGCTCGTGACTCCTTCGCCGATCGTTGCCGACCGCAACCGCCGCCCCGGCCAATCCCTGACGCGGGCGCCTCGACCCTGAATCCATGATGAGTTCGGTTTGCCGCGCATCGACGCTGTTCGCGGCCGCGTTCCTGCTCGCGGCGAACGGCGTCCTGGGCCAGGCCACCGGCACCATCATCGGCCGCGTGGTGGAAGTGCAGTCCGGAAAGCCGCTGGCGGGCGCCGAAGTCCGGATCGCCCATCCGCCGCTCCGCACCCTCACCACCGAGGAGGGGCGCTTCGTCCTCGCCGCCGTGCCCGTGGGCCAACGCACCCTCCACATCGAGTTGCTCGGGTATCGGCCCGTCACCATCGAAGGGGTCCAGATCCGCGCAGGACGGCCCACCGAGTTGCAGATCGAGCTCCAGCCCACCGCCCTCGAACTGGAGGGCGTGGCCGTGGATGTGGACCGCATTCGGTTGATCGAGCCGGACATCGCGGTCTCCCACGAGGTGCTCATAGGCCGCGAGCTCCGCGACCTCCCCGTCGACCGCGTCGCGGACGCGATCGAACTCGCGCCCGGCGTCTCGGACGGCCATTTCCGCGGCGGGAGGATCGGCCAGGAAGTCTACGTGGTGGACGGCATCGCCGTGAAGAACCAGCTCGAGGCCTCCACCCAGGGTGCGGCCATCGAGCTGTCTCCCACCTCCATCGAGGAGCTGGACGTCATCACCGGCGGCTTCGGCGCCGAGTACGGCAACGCCCTCGCCGGCGTCGTCTCCTTCGTCACCCGCCGGGGCAACCCGGACCGTTGGGAACGACGGGTCTCTCTGTTGACCGACGCCTTCGCTTCCAGCCTCTCCCGCGGGTTCACCGGGCTCTCCATCTCCGCCGGCGGCCCGATCGGGTTCCTGGGCCGCGGCACCACGATCTTCATGGACCTGTTCGCCCAGGGGATGCTGGATGCCGACCCGCGCGCCCGCGGGCTCACCTGCCTCCAGCCGGACGACGTCGGTCCCGACCTCGCAGCCGAGATCCTCGCCCTGTCCCGGTACTCCGGCCCGGCGCGCCTGCACTGCCCGTACGTGAGCGACATGATCCCGCACCAGGCCGGAGACAAGCTCATTGCCTTCGCGCGCCTGGACCGCCCGCTCTCCGGCGAGACCTCGCTCAGCGCGACCGTGCTCCGGAACCGGACGCAGCAGCAGCTCTACACGCCGGAGTTCAAGTACAACCCGCATTACCAGCTCGGTCAGCGGACCGGCGCCACCATGGCCACGGTCACCCTGGACTGGACGCGCCACCGCGAGGGCCGCGCCTACCATGTGACCGCCCGCGGTGCGGCCATGCGCCAGGAGAGAATGCTCGGCGCGATCGACGTGCGCGCCGCGGAGGACCGGGCCTCCCTGGCCGGCTTTGCGTTCTCCCGACTCCAGTTCCTGGGCGAGGACTTCATGCGCCGGCCCATCGAGGAGCAGCTCGCTGCGGCCACCGGCATACCCGGCTACATCCGGCCGGGCGGTGCCACCGGCTCGCCATTCGGGCCCGCCGGCGAAGGGATCTTCTTCACGGAAGGCACGCCCTCCCTCGCGGCCTGGACCCGCTCGGAGTTCATTGGCGGGGACGTCACCGGCGAGCTCTACGCGGCCCAGGGCAGCGCGTTGCGCGGCGGCGCATCCGTCCGGTTCTACCGCGTCGAGAGCTATGAGCGGGTGCTCGCGTACCTGCCCGGCTCCGTGCCGAACTACGCGCGCTTCTATCCGGCTACGGTCAGCGCGTTCGCCGAAGCCAGGCTCGCCGCCGCCGAGGAGGTCACCATCCAGCTCGGAGCACGGCTGGAAGCGTTCCGCTCCGGCCTCCGTTACGTGGAGGACCGGGCCAACCTCCTCGCGCCCGTGCTCGATGCCGGATGGAAGTACAGCATCATGCCGCGGATCAGCGCGGTCGGACCGGTGCCCGGCACGAACGGAGCCACCGCTTTCCGGTTCAGCTTCGGACTCGTCGCCCAACCGCCCGACTTCCAGTACTTCCTCGACACCGCCATCGGCGACTCGCTGCGCACCGACATCCGTCGGCAGGGCAATCCCAACCTCGCCTTCGAACGCGGCACGTCCTACGAGGTCGGGCTGAGCCAGCTCCTCGGGGAAGGCTATTCCGTGACCGTCACGGGCTTCCGCAAGGAGCTCACGAACCTGGTGACCGGCAGCATTCAGTTCGAGAATACCGCGCCGGGCCAGTTCACCACCGGCGCCTACGGATCCGTGAACGGCCTGGAGGTCGCGGCCCGCGGCCGCTGGCCCGGCATCACGGCCAGGGTCGGTTACACGCTCCAGAAAGCCACCGGCCTGGTCTCCAGCGCCCTGAGCGACACCCTGGTGTCGCGCGACGACCGGGAGCTCGTCGAAGCCCCGCTCGCCTTCGACCGTCGCCACACCGCGGATGCCGCGCTCTTCCTCGGCCGCGCCGCCGGCAACGTGGACTCCAGGTGGAGCGCATCGCTGGTGACGTCGATCCGCAGCGGTTACCCGTTCCCGCGCCCGGCGTCCGATACGATCCGGCTCGGCAGCCCGTTCCCGGAGAACCTGCCCTGGACCGCGCGGCTGGACCTCCGGCTCAGCCGGGAGCTCGGGAAGGTGCCGGGCTGCGACCGGTGCGCCTGGCGGATCGTCGCGGACGGTCGCAACGTGCTCGGCCGGACGAACGTGCTCGGCCTCCGTCGGGAGACCGGGACGGTCTCCCCCTCCATCGACGAGGTCCGGACGCTGGCCGCTCACCCGACCGATAACCAGCCGATCCCGAGGGAATCGCCGCGCTATTCAGCGCACGTCGACCTCGACGCCGATGGCGTGATCTCGGCCGAAGAGTTCCGCATCGCCCGCATCGCCGCGGCGATCGACCGCTTCGACCCGACGCTCTTCTTCGCCGAGCCGCGCCTCATCCGAGTGGGACTGGAGGTCAATTTCTGATGCGTACTCTCCCCGTCCTGCACCGTCGAGCCGCGGTCCTGCTCACGGCGGCGTGCGCCGCGTGCGCCGAGCCGCCTGCGGCCTTCGAGCCTGTCGACCGCCCCCAGGATCCGGTCGTCAGTCCCTGGCGGTTGACGTTCAATCCCGGCGATGACCACACCCCGGTCTGGTCGCTGGGCGGAGACTCGATCATCTACGTGGCCCAGGGGTTCGAACCGGGCATGACGTCTCCCGGGGTCCTGGTCGTGCAGCCGAAGGAACGCGGCGTCGCGTTACCGCTCCTGACGAGCATCCAGCACCCCTCGGCTCCACAACGCTGGCTCACCGCTCCTGCCCCATCGCCGGATGGGCAGCGCCTGGCATTCGTCGAGCTCCAGGAGGTGATCCTGGCCGAGCCGTGCTCCGGCACCTGGATCTGCGATTCGGCCGACACGGTCGGCTCGGTGGCCACCCTCCTCGGGGCGGACGTCCGGGTCCGGAGCCTCGACGCCACCGGACCGCTCGCCAACGATCCCCTGCTCCGCCTGAACCTGCCCGCCCGGTACGACCTGGGGCACGAGCCAGGCTCCGGCCTCATGTGGACCAGACTCGAGGTGCTCCCCTATCAAGAGCTCTTCCGGGATGAGGACGCTCCCATCTTCCGCCCGGGTTGGTCGCCCGACGGCCGTCGTATCGTGACGAGCGACGGCGTGTCGCTCCGGATCTGGGACGTGGCCAGCGGTGTCTCGTCTCCGATCCCTGGCACGGAGGATGGCATGCTCGCCGCCTGGAGCCCCGACGGAGAGTGGATCGCGTTCGTCAAGCCGGAACGTACGGACACGATACGGTTCAGGTGCACCTGCATGACCGGATTCGGCCCCATCGCCGTGCAGGACCGGGTCGTGTACAGGACCGGGCGCCGCATGATCGCTATCATCCGGCCGGACGGCACCGGCTACGCCGAGCTCGTGGAGGGGACGGAACCCGCATGGCTGCCGGACTCCCGCGGCATCTGCTTCCAGAACGCCGACCGGCTCTGGGTGGTGTCCATTGACGGCGGATCGCCGATCGAAATCCCGAACACGATGGGTGGCCGAGAACCCGCCGTTTCACCCGATGGGCGCTATGTGGTCTTCTCTCGCCGGGCCCCGGCGGGAGACCGGGATGTCTGGATCGCCGAAATGAGAAGCTCAGTACCATGATGCGTGGCCATCCGAACCGTATCGGCCCGGCATTGCGTACCGTCGTCGTGGGCCTCGTGATCGCCGCTGCCTGCGCAGGGTGTGGAGATCCGGTCCTGATCCTCGGTGACCAGCCGGCCGTGTTCCGGATCGTCGTCGGGATCCCGGGCTCGTCCGGCACCACGGTCGACTCGCTCGGGACGGCCAGCGAACTCACCGGACCGCAAGGACTGGCCGCCTCGGGGGATGGCACGGTCTATATCGCGGACCGGAGGGGCCGGATCGTGGCCGCGGATGCGCGTGGCCGCTTCCACGTCCTGGTCGATCACGGCAACTGCACGTCTGCCGCGTGCGTGCTCGGTCAGCCCCACGGCATCGCCCTCGACCAGTCCGGGGGGCTCCTCGTGGCCGACGAACGCAACCATCGCATCTGGCGCCTCGACCTCCAGACCCGCACGTTGACACCCGTGGCCGGGACCGGCACGGTCGGCCTTTCCCCCGACGGCACCCCCGCCCTCGAGGCCCGCCTCGGACAGCCGACCGGCGTGGTCGTTGCCCCTGACGGGCGCATCATCTTCTCGGAGCGGAGCAACCACCGCGTTCTCGCCATCCAACCCGATGGCACCATCACCACCCTCGCCGGAACCGGCAGCCCCGGATTCTCGGGAGACGGCGGCCCGGCCGCGGACGCCCGCATGACCGGACCCGCCGGCCTCGCCATTGCCGGCTCCATCCTCTACATCGCCGAGGGCGGCGGACACCGGGTCCGGCGCGTGGATCTCACGTCCGGGATCATCCAGACCGTCGCCGGCACCGGGAGCATGGATTTCGGAGGCGACGGCGGCCCGGCCACCCAGGCTCGGCTGCGCAACCCTCTCGCCGTGGCCGTGTCCCACGATGGCCGCGTCCTCTACGTGGCGGACACCGGCAACCGCCGCGTGCGCGCCGTGTCCCTGGCGAACGGCGTGATCACGACCTTCGCCGGAACCGGCGAAGCGGAGTTCAACGGGGATCTCCTGGAGGCAGGCGCTACCGCGCTGGGCGCGCCCTCCGCCCTCGCGGTCTCCCCGCTCGGGCAGTTCTACGTTGCAGACGCCGAGCAGCACGTGGTGCGACGCACCACGCTCGGGTTCTGACCTCGCCCGCGCGGCCACGCCGCCCGCAGCGTCGGTTAGGGAAATACGATCACCGGCTCAGAAGCGCCACTCGACGCCGAGCACCGGGAGGACCGGCAACGCGGCCAGGGGGTGCGGCCTCGCGTCGCCGAGGGAATCGAAGTGATAGAAGAGCGCGTCCCGCCGGTCCAGGGCGTTCAGCACCTTCAGGTACGGCGTGACATCGACGGCGCTGCCGCGGAACGTGGTGCTCCAGGTCCGGGACACCTCCGCGTCCAGCCGCAGGTAGGGCTCGTCCGGCGAAGCAATGGCCGGCTCCAGCCCGCCCATCTCCTTCCGATAGCTCACGAAGTGCAGCGGGTCCCCGGCCGTGAACGCCGTCTCGCCACCCATCCCCACGTCCGGCACCGCGGTGTATGGAAGCCCCGCACCATACGCCACGCGCACGCCGAACCGACCACTCGGGCCGAGCCGCCCGTTCAGCCCCGCGCTCAGGAGTTGACGGCCGGCGAACAGCCGCGTGGCTCGCCGGTCGCCATCCGCCGACCACGTCCAGGCGAGTGAGTAGCCGAGCCAGCCCGTGATCCGACCCGCGCTCCGGCGGACCCAGAGGTCCACCCCGGATGCGTTCGCCTGCCCGTCCGCCGCGGTCAGCTCACCGCCGGGGACCGGCGTCGCCCGTCCATCCCCCGGCACGCCCTCGAACCGCTTGAAGAACCCTTCCACCCCCAGGCGGATCCCCTCTCCCAGCTCCTGATCCAGCGCCATGACCACGTGGGAAGCCCGCGCGATGGCCAGCGGGGAGCTCGGGATCGACACGTCCGGCATCGCAGGATGGAGCCCGGAGCCCACGATGGCCGGCGACCGGACGTACTGGCGATACCGACCCGCCGCCAGCGTCAACGCCGCGCGATCCGTGATCAGCCAGGTGGCCGCGACGCGCGGCGCGAACCTCGGCGCCGGGCTGATGGAGAACACGTCCGCCCGCATCCCGCCACGCACCTGGACGCGCGGCGTCACATCCATCGAGGCGTCCACGTACACGCCGCCGACGTTCCCATTCACCCGCTTCTCGTGCACCACCTCGGTGCCCGGGATCACCGCCGACGACTCGAAACGATAGAGCAGCTCGAGGTGATCGAACGACGCGCCGTAGCGCAGCTGCACCCGCCCCGCCATCCTCGCGAGGTCCGCCGCGAAGCGCGCACGCCGGGAAGTCCCCTGCGCCAGGAGCGGGATCGCGCCCCCGATGGGGAGCTGCGTCTCGAACTCGCCGAACGCCACGACCACATCCGCTTCCGATTCGCCCAGCATCCCGTGGTATCGGACCGAGCCCGCCCGGTTCCCCCAGCTCGCCGGATGCTCCCCGTGCCGCGCCGAATCCAGCTCGACCGATTCGTAGTTCACGAACCCCGTCGCGGCGATCTTCGAGCCCGGCGCGACATCCAGATCCAGCCGCACGAGCCCGTCCGCATACCCGTACGGGAACGACTCCTCGATGAACTGCAGCGCCCCGAGCCCGTGGACCGCCCGTGTGGCCACCAGGTAACGGAGCCCCCCTCCCAGCACCGGCCCCTCGAGCATGGCCCGGGCGCCCAGCAGGTCCAGCGCGCCCGTCGAGTGCGTGGCGCCCCCCCGCCCCGCCCGCGTCTCCATCTCCAGCACGTACGAGATCCCGCCATCGTAGCGCGCCGGCGCGCCGCCGAGATACAGCGTGGCGCTACGGAGCAGCTCGGGCTCGAACGAGTTGATCAGGCCTCCGAGGTGGAACGGCGCGTAGACGGGCACACCGTCGAGGAGGACGAGCTTGAGGTCCGCCGCCGCCCCGCGGACGAAGAGCACGTCCCGCGGGTCGATCGGTTCGTGGCCGGGCACGCCTTTCGCCACCTCCGCCATCCCCATCTCCACGACGCCCGGCGTGGCCTCCAGGGCCCGCACCGTCGCCGCGCCGAGCTCCAGCGCACCCGCGGCAACCGTGTCCGCCCCGTTCCGGTTCCGCCGTGAGTGCGCACGGACGGTCACCGGCGAAAGCGCGATCGGCCGGAGCTCCAGCGTGATGTCCAGCGACACCTCGCTGCCGGCCGGAACCAGGACCTCGACCTCGAAGCTCGTGTGGTCGATGTGCCGCGCGCGGATGACCTGTCTACCGGGCGGCACTCCGCGAAGGACGTATCTGCCGTGGATGTCCGTGGTGGTGGCTAGGTACTCCGGACCGCCGAGTACCTCGAGGATGGCGTACGGCACGGGGGCGCCGGTCCCTTCGCTGCGGACTTCGCCGCGTACGACCCCGGGGACCGGGCCCTGCATGACGGGCGCGGCGTACCACAACGCAAGAGCGAAGATTGCGATCATGCGACTATCGCGAGGCGGAGTCCCGGAACGTGGCCACGGCCCACCCGTGCGGACACGTGCTTGCGTAATATACGCTTACCGGACCGCTACGTCACGCCCTCCGTCCAACCGCCCGCCCCCGCGGGCCCCGACCGCACTACTCGCCGATACGGAATCGCAGCTCCTGCCCGTACCCGTTCGTGTCCGGCGACGTGAATCGGAGGCGCCCCCCCTCCTTGGCGATGAGCGTCCGACCATCCAGCTCGATCACCGCATCCCGCGCCGACCGCGGCAGCTCGATCACGATCTCGCCGTTACCGCCGCCGGTCACTTCGATCCGGCCGGGGCCCGTCCCGAAACGCGCCGTGGTCGCGCCGCCCGTCACGCGCACGGCCGCCAGGCCGCTGTCCACGAGCCGGACGCGCACCTCGGACTCCGGCGCCAGCGAGCGCAACAGGATCCGAACACGCCCCGCGGACGGCTCGACCGCGAAGCCGACCGGCGTCGGCTCGGCCGCCGCCTCCGGCTCCTGCCCCGCCGTCATCCCGGGCACCGGCGTCTGCTCGCCCCGATCCCCGCTGACCCACTCGACCGCGGTCTCCCACAGCGCAACGACCCACTCCCGGGCAGGAGAGCCCGGCAGCGCCGCCACCGCCCCCGCACCGCCGAACGCCAGCACCACGATCGCGGCCCGGAGCCACGCCCGCCGCGCGCCTCCCGCGCTGTACGACACGTATGCGCCCGACTCCGCTCGCTCCCGTACATCCGCCGCCGTCGTCGCCGGAACCGGCCCGTCCAGCAGCGCAACGGCCCTCGAAAACGTCTCCGCCGACTCACGCAGCACCCCGTACGCGCCACGGCACGCGGCGCAGCTTGCCAGATGGCCGCGCACCTCCGCCCGATCGCCCGCCGGCAACGCGTCATCCAGGTACGCCTGGAGTTCGCCCTCACTCACGTGCTTCATCGTGATTCCTCTTCCGCCATGTAGGCCTGCGTGAATCGGCGCAATGCACGGCCGAGCAGCGTTCCGATCGAGCCGGGCGCCACGCCCGCCGCACGGGCCATCTCGTCGTAGCTGAATCCCTCCTCCCGCATGAGGAGAAGCTGTCGGTCCCTGGGCGGGATCCGTGCCAGCGCGTTCCGCACCGCCTCGATCGCCTCGCTCCGTTCCACGGTCTCGTCCGGCCGGGCCGGCGGACCGGGCGCCACGTACGCCGACAGGATCAACCGCTGCCGCCTGCCATCCTTACGGATCCCATCCCTGACGAGATTCGTGGCAACGGTGAAGAGCCACGGTCGGACCTCGTCGGCCGGAAGCGACTGGCGGAGCAGACGCACGAACGCTTCCTGCGCAATGTCATCCGCCGCATCCGCGTCCCCGGTCAGTCGATGCAGATAGCGGAACAGCGACGGGTATAGCTTGTGGAACAGAGCGTCGAAATCCACGTTGCTCCGGGGCCGGGATCGTCATCCAAACAACGCGCGGCGCCGACGGCTTGTGACACGCGCCCGGCCGCCAGGTCGCCATGCGCTCCAACCAGAACGTCTTGCGCGCTTATCGCCGGTCTGTTCCCCTACTACACCGGACCGGTCCGCCGGATCACACCCGCCCCCGACCACGACTGGCGCCCGGAGCCGCCCACGGCCGCCTCAGGTGCCCGGCTCCATCGGCACCCGCACCGTGAAACGCGTGCCCACGCCGAGCTCGCTGCTCACCTGGATGTCACCGCCGAGGAGCCGGGCGAGCTGGCGGGCAACGGAGAGACCCAGCCCCGTCCCCCCCACCCGCCGGGTGGAGGATTGCTCGACCTGCCAGAACGGCTCGAAGATGCGCCCGATGTCCGACGGCGCAATGCCGATGCCGGTGTCCTCCACCAGGTAGACCGCATGACCGCCCTCCACCCGGGCGGACACCCGGACGGTGCCTTCCGGCGTGAACTTGATGGCGTTCGCCACGAGGTTCAGGAGGATCTGCCGCAGCTTGCGGGCATCGCTCCGGATCCCGATCGGGCCGCTCGGCAGCTCGACCACGAAGTTCAGCCCCCGCTCCGCAGCGACCGGCTCCATGAGCGCCATCGTCTCCCGAGCGTGATCGATGAGATCGAACCGGTCGATCTGCACGCCTTCCCGCCCCGATTCCACGCGGGCATAGGTCAGGATCTCTTCGATGATCTGGAAGAGATGCCACGCCGCGGTCCGGATCCGGCTCACGAACGTGCGCTGCTTCTCGGTGAGCGGATCCGGGACGTGGCTGAGCAGGAGGTCCGCGTACCCGGTGATCGTGTTCAGCGGCGTCCGCAGCTCGTGACTCATCACGGCCAGGAAGTCGGACTTCGCCCGGCTCGCCTCCTGGGCGGCCAGGTAGAGCCGCGCGTTGTCCAGGGCGAGGGCCGCGCGCCGCGCCACCTCCTCGGCGAGCGCCTGCTCCTCGGGCCCGAACGATCGCCCGGACTCCGCCATGTTCAGCATCAGGGTGCCAAGCGTGTGACCGCGGGCGACCAGCGGGACGACAAGGATCGAGCGGGGCGCCAGCGCATGGATGAGCTCCCGGTGCCGGTCCCCCGTCACCGTCTGCTCGACGATGCCCGGCGTCACCTGCGCGGCCAGCGTCGGCTGTCCGGACCGAAGCGTCTGCGCGATCAACGACTGGCCGGTCGGATCCGGCGGGTAGCGCAATAGCTCCTTCACGAGCGCGTCCCGCTCCGGGTCCGCGTGCGCCGCCGCCACCCGCCGGATCTCGCCGTCTTCCTCCACCACGTCCACCAGGCAGTAGTCGGCCAGCATCGGCACGACCTTCTCCGCCACCGTGGTCAGCGTCGTGGAGACGTCCAGCGACGTGGCCAGCGCGCTGCTCACCTCCGCCAGGAACCGCGATCGCCGCTCCGCCGACTCCGCCGCCGTGCGCGCCGCGTGCTCCCGGACCAGCCGACGCCGGTTCTCCTCCGCCCGGATCCGCTCCGAGATGTCCCGCGTCACCGAGATCACCTCGGTCGGCTTCCCGGTGACCGGGTCCCGGAGCGTCCGGCTCGTCGACTCGAACCACGCGTATTCCCCATCCTTGCGCCGCAGCCGGAAGCTCGACACGTGCGTGACCGGCAGCTCCAGGATCGTGGAGCGCAGCTTGATCAACGCGCTCAGGTCCTCCGGATGCAGGAGCTGCGTCACCCGCGTGCCCACGAGCTCCTCGGGCTCGTAGCCCAGCAGCGTCCGGCACACAGGCGATGCGTACAGACAGATCCCGTGACGGTTGTGGCGCGTGATGATGTCCGTCGAGTACTCCGCGAGCACGCGGTAGCGCGCCTCGCTCTCCCGCAGCGCCTCCTCCCCACGCCAACGAAGGATGGCGGCGCCCAGCGTACGCGCCGCCACCCAGAGCGCCTCGATCTCCGCTGGGGTCCAGTCCCGCTCCCGGGTGCATTCGTCGAACCCCATGAACCCCCACCACTCCGACCCGATCAAGATCGGCACCACGAGGATCGACCGGATGTCCTGTGCCTCCAGCAACGCGCGCTGCTGCGGCGGCAGATCTCTCACGTGGGCGGCCAGCGCCTCGCCCCGGCCCAGCACCTCGATCCAGCTCCCGAACCCGGCTTCGTGGTACCGGCTCTCCTGGAGCTCAGGATTGCCGATCTGCGGCGTCACGCCGGGACGTACCCACTCGAACCGCTGGCTCGCCACCAGCACCCCCGACTCGTCCAGGTGGTTCTCGAAAATGTACGCCCGGCTGACGCCCATCGCCGTGCCGAGGCTCTCGAGCACCTCCGGGACGCACTCCGTCCAGTGCGCCGCGCGCAACAGCCGCTCGGCGGTCAGCGCGATCGCCCTGAGAATTGCCGCGCTTGTCGGTGCTTGAGCGGGCCAGGATCGCTCGGTGGTCGGAGATTCGGCCATCTTCCTGTCCTCCGCGGGCGCTGCGGGCGCGATCTGGCCTGAATGCCGGGATGGACGCTACGGCTATGAATAATGAAGTCGGACCTCCCACGCCACAGGGTCCGCCCGCGGCGCTCCGGGTCCTTGCTCGGGTGGAGCCGGAATGGGTGCGCGGCGAAACGCCGCCCGGCCTCGGGGCGGCCTCACCGTCTCACGAGCAACGGCCCCGTGCCACGAGCACGAGTCTCGCGTCGGACCGGGTCATCGCCGGTGGTCGGGGCGATACCCGCCGTAGCCCCAACGGGCGCCAGGACCGCGTTCGCCGGCGCGTCCTCCGCCCCGGAAGCCGCGTTCGCCTGCGCCTCGCCCGCCGCCAGGATACCGCCTGCCCGGTGGTCCTGCGTACCCTTCATCGTACCGGGCGACGTCGCGGCCGCGCGCTCCACGCGCCCGGCTGCCCTCCCCGCGCAGCCAGTCGTCGTATTCGGCGAACCCCGTTGGACGGCGCTCACCCCGTGCCCCCCGGTCTTCGCGCGGATCGAACGTCCGACGCGCGCCGTACGGCCATGGATAGCCGAAGGCGGCGGGTCGGCCGTGCCATTTCTGGTACGGCCAGCGGTGGAAGAAGGGCCGGCCGTACGCCGTGTCCGTGGCCCGACGGCTGCGCTGGCGCCGGTCTCCCCGCGCGCCGCCCGACCCGTGCGGCGCGTGCCATTCCCCGCGCCCCTCGCGCCGGTGGGGACGCTCTCCACGTGCCATGGCGTGCTCCGATCACGATCCAACAGGTCCCGCGCCGGACGCAACGAGGGCGGCCCGCCGCGCAACCGCGACGACCGCCCTCTCGGGATGGCGCAAGAACCGTGCTGGAATCGGATCGAGCCGCGGCCCGTGCCCCTCACTCCAGCACCGTGACCGGGATCGGCGGAGACCGGAATTCCAGGTGCCCGGTCCCGACGCTGCCGTGCATCAGGCGGAATTCGAGGGTGGTCGAGCCGGGCGCGATCCCGCGCAGCCGGCCCGTGAACGCGCCGGGCCCGTCTTGCAGGAATTGCACGATCCCCTCGTCGGCAGACTCCACCTCCACGTAGTAGTCGTCCGTGTCGATGGGATCGCCGTCGTGGTCCACGAAGGTGATGGTGATGACGTCCGATTCCTGCCCCGCCGCCACCGTGAGGGAGCCATCCACGTCGCCGTGCTCATCCACGGTCACCACCACCACGCCCCCGACCTCGAGGTTCATCCCCTCCGGCTCCTCATGCGGGTGCGGCTCGACCGGGTTCTCCAGACACGCGCCCATCGCCAGCAGAGCGCCGCCCACGAGCAGCGCCGGAATCCGTTTCCGAATCATGATTCGATCTTTCATTCCGACCAACCGACCGCGCCGGCGGTATCCCCGCCCACGGGCGCTCACCCGGACCGCCGGCCCATAGTCCCCGATATCAGAAATTGACCCGGTAGAACACGCTGAGGCTGCGCCCCGCTTCGGGCATGATCGACTTCACCCGCGAGAGGTGCTCCCGGTAGGTGGCGTTCGTCAAATTGTCCACCCGCGCCGTCACCGAGTGGATTCGCCCGAAGGCCATCCATCGATACCCGGCCGAAGCATCCAGCACGGTGAACCCGGCCGTCGGCTCTTCGAACTCGCCCGTCCGGTCCTGGCGGGCGGCCATTCGCGCGCCGAGCCGCGCGAAATACCCCGGCGTCTCGTACTTCACCGCGAGCTGCCCGTTCAACGGCGGGATGAACGGCAACGGCTGATCGTTGGCCCGGAGCGAGCCCCGCACGTAGGAGCCGCTCCCCTCGACCACCCAACCGCCCCGCAGATTCCACTGGAGGCTCCCCTCGACCCCCTCGAGCAGCGCATCCTGGCCCGTGAACTGATAGATCGGCAGCCCCGTCCGGCTGAGCTCCCCCGTGTTTCGCGGGTAAATGTACGCATCGATCGCGTTCCGGAACGCCGCGAATTCCGCCTGCACCTTCTCGGACGAGTAGCGCGCGAAGACATCCAGCCCGAAGCCGATCTCTTCTTCCAGGTCCGGGTTCCCGACCTCGAACGAATAGACGGCCAGGTGCGGCCCCTGCGAGAACAGCTCGGTCACGTCCGGCGTGCGGAATGCGCGCGCCGCACTCACGCCGACGTCCAGTGACGGGGTCAGGGCGTACAGCACCCCGACCGAGCCGGACAGCGAACCGAAGCTCCGGGCCCGGATCTCGCCGATGCCCGCGGACGTCGAGACCTCGCCCGGCTCGATGCGCCGCCAGTCGTAGCGTGCGCCCACCTGGAACCGGAGGGGCTCCACGTCGAATTCCTCCAGCCCATAGACCGCGAAACCGTGCTCCACGGCCGGCGGCGTGGAGGAATGGCCGCCCGCCGCGAAATCCCGCCACTGCGCCTGGATCCCGATCGCGCCGTGACTGAACGGCCCGAGCCCCTCGTGCCGCGCCAACACGCCGCCAACCGCGGAGAGCTGTCCGAACTCGGTGCCGAGCGAACCGTCCGCCTCCAGCTCCCGGTGGTGGTAGTAGCTGTAGATGCCATCCACATCGAGGGACGAGAACGGGCCGATCCCGTCCCGGAGCTTCAGCTCGCCCCGCACCGTGTGGCGCCGCATGCGGATGCGCACCCCTTCCTCGTGGGCGCCCACGAAGCCGCCGGGAAGCCCGTATTCCGAGTCGTACAGCCGGTACGCTCCACCCAGGTGCCCCCAGTTCCCCACCCATGCGGAGCCGGCGCTCAGGCTGTACGTGTCGTACGACGTGTTCTCCAGCATGCCCGCCGGCGTGCGCATGTCGCCGCCCGTCCGGCCGGTCGCCTCCGCCCGCCATGCCAGCGAGCCGACCGACCCGGACACCGTGCCGCCACCGGTCACCCCCCGGTTCATGCTCTGCGCCTGGAGGCTCACGGACCCGTGCACCGCATCGGTGAGCGAGCCCGGCACCTCCTCGCGGATCACGTTCACCACGCCGCCGAGCGCGTTGCTCCCGAAGAGGAGCGCGGCCGGCCCCCGCACCACCTCCACCTGCTTGGCCGTCACCGGCTCGATCGCCACCGCGTGGTCCGGCGTGCTCGCGGAGAGATCCCCCACCCGGCCGCCATCTTCGAGCACCAGGATCCGGTCCCCGCCCATCCCCCGGATCACCGGCCTCGCCGCGGCCGGGCCCGTGGACACCGCGCCCATCCCCGGTTCCCCCGCGACCGTGGCCGCGATCGTGACGTCCAGTTTCCGCGTCAGCTCCTGCCCCGAGATCACGTGCGCCGGCCGGAAGCTCTCCGCCTCGGTATGCGCGCCGATCGCGCCTGTCACCATCATCCCGGGCAGGTCGATCGCCGTCGTCTCGAGCCGCACTTCCAATACGGGCGTGTCCAGGCCGTCGACCTCCACGGTCAACGTCTCCCGCCGGTAGCCCAGCCGCTCGATCACCACGGTGTAGCGCCCGGGCGGAACCCGCAGCAGTTGGAAGCTCCCATCCGCGTGCGTCACATCGGTCCGGCGAAGCTCCACGACCTGGACGATGGTGCCCGGGAGCGGATGACCGCTCTCCGCATCCACCACCACCCCCCGGATCGCTCCACTGTCCGCCGGTGCCGCCGCCGAACGGTCGAACGCTGCCGCCGGCCGGGCGGCAAGGCCGACCGCAGCCAGGATGGCCAGTATCAGGAGGATTCGCGATGCTGCACAGTGCATGTCACGCCTTCGGACTCGAGACACGTGATGGACCACGCCCTGCCATGTCGGCAAAGGACCGCACCACGGCACCGATCACGGCAGCCGTGCGGCGGGTTCTGTCTTCGGGTTCAGGCCAGCGGTGGAGCCCGCGGACGTAGCGCGCTCCGGAGAGTCGAGTCGTGGGGCGCGTGGCTAGGGGGCGGAGCCGCCCCGATGGTGGTGTCGCTCGTCGCGGCCGGCGCAGTCACCGGAGGCGCTGCCCAGAGGTCCAGGCCGCTCAGCCGACAGAGTTGGCAGACGACGTGGTTGTGCCCGGGCGACCCGGGCGCATCGTGATCGGACTCGATGTGCACCGTCGCGCTCGGCGGGACGATCCTGGACAGGATCGCGTCCGCCACCGGAACCACGCCCATCACTCCGAGATGCAGGAGGAGGACGGCCAGCGTCAGGAACTGGCTCAGCGTGGATCGATTCCGCATGCGACGGTCTGCGTCACCCGGTTCTGACTCCCCCGGCCGGCCGCCGTGGCCGGCCCGATTGCATCGCGAGCGCCCGCACAGCCCGGCGCCGCCGAAAGCGTCCACAATCGCGACCGCGTGCCGGCGCTGAGCGCTCATCCCCGGTAGTAGGTGAGCCCCATCGCCGACCGGACTCGATCCATGGTGTCCTCGGCGAGCGACCGCATTCGGCGGTTGCCCTCCCGCAGGATCTCCTCGACCAGGCCGGATCGCGCCTCATAATAACGCCGCCGCTCCCGGAAAGGTTCCAGGAACGCATTGAGCGCCCTCGCGAGCCGCTCCTTCACCTCCACGTCTCCGACCCGCCCCCGGCGGTACCGCTCCTTGAGCTCCTCGACCTCGGCCACGTCCGGATTGAAGTGGTCGTGGTACACGAACACCGGGTTCCCCTCCACCTGGCCAGGCACGTCCGCCCGCACCCGGCGAGGATCCGTGTACATGCGCATCACGCGCTCGCGCACCCGCTCCGGGGGATCGGACAGCAGGATCGCGTTGTCCAGGGATTTGGACATCTTATGCCGCCCGTAGATTCCCGGCAATACCGGGGCGTCCCGCACCAGCGGCTCGGGGAGCGGGAACACCGCGTCGTACATCCCGTTGAAGCGCCGCGCCAGCTCGCGGGTCAACTCCACGTGCGGCAGGTTGTCCCGCCCGACCGGGACCAGGTCCGCCCGCGCCAGCAGGATGTCCGCCGCCTGGAGCACCGGGTAGCTCACCAGCCCGAGCGACAGGGCCTCCATGTGTGCGGCCTCCGCCATTTCCCGCAGCGTCGGCATCCGCTCCACCCGCGGCAGCGAGACCAGCATCTCCAGGATCAGGTGCAGCTCCGCCGTCTGTGGAACCGCCGACTGCACGAAGATCGTGCACAGCTCCGGGTCGATCCCGCACGCCAGGTAGTCCAGCACCATCTCCCGGATGTTCTCGGGCAGCTCCCTCACCGCCGCACGCTCCGGCCGCGTGGTCAGCGTGTGCAGGTCCGCCACGATGATCATGCAATCGTGTTCGGCCTGCAGCCGGACCCGTGCCGCGAGGCTCCCGACCCAATGCCCGAGGTGCAGCCTTCCCGTGGGGCGGTCGCCCGTGAGGACCCTGCGTCGGCCCGTCGGTGTGCTCATGGGCTCTCCGTCGTTGGCGCGGTCGTGTTCCAGGGCCGGCATCCGTCCCGGCACCCCGTGGAGGCGGCGCTACGCGACGTCGCCTCGGGTACCCCGCGCGGCGCCCCGCGACGTCGCATGCCCCTCGACCCACCGGGCGCCGGTCCCGATCACGCCGCGCGGCGCTCCTCTCCCCGCTCCTCTTCCCGCTCCTCCGGGCCCGGGCCGAGCCACTGCCGGATCGCCGTGGTCCGCACCGCCCAGTCCGGCAATCTCACCACGTACGCCGCCCGCCGCGCCAGCGCCGCCGCCAGCCCGTCCAGCACCACACCCCGTACATCCGCGATCGCCGCGCCCCGGCTGACCCGCAGGAAGTCCCCCTGGTGGTTCAACCGGTACTCCCGCTGCGCGAGCCCCGTGGTGAGCCAATCCCGCACGTTCGCGGCGCATACGTCCGCCTGCTGGAGCGCCGCCTGCGCCGTGTCCGGGATCGGCGAGCCGACCGCCCGGCCCGGGTAGCTGATCGCGTCGCCCAGGACGAACACGTACGGATAGCCCGGAAGCTGCAGCGTCCGCTCCACCCGCACACCGTGACGCCCGTGCCACTCCGCCGGCAGGTTCCGGAGCAGCGGGCTCGGCTGGATCCCCGCCGTCCACGCGACGACAGCCGCGTCGAACCGCTCCGTCTTGCCACCCTCCCGGAACGTGACCCCCAGGTCGTCCACCTCCAGCACCCGCACGTCCGTGCGCACCCGGATCCCGGCATCCCGGAGCTTCGACCACGCCATCTTCCGCAGCCCATCCGACATGCCGCCCAGGATGTCGCCCAGCGCCTCCAGCACCACGACCTGCTCGCCGCCGCCCCCTTCCCGACCCAGCAGCTCCGACAGCGCGAACGCCAGCTCGATCCCCACCACCCCGCCCCCCACCACGCACGCCGGCTGCGTCCCGCCAGCCCACGCCCGCACCCGCAACGTGGTCCGCAGCCGCTCCGCATCCTCGAACGAGTAGAAGGGCAGCCCGTGCTGCTCCGCACCCTTCACCCCGTGGAAGGCCGGAACCGACCCCGGCGCCAGGACCAGCACGTCGAACCCGATCGTGCGCCCGCCCGCGAGCCGGACCTCCCGCGCGCGCACGTCCACGGCCGACACTTCGCCTCGCACCACCTCCGCCTCCCCCTCCGGCACCAGCGTCTCCAACCGCGGCGCCACCACATCCGGGTCCAGCTCGCCCGCCAGATACTCGTACAGCAGCGGCGTGAACACGAACCGGTCCCGCCGGTCGATCGCCGTCACCCGGACCCCCTCCGGGCGGTCATCCAGGAACTTCCGGAGCGCGTACAGCCCTCCGAACCCGAGCCCCACGAAGACTACGTGCGCCACGCCGTACCTCCCTCGTGCGCCCTCCGCTCGACCGATGCCGGACCCCTGCCCCAGCGTGCAACTCGCGTTCCGGGCAGCCCACCCCCGCCTCACCCCCGGAACACATGTTGCATCGTCCCCCGGTCCATCACCCCACCATCCCCGGAGGTAACCATGGCCATCAACTCCCTGCAGGACGTCTTCCGTCATGGCCTCGGCGACATCTACGACGCCGAGCAGCAGCTCCTCTCCGTCCTGGACCAGATGGAGACCGAGACCCAGGACACCTCCATCCGGGACCGGATCCGGAAGCACCGGGACGAGACCCAGCACCAGATCGAGAACCTCGAGCGCTGCTTCGAGTTGATCGGCGTGGATGCGCCCCGCGTCCAGTGCGCCGCGATCCGCGGACTCCGCGACGAAAAGCGCACCTTCCAGCAAGAGAACCCCTCCCCCCAGGCCCTCGAGGCCTTCAACCTGGACGCCACGAGCAAGACCGAGCATTACGAGATCGCCGCGTACCGCGGGCTGATGAACCAGGCCAAAGCGCTCGGACAGGAGGACGTGCGCCGGCTCCTGGAGCAGAACCTCCGGCAGGAAGAGGAGATGAGCCGCTGGATCGAGGAGTGTCAGCCGAAGGTCCTGAGCGAGATGCAGGCCGCCCGTGGCGGCCGGAGCGGCCGCGCAATGTGAGCCGCTGCCACGCCCAAACCGCGGCGCCGCCGTGCCGCCGGCAGCTCACGCCCCGCGACACGAAGGCCCGAGCGGCGTTGCCGCTCGGGCCTTCTCACCTTCGGACCTGGGAGGCAGGGCCGCCGCCGACCACGGAGCCGACTCCATGTGCGCCCGAGAGCGCGATCGAAGACGTCACCGGGCTCCAGTCCCCGTAGGCTCGCGCCCTTTCGCGCGCCGACTCACCCCTGCGTCATCGCCTGCCTGCCCCGGACCGCGCGAGCTGCATCGGAACGCGCCCGGGTCGGTGTCCACGGCGCCACGTATCGCTGTTCTCCGGCCGGGTCGTTGCCCACCGGAGCCGTCGTCCGGAGCCGACGGGCATGGTCAGACGATCTCGCTCGCTCCATGCACGCCCGCAGCCGCCGGCGCAGTCCGGGACTCCGCCCGGACCGGCTGGATCATCCGCGCACCGACCCATGATCCCGGAACGCGTCCCGCACCCAGGCCCTACTCGGCGCTGGACCCGATCCGACGCGCCGCTCGCCCGGCCGAGCCGGTGCCGCGCCCCCGTGCGTCCTGCCCCCCCAGGACACCCAGCACGCTGGACCGGCCCCTGGCCCGCACCGACCGGCCACGACCCTCAGGCCGCCCGGCCCGCACGCCGATGGACCTGCTTCAGGTACGCGATGGCGTCCTGCGCCTGCCGCGCCGTCATCGTCTTCTCCAGCCGCGCCAGCACCCGCTCCCGCACCTCCTCCGGCACCGACTCCGCCATGGCCAGCGCCCGGATCTCCTCGAGCTGCTCCGGCGCCGCCGCCTTCTCCGAACCCCGCTCCGCCGCCGTGCGCGTCGTCGGGAAGTTCAGGTTCGCCAGCGCGCGCCCGATCGCCGACGTCTCGCAGTTCTCGATGAAGCTCGTCCGGTTCACGTAGCCCACGCCTTCCCGCTCGTACGCCCAGCCCGTCACCGGATGCTGGTCCTCCCGGTCCCGGTACACCGTCGCCCGGAACACCACCATGTCCCCCTCGAGCCGCACCATCTCCGTCTGGATCGAGCCGTCCGGGTACCGCTCGTAGAACGCCCGGATCCGCTCGGCCACGTCCACGTAGTTCTTCGGGTCGAATCCGTCTGCCGCCATGATCCCTTTGTCCTGCTTGAGGTTACAAGCCCTCTGCCATGCTCCGTCCTACCCCCGCCGCCCCGGCCCGTTCCCGAACGAAACCCGAACAAAACACGGTATGCGTCTTGCCCTGTGCACGGTTCCGTCCTTCTGCGCGGGAGGCCTCGTGGAGAATTTCACCGCTGTCCTGCGGACCCCCGAGCTGGGGCCGGGTGAGGTCCGTGAAGTGGAGGCGTTCGGCCGGACGCTGGCGCTCGCGAACGTCGGGCAGACCTACTACGCCGTGGACGCCCACTGCCCGAACGACGGGACCAATCTGGCGCGCGACGGGCGGCTCGCCGGCTACACCCTGGAGTGCCCGGCGGATGGATCGGCGTACGACATCCGCACCGGCGCACGGACCGGACCGGATAGCGGCCCGGCACTGGCCCGGTACCCGATCCGCGTCGAGGGAAACCTGATCTACGTGGGTCGGATGCGTATGGCGGCCTGACCGGTCGTCAGCCGTCGTTGGGGAGGCCCGGAGGCGGGAGCGGGCGGGCGCTCTTCAGGAGCTCGCGCAGTTCGTCATCGTACAGGTGCTCGAACCGCCCGCGCGGCAAGAGCGCTTCCCGGGAGGGGTATGCGTCCCCCTGCCGGGTGAACTGGACGGCGACGAGGTAGGCGTGCGCGCTCCCGGCGCCAGTGCCGGCAGCGCTCTCCCCGGCGATGTGCGCCGTCCATTCCACGTCGTCCATCATGAACGATCGTTTGTTCGGATACGACACCTCGTTCATATCGCTGGGTCCGTCGATTCGCCGTAGTAGTCCACGAAGAACGTCTCATCCTCGTGCAGCCGCAGCCGCTGGAGTGTCACTCCGGGCGGCAGGCCGGCGGCCAACCTGGGCCAGAGCACCGCGAGGATGTTCTCGCACGTCGGCACGAGCCGGCCGAACGCGAACGCTTCGTCCGCGTAATTGAGGTGCCGGTGGTCGAAGCGGCGGACGACCTCCCGCTCCAGCAGCGCATCGAGGGCCGCCAGGTCGACCGAGAACCCGGTCTCGGGATCGATCTCGCCGCGAACGGTGACCTCCAGCAAGTAGTTGTGCCCGTGGCCGTGCGGATAGTTGCACTCGCCGAACACGCGGCGGTTCTCGGCGTCGCTCCATTCGGGCCTGTGATAGCGGTGTGCCGCCGAGAATCGGACCTTTCGGGTCAGGAACGCCGTTCTCATGCCTGGCAAGCTAACGGGCCGCCCGCGCGCTCGTCCAGAGCCGAACCGGCCCCCGGGACCTGCCCCGGCCGCCCGGCGTGACTCTCCGCACCGGTGGGTGACTGGCCGGGGATTTGCGGCAGCGGCGGCAGCGCCATGCGGCCAGTGCCCGGCCGTCGCACGCTGCGTCTCTCGAGTTGGAGCAGGTCATGGAAGCAGTTCGTGACGAGCTCGAGGTTCTTGCCCGCGCCACCGATGTCCTCCTGCAAAGTCTCGCGCCACGGGAGATGGCCTCCCGATTCCTCGAGTTTGCCGCCGACGTCTTCGGCGCGGACGCCGCTCTCCTCCGCCAGGGTCGCGCCTTCGCCCGCCCCGTGGATGCGGCCTACGGGCTCCCCGAAGCGGATGCAGCGAGGCTGGCGGAGGCCATGCTCGCCGCGCTCCGCGCGCGGAACCAGGGCTGCCGGGCGTGGCTGGACCCCGCGCGCATGGCGGGCGCCATCGGCTGGCGTGGCGTCCTTGCGGCCCGTCTCGGCCGGACGGATGCGGACTACGGCGTACTCGCCCTCTTCGCCTCCCGACCCGACGCGTTCGACCCCCGGAGAGACTGCCGGCTGCTCCGTCTGACCGCCCGGCACCTGACCGTGGCCCTGGACAACGCTTCGCTCCACGCCGAGACCCGGCGCCTGGCGGAGCAGCTCGCCGTCCAGACCGAGGAACTCGAACGCGTCCACACCGCGCTCGAGCGCCACAGCCGCGAGCTCGAGCACAGCCTGTCGGCGAAGAGCCGCTTCTTCGCCGCCGTGAGCCACGAGCTGCGCACCCCCATCAACGCGGTCCTGGGCTACAACCAGCTCCTCCGGGACTCCGTGTTCGGCACCCTGACCGAGCCGCAGCGGGAGGTGCTCGACAAGATCGCCGCCGCGGCCGGCCAGATGCTGACCGTCGTCAACGACATCCTCGAGGCTTCCCGACTCGACGCGGGACACTTCGACATCCGTTTCGAAAGCTGCGAGCTCGATTCGGTGATCGCGGACGCCATCGCGGCCATCGAGCCCCGCGCCCGCGCCAAGCGGCTCGAGCTCTTCGTGGAGATGCCGCCCTCGGTCCCGCGCATCCGCTCCGATGCAGCGCGCATTCGGCAGATCCTCCTGAACCTCCTGACGAACGCCGTGAAGTTCACGCCTCGCGGGTCGGTGACGGTGCACTTGCGGCACCTGGCAGCGCCTGCGGAAGGGGAAGCGTACGGCGGGGACCTGCCGGCCTGCCCGCCGGGCACGGATGGTTGGGTCGCCATTGCCGTCAGGGACACCGGCATCGGCATCCCGGCGGACAAGCTGGAGGCGGTGTTCGCCGAATTCGTACAGCTCGCGCGGCCCGCGGAGGGTGTCGACACCGAAGGCACCGGCCTCGGGCTGACCATCTCGAACCGCCTGGCCCGCTTGCTCGGCGGCGAGCTGCGAGCCGAGAGCGACGTCGGGGTGCAGTCGACGTTCACGCTCTACTTGCCCTGCCCGGCGCCGCCGGCCAGACCCACCGCCATCATGCCCTGATCCGCCGCACCGCGGCCCCCCGGCGCGGCCCACCCGATTCCTGACCCCGTAGAACCGAGACATCATGGGCAAGTACGACGATATCAAACCCGACGACCTCAAAGCGGACCTCCGTCGATTCGCGGAGTTGATCCTCCGGCTGGACGCCGAGGATCGGCTCCTCGAGGCGACGCCGCGCCTCCTCAGCGTGCTCGGCGACCTGCGGCTGAAGATCTTCGCCTACGAGGTCCGCGTGACCGGCCGGCTCGCGCCCGAACCGGAGGAGTCCGAAGAGGACGCCGAGGTACGACGCATCATCGAGGAAGCCATCCGCCGGACCCTCGAAGCGCCTTCCGAGTGGAGCCGGCCCTGGACACCCGAGGAAGAGCCGGATTGACGCTGCTGGTGCGGGACTTGCGTCCACCCTGCGCCGACCCCGCCCGCGGAGATCCCGCCGATCTCCGCGGGCGATGAAGCCCGTGGCGAGCGAAGATGCGAGCACGATGCAATCCGTGAACGGCTACGAGCCGTTGACCGCTTCCGCGACGATCCTCATAGCCGAGGACCACCACGACAGCCGGGATGCGCTTCGCACGCTCCTCGAGGCTGTCGGTTACAAGGCACTCGTGGCCGCGAACGGCCGGGAGGCCGTGGCCCTCGCCCTGGTCGAAGCGCCCGATCTCATCCTCATGGACGTCATGATGCCCGAGATGGACGGCCTCGAGGCCACCCGCGTCCTGCGCCAGCATGCGGCCACGAAGAGTACGCCCATCATCGCCGTGACGGCCATGGAAGGCGCCTGGTCCCGCACCCTCGAAGCCGGGGCCAGCGACTTCGTCCGCAAGCCCGTGGACGCCTCGATCCTGCTCGCCAAGGTGGAATCCTGGTTGAGCCAGACCCCGACCTGACCCCGGCTCGCCGCCACGGTTCCGGCGACGCCCGGTCCGCCACCCGCACGTGCACCGTCCGGTCTGGTCCGCGCACCCGCCACCCATCTCCCACGGAGACGGTACCGTGCGCCGCACCCGCCCCCCACCCCGGCCTCCTGGACAGAGTCTTGCAATTCGCGCCCTCGGAAGTCCGCGCCAACGAGGGTTCTATGATCACCGCGTCCCTTGCCGTCGCGCTGTCCACCCTGATGTTCGCCAGCCTCGCCCGCGCCGTGATGGGCGTACGTCNTGCCACTCGCCCATGGCGCGCCATGGNCGGCGCCACCCTGGTCGGCATTCTGACCGTGCTCGTGATGATGGCGCTGATCGTGTTGGTGAGCGTGTGGGATTACCCCGCGCCCTGGCAGGTCACCCCATGACGGGGTCGGACGCGGAGAACGGTTTCGGCCTCGACGTTCCCCGCTACGGCTCCGCCTCGCCCCGCAACGCGCGCAGGACGTCCTCGCCGTAGAACATCCTGATGTACTTCGCCTGGACCGGCGTCACCCGCCGCACCGCCCACACCAGCTCCACGTAGTTCGGTTCCGTCGGCGGATTGAGCGGCTGCATCCCCACCTCGTGCGGCAGGCGGTTGCCCTTGCGGTTGTTGCACGGTGAGCACGCGGTGACCACGTTCTGCCAGGTGTTGTCCCCGCCCCTCGAGAGCGGGATCACGTGATCCCGGGTCAGGAACTCACGGCCCCGCAGCTCGGTGCGGTGCCGGCCGCAGTACTGGCAGCGGTAGCGGTCACGGGCGAAGAGGAACGTGTTCGTGACCTGGCGCCGGAACTTCCGCGGTACGTGAATGAAGCGCACGAGCCGGATCACGGTCGGGCACGGCAGCACGCGCCGCTCGGAGCGGAAGCTCCGCGACTCGTCGACTTCCAGGATCTCGGCCTTCTGATCGATCACGAGCCGGAGCGCCCTGCGGACCGGCAGGATCGTGAGAGGCTCGAACGACGCGTTCAGCGCGAGGCAACCCATTGCCGTGTAACACCTCCGGACCGGCCTAACTGTACCTTGCCATCATACGCCGGAAACCGTCCGATGTTCGCGCTCCAGCTCCTTGCCCGGACGGTGCGCAAGACGGCGGCCAGGCGCGGAAGCGCCTATGGCTCCAGAGCTTACATAGTCTAGTGCCGCGTCGGGGTTCCGTGCAACGATTTCACAGCAGGGACACCGGGTCCCGGTCGAAGATCAGCCGCAGGTCGGCGCGCCCGGGGCGGATCGGATACTCCTCCAGCAGCTCCCGGCCGATCTCGCCGAGCCGCGCGGCGCTCTCGGTGCGCAGCAGGAAGTGCCAGCGCCACCGTCCGCGGATCCGCTCGATCGGGCACGGAGCCGGGCCGGTCACCTCTACCGTGGCCCCGCCGCGCTCCCGGCCGAGCCGGCGTCGCACCCAGCGCGCCGCCGAATCCGCCGCCTCCGCCACCGCTTCCTGGACCGTGCCGCTCAGGACCACGTTCGCCATGCGGCAGTGCGGCGGGTACCGCGGCGAGCGGCGCTCCTCCAGTTCCCTCGCCGCGAAACCCTCGTAGTCGTGGTGCACGGCGCACTGGATGGCGTAATGGCCCGGGAGCGCGGTCTGCACCAGGACCTCGCCGCCCAGGGGACCGCGCCCGGCTCGCCCGGCCACCTGGGTGATGAGCTGGAACGTGCGCTCCGTTGCCCGGAAGTCCGGCAGGTTCAGCCCCACATCCGCGTTCACCACCCCCACCAGCGTCACGCGCGGGAAGTCCAGCCCCTTCGCGATCATTTGGGTGCCCAGCAGGATGTCGATCTCGCCGCGCCCCATGCGCCCGAGGATCTGATGGTGGGCCCACTTGCCGGACGTGGTGTCCACATCCATCCGCGCCACCCGGGCGGCCGGGAACGCTTCGCTGACCGCGCGCTCCACCTGCTCGGTGCCGACCCCCCGGAACGACAGCTCGCCGGACCCGCAGCGGTCGCAGGTGATGGGCGGAGGCTCCTCGTGGAAGCAGTAGTGGCAGACGAGGCGCCGACGTCCCCGATGGTACGTCAGCGCCACGCTGCACTGCCCGCAATGCCAGACCGCGCCGCAGTCCCGGCACTGTACGAACGTCGAGTACCCCCGCCGGTTCAGGAGCAGGATCGTCTGCTCGCCCCGCGCGAGCCGGTCTGCCATGGCGGTGAGCAGGGGTTCGGAGAGGATCGGTGCCGGGCGACGTCGCGTACCCGACGCTCCGGGGCGTGCCCCGCCTCCGTCGCTCGAGCCTGCTCCCCGCGCCGCTCCGGCCCGCGCCGAACCCTCCGCCGCCTCCACGATCCGTCCCGCCGGCACCATTCCCGGCGAGGCCCCATCATCACCGGCGGGCCGACTCCACGCGCCCGCGCCCGCCGACGGCTCCGCGGCCCCCGGAGACGCCGGCGCAGCGGCGGAACGGAGATCGATGATCCGGACCGGCGGCAGCGGCTGCCCGCCCGCCCGCTCCGGAAGGTCGAGCCGCTCGAACTTGCCCGTGAGCACGTTGTGCCAGCTCTCGAGCGACGGGGTCGCGCTCCCGAGCACGCACGTGGCACCCACCATCCTCGCCCGCACGATGGCCACTTCGCGCGCATGGTAGCGCGGCGCTTCGTCCGACTGCTTGTACGTGGTCTCGTGCTCCTCGTCCACCACGATCGCGCCGAGATCGGCCACCGGCGCGAACACCGCCGAGCGCGCGCCGATCGCGATGCGCCGCTCCCCGCTCCGGAGCGCGCGCCACGCATCGTACCGCTCCCCGTCCGAGAGCCCCGAGTGCAGCACCGCCACGGTGTCCCCGAAGTGCGCCCGGAACCGGGCCACGGTTTGCGGCGTGAGCGCGATCTCCGGCACCAGCACGATGGCGCCCTGCCCCCGCCGCCCGACCACCTCTTTCAGCAGCTCGATGTAGACGAGCGTCTTCCCCGAGCCGGTCACGCCCCGGAGCAGGAACGGCCGGGGATCGGGCCGCCGCTGCGTGAGACGCCGGATCGCCTCGGCCTGCGCCGGCGTCGGCGTGAGCTCCTGGGGCGGGGGCGGCGCCATCTCCGCGAACGGATCCCGCGCCACCTCCTCCTCCACGATCTCCGCCACCCCCCGCGCCACCAGCCCCTGGATCACCGACGGCGAGAACCCGACCCGCTCCACCAGGTGCGCGACCTCGGCGCTCCCGCCCATCGTCTCCAGCAGCTCGTAGCACTCCCGCTGACGGACCGCCCGGCCGAACGTCCGCTCCCGGACCTGGAGGCTCGGGAGCTCCCGCGTCAAACGCACGATCCGCCGCGTCCGCACCGGCGGCTCGGGCCGCCCATGGTCCGTCAGCACCGTGGGCAGCGCGGCCCGCAGCACCTGCCCGAGCGGGGTCACGTAATAGTCCGCCACCCACCGGCACAGCCGGAGCAGTTCCGCCGGCACGACCGGCGCAGGGTCCAGCACGCGGAGCACCGGCTGGATCCGGGACGGGTCCACCTCCCCGGCGGCCGGCCCCACCACCCAGCCCACGAGCCGCCGCCGGTTGAACGTCACCAGCACGCGCGTGCCCTCCTCGGGCAGCGGCTCCGGGACCCGGTAGGTGAAGAGCCGGGGGATCGGCAGCGGCAGCGCCACGTCGACGAACATGCTGCAGCGACGTCGCTAGAGGACCATCTTCACGAAGTCGTAGGGCGGCCAGGGCCCCGTCACATCGAAGGTCAGCTCCGGTGTGGTCGCGCCCAGGTCATCCGCCCGCTCCACGAACCCCACCCAGTCCCCGCGCTCCACCAGGAACGCCGCGCTCAGCAGCTTCCGCCCTTCCCGGGGAAAAGGCACCGCCGCCCGCGCGAAGCGACGCAGCTCCGTGTATGCGTGCAGCGCCAGGTCCACCAGCTCCGGCGTCGGCTCGCCCGGCCCGCTCCGCGACACGTGCAGCCGCAGCTCCCAGTGCCCTTCCAGGAACGCGAGCGCTTCGTCCAGGGCAGGATACTGATCGTGCAGGAACGTCACCAGGGCCCGGCGGGTCCGGAACACCAGGCCGTACGGCGCAGGCACGATGGTGCCCCGGCGCATCGCCCGCTCCACCGTGCGCTGGTGCGCGACCAGCGCCCAGTGATCCAGCGGCGGCACGCCGAACGGCACCGGCCGGACCAGCGCCTCCAGCTCCCGATAACGTACGCAGCGGAGCGACGGATCCTCGCCCCGCACCACCGCGGGCCTCGCCGCTCCGCACCGGAGTACGCCGAATAGATAGATGCCCTCCACGGCCTCCTTCACATCCGGCCGCGGGGCACGAGTCATGGCCTTAGCAGCGCGAAGATCTCCGCCTGCGGATCGGGCGTGGTCACCTCCGGACCGTTCTCGCCCATGTACACGTTGATCTCGCTCCGCATCCCGACATCCCCGGGGAGGTAGATCCCCGGCTCGATGGAGAAGCCGACGCCCGGGATCAGGTGCCGGACCTCCCGCGTCTCCAGGTTGTCGATGTTCGGGCCCATGCCGTGAACCTCGGCATCGATCGAGTGTCCCGTGCGGTGGATGAACGCGTCCCCGTACCCGCGCTCCACGATCACCCCCCGGCAGACATCGTCCACCTCGCCTCCCATCACCGCCCGGCCTTCACGCCACGCGGACTGCAAGAATGCAACCGCCGCGTCCCGGGCGGATCGCACGGCGTCCCACACCGGCCGCACCCGCTCCGGGATCTCGGCGCCGAGGTACCCCATCCACGTCTGGTCCGCGTATACCGCGTCGTCCGATTCCTTGCCCCACAGGTCGATGAGGAGCAGTTCGCCCTCACGGATCGGCGCGCCCCGCTCCGGCGTCGCGTAGTGCGGGTCCGCCGCATTCGCGCCCACCGCCACGATGCTGTCCGCGCCGACCCCGGCGCCCAGCTCTCCGAGCCGCCTCAGGAGCCACGCCCGAAGCGCGCCCTCCGTCAGCTCCTCCCCCGCACGGACCGCCGCCGCCGCCCGCTCGAAGGCCTCCCGCGCCCCCTGCGCCAGCGCCGCCCCGGCACGCCGATGCGCGGCCAGCGCATCCGCCGACCAGCGCGCATAGAACCGCGTGATCAGGTCGCCGGACGAGACCACCTCCACGCCCCGCGACTGGACGAGCTCCACCACGCCCGAAGGCACCAGGTCCAGCGCCGGCACCGCGTCCCGCGGCGAGACCTCCATGGCCACCCGCCGCCGGCCGCCGAGCACGTCGCTCAACACGCGATCGAGCTCCTTCCACCCCACGTAGCGCGTACGCCGCCACGGCCACCCCTGCCATGGCGCCTCCTCGATCCCGTGTACCACCGCGACCGGCTCGCCCTCCGCGGGGATCAGGACGAAATACCGCCGGGTCAGGTCCCCCAGACCGAGCAGCCGCCCGGACACCGCATTCCGCGCGTGCAGATCGTACAGCAGCCAGCCGTCCAGGCCCAGCTCCCGCAGCGCCGCCTGGATCTCATCGAGTTGCGCCTCGAGCCGCGCGAACCCCGCGCCGGCTGCACTCGTCGTCGTCATGCTCGTTCCCCTCGTTTCAGAGCCAGCGTTTCCTGTATGCGTAGACGAGAAAGGCGGCCGAGATCGCGAACATTGCCGCCAGCGCGATCCAGAAGCCGTGCGGATGCTCCGCCAACGGTATCGCGCGAAAGTTCATGCCGTACACGCTCGCCACCAGCGTCGGCGGCAGGACCACCGTCGCGATCACCGAGAGCGCCTTGATGACCTCGTTCATCCGGTTGGACATCGCGGTCAGGTTCGTCTCCAACGCGGTCGCCATGAGCTCCCGGTACAGGTCGATCGCTTCCACCTGCCGGATCACGTGGTCGTAGACGTCCCGGAGGTAGATCTGGGTCGCGGGCCGGAGGTACGGGCACGGCCGGTTCGCCAGCGTCCCCATCACCTCCCGGGCGGGCGCGAGATGCCGCCGCAAGGCGAGCAGCATCCGCTTCAGCTCGAACACCCGCTGCAACGTCTCCTGCCCCGCTTCCGTGATGATGATTTCTTCCAACTCCTCCACGAAGTCGTCCACCTCGTCCAGGAGCGGGAAGTAGAGGTCGACGAGCGTGTCGAGCACCACGTAGGCAAGGTGCCCGGCGCCGCGCTGCATGGGCTCCGGCCCCGCATCCACCCGGGACGCCACCTCCTCGACCGGCTCGGACCGGCCCGCGTGCACGGTCACCAGGTAGTTCGGCCCGAGGAACAGGTAGAGGTTGACGGACTCGATGTCGTACGGCTCGGGCGTCCACGTGGCGAAGTGGACCGCGCGGACCACGATGAAGAGGTAGCCTTCGTACTCCTCGACCTTGACCCGGCAGTCCGGCGAACGCGTGTCCTCGATGGCAAGGGGGTGGAAGGCGAACACGTCCTGGAGGAGCGCCCACGCGGTCTCGTCCCGGGAGTCGATGTCCACCCAGAGCTCGCCGCGGCCACCCCGCACGATGTCCCGGGTCTCGCTCGGATCCAGGGAACGCTGGATCCGGCCGGCGGGGTCGAGGTACCGGCACCTCAGGCCCGCCACGCCGCCCGTCACGGCTCCGGACCCGGCCGCTCCTGCCATTTCTTCCCCGTGATCAACGACATTCCGAGGATCCGATCCCGGGTGACCAGCCGCTGCACGACCCGGTCCCTCGTGATGACCTCCCACACCCCGCGCCACCCCCAGCGGCGGACGCCGCGGTACAGGATGGCCAGCCGCTCCCGCAGCGGGAAGAGGTCCGCCAGCCCGCGGAGCACCAGCGCCTGGCGCAGGACGCTGGCCGAATCCGACCAGTCTTCCACGTACAGATCCACGATGCCCGCGTCCCGGAGCATCTGCTTCCACTCCACGAGCAGATAGGGACGCGTGCCCAGGTGGTCCACGATCATCTCGCGGCGCCCCGGGTCCACGTGCCCCGTCCACACGAGCTGGATCAGGACCACCGTCCCCATCGGGCGGGTGACCCGCGCCAGCTCGCGGATGGCCGCGGCCGGGTCCGGCGCCGAGGACAGCGGCAGCTCGCCCACCACGACGTCGAACACTGCATCCTGGTAGGGGAGGTCATCCAGCGCGGCCGGCTCGAAATGCAGCCGTTCGGACAGCCCGGCCTGCTTCGTGAGCTGTGTGGCCCGCTCCGCCAGTTCCGGGTCGGGATCCACGCCCGCGCCCGAAGCGCCCGAGCTTTCCGCGAGATACCGCGCGGTCACGCCGAGCCCGCACGGCGCGACCAGGAATTCCTTGTCGGGGCCCAATTCGATGAGGTTCGCGATCCGCCGGTACAGCTCGATTCCGCCGGGCGGAAACGTCGGACGGGTCGTCAGACGCGTCAGGCCCAGGAGCGAAGGGCGATCGGCTTCGTACGAAGGCATGCGGCGCAATGTAGACGGCCGCGGTCGGGCAGGTCAATCCTGTGCTTCGAGGCCGGCGAGGGCATGCAGCACGGAAACCACGCCGTGGCCGAGGCGAACGGGCACATAACCACCCTCCAGCACCGCGATCACCCGCCCTTCCGCACTGTCCGCGGTCCACTCGATGATCCGGCGAGTCATCCGGTGCAGGTCCACGGGCTCCAGCGGGAGTCCGCCGAGAGGGTCGCCGGCCAGACAGTCGAATCCCGCAGAGATGAATACGAACTCCGGCCGAAACTCCTCCAGCGTGGCCTCCAGCGCCGAGTCGAACGCCGCGTGGTATTCCTCCCGGGTCGTGCCATGGCCGAGCGGCACGTTCCGGGTCGTGCCGAGCCCCTTCCCCCGCCCCCGTTCCCCCACGGCGCCCGTGCCCGGGTAGTGCGGGCTCAGATGCAGCGAGAGGAAGTAGACGCTCGGGTCCTCGTAGAAGATGTCCTGGGTGCCGTTCCCGTGGTGCACGTCCCAGTCCACGATCAGCACCCGACCCGCCCCCCGCCGCCGCTGCACCCACCGGGCCGCGACCGCCACGTTGTTGAACAGGCAGAACCCCATCGCCCGGTTCGGCGTGGCGTGATGGCCCGGCGGCCGGGACGCGGCGAACGCCGTGGACGCCGCGCCATCCGCGACCAGCGCCGCGGCCGTCACCGCGCACCCCGCGGCCGCCAGCGCCGCGGACCACGACGCCGGCGAGACCAGCGTGTCGGCGTCCAGCTGCACCGGCTCGCCCGGACGCGCCGCGTTCGCGGCCTCCCGGACCGCGTCCACCAGGGCCCGCTCGTGCACCCGGAGGAGATCCTCCTCCGAGACCGGCTCCGCCTCCTGCTGCAGCAACACCGGCAACAGGACCGGCATCTCCCGCTCAATGGCCCGCACCACGGCAGGGAGCCGACCCTGATGCTCAGGGTGGCCCCAGCCGGTGTCGTGCAGCGCGCAGTCGGAATGCAGCACGAACGCCGACGGGTATGCCATCCTGTTCTCCGGGACCTCGTGGGCGAGGCGGCCGGGAGCGGCCGGCCCGCCCGCCTCCTCAGACCGCGGCGGGCTCGCGGGAATCCGGCTCCCGCGCCGCGCTGAACCGCTCCTGGAGACTGCGCACCTCCCGCCGACGCGAGCGCAGCGCGATCACCGCATCGCAGGCCGCGGACGCCGCCGAGAGCGTCGTGCAGTACGGGATCTTGTGGGCGATCGCCGCGCGCCGCATGGCGTAGTCGTCGTACTGGGACTTCTTGCCGAGCGGCGTGTTGATCAGCAGGTCGATCCCGCGGCTGATCATCGCGTCGACGAGGTTCGGACGGCCCTCCCCGACCTTGAAGATCCGCTCCACCGGGATCCCCCGCGCCGACAGGTACCGCGCGGTCCCCTCCGTCGCCAGGATCTTGAACCCGAGCTCGTGGAAGCGCCTCACGATCACCGTGGCCAGCGGCTTGTCCGCGTCGTTCACCGTGACCGCGATCACGCCCTCCGTGGGAAGCGGCGCGCCCGCCGAGATCTCCGCCTTCGCGAACGCCATCCCGAACGACTCGTCGAAGCCCATGACCTCGCCCGTCGACCGCATCTCCGGCCCGAGCAACACGTCCACTTCGAACTTGTTGAACGGGAAGACCGCTTCCTTGACCGCCACGCCCGGCACCCGGTAGTCCGCGCCCGACCAGACCGCGTCCTCGTCCGGCGGCGGCAGCACCTCGGCCAGCCGCTTGCCCGCCATGATCCTCGCCGCCGCCCGCGCGAACTGGATCCCCGTGGCCTTGGACACGAACGGCACCGTCCGGGACGCGCGCGGGTTCACCTCCAGCACGTAGACCACGCCGTCCTTGATCGCGTACTGCACGTTCATGAGCCCGACCACGCCCAGCTCCTCCGCGAACCGGAGCGTCAGCCGCCGGATCTCTTCGAGCTCCAGGTCCTTGAGCCGGAACGGCGGCAGCACGCACGCCGAGTCGCCCGAGTGCACGCCCGCGCCCTCGATGTGCTGCATGACGCCGGCGATCACCGCGCGCTCACCGTCCGCCACCGCGTCCACGTCCGCCTCGAACGCGTCCTCGATGAACCGGTCGATCAGCACCGGATGGTCCGGCGACGCCCGCACCGCCCGTTCGAAGTAGTCGAGCAGCGACGCCTCGTCGTACACGATCTCCATCGCCCGGCCGCCGAGCACGTACGACGGCCGGACCAGCACCGGATACCCGACCCGGGCCGCCACCGCCAGCGCCTCTCCCGTGCTCGTCGCGATCCCGTTCGGCGGCACCGTGGCCCCCAGCTTCCGGCAGAGCGCCGCGAACCGGTCCCGGTCCTCCGCCCGGTCGATCGCATCCACGCTCGTCCCCAGGATCCGTACGCCCGCCTCCGCCAGCGGCTTCGCCAGCTTGAGCGGCGTCTGCCCCCCGAGCTGCACGATCACCCCGACCGGCTTCTCCCGGTCCACGATCTCCAACACGTCCTCGAGCGTCAGCGGCTCGAAGTACAGCTTGTCCGAGACGTCGAAGTCCGTGGACACCGTCTCCGGGTTCGAGTTCACCATGATCGTCTCGAACCCGTCCTCCCGCAGCGCGAGCGCGGCCTGCACGCAGCAGTAGTCGAACTCGATCCCCTGCCCGATCCGGTTCGGCCCGCTCCCCAGGATCACGACCTTCGGCCGATCGCTCGGCGGCGCCTCGCTCTCCTCCTCGTACGACGAGTACAGGTACGGCGTGGCCGCCGGGAACTCGCCCGCGCACGTGTCCACCATGTGGTACGTGGGCCGGATCCCCAGCACCTGCCGCCGCTCCCGCACCGCCCGCTCGCTCTCGCCCCGCAGCTTCCCCAGGTGCTTGTCGCTGAAGCCGAGCCGCTTCATGTACAGCAGCTCTTCGTACCCGACCTCCCGCAGGTCCCGGTACATCCGCTCCGCGTCCACCAGCTCCTTGAGCTGCGTCAGGAACCAGGGGTCGATGTTCGTCAGCTCGTGCAGCTCCTCGATGGAGAAGCCCGCCATGAGCGCCCGCTTGAGCTGGAACGGCCGCTCCGCGGTCGGCCGCCGGAGCGCGCTCCGGAGCGCCTCGACCGAGTCGTCGGGCAGCCCGTCGTCCTGCGGGCGAGCGCCCGTCTCCCACCCCGCCCGGTCGATCTCCAGGCCCCGGAGCCCCTTCTGCCACGCCTGCTTGAAGGTCCGCCCGATGGCCATGACCTCCCCGACCGCCTTCATCTGCACGCCGAGCGTCGGGTCCGCGGTCGGGAACTTCTCGAACGCGAAGCGCGGGAACTTGACCACCACGTAGTCCAGCACCGGTTCGAACGAGGCCGGCGTGCTCTTCGTGATGTCGTTCGGCAGCTCGTCCAGCCGGTAGCCCACCGCGAGCTTCGCGCCGATCCGCGCGATCGGGAAGCCCGTGGCCTTCGACGCCAGCGCCGAGGACCGCGAGACCCGGGGGTTCATCTCGACCACCAGCATCTCGCCGTCCTTCGGGTTCACCGCGAACTGGATGTTGCACCCGCCGGCCGCCACGCCGATCTCGCGGATGATGGCGATCGCCGCATCCCGCATCCGCTGGTATTCGACGTCGCTCAACGTGAGCGCCGGCGCCACCGTGATCGAGTCCCCGGTATGCACGCCCATCGGGTCGAAGTTCTCGATGGAGCACACGATGACCACGTTGTCCGCGCCATCGCGCATGACCTCCAGCTCGAACTCCTTCCACCCGATGATCGAGCGGTCGATCAGGACCTCCCCGATCGGCGACTGCTCGAGTCCGCGGCGGACCGTCTCCTTCAGCTCCTCCACGTTGTAGGCGATCCCGCCGCCCGTGCCGCCGAGGGTGAAGGACGGGCGCACGATGGCCGGGTAGCCGGTCCCCTCCACGATGCGCAGCGCGTCGTCGATGGAGCGCGCGAACCCGCCGGTCGGCACCTTGAGCCCGATCCGTCTCATGGCCGCCGCGAATTCCTCGCGGTTCTCGGCCTTCCGGATCGCGCGCGCGTCCGCGCCGATCATTTCGACGCCGTACTTGTCCAGCACGCCGGCATCATAGAGCTCCAGCGCGACGTTCAGGGCGGTCTGGCCGCCCATGGTCGGGAGCAGCGCATCCGGCCGCTCCCGCTCGATGATCCGCTCGACCCACTCGGCGGTGATGGGCTCGATGTACGTCCGATCGGCCAGCTCGGGGTCGGTCATGATGGTGGCCGGGTTGCTGTTCACCAGCACCACCCGGTACCCCTCTTCCTTGAGGGCCCGAGCCGCCTGTGTACCCGAATAGTCGAACTCGCACGCCTGCCCGATCACGATCGGGCCCGAGCCGAGCAACAAGATCGTGTGAAGGTCGTCCCGACGAGGCACGGCCGGTTCAGCTCGCGTTCTGGTTGTTGGACTCTCCGCGGAACACTCGATCCGCGGTCGGGGCGGAGCCGCCCCACACGACGCCGGAAAGGATGGTGGGGGTGGGGATTGCGGTGGGTACCATTCCTTCTCACCAGCGATGGGTATCGTATCCAGAGTCGTTCAAATTTGGATGAGGACAGGGCTTGGCGCAAGGTGGGGTAGCGCGCGCTCGGGCGCGGGAGGCCGCGTGTCGCGCCAGGGATTCAGGCCGGACCGCCGCCCCGGGACCGATATCGGGACCGAGGCAGAAGACCGATCGGCCGAGGCGCCGAGCACACCGCCGCGAGTTCGGATTCCGCCCGGTGGCGGGCGTGTCGACGGTGTCTGCCGCAGCCGACGTCGCCTGACTGCATACCGATGGCCGACCGGGGAGTACGCTGTGGAGCCGAGCCGCAATGACGCCGACCCATTGCGAATCTGCTCCCGCCCCGAACGAACCGCACCGGAAATCGGCGGATCCCACGGGCGCACTCCGTCACCGGCCGCGAATCACCGGTCCCATTGAACCATGCGTACCCCGGCCTCGTGGAAGACCCACGAGAATTTCGGGCTCCGGCGTCGAGTCCGCCGGAGCCCGCGCCCAGGTGCGCTCAGTGCCGTCGCGGTGGCGCCAGCGGCAACTCCTTGATCCTCTCGGGCGGCTCGAGCCGCGCCGCGGCCGCCGCCGGGAGCTTCATCACCGAATGGATCGTGCGCGGCATGAGGGTGAACGGGCTCCCCGGCGCCGGCGTGGCCGTGATCTCGAGAGAGTAAGGCCCGGCTCCGTGCCCCATCTCCCTCGCCACCATCATGTAGCGCCCCGCGGGCACGGTCGCCGACAACGTCCGAGTGGTGCCCGTACCGACGCTGACCCCGACGACGAAACCGAGATTCGCATTGACGGTGGCCTTGAACACATCCACCGTGTCCGTGCGCAGCAGCACCAGCTCCATCTCCTGGGGCGCGCCGGTGACCGTCGCCTCGACCAGCGAGGGCTCGGCCAGGTCGAACGCGTAGTAATCCACCGCCCACCGGTTCTCCGTGCTGAGCGCCGTCTCGGCGAACGGGAGCGTGATCGGCGTGGGCGAGGCCTCCTGCGGAATGTCGTTCGGCTCGAACCCGTCGGGCGGATTCTCGAAGCTCGTCAGCGGCAGGAACATCAGCCCGTAGGCCATGCGCGCCAGCTCCCCGGACGGCCCCGCGCCGGCGAGCCTCAGGCCGTAAATGCCGGGCGGCAACCCGGGATGCGAATACGTCACGCTGTCCACGTACGTGCCGAGCACCGGGTCCAGGGTCCAGAGCTGCGCACCCACGTCGAACGCCGACAGGGTCGGTCCGGGCCGGAAGCGGAACAGGTACGCGAAGATCGTCCGGGACGCGTTCGGCGGGCCGCGATGGTAGAGGCGGATCATCATCGGCGTCGTTTCCTCGAGCTCGAAGCCGACGTACTTGAACTGGCCCGCCGGTACCATCAGCGACGGGTTCGAGTACGTGGTCGGCACGAGCCACAGGGTGCAGGTGCCGTCCGGTGGGCAGCCGACGAAAATGTCGTCATCCGCCGTGCGCTGGAAATGGCGGCTCGTCGTGAACGAATCCGTCGGCGTGGCGAAGTGGAGCGGACCGGACACCGCGTCCACCGGTACCCAGACGTAGTACCGCTCCGGGGTTGATCCCAGGATGTGGGCAGGGATGCGGGACCCGCTCGGCCCCGTGAAGTACACCTGCGCATCCACGGGCAGCCCCTGCCCCTCGATTGCGATGTCGCTGCCGTAACGTCCGGTGTCGGGTGAAAGTGCCGTGACCGGGGTGACCCGCAGGTCCTTCGTCCCCTTGACCCCGTTCCACGCCTCGGCCTCGATCCGGGCCGGTCCGGGGACCACGCCGGTGACACGGCCATTGGATTGCAATGTGATGCCGCCCGAAACCACCCGCCACGTGAATTCGACGCCGGTGAGCGGTCGCCCCTCCGCGTCGAACGCCTGTGCGCTGTACTGGACGGAGTGGTTCAGGTCCACGTACGGGCTCGTGGGGAAGATCCCGATGCTCGCGACCGGCGGCCCCGCCACGTTGACCGCTGCCCGCCCCGCCACGCCGCTCACGCTCACCGGCTCCGCCACGATCTCCGCCGTGCCGTACTCGACGCCCGTGACCACGCCGAGCGTGTCCACGGTGGCCACGCTCGGGGTCTCCGAACGCCAGTGGAACTTGACGCCGGGCACGAGACTCCCCTCCCGGTACGCGCGCGCCTCCAGCGCCAGGGTCGCGCCCCGGTCGACCCGGAGCTCAGAGCTCCCCGAGGTCGTCACGATCTCGACGGCATCGATCGGGCGCTCCTCCGGACTCGAGCTGTCGCCACAACCGCCAATGGCCACCAGGAGCACGGCGAACATCTTGCCGGTGTCACGGGCGATCTTCGACACGGCAACCTCCTTGAGAGAGCGCAGAGGGACGATCGGCTTCCTTCGATCTCAACGTATCAGGCTCACTCGATACCCCGCGAGCGAACCGCGCAGCTCGTTGTTGCCGTCGGCGACCTGCAGGAGCACCGCGGACAGCATCGGCGCTCCGAGGTCCCTCACCTCCACCTGGAACCTCAGCTCGCCGGGCTCGTCCCGGACGACGACCACCCGGGACGTGTTCCTCTCCACCCGGGCGACGAAGACCCGCGCATCCGCGGATCGGGCCCCCTCGATCCCCGAGCCCGTGAGCTGGACCACCGCCGCCCCCTCCGGCCCGTTCGGGGATTCGATCACAACCTCGTAGACGCCCGGGCCGCCCGGCCCGTCCGGGTCGTCGCACCCCGCCCCGGCCAACCCGAGGGACGCGGCAAGCAGCGCACCCCGCAACACAGCCCGTACCGACGCCCCACGGATCATGGCCACCTCCCCGGTAGAACGACCTCGGGGACCAGGGTTCGGACGATCGCCCGCTCCTCGGCCGTCATCGGAAGGTCCGGATGCGCGAGGAGGTACGCGCGCAGGTCGCCCACATCGTACGTCCCGTTCCGGTTCCCTTGCCGGTCCAGATACTCCCGCGCAACGGCGTCCGGGCCGCTCGCCGTGCCCAGGAGCGGCGCGAGCAACACATCCAGCCCGAGCGCCGGCCGCAGCACCTCGAGCGGGAGGTCCAGCGTGGCGGTCAGCCCCGCCGCGTCGCGTACCCGCAGCGAGACCGGGAACGTGCCGGTTTCGAGCGCGGCCCCCACGATCCTCCCATCGTTCCGGAGCTGGAGCCCCGCGGGGAGTGCGCCGGAAACCAGCGTCCAGGCGAGCGGCGGCGTGCCGTTCACGGCGCGCAACTCGATCACCACCGAGTCCGCCGCCCGGATCTGCGCCGCGCCCGGCGACTCGGCCGCGAACGTCTGACGGAATACCGCCGTCAGCGACATGGCCGTGTCCAGGGTGAGGCGCACAGGGTTCGCGCCGCCTTCGACCACGCCCTCCCACCGCTCGAACCCGAAGCCCGTGTTCGCCGTGGCCGTGACTTCCACGGCCGCGCCCGGCGCGTACCAGCCGCAATCCACGCCCTCGGGGGCGGCCGTCACCCGGCCGGGCACGCCCGCCGTGGCCGGGCCGCGGACCGCCGTGCTCAACCGGTACTGCTTCTCGTATCGAACCGTGAGCGCCGTGTCCCCGAATCCCATCGTGAACACCCGTTCCCGCGGCGCGCCATCGCTCCAGCCGGCGGCGCCGACCCGCGTGCCGGGGCCCGTGAGCCGCCCCGGATCGGCCGCCAGCGTGCGCCGTTCGAACGGCGCCCACGGCAGCTCGATCGGCGCCGTCACGGACCGCCGCCCGTCGATGGTGATGCGGGCGCTCTCCACCCCCTCCACCCCGATGGCAACGGTGCCGAACCGCGTGCTCAGCTCGAAGCGGCTCTCCCCGGACGCGAACTCGATCTCCCGCAGCGTGAGCCCCGACGCCCAGCCCTGGTGCGTCAGCGATCCCGGCGTGCTCCCTGCGTGGAACTCCCGGTTCCCCCGGCTCCCGGGGAACGGGTCCCCCGCATCGCCGCGGTTGCTCCCGGCCTGATCCTCGTTCCGTCGGAGGTTGCCCTGCCCGTCCGCCTCGACCAGCGCCACCCCGTACCGGGCCGGGTTCGCGTTCACCCGGTTGAACGGCCAGCCCGCGTCCACCACGTCCTGGTCGATGTGCCAGACCAGCAGCCCTTCGCCCGGGATCCCCTCGTCGAACCCGACCCGCCTCCGGGTCTCCAGCAGGTAGTACTCCCGGCTGCCGTCTCCGCTGTCGATCCGGAANACCCGCCGCGTGTCCGCGACCGCGCCGAGAGCCACCATCTGCGGCGCTTCGCCCGGCGGGATCCGGACGACGTCGACCCAGCCCAGCTGCTCCCGCGTCCACGCCCCCATCCCGCACGGCCGCTCCGGCTCCGGGAATGCGCCGCACCCCCACGCCCCGGTCCCCATCAGCCCCCAGCTCCCGATCCCCGGCCCGTTCGTGCCGTCGGTCGTCACGGCGTCATACAGGTCCGGGAGCCCGAGCGCGTGCCCCAGCTCGTGCACGAACACCCCGATCTCCGTCACGTCCCGCCCCGGCCGGCAGCTCCGCACCGATTGGAGCACCAGGTCGTTGATCCGGATCGTCCCGCCCCCGGGCGCGTTGCTCGGCGTCCGCGTCTGATACGCACCCCCGAACGGCGGCAGCACCGCGAGCTGCGCCCGCCTCGCCCACGGACCCGGCCCGCCGCACTCGTTCCCGATCTCCGGGTGGAAGACCGCCAGGACGTCCACGAACCCGTCGTCGTCCCCGGAATTCGGGATCCCGTCCGGCCCGTCGTTGTCGAACAGGCCCCAGTCCACCCCCCGGGCGTCCAGCTCCTCCAGCAGCTCCCGGATGTACTGCCCCAACCGGCAGTCCGCGTTCGTCAGGCAGCCATCCTTGCCCATCACTTCCGACAGCGTGAGCGACGACCGCACCGTGTCGAACACCGTGCCGGTCACGGTGAGCAGCCCTCCCGACATTTCGTGGAAGTAGTCCGTGACCGTCCGGTAGTAGCTGTTCGGGCCCGAGAAGAACTCCCGCTGCAGACGCTCCGGGCTCACGGGCGAGGCCGGACCGCCCGCGAACAGCCCGATCACCGCCGCGATCCGGTACGTTCCGGAAACCGGAGCGGCCGCCGTGACCGCTTCCCAACCCCGCTCATCCACGGGGCCAGGAACCGGCGCACGCGCGGCCGCTGCACGCGCTCCAACAGACCGCAACGCCCGCGCGAAGTCGAACATCTGCGGCTGACTCCGCGCGAACTCCAGATGCCCGTCCGGGAGCCGCGTCCCGTAGATCCGGGCCATCAATTCCTGGTCCTGCGCCCTCGCGCCCGTCCCCGGGTACGCGACCGCCGCCACGAGCAGCAGCACCGCCCTCCATAGGCGACGACCCGCAGGACAGCCCATCATTTTCCGTCCCTACACGATCGGGTCGGCCGCGATCGCCGACTCAGTTCCCGGTCGTCCCCTCCGGCGCCGGAATGTCCACCACCGGCGGCAGGTTCGGCTCCGCGAGACGGCTCATCTCCGTCTCCTGCTCGTACTTCACCCGCACCCCCGGCTCCGTGAGCGGCGGCTTCAAGAACCCGCGGTCCGACGACGCCGGCGGCCCGCCGCACGCCCCTGCCGACACCGCGATCCCCACGATCAACCCCAGACACGCTACACGAGAACGGATATGGACCAGCATCGCTCCTCCGATGTTATCTGCGTCTCCTTTCGGAACCGGCGCCTCAATATGGCATGATTCCGCTCTCACCGCCAAGTGTCCCAGCCCCGACGCGCGAATGCACCAAGTCGGAGTAGCTCGCGGCATTCTTCAGTGCGATTATCTGGACCACGATTATGCACTGCGTCACCCCCGCCAGCCACAGCTGAGCCCCTCCCTTCATTGTGCGACCATGCGCGCAGCGTCCGGAGGCACCGACACTTGACACCACACCCATGGCTTAGTCTATTGGTGTGTGGCAGTTCCGCCCTGGTATTTTGACTATAAGGGAGGTTGTATGGCGGAAATCAATCCGAAGGTCATGGAGATGGTGCAGGAGGAGGTTCGCAAGAACCCCGACATCTCGACCACGGAACTCTTCGAGAAGGCCAAGAAGCTGGACAAGAGCATCGCCGAGCTTTCCCGGCGAGCTTTTCATGCCCGGTATCCTCTTCAGGTGAAGCGTCAACTCGCGCCGACTCGCCGCAGGACGCGGCGGCGGACCAGCACGGCGGATCGGGAAGCGGTGCGCGCCGTGCTGCTGCAGCTCGCGAAGGACCTTGCGTCGGCCGAGGATGCGGCGGGCGTGGTCACCGTGGTGGGCGGAATCGACAAGTACATCGACCGGATCTTCAAGGCGATGGGTCGGGCCTGACGGCGGACCTGACGTCGATCCGGGCCGGTCCCTGGCCGGCGGCGCTGCCGGAGCAGCCCGCGTGTGCCGGGGACCGGTTTTTCTTTCGCGTGGCGACGTCGGCTCGTGCGCGCCCCGTCGGCCGTCGCCCGCCGTCGTGCGACCGCCGTCCCGGACCGCGCGGCGTGCCGGCGTCCGGGTAGCCCGGGTGGCTTCGGTCACGCCTGCGCGCGGCCGGGCACGACCGCAGGTCCGGTCCGGGTCCCGGATCCGGTCCCGCCGTTCGGCGCCCGTGCGCCCGGCGCGGCGCCGGCCCGCCGGCCGGCCGCGCACGCGGAGCTTCCTCTGCCCGGGAGCGGTGCGTGCCGCGACGTCGCCTTCACGACGCCGGACGCGGCTCCAGCTCGATCTCCTGCGCCGCGTCCCGCATGGCCTGGATGACGTTCCCGATGTGCTGGTCCAGGTCGATCCCGAGGAGCTCCGCCCCCCTCCTCACCTCCTCCCGGTCCACGCCGCGCGCGAAGGTGGGATCCTTCATCTTCTTCTTGACCGACTTCGGGGCGAGATCCTGGATCCCGTTCGGCCGGACGAGCGCGGTGGCGTAGATCAACCCGGTCAGCTCATCGCACGCCACGAGGGCCCGGTCCAGGAGGCTCTCCGGCTGTACGCCGGTGAAGTCCGAACGGTGGGCGAGGATCGCGTGGCAGATTTCCTCGGGGTAGCCGAGCCTGCGCAGCTCCTCGACCGCCCGGAGCGGATGCTCGTCCGGGTACTTCTCCCAGTCCAGGTCGTGCAGCAGACCCGCAATCCCCCAGGTCTCCTCGTCCTCGCCGTACTGCCGCGCATAATAGCGGAGCGCGGCCTCGACAGACTTCATGTGGTTGCGGAGCCCCTGGCCTTCCACCCAGCGGTTCAGCAGTTCCAGCGCTTCTTCACGCGACGGCACGTTCCCATCCCTCCTCGCGAATCTCCCCCGTCCGGCCCGGGGCCGACTCCCCGCCGNCCGGGCGGCTCGTGTGAATCCATCGGACCGGGCCCGAGCACCCGCCCCGCTCGCGTTCCCCGGGCGGTNCCGGACCGGTCGCCTCCGGTGACCCGTACGCCGTTGGCCGGCGAGCCGTCCCCCGCCGTTCAGGAGAACGACGTCGTCGAGGGGCTCACCCGGCCGGCGTCGGCGCGATACGTTCGGGCTTTACGGGAACTTGGGCTGAGACGGCGCGATTGTCCACTCCCCGCGCCGCCGTGCCCGCGACCCTCCGCCCCCGCTCTCGCCCCGCCCCGGCGAATGGCCCCGGCCTTGCCATACCCACCGGACCGAGCCGGAAACCGATACCGCCACGAGCCCGGAGGATGCCCATGAAGCGCGACTCGCGGCAATGGCTCATGCTCGCCATCTTCGTGTCGATCTGCATCGCGGTCGGCGGGTTCGGAGCGATCTACACGGAATCCACCCGCGCTGTCTGGTTCGACACGCTGCGACAGCCCGACTGGAGTCCGCCCGCCTGGCTCTTCGGTCCGGTCTGGGCCATCCTCTACCTCTTCATGGCCGTCGCCGCATGGCTCGTCTGGCGCAACGCCCGCTCCTACCGCCAGACCGCCGGGGCTCTCATCCTCTTCGGCATCCAGCTCGCCCTCAACCTCGCCTGGTCCGGGATCTTCTTCGGGCTGCGCTCGCCCGACGCCGCGTTCATCGAGATCCTCATCCTCTGGGTCGCGATCGTGGCAACGATGATCGCGTTCTGGCGAGTCACCCGTCTGGCCGGCCTGCTGTTCGTCCCCTACCTGCTCTGGGTCACTTTCGCCAGCGCCCTGAACTACGCCATCTGGCAGCTCAACGCCTGATCCGCGGCCGGTCCGTTCATCCGCGGAACTCCCGGAGCAGCTCGACGAGGGCCTCGGGGCTCCGAACGGGCGCCGCACAGGTCCGGCCGGCGCACACGTAGGCGAGCGGCGCCGATCCGCCGAGCATCGCCCGCAGCTCCGGCGGCAGCTCGCCGGCCGGGACGTGCCCCGGCGCGAACCGGCGGATCACGGTCCTCGGGCGGTGGGTGCGCAGCGCGGCGTGGAAGAGCGCCTCGGCGGCGGGGTCGTCGACGTCGCCTACGACGACCACCGTGGTCACCGGCCCGGTCGTCCAGTCCACCGCCCGCACGAAGGTGGCGGCGGAGGTGGAGAATCGCGGCACCGACCCCGCGAATGCCTCGAGCACCGCCTGCGCCGCCTCTGCGTACCGGGGGCCGGCCCCCAGCGCGGCCAACCGGAGCAGCGTGAGCGCCGCCACCGCGTTCGCCCCGGGCGCGGGCGAGTCGATCACGGGACGATGGGCCGCCTCGAGCCCCGGCGCCACGCCCGGCGCGCCCCTCGGCCGGTCCAGGAGCGCCCCGCGCTCGGTGTCCCGGAAGGTATCCAGCATCCCATCCACCACCCGCCGCGCCCGGCCGAGCAGGTCCGGTCGCTGCACCACCTCGTGGGCGTCGAGCAGGGCCTGGGCAACGTACGCCTGGTCCTCGAGGTACACGCCCGACCCGCCATCGCCCACCCGGTGCCGGACCAGACCGCTCCCCTGGTCCGCCGCCTCTTCCCAGATCCGGTCGAGGGCGCGGACCGCCGCGTCCGCCGCGTCCGCCCGCCCCAGGTACCGGGCCGCGGCCAGATGGCCGGACGCCACCAGCGCGCTCCACCCCGAGTACACCGTCTCGTCCACGAACGGCCGCGGACGCACATCGCGCGCGGCCTTGAGGCGCGCACGGATCCCGGCCAGGCGCGCGGCGGTGGACGCCTCGTCGTCGCCCAGCTCCCGAGCGACCTCGGCAACGCTCCTCGCCAGGTACGGCACGTGCCGGTTCCGGTCGTGCGGCATCGCGCTGTCCTGCTCGTCCAGCCCGTAACGGAGCACGGCCGCCCGGGTCAGCGCCTCATCCCCATCCAGCGCGGCCCGGACCTCGTCCACCGTCCAGGTCCAGTAGCCGCCGTCATCGTGCGGACCCACGTCCGCGTCCTGGGACGCCGGGGAGCCACCCGCGTCCACCAGCGCCGGCGCCACGTCCCGGTAGTACGCCAGGATCCCCTCCGCCGCATCCCGGTAGAGCGGATCGCCCAGCACCGCGTGCGCGATGGCGTACGTTTCCAGCAGGACACCGTTGTCGTACGCCATCTTCTCGAAGTGCGGGATGCGCCACTTCGCGTCCGTCGCGTAGCGGTGGAAGCCGCCGCCGAGCTGGTCGCGGATCCCGCCCCGCGCCATGGCGTCCAGCGTCTCCGCCACGATCCGGCGCATCCAGTCGGTGCCCGTGTCCAGGTACCGGTCGAGGAGCAGGTTCATGGCGCCGGCGTTCGGAAACTTCGGTGCGAGGCCGAAGCCGCCGTGGCGGAAGTCGAACGACTGGGCGAACGCCTCGACCGTGGCGTCCACCAGCTCCGCCGTCACCGCGCCCGCCTGGACCTCGCCCCGCTCGTACGCGGCCAGCCGCTCGCGCACCTCCTGCGCCGCCTCCATCACCCGGTCCGGGCTCTCCCGCCAGACCCTCGCCACCTCCCGGAGCACGCGCCGGAACGACGGCCGGCCGAACCGGTCGTCCGGCGGGAAGTACGTGCCCCCGTAGAACGCGTCCCCATCGGGCGTGAGGAACGCGGTCAGCGGCCACCCGGCCTGCCCCGAGAGCGCCTGCACCGCCCGCTGATAGCGCGCGTCCACGTCCGGCAGCTCGTCCCGGTCGACCTTGACCGGAACGAACAGCTCGTTGATCAGTGCCGCCGTCTCCGGGTCCTCGTAGCTCTCGTGGTCCATCACGTGGCACCAGTGGCACCACACCGCGCCGATGTCGAGGAGCACCGGCCGGTTCTCCCGCTTCGCCCGCTCGAACGCGGCCTCGCCCCATGGCATCCACCGCACCGGCTGGCTGGCGCCATGGCGCAGGAACGGACTCCGCGCGTCTTCCAGGGTCAGGTGGGAGGGCGCCGGCGCCCCGGTCCTGCGGNACTCGTCTCCTGTTGTCGATGGTGCCCGGATGCGGGCGCGGGCCCGGCGCGGGCGAGGCCTCAGCCCGCGTACGTGAACCCGGCCTCCTGGATGGTGATCGGCCTGCCGTCGCGGAACACTCCCGCGTCCACGACGACACCGATGAAGAGCGTATGGTCGCCGGTCGGGACCTCCGCCTCGACCCGGCACTCCACGTAACCGAGACACGCGGTGATCAGCGGCGCGCCGGTCACGCCGTCCCGGTACTCGAACTCCTGCAGCTTGTCCGGCGCCCGGGCCGCCGGCCGCGCCAGCCTCCCGGCCTCCCGCCGCTGCCCGGACTCGAACACGTTCACCGAGAAGACGCCGGACTCCCGGATCATGTCGATCGAGCGCCCGTCGTTCTCGACCGCCACCGCCACCATCGGCGGCTCGAAGGAGCACTGCATCACCCAGTTCGCGGTGAACGCATTCCGCTCATCGCCCCGGCGCACGCCGATGGCGTACAACCCGTACGGGAACCACTTCAGGACCTTTTCCCGGAGCTTCTCGTCCATGGCTCACGCCCCGGCGGACGGGCAGAGGTCCGCGAGCGAGCAGGCGTCGCACCGCGGCTTCGGCGCTTTGCAAACGGCGCGCCCGTGGTAGATCAGCAGGTGGCTCAGGTCGGTCCAATCCTCCCGCCGCACGAGCTTCATCAGGTCCTGCTCGATCTTGTCCGGGTCCTGCTGCCGCGTCAGCCCGAGCCGGCCCGACAGCCGCTTCACGTGCGTGTCCACCACCACCCCTTCCGCCTTCCCGAACGCGTTCCCGAGCACCACGTTCGCGGTCTTCCGGCCCACGCCCGGCAGCTTCACGAGCGCGTCCATGTCGTCCGGGATCCGGCCGCCGTGCTTCTCCACCACCGCCGTCGCCATCCCGATCAGGCTCTTCGCCTTGTTGCGGTAGAAGCCGGTGGACTTGATCAGCTCCTCCACCTCCTCCTGCCGCGCCCCGGCCAGATCCTCCACCGTCGGGTAGCGGGCGAACAGCGCCGGCGTGACCTGGTTCACCCGCTCGTCCGTGCACTGCGCAGAGAGGATCGTGGCGGTCAGCAGCTCGTAGGCGTTCCGGTGGTCGAGCGAGCACTTCGCGTCCGGGTAGTCGACGCGCAGCCGCCGCACGATCTCCGCCGCCCGCTCCCGCTTCGCCGCCACGCTCTCGCGCCCGCGCCGCGGGGCCGCAACACCCGCCGCCGGACGCCCGGCGACCTTCCCGTTCCGTCCGTCGTTCATCCCTCGCGCCTTCACGATGTTTTTCGCTTCCGGAAATACTCCCGCACCGCGTCCAGATCCCAGGCGTTGACCACGTCCGCCGCGGTCAGCCACCCCTTCCGCGCCACCATCACGCCCCAGCGCACGTCTTCCAGCCCGTCGACCGAGTGCGCGTCCGGGTTGATCGCCGTGCGGATCCCCTTCTCCTTCGCCCGGCGCCAGTACCGCCAGTCCATGTCCAGGCGGTGCGGGTTCGCGTTGATCTCGATCCCCACGCCTCGCTCCGCCGCCGCCTCCACCACCGCCTCCATGTCGATCCGGTACCCGCCGCGTCCGAGGAGCAGCCGCCCGGTCGGATGACCCAGGAACGTGAGGTGCGGGTTCTCCATGGCGCGCAGGACCCGCTCCGTCATCTCCGCCTCGGACATCCCGAACGACGAATGGACGGAGCCCACCACGTAGTCGAACCGCGCCAGGATGTCCTCATCCAGGTCCGCGTAGTCCAGCCGGCCGTCCGGCAGGATGTCCGCCTCGATCCCCTTGAACAGCCAGAGCTCGTGGCCGCGCTCGGCGTTCCACGCGTCGATCTCCTCGTGCTGCCGCGCGATCGCATCCGGGCTCAATCCCTTCGCGTACGCCGCGAACTGGGAGTGGTCCGCGATCCCCAGGTACCGCCAACCGAGCCGGAGCGCCGCCTCGGCCATCTCCCGGAGCGTGGCGTGACCGTCGCTGTACGTCGTGTGGTTGTGGAAGCAGCCGCGGAGGTGGCCGGGCTCGAGGAGCGCGGGGAGCGAGCCCGCGGACGCGGCCGCCACCTCGTCGCCCGTCTCACGCAGCTCCGGAGGGACGAAGTCCAGCCCCAGCGCCCCGTACAGCGCCGCCTCATCCGCCAATTCCACCCGCTCCCCGCCCCGCCACAGCCCGTGCTCGTCCAGACGCAGCCCGGCAGACTCCGCCTTCGCAGCCAGCCCGGCCACGTGCTCCGCACCGCCCGTGACGTGCACGAGCGCCGCCGCGAACGACTCCGGCGGCACGCAGCGCAGCCGCAGCTCGAGCCCGTCCGTGAGCCGCGCCCGTGCGCCGTTCTCCCCGAGCGCCGTCCCGCCCACCACCTCCGGCAGCGTCAGGAACGCGTCCACCACGGCGCGCCCGGCCCCACCCGGGACCGAGGCGACGATGTCGATCGCACCCACCGTCTCCAGCCGACGCCGCACCTCGCCCGCCGCTTCCGCGCGCTGCACCTCCGGCAGGCTACGCACCGCGTCCACCAGCCATGCCGCCACGGCCATGGCGTCCGGCAGCAGCCGGCGCCCGGACACGCTCCGCAGGAACGCGATCCCTTCCAGCAGCTTCGCCTGCGTCTTCGCCCCGAACCCGCTCAGCTCCGCGATCCGCCCCTCCGTGGCCGCCCGCTCCAGGTCGTCCAGCGACGATATGCCGAGCGTCACGTGGAGCACGTGGATCCGGCGGGCGCCGAGCCCCGGGACCCGGAGCAGGTCGAGGAGCCCCGGCGGCGTCGCCTCCCGCAACTCCCGGTACACGCTGGATTCGCCCGTGTCCAGGAGCTCCCGCACCACCTGGAGCGTGGCCGGTCCGAGCCCGCGCACCCGCGCCAGCGCCCCGCTCTCCGCCATCGCGGCCACATCGCCTTCCAGCCCCTCGATGGTCCGGGCCGCCGTCTGGAACGCCCGCGCCCGGAACGGGTTCTCGCCCTGGAGCTCCAGCAGCGTGCCGATCTCCTCCAGCACCCGGGCAATGGTCCGCTTATCCATGCTCCTCCGCCAGACCCAACCGAATGTACGGCAGCGCCGAAGGCGGGAATTCGTGAGGCGACGCCGGGCCTTCACCCTCCCCGGCCCTGTCCTCCCGCGCGGCGTCCGGATGCATCGCCGCGTACCACGCCACCCGCGAGAACGCCTTCAGCACCTCCGCCGGCGTGATCCACGCGTACAGGCCGCTCAGCTCGCCGCCCGGCAGGATGTTCTCGAAGTCCCCGCCGCCCGGACGCGCCTCCGCATCCGCCCAGTGACCGGACGGCTCGCCGAGTTCCACGCCCACGTCCACCACGCTGAACCCCGGGCGGTCCGGCCGCAGCCCGAGCACCAGCAGCAGGTCGAGCCGCGGATAGGGCGGCAGCTCCGGGTCGTCCGCGCCGACCATCGTCCAGAACAACCCGTCCACCGGCTCCGGCGTGGCCGACTCCGCCACCCGGGACCACACCAGGTGGCGCGGGAGCTGGAGATAGCCGGCGGGGTGCGGCGGGATCAGCTCCCACCCGCCCACGCGCTCTTCCCTGTCCAGGAGTCGCCGCAGGAGCGGCGTCTCCACGGTCACGAGCCGCCGGCCGAAACGCCAGAAATGGTAGCCGTGATAGAGGAGCAGCCCGTAGCGCCGGAGCTGCTCCGAGGCCTGGCCCCCCGGCGCCCCGTCCGGCATGAGATCCCGCAGCAGATTGCCCACCGTGCCCAGGAGCAGGAAACGCTCGGGCGAGGATGGGTCCACGCCCCGCGCCTCCACCTCCTCCTGGATCGCGGGGAACGCCTCGTCCTCGAACCCGGCCGCGCCGAACACCCACTCGTAGGGTGTCAGCCGCGCGGCACCGTCCGCCGATTTCTTCCGTTCCGTCGACATCCGGACATCATACCCCCGTGCGGCGGCCGCGTCCACTCGACCCGGCTACGCGGCGCCGGGAGAATCCGCTCCAGCACCGGCCTCGGATCGGTCTACCGATCATGTGCGCGGAGACGCGGCTGACCGAGGAGCCGCACGATCTGCGGACAGCCACGACCGACCCGATGCTCGCGGACGCTCCTCCCCGGACCCGCGTCCCGACTGGGTCTACCCGCCATACGTCCCGAAGCCCCCGGCCGCTCTTCCGACCCACCGTCTTCCCGAGCCAGCGCATCACCGCGGCGCCCGGGCCCGCCACCAGGGCCTACCCGCACGCCCGGGCCGGACCCCGCTCACGCCTCTTCCACCACCTCCGCCTCCCGCACCACCTCCACCACCTCCGGCCCCCGGCCCGTGAACCAGGCCCGGAGCGACGCGCCCAGCCCCCGCCGCCGGACCAGGACGAGCGTGACGTCGTCTTCCGACTCGACCCCCTCCACCTCAATGAAGCACACATCCCCGATCCGGGACGGCCGCCGCACCCGGTACTGCCGGCCCTCCCATTCGAACGTCACCCACGCATCCGGCTCCCGCGACGCCGGATACTCGATCTCCAGGAAGACCTCCCGCTCCACCCGGTAGCCCGCGCTCACTCCCTCCCCCGGCGAGTCCTCCAGCCGCTCGCCCGATCGGAAGAACAGCGGGTCGAAGGGCTCGCCCTCCCGGCGCTTGAAGTTCTCGTCCGCCGCGTAGTCCACGCCGATCAGGTCGTCTTCCGAGGCCAGCGACTCGAGGTGGTGCTGGAGCTCGTGCGTCAGCGTCTCCCANAGCTCGGACTCCCAGTCGAACTCCGGGTCCAGCCGCGAGAGCCGCCAGAACGACCCGTAGTACAGCACGACGGCGGACCGGATCGTGTCCGGCCCGCCGTAGTCCGACAGGTAGCTTTCGGTCAGGCACTCGCCCAGCGTGTAGACGTCCCGGATGGAAGGGTGCGGCCGCGCATCCCGCTCCACGATCAGCCCGTCGATCCCCTGCTTGAACTCCGCCGGGATCTCCTCCCACATCTCGTGGGCGCGGGCCTCGAATTCCTCGAATCGCATGCTCGCTCCACCCGCCGGTCCGCGCGCGGCGCTCAGCCCACGGGCTCCAGGAGCCAGGCCGGGACCTCGTCGAAGGGCAGCCCCGGCAGGCCGAGCCGCGCCACCACGGCCTCGGCGTCCTCCGCGTATCCGCGGGCGAAGGACTCCAGGAGGAACGGCCCGACACGAGGATTGCGGAACCAGTCCTCGTCGAACGAGTCCCGCAACCACTTTCCGAACGCCGCCTCGACCGCCCACGCCCGGAGCCGGCTCCCCGCCCGCTGCGCGCCCTCCACCTCGGCCAGGTAGCCCGCGCCATCCACCGCCAGCCCCGTGGCCGCGCTCAGCCGATCCACGTACTGCTCCCGCGCCGCGCCCGGGTCGGCGGACCGTTCGAGGTCCAACTCGTAGAGCGCCAGCGCGGCTGCCCGGCGCAGGTCGAGGAGGGCCAGGAGCGCGGCCCAGCGGATCGGGTCCGGCCGCGCAAGCCGGCCGAGCCGCGCGTAGCGGCCGAGCCATGCCGGGTTCCCCGGGAGCCGCCGGAAGAGGAGCCCCACGCCGTCGCTCACCGACCGGTCCCCCGCCACCCGGTCCTCGAACGGCAGGTCGCCGTCGGTCCATGCCGCGTGGTGCGCCTGGCCCAATGCGCCGTAAACGGCCGCGACCCGCTCCCACCCCCGCTCTTCTCCCGGCACGAGCACGACCTCGTCCGGCACGCTCAGCACCGCCCACCACGTCTGGCCGGAATGCTCCGCCCGCGGACCGCCCTCGACCCGGATCCGACCGCCCGCCGTCCAGTCCAGCCCGAGCTCCCGCCACTGCCGGGCCGCCGCCTCGAACGGGTCCAGGCCGCCGAGCAGCGGATCCAGCCAGGGCGCCCTGCGCAGGCGGTACATGTCCGCCTCCGAGGCTTCGCCAGGCCCCAGCCCCAGCCGGCGCTCCAGCTCGTACCCGAGCAGGTCCAGGTACGCGTCCTCGGTCTGTTCCAGGAGCTTCCGGGCGACGTCGCCCACGCCGGCCTCGTCGGCCCACGGCCGCCCGCCGGCGTCCGCCACGATCGCGCGGGCCTGCCGCCCCGCCTCCACCACCCGGCGGTCCACCGCCTCCATTGCGGCCCTGGCCCCGGCCAGCGCCCGGGCGATCTCCGCGCGCCGCCCCGCCTCCTCCGCCTCCCCCAGGCGCACCGGGACGCTCCGCACCGGGATCGCCTCCCCCTCCACCTCCACCACCGCCGTGCACTCCCACGCGAGCTTCCGGTCCAGCGCATCTCCGGCCAGGAGCCCCGCCCGCCCCTCGGTCAGCACGCCCAGCAGCCGCCGACGCCGCGCCGCGCCCACGGACCCGGCCTCGCCCGCATCGCGGAGCCCCGCCGCGAGCGAGGTCAGCACGTCGTCGCCGAAGAGATCCCGGTACCGCTCGTGCAGCTCCGCGAGCCCCGCTCCCGACCGCGCGCCGACCCGGACCTCGAAGTACGCGCGGCTCCGCTCCCGCCAGAACGACTCCGCACGCGTCGAGAGATCCGGCTCCATCTCCGCTAGCCGATCCGCTCCCGGATGTACGTCAACACCGCGTCCGTGCTGATCCGCTCCTGGGCGAGCGTGTCCCGGTCCCGAATCGTGACCGTCCCGTCCTCCAGCGTCTGGCCGTCCACCGTGATGCAGTACGGCGTGCCCGCTTCGTCCTGCCGCCGGTACCGCTTCCCGATCGACCCNCTGTCATCGTAGAACGACGGGATCCCCGCCTTCCGCAGCGCCCCGTGAATGTTCGCCGCCACCTCCGGCATCCCGTCCTTCTTGACCAGCGGGAAGACCGCCGCCTTGATCGGCGCCAGCCGCGGATGCAGCTTCAGCACGACCCGCTGCTCCCCTTCCACCTCCTCCTCCCGGTACGCGTCCGCCAGCACGACCAGCAGCGTCCGGTCCACGCCCGCCGACGTCTCGATCACGTACGGGATGTACCGCTTGTCCCGATCGACCGGGTCCACGTACTCCAGCCGCTTCCCCGAGTACTCCTGGTGCCGGCCGAGGTCGAAATCGCTCCGGTTGTGGATCCCCTCGAACTCCTGCCACCCGAACGGGAACTCGTACTGGATGTCGTACGCGTCCTTCGCGTAGTGCGCCAGCTCCTCCGGCGAATGCTGATGGAACCGCAGCTTCTCCGGCCGGATCCCCAGCGACTTCACCCACTCCATCCGCTGGTGCCGCCAGTACTCGAACCACTCTTCGTCCGTGCCCGGCTCCACGAAGAACTGCATCTCCATCTGCTCGAACTCCCGCGTCCGGAAGATGAAGTTCCCCGGCGTGATCTCGTTGCGGAACGCCTTCCCGATCTGCGCGATCCCGAACGGGATCCGCTGCCGGCTGCTGGTCAGCACATTCTGGAAGTTCACGTAGATCCCCTGCGCCGTCTCCGGTCGCAGGTACACCACCGCCGCCGCCTCCTCCACCGGGCCCATGAANGTCTTGAACATCAGGTTGAACATCCGCGGCTCCGTGAAGGAATCACGCGCGCCGCAGACCGGGCACTGCCCGCCCGCGATCTCCGGGTTGTCCGCCCGGAACCGGCGATGGCAGTTCCGGCACTCCACCAGCGGGTCCGTGAAGCCCGCCACGTGCCCGCTCGCCTCCCAGACCCGGGGATGCATGAGGATCGCCGCGTCGATCCCCTCGATGTCGTCCCGCTCGTGCACCATGGCCCGCCACCAGGCGGCCTTGAGGTTGTTCTTCAGCTCCACCCCGAGCGGGCCGTAGTCCCAGACCGACCCGGTCCCGCCGTAGATCTCCGACGACTGAAACACGAAGCCCCGCCGCTTGCCGAGCGAGACCAGCTTGTCCATCAGATCGGTGCCGTTCGCCATGGTGCCTCTGTTCCTGTCCTCGCTGCCCTTGCCCACGGCCGGATCACACGACGCGCCCTCACGGGCCCGCGCGCCGAGCCAGCGCCCTGACCAGGCAGTTCACTGTCGTTCCAGACGTTACGCCCTCCGCTCCCGAGCGTTCCCGCCCTCGCCACGCCCCTGGAGTGCAGGACGAGATCGCGGCCGCGCGCGGGTGGAAGCGATTGAAGTTACAGGCGCTCCAACCCCGAAGCAACGCCGTCGCGCGCTCCGCGCGTCGAGCCCGGATACATCCTGACCCTCCGGGAGATGCGGCGGTGCTCGGCCCCGAGCAGCACCGGGGGTGAGGCAAGCACCTCGGGGCGGAGGCCCCTCGGCGCAGGAGCCGGCTCCGGTCCAATGTGCGGCGCCCACCGGTCTGGCCCGGCTCTTGCCCGGGCACCGCGCCGGATGCTTCGTCCCCGTCCCATCCCGGAGGTGGCATGCCACTGGTCGCGCTCTCCAGCGCCGAGGGCCCGCGTCTTCCCCCGGGCGCGTTCGATGTGCGAGGCTGGGAGGTGCGCACCCTCGTGGACGACGCACGCGTCGGCGAGGTCCATGACCTGCTCCTGGACGAGCGCCACGTGCCGCGCTACCTGGATGTGGCGCTCGGTCTCTTCCGCAAGCACGTGCTGATCCCCATCGGCAGCGCCCGCGCCGACGTCGAGCACCGCATAGTCTGGGTGCCCGGGTTCGACCGCGCCCGGTTCCGGGAGATCCCCGCGTACGAACACAACCTGGCCGGGCCCGACCGGGAGTACGAGACCGACCTCGTCGCCGCGTACTCCAGCGCGTACGCCAGCCGGGAGTACCGGCCGCGTCCGCCCGTGACCGGCGCGGTCTACGGCCCCCCGGAGCTCGAGGCGCCGGTCCGCCCGCGGCCCGGGAGGATCGCCCCCCTCTCCCGCCTCGACCAGTTCCGCATTGCGCCCGGCGAGCCGGACATCCGCGGCTGGGCCGTGGTCCTCTCGGACGGCCGGCCCGTGGGGCGAGTGGTCGATCTCTTCATCGACACCGCGGCGCTCAAGGTCCGCGCTCTCGAATGCGACGTCGGCGCCGCCGCCCACAGGGCCGCGGGCAACGCCCGGCGCGTCGTCATCCCGATCGGCTACGCGCGGCTGGATGAAGGGAAGCGGACCGTGTACGTGGACGCGATCTCGAGCGAGGACCTGGATGACCTGCCCGTCGGCCGGCCTGGCCAGTCGAGCGGGGAGGTCATCGAGCGCCTGGAGGAGCCGGGGGGTTCGGGGGAAGCCCGGGCCGACGACCGGTTCTACGACGATCCACGCTTCGATCCCGCGGAATTCTACGGATGGCCCCGACCCTGATCCCGAAGGTGCCGACTCTCACTCCTGCGGAGCAGCGCGCGGTGGCCCGCCTCATCGAGGCCGCCGTGGCGCGCGGCGATCCGCCTCTCCTCCGCGCCCTCCTCTTCGGCTCCAAGGCCCGGGGGGATTTCGACCGGGATTCGGATGTGGACGTGCTCTTCGTCTACGACGTCCCGACCCGGCACCGGGACGCCGTCGCCGCGGCGTCCCAGCTCCTCGCGGACCGCATCACCGAGGCCACCGGCGTGGCGCTGGAAACCTGGGCCGTGGCCATGGCCGACCTGGACGAGGGGTGCCGCACCCCCATGCTCGTGGACGCGCTCGAGGACGGTCTGCCGCTCTGGCCCCCGGGCGCGCCCCCGCTCGCCCTCCCGTTCACCCCCGCGGATGCATGCTTCTGTGCCGGCCGCCTCCTGGAGTGGGTGGAGGACGGCGGACCGCTCCGGGAATGGGCGCTCCGCCGCGGCCACGCCCGCNTCGCCGCTCGCCGCGCCCGCGANGACATCACGCGCATCGCCACCGCCGCGCTCCTCCTCACCGGCGACACCCGGCACCGCCGTACCGGTAGCCTCCGCCGGTTCCACGACCGGTTCGTGGCCCGAGGCCGGATCCCTCCGATTGTGACCGGGGCTCTGCGGTGGGCGGCGGCGGCCTACCCGCGGGACCGTGGCCGCGAAGCGCCGCCGCCGACAGCGTTCGCCGTGGCTACGGCGCCCGCCGGCGTCCGCGGCGCCGCCGTGATGGAAGCCGAGGTGGTCCCCTGGATCCTCCGGCGCATGCGGGAGATCGACGGGGCGGAGGCGCGGCGCGGGCGGTCCCGCTTCACTTGACGGGGCGGGTCTCCCGCGTCGACTGCTCTTCGGTCGGCGGCCCCCGGCCCGTCTCGATCGTGAACATCCCCATGTGCTGGGCCATGAACGTGTAGCTCGCCCAGATCACCACCCCGCCGAACGCCGGCACGCCGGCCAGCCCCACCCCCACCGTCGTGCACAGCATCCCGAAGATGAACAGCATCGCGGCGACCCCGACCATGCCGACGTCGCGCTCGCCCTCCGTGAGTCGCCGGTACCGGTTCACGGCCAGCGAAGCACCGGTCCCGGCATACCCCACCAGGGCGAACAACAGCAGAATGATGCGCAGACTTTCCGACATGGTGACTTCCCCCGCCGCTCGCAGGCGATCCGCTGGACCTGCGCAGATCGCTGGCCGCACCACCGGTTCCGGGGTCGCCGCACCGGATCGCCCCGGATCCGGCGCCCTGCCCCAATCCACAGATGGAGCAAGAATCAAACCTGGCCCCGGGATCCCGATGGCCCGGAACCGGTGCGCCCGCAGCGCGAACCNGCATGCTTCCCCGACCCGTACCCTGCCCGGCCTCGCGGACAAAGACCGCCCCACGCCCCGTTCCCCACCGGGGAGGGCCGTCCCCGACCGCCGCACCCCCTGATACACGGCACGTCGGCCTCGGGATCTACCCCAGCGCGTGCAGCAGCTCCCGGAGCCACTGCTCGGACAGGTCGTACGCGGAGGACAGCAGGTCCTCCCGGCTCCGCCCCCGGAGCCGCGCCGGCCCCACCCGCGGCTCCGTGCGCGACGCAGGACCGTCCGGCTCGAAAACGATGCGCCCCTGGAACTCGTCACCCACGCGCCAGGACTCGACCCGGACCCGCCACCGCGCGCCATCCCCCGTCAGCCGTCGGATCGTCGTCGCCTGGTCCCGGCCATCGGTCCGGTCCACCGGTCTCGATCCCATACGTACCCCCATGGCGCGTTCGATGTGTTACAAACGAACGTGGGGGGTCCCTTCCGGAGGGACCCCCCACGAAGGAACACCGCGACAGGGCGGCATCGCCTTGCGTGTCGGGCATGGCCCCGTTGGCCACGCCCTGGCCCGGCCATCGGGCCGTATGGGTCTGTCGCCCCGCTCGAGGGGGCGGCCGATCAGAAGATCTTGATGCTCACGTACCGCTGCGGTCGCTCACGCACATCCGCCGCGAGCGCCCTCACCTCCCGCAGCGCACCGCTCATCTCCCAGTAGAGCGTGCTGTCGTTCACCAGCCGGCCCAGCGTCCCCTGGCCAGCGTCGATCTTCGCCAGGACCGACGCCAGCGAGGTCATCGACCGCTCCATGGTGGCGATCGCCGCGGACAGCGCCCGCGCGCTGCTCTCCACCTCCGCGATCGCGCTGTTCAGCGCGCTGCCGACCTCCGCCGACTCCAGGCCCTCCACGCTGCGACGCAGGGCCGCTGCCGCAAAATGTAGCTCCCGGAACGCGCCGCGCAACTCCTCCGCGCTCTCCGGCAGCACCGCGGTCACCGCATGAACGTCCGCAACGGCCTTCGGCGAGAGCAGCGAGTCCGCCGTCTCCAACAGCGAGCTCGCCTTGCCGCCCAGCTCCGACAGGATCGCCACGATCTCCGGCACCGGCGCGCCGCCGAGCGTGTCCCCCTCCTCGATCATCGCCAGCGCCCCGCCCGGGATCAGCTCCACCGTGTTCGCCCCGAAGACGTCGGTCCGGATCGTCGCCCGCGTGTCCACCGGGAGCTGCAGCCATTTGTCCAGCCGGAGCTCCACCGTGACCTTCCGCGCGGCGTCCAGCTCCACCGACCGTACCGAGCCGATCTGCACGCCCTGCGTCACGACCCGGTCGCCTCGCTTCAGCCCCGCCCCGTTGTCCAGCGCCAGGTAGACCTTGTGCCCACCCTTGAACGGCGGTTCGTTCAGCAGGTAGTAGAGCCCCCAAACGAACAAGATCCCGGCCACCACCACCAGCAGGCCGAGGGCGATCACATACCGTCTGCGGATCTCCATTAAGGGCCTCCTAAACCGCCGCGGGCACGCTCACTCGGCCGCGGCGTACGAAGCGTTGGACCACGGGATCGGTGCTCGTGAAGACCTCTTCGGGCGGAGCGCAGATGTGGATCCGCCCCTCGTACAACAACGCGATCCGGTCTCCCACCTGGAACGCCGATTCCAGGTCGTGCGTCACCACGATACTCGTCACACCGAGTTCCGCGGCCAGCTCCTTGATCAGCGCGTCGATCGTTTCCGCATTCACCGGGTCGAGACCCGTCGTCGGCTCGTCCCAGAGCAGGTACCGCGGATGGCTCGCGATCGCCCGCGCCACCCCCACCCGCTTCCGCATCCCGCCGGAGAGCTGGGGCGGGTACATGTCCAGGACCGAGGGATCCAGGTTCACCCTCTCCAGGAGCACCTTCGCCTCCGCCCGGCACTCCTCGACGTCCCGGAGCTCCCGGTCGTCGTCCTGGGCGAGGCGCAGATTCTCCGCGATCGTCAGCGAATCGAAGAGCGCGGCGTTCTGGAATACGTAGCCGACGCGCCGCCGGACGCGCTTCAGTTCGGCGGCGGATGCGCGCGCGATGGAGACCCCGTCCACCAGCACGTCGCCACGGTCCGGGCGCAGCAACCCGATCGCGTGCTTGAGGAGCACGCTCTTCCCCGCGCCCGACGGGCCCAGCAGGACGAGCGTCTCGCCCTCCTGCACGACCAGGTCGATCCCTCGCAGGATCGCCTCGCCCCCGAGGCTCTTGTGCAGGTCCCTGAACTCGATCATTTCAGGCTTGCCGTACTCAGTACATCTTCAGGACCGGCACCAGCGCCACGTCCAGGACCATGATCGCGATCGTGGTCGCCACGACCGCCGCCGTCGTGGTCCGCCCGACGCCCTCCGCGCCGCCCCGCCCCTCCAGCCCGATGAAACACGCCAGGAACGTGATGGCGAACCCGAACGCGCCCGCCTTGAGCACGGAGAAGATCAGCGCCCACGGCCGGAAGTAGAACCGCATCCCGTAGACGAAGTCCGCGCTCGTGAGCCCATCCACCACGAGCAACCCGATCCCCCACCCCGAAAACACCCCCATGGCATCCGCCAGCACGACCAGCGGCGGGAGCACGACGACCCCGGCCAGGACCCGCGGCACCACCAGGTATACCACTGGATCCCGGCCCATGGCGTACAGGGCGTCGATCTGCTCCGTCACCTTCATCGACGCGATCTCTGCCGCGATGCTCGCGCCGATCCGCCCGACCAGCACGATGGCCGTGAGCACCGGCCCGAGCTCGGTGATCACGCTCGCCGCCACCACGCTCCCGATCACCCACAGCGGCAGCGCGCCGGTGAATTGCGCGCCCGTCTGCTGGGACGTGACCGCACCGCCCAGGAACGCCATGAGGAGCACCAGCGGCAGCGACCGGATCCCCATCAGGTACGCCTGATTGATGAACGACCGCAGGTACATGCGCGGCCGCGGCAGGATCCGGACGATCGACACCGCCAGCAGCGCCGCCCGGCCTATCGTCTCCAATCCGGACAGCACGCCTCTCAGCGGCGCCGGGGATACCACCGTGCTCATTTCTCCATTCGCTTTACCGGCCGCGCCCGCCCGTGCCCGGGTCCGCCCGTTTCCCTGTACCGTTTCACCCCGATCGGCGTTCCTGCGTTGCCGGCCTGACGAACAGCCGCTCCGGCCGCCCACGACGGCCGCCCCGCCGGCATCGGGCTGAGAGTCGGCGGCGCGCCGTTCAGCAGTATACGCGCGCCTCAGGTACAGCTATTTAAGCTAACCGTGCCGACGCCGGGCCGGAACCCCCGCAGCGCCCCCATCCGACGCTCTTCGCCGACTGTCCGGGCCGACAACCCATCCGCTCCGACCGCCCTCGGATTGCGGGTCACGGCCCGCCCCGGGAACCGCCGAACGGGCGCCGTCCCGACCCCCTTCCCCACCGCGCATCGGACCACGGCGAGCCCATGGCTGTCGCGGCAATCCACCGAGCCGTCGGGAGAACCGGAGAGGTCGTCGCGCGCCGGTCGACGAGCGCGCCGGAACGGGGTGGCGGGGAGGGCGGGCGGTGGTGCGGACCGGCGCCGAAACAACGCCCCTGGGAACGAGAATCGCCCCCACGGCCGCACGGGCGTGGAGGCTCTGACTCACGAGGCGGTTCTGCATGCTACGGATGGACCTGACCGGGATCGAACCGGTGACCTCCGCATTGCAAATGCGGCGCTCTCCCAACTGAGCTACAGGCCCGGCGATCAAGAGCGGAGGGCGAGTCCCTCGCCCTCCGCTCACCCGGTAAATCTATGAAAATCAGGCGGCTCGGTCAATGGGAAGGGTCGATGGGGGCGCCGTCTCGTGACCGGGGCTCGGCCACCGGCTCGACCTTCGGATCGGCCGCGGGCTCCGTCTTCTCCCGCGCAGGGCCTCCCGCCCGCCGCTCCATCTCGGCCTGGACGACCTCCGCCACCTCCTCGTCCGTCAGCCAGCCGTTGTCCCAGAGCACGGTGAACGCGTTGCGGGCGCGGCCCATCCGGTCCCGGCGGGCGGATCCCGGCGCACCGCGCTTGTAGGAGATCACGCACCCGGCCCAACTGCCGCGCACGACGGCTCGGCGGGCGAGGTCCTCCTTGAGTTGAATCAGGCCGTCGTAACTGAATTCGGCCAGTTCGGCCCTGAGCTCCGCGAGCGCCTCCTCACGGTGCCGCTCCGAGTAGCGCTCGATCGAGTTGTGCATGACCCTCTCCTTGTCGGATTCGAACATGTACGACCCTCTCTCGTTCGCATGAGCCGTGCCGGACCGGGGGCCCCCGGCCCCGCCCGGAGGGTGGCGCTGCAGCGGCTCGCGCACTGTCGGAAGGCCGGATTTCCGACTACATTCCGACATACGGGCACGCTGGCCCCGACTCGCTCGGGCCCCCTTTGGAGGTCGAATGGCAGCACCGGATTCATCGGTTCTCGAGCCCAGGACCCTGGATGAGCTGCACACGCCGGCAGCGGTGGTCGACCTCGACCGGCTGACGGCGAACCTGGACCGGATGGCGGCGTACGCGCGGCGCCACGGCCTGGCGCTCCGGCCGCACACCAAGACGCACAAGTCGCCGTGGATCGCGGGGATGCAGGTCGAGCGCGGCGCCGCGGGCTTGACCGTGGCAACGGCCCGCGAGGCGGAGGTCATGGCCTCGGTCACGGACGACCTCCTCGTCGCATATCCGCCCGTGGGCCGTGCACGGATCGATGCGCTCCTCGCGGTAGCCGACAGGACCAGGGTCACCGTCGCGCTGGACTCGCTCGAAGCGCTGGACGCGATCGCGACCGCCGCGGCGGGAGCCGGGCTCGAGATCGGCGTGCTCGTCGAGCTGGACGTGGGGATGCGCCGTTGCGGCGTGACGGTGCCGGAGGAGGCCGTGGCCCTGGCCGGCGTCGCGGCGAGCCGCGCCGGCGTCGCCTATCGGGGCGTGATGTTCTATCCCGGCCATGTGCGGGAGCCGGTGACCGAACAGGGGCCGGCGCTGGAGCGTCTCTCGGCGGATCTCCGCCGGTTCCTCGACGCGCTCGACGCCGTCGGGCTCCCGCCCGNGATCGTGAGCGGCGGCTCCACGCCCACGGCTTTCGCTTCCCACCGGATCGCTGGCGTGACCGAGGTGCGCCCCGGCACCTACGTGTTCAACGACCGTACGACGGCCGCCATCGGCGCGTGCGCGTGGGAGGACTGCGCGTACACCGTGCTCGCGACCGTCGTCAGCGTAGCGGTCCCGGGGCAGGCGGTGGTCGACGCGGGCTCCAAGGCGCTTTCCCGGGAAGAGATCCGTGCGCCGAACGCCACCGGGTTCGGCGCCCTGCTCGACCGCCCGGACGTGGTCGTGGCCGCCATGTCCGAAGAGCATGGCGTGCTCGACCTGTCGCGCACATCCTGGCGCCCCGCCGTGGGCGACCGCGTACGTATCGTCCCGAACCACGTCTGCGTATCCGTCAACCTCCAGGACCGCATCTGGGGCGTGCGGGGCGACACGATCGAAACGGAATGGCCCGTGGCCGCCCGCGGCTGGATTGCGGGCGAAGCCGCGGCTCGCGCCGCGACGCGTTGACCGGGCCGGACCCGGGCCCGGGCCGCGTCGCCGAATTCACACCAACATTACACGATCACGACGTAACGGAGGGCCGTACATGGGCAAAGGCACGAGGAGAGCAGAGCTTCGTCAGAGGCGCAAGCGTCGGGAGAAGCGGCTGAAGGAGCGCCGGCGTCTGGCCGCGGCGGCGCGGGGCGAAGCGCCCGTCACCACCGCGCGCAAGACCAGCACCAAGCGGATCAAGGTCGAGGCGACTTCCTGATCCGGTGGACGCGGGGGTCGGCGGTCCCGTGCGTAACGGACGCCAGGACGCCGCCCCCGGTCACCCGGCCGCCGCCTCGCACTCCTGGCACGGGCAGATGTCGCGCAGGAGCTCGAACGTGTAGATGCCCGTGTCGTGGCCGTCGCTCCACTCGAACCGGAGCGCATAGCGGCCGACGTACCGGATCGCCAGAGGGTACACATCCTCCGGCACGGACTCGGGCACGAGGAGCGGCCGGCCCGTCAGCTCCTCCACACAGCCGGCGCACGGACAGCGCAGGCGAAGGAAGCGCGGCGGATACGTGGACCGGTGCCCGTCGGCCCACCGGATCTCCAGCTCGGTGCCGTCCGGCGTGGGGCCGATCGAAACCGGATCGCTTCGTCTCATATCCATTCCAGACTCGAATCCGATAGCGGCCGTGGGCAACCCGGGCGTCGACCGCCCGGCAGCCCACGGCCGCTCCGTTTCCCGATCCGCTCAGGCGGGAACGGGCTCCGCCTTGATGAGCTGGCGCAGCACGTACTGCAGGATCCCGCCGTGACGGTAGTACAGGACCTCCTGCGGCGTGTCGATCCGGATCCGCGCCCGGAACCGGACCTGCGAGCCGTCCTCCCGCGTGGCGGTCACCTCGATCGTGCGGCCCGCGCTGTAATCACCCGACAGGGCCTCGTTCAGCCCCGTGATGTCGTAGGTCTCGCGGCCGGTCAGCCCGAGCGAGTCCGCGTTCTCGCCCTCCAGGAACTGGAGCGGCAGGATCCCCATCCCCACCA
>JGI25326J35508_1000154_pt1 | contig 48207 bp, 46 predicted proteins | sample HigsolmetaAR201D_FD_35508 | JGI IMG/M metagenome (IMG submission 35508)
CGACATGGGCCTGCCGGAGATCATGGCGCGCTCGCTCGACACCATGCAGGCGCAGATCTCGCGGGTGCAGATCGCGCTGGACCCGCCGGAGCTGCTGATCCGGATCCCGCGTGACGTGTGCTCGTTCTACGAGTTCTGGCGCGCGGCCGAGCTGATCGACATCGGCCGCGCCGAGGCGCGGCGCGCGCTGGAGGCGGCGGGATACCGCTGATCCNGGGCCGGCACGCACGCTTTCCGTACAATTCCTAGGCGATGACGCGTTTCCCGGCCCGGTTCCGCTGGATGGCATGGCCCGCGCTGCTTGCGGCGGTGCTGCTGGCGGCCATGCCCACCGCCGGCCGCGTGCTGGCGGCGACGATGCCGTCGCGCGTGCCGGTGCTGATGGAGATGTGCACGGCGCTGGGCCGCCAGCTGGTGGACGTCTCGCCGTTCATCGCGTCGGAGGAAGACCCGGCGCCGCCCGCGGCGGACGGCATGGAGGCCTGCGGCTACTGCGTGCTGCCGGTGCCGGTGCCGCCGGTGCCGCCGCGGCCCTGTCTGGCCACGCTCCCTCCCGCGGGGCCCGCACCTGCCCGCAACGACGCGGCCCCGGTGCGGGCGCCGCGCAACCTGCATGGCCTCGGCGCGCAGGCGCCGCCCCTGTTCCGGTCACAGGCTTCCTGAACCCGTGAAGTGCCCGCGCGGCGGTCGCGCCGCGCTCCCGTGAACCGGAGTTTTCCCGATGCAGACGATTTTCCGCGTGGTGCCGCGTGCGCCGCGCCTGCGCGCGTCCGCGGTCGCGGCCGCGTGCCTGGTTGCACTTTCCCTTCCCGTTTCCGCGTCCATGGCGCCCATGCCGGACGACGGTCTGCCGACCTTCGATCGCGTGGTGGTGACCGCTTCGCCGGCGCTGCCGCTGACCTGGGAGACCGACCCGCGGCTGCCGCGCCAGCCGGTGCCGGCCAGCGATGGTGCCGACTACCTGGGGACGGTCCCGGGGTTCGCCGTGATCCGCAACGGCGGCAGCAACGGCGACCCGGTGCTGCGCGGCATGTTCGGCTCGCGCCTGAACGTCGTCGGCAACGGCGGCAGCATGCCCGGTGCCTGCCCGGCGCGCATGGACAACCCGCTGTCCTACGTCTCGCCGGAGACCTTCGACCGGCTGGTCGTGGTCAAGGGGCCGCAGACCGTGCTGTGGGGGCCGGGCGCTTCCGCCGGCACGGTGCGCTTCGAGCGCGTGACGGAGCGGTTCGACGGGCCCGGCCTGCGCATGCGCGGCAGCCTGCTCGGCGGCTCCCACGGGCGCGGCGACCAGGTGTTCGGGCTGGAGGCGGGCGCGCCTGCCGGCTACCTGCGCGTGGATGGCAACCGCTCGGAGTCGGGCGATTACCGCGACGGCGGTGGCGCGGAGGTGCCGTCGGCGTGGAGGAAGTGGAACATCGACGTCGCCGCCGGATGGACGCCGGACGCGGATACCGTGCTGGAACTGTCGGCCGGAAGCGGCGACGGGCGGGCGCGCTACGCCGGCCGCGGCATGGATGGCACGAAGTTCGGCCGCGACAGCCTCGCGCTGCGCTTCGCGAAGCGCGGGCTCCCGGGCCCGCTGGATGGCATCGAGGCCGTCGCCTGGCGCAACCACGCCGACCACGTGATGGACAACTACGGCCTGCGCGACCCGATGGGCATGCCGATGGCCGCGAACGTGGACCGCCGCACGCGCGGCGGGCGCGTGGCGGTGGACCGCGCGTGGCCGCGTGTCTCGCTGGTGGCCGGGTTCGACCTGCAGGACAGCGCGCACCGGCGGCGCGGTGGCATGGGCCGCGACGCCTGGCGCGCGCAGCCGCGTGTGCGCGACGCGGAATTCCGCAACGCGGGCGTGTTCGCCGAGGCGGCCGTGCGCGGCGACGGCGGCCGCTGGGTGGCGGGCCTGCGCGTGGACCGCGCAGGGGCCACCGACCACCGCGAACACCTCGATGGCGGCCACGGCGGCATGGACATGCCCAACCCGACCTCCGGCCAACGCCGCCGGCACACGCTGCCGTCCGGATTCGTGCGTTACGAGGGCCGGGGCGCGGGCGCGCCGCTGGCCTGGTACGCCGGGCTGGGGCATGCGCGGCGCATGCCGGACTACTGGGAGCTGTTCCCGCCGCAGATGGGGCCGGCGGGCGCGGCCAACGCCTTCGCCGGCATCCGGCCCGAGCGCACCACCCAGCTGGACGCCGGCCTGCAATACCGCAGGGGCGCTCTGGATGCGTGGGTCTCGGCCTATGCCGGGCGCATCGGGGATTTCATCCTGTTCGACTACGGCATGGGCATGTCGTCGGTGCGCAACGTGGACGCGCGCGTGCACGGCGCGGAGGCCGGCGTCGGGTACCGCACCGCTTCGCGCTGGACGTTCGGCGGCACGCTCGCCTGGGCGTGGGGCGAAAACGCCGATGCGGGCACGCCGCTGCCGCAGATGCCGCCGCTGGAGGCGAGGCTGACCGCGGGCTACGAGGGGCAGCGGCTGGGCCTCGGGCTGCTGTGGCGGCTGGTCGCGGCGCAGGACCGCGTGGCGCCGGGCCAGGGCAACGTGGTCGGGCGCGACCTCGGCCCTGCCGGCGGCTTCGGCACGCTGGCGGTCAACGCCAGCTGGCGCCCCGGCGGGCGGATCCGGCTGAGCGCGGGCATCGACAACCTGTTCGACCGTGACTACGGCGAGCACCTCAACCTCGCCGGCAACGCCGCGTTCGGCTATCCCGCCGACCCCGTGCGCATCCACGAGCCGGGACGCACGGCGTGGGTGAAGGTCGACCTGCAGTATTGACGCATCATGGCGGCGCGGTGCTTTCCGCCGCGCCGCCGCACGGCAACCCGATCCGGAGGAGGAAGCGACATGACGAAGAGGTTCCTGAAGGCGATGCCGCTGCTGGCGGCGGTGTTCCTCGCGGCCGGCTGCGGAGGCGAGGCGGCGCGCGCGCAGCCGGGCGGCATCGAGGTGACGCAGGCCTGGTCGCGCGCGGTCCCGGTCGGCGCGCCGGTCGCGGGGGGCTTCATGACCCTCCGCAACACCGGTGCCGGCGACGACCGGCTGGTGGAGGTGCGCAGCGGCGCGGCCCGGCACGTGGAGATCCACGAGATGCGCCACGAGGACGGCATCGCGCGGATGCGCAGGATGGATGGCGGGCTGCCGCTGCCGGCCGGGGCGACGGTGGAGCTGAAGCCGGGCGGCTACCACCTGATGTTCATCTCGCCGGAGCCCGGCGCGTTCGAGGCGGGCCGGAAGGTCGCGGCCACGCTGGTGCTGGAGCGGGGCGGCGAGCTGGCCGTGGAATTCGAGGTGCGCGCGGCCGGCGCCGCCGCGCACGATGCCCACCACGCACACGGGGACCACGGGCACTGAGCGGCCGTCGTCGCAGGCCATGAGATGCGGCGGCGGCAGCCTGTGCCCGAAGCCAGACGGAGGAGGCCGCCATGTCACTTGCCCGTTCCCGGTTCCCGTCCACCGGTGCGATCGAGCAGACCCTGCTCGGCCTGCTGTTCCTCGGCGCCGTCGCGATGCTGTCGTTCCCGGCCGCGCGTGGCGCCGGCCCCCTGGGCTGGATGCCGCTGTGGCTCGTGGGCATGCCGCTGGCCTCGCTGGCCGCGGCCTGCGCCCTGCGTCTCCGGCCCGCCCCGGTCCTGGTGGCGGCCGTGCCCCGCGCCCGCGCGCGCCGCCGCCAGGCCGTGTCGCGCCGGGCCACGGCGTCCGCCCGCCGACTGCGGCTGCCGCGCGCCGCCTGAATCCGGACCTTCGGCATTCGGCGCGGAAGGCGGCCTGTGCTAGCGTCTTGCGCCTCGAACCAAGCCGGAGTTGCATGAATGAAGCTGTCGAATGCCTGTCTCGCCGCGGGCATGGCCCTGTGCCTGTCCGCGGCCGCAGCCGATGCGGGGGAGGCCGCCGTGGATCCCCATCAATGGCTGGAAGGGGTCGAGGACCCGAAGGCACTGGAATGGGTGCGTGCCCAGAACGCCCGCACCGAGGCCGAACTGGCTTCCACGCCGGAGTTCAGGCAACTCGAGGCCGAGCTGCTGGCGATCTACGATTCCGACGAGCGGATCCCGTCCATCTACAAGATGGGCGACTGGTACTACAACTTCTGGCGTGACAAGCAGAACCCGCGCGGCGTCTGGCGCCGCACCACGCTGGAGGAGTACCGCAAGCCGCAGCCGAAGTGGGAGACGGTGCTCGACCTCGATGCGCTCAACCGCGCCGAGGGCCTGACCGGCGACAGGCAGTGGGTCTGGCANGGCGCCGAGTGCCTGCGTCCCGACTACACCCGCTGCCTGGTCGCGCTCTCGCGCGGCGGCGCCGANGCCGACGTCACGCGCGAGTTCGATCTCACGACGAAGCGCTTCGTCGAGGGCGGCTTCCACCGGCCCGAGGCCAAGGGTGCGCTGCGCTGGATCGACCGCGACACCGTCTACGTGTTCACCGACTTCGGCGAGGGCTCGCTGACCGAATCCGGCTACCCGCGCGTGGTCAAGAGGTGGAAGCGCGGCACCCCGATCGAATCGGCCGAGGTGGTGTACGAAGGCCGCGCCGATGACATGTACATATCCGCCTTCCGCGACCACACGCCGGGCTTCGAGCGCGACTTCGTCTCGCGCACGATCGCCTTCTANAACGACGAGCTGTACCTGGTGCGCCCGGATGGCTCGCTGGCGAAGGTGGACGCGCCCAACTCCGCCAACAAGTTCGTCTTCCGCGAGTGGCTGGCGCTGGAGCTGCGCGAGCCGTGGACCGTCGGCGGCCGCACCTACGCGGCCGGCTCGCTGCTGGCGGCGGACTTCGACGGGTTCATGGCCGGCAGCCGCGAATTCGACGTGCTGTTCGAGCCGACCGGAACCACCTCCCTCGCGGGCGTGACCGTGACCCGCAACCACGTGGTCATCAACGTGCTCGACGACGTCAAGAGCCGGATCCACGTGCTCACGCCGGGGCAGGACGGCTGGTCGCGGCGGCCGCTGGCGGGACTGCCCGAGTTCGGCACGATCGGCGTCTCGGCCGTGGACGGCGACGAGTCCGACGCGCTGTGGATCACCGTCACCGACTACCTGACCCCGACCACGCTGATGCTCGGCGATGCCGGCGAAAACGCGGGCCCGCCGGAGGTGCTGAAGAAGCAGCCGGAGTTCTTCGACGCCAGCCGGCACGTGGTCGAGCAGCACTTCGCGACCTCGAAGGACGGTACCCGCGTGCCGTANTTCCTGGTGCGTCCGAAGGACCTGCCGTTCGATGGCACCACGCCGACGCTGCTGTACGGCTACGGCGGCTTCGAGATCCCGATGGTGCCGGGCTATTCCGGCGGCATCGGCAAGGGCTGGCTGGAGAAGGGCGGCGTGTACGTGGTCGCCAACATCCGTGGCGGCGGCGAGTACGGCCCGCGCTGGCACCAGGCGGCGCTGAAGCAGAACCGCCACCGCGCCTATGAGGACTTCGCCGCGGTCGCGCAGGACCTGATCGCGCGCAGGATCACCTCGCCGAAGCACCTGGGCATCCGCGGCGGCAGCAACGGCGGCCTGCTGACGGGCAACATGCTGACCCAGTACCCCGAACTGTTCGGCGCGGTGGTGATCCAGGTGCCGCTGCTGGACATGAAGCGCTACAACAAGCTGCTGGCTGGCGCTTCGTGGATGGCCGAGTACGGCAACCCCGACATCCCGGAGGAGTGGGAGTTCATCAGGACCTTCTCGCCGTACCACCTGTTCGACCCTGCGAAGGACTACCCGCCGACGATCCTGCTCACGTCCACGCGCGACGACCGCGTGCACCCGGGCCACGCGCGCAAGATGTACGCGAAGATGCTCGAGGCCGGGAAGGACGTGCTCTACTACGAGAACATCGAGGGCGGGCATGGCGGCGCCTCCGACAACCGCCAGGCCGCGCACATGGACGCGCTGTACCTGACCTTCCTCTGGAAGCACCTCTCGAAGTGACCCGGCGCCGGCGCCCTCCCGCGGGGAGGGCGCCTTGCCCGCCCGTTCCCGGAGCCCCATATGAGACCCGTTCCCTTCCTGACCGCGGTTTTCCTGCTGATGACCACGCTTTCCGCCTGCACGCCCGGCAACAATGACGCCCGGACCGGCGGGGCCGCCGCCGCGCGCGCGACCCCGCGCGCCGTGGCCACCGCCGCCACGCCGCCCGACGTCGAGAAACGCGACCACGTGGTTCGCGCGCCGCATGGCGCCGAACGCAACGACGAGTACTACTGGCTGCGCGACGACGAGCGCCGCGATCCCGCCATGCTGGCCTACCTCGAGGCCGAGAACGCCTATGCCGACGCCGTGCTGGCGCCGCTCAAGCCGCTNGAGGACCGGCTCTACGACGAGATCGTCGCGCGCATCCGCCAGGACGACAGCACCGTGCCGTACCGCGAGCGCGGCTGGTGGTACTACGCGCGCTACGAGGCCGGCAAGGACTACCCGGTGTACGCCCGCCGCCGGGACGGCGAGGGCGTGGACGCGGTGTCCATCCAGGCCGCGAACGACCGCGGCGACTTCGCCGGCGAGCAGGTCCTGCTGGACGTCAACAGGCTCGCCGAGGGCAAGGACTTCTACCAGGTCGGCGATTACGAGGTGAGCCCGGACAACCGGCTGCTGGCCTATGCCGAGGACCTCAACGGCCGCCGCCAGTACACGGTCCGCTTCATCGACCTGGAGACCGGCGAGCTGCTGCCCGACACCATCACCGGCGTCTCGCCCAACCTGGTCTGGGCCGACGACAACCGGACCCTGTTCTACGTCGAGAACGACCCGGTCACCCTGCTGACCAAGCGGGTCAAGGCGCACGTGCTGGGCACACCGGCCTCCAGCGACCGGCTGGTGTACGAGGAGAAGGACGACACCTTCTACATGGGCATCGGCCGCAGCCGCGACGACCGCTTCATCCTGATCGGGCTCACCAGCACGGTGTCCGACGAACTGCGCTACGCGCCCGCCGGCAACCCGGTCGAGTTCACCGTGCTGGCGCCGCGCGAGCGTGACGTGGAGTACGACGCCGACCACTACGGCGGCCGCTGGGTGATCCGCACCAACGCCGGAGGTGCGACCAACTTCAAGATCGTCACNGCGCCCAGCGACGCGACCTCGCGCGAACAGTGGACCGACCTGGTCCCGCACTCGGAGGAGGTGTTCATCGAGGGCTTCGAGCTGTTCGACGGCTTCATCGCGATCGCCGAGCGCTCCGATGCGCTGGAGCGCATCCGCGTGCGCCGCGACGACGGCCGCGAGGAGTACGTGAAGGCCGACGAGACCGCCTACTCGATGGGGCTGGCCGCCAACCCGGAACCGGAAAGCCGCTGGCTGCGCTACACCTACACCTCGCTGACCACGCCGGCGACCACGTACGAGCTGAACGTGGACACCGGCGAGCGCCGCCTGCTCAAGCAGCAGCCGGTGCCGGGCTACGATCCCTCGCTGTACGTGACCGAGCGGGTGTGGGCGCCGGCGCGTGACGGGAAGACGAGGATCCCGGTCACGATCGCCTACCGCAGGGACACGCCGCGCAATGGCACCGCGCCGCTGCTGCAGTACGGCTACGGCAGCTACGGCGCCTCGATGGACCCGACGTTCAGCGTCACCAACATCAGCCTGCTCGACCGCGGCGTGGTGTACGCGCTGGCGCACATCCGCGGCGGCCAGGAGCTGGGCCGCAGGTGGTACGAGGACGGCAAGCTGCTCAACAAGGTCAACACCTTCACCGACTTCATCGACGTCACCGACCACCTGGTGGAGCTGGGCTACGCCGCGCCCGACCGGGTCGCCGCCTACGGCGGCAGCGCCGGCGGCCTTCTGATGGGCGCGGTGGCGAACATGGCGCCGGAGAAGTANGCGGTGATCCTGTCGCTGGTGCCGTTCGTGGACGTGGTCACCACCATGCTCGACCCGAGCATCCCGCTGACCACGAACGAATACGACGAGTGGGGCAACCCGGAGCAGAAGGAGTACTACGACTACATCCTCCGCTACTCCCCGTACGACAACCTCGAGGCCAAGGCCTACCCGGCGATGTTCGTCGGCACCGGCCTGTGGGACTCGCAGGTGCAGTACTGGGAGCCGGCCAAGTACGTGGCACGCCTGCGTGACCTCAACACCGGCGACCGCCCGTTGGTGTTCCGGATCAACATGGAGGCCGGCCATGGCGGCAAGTCCGGCCGCTTCCGCCAGTTCCGCGAGCGCGCCGAGATGTTCGCGTTCATGCTCGACCAGCTGGGCGTGCCGCACGAGTGATCCCGTCCCGCCGTTCCACCCGGAAAGCCCCGCCCCGCGCGGGGCTTTCCGTGTCCGGGTTCCGCGCACGTCGCCTGGCGGGGCCGTAGAATCCGGCCGCATGGGCACGCGACCGCGCTTCCGCTGGGCATGGTGGCTGCTGGCCTACGCCAGCCTCGGCCTCGGCATCGTGGGGGTGTTCGTGCCCGGCATGCCGACCACGGTGTTCATCCTGGTCTCGGCCTACGCCGCCGCGCGGGGGTCGGACCGCCTGCATGCCTGGCTGCTGGCGCACCCGCGCTTCGGCCCGTTGATCCGTGACTGGCGCGCGCACGGCGCGGTGTCGCGGCGGGCGAAGTGGATGGCGACGGCGACGATGCTGGCCTGCGCCGTGGTGCTGATCGCGGTGATGCTGCTGGTCCCGGCGCACCGCTGGTGGATGACCGCCCTGCCGATCGCCTGCATGGCGGCGGTCGCGGCGTGGCTGTGGAGCCGGCCGGAACCGCCCGCGGCGTGAACCGGCATGTTCGCAGCCGCGCGGCGGCGGGCTACACTGCGCCCATGAAGCTGCGCATTCCCGTGCTCCTGTCCGCGATCGTCCTGTCCCTGGCGTTGCCGGCCTGCGGCAACAAGGGCCCCCTGGTGCTGCCCGACCGCGACGCGGACGGGGAGGAAGCGGTTCCCGTCGGGCCGGCGGACGGGGCCGTCACGGATGATGGCGACGGTGCCGCCGATGGGGCCCCGGACGGTGCCTGGCNCTGAGCAGGCCCTGCTTGTCGGGTTGCGGTGAGGCGATGGCGCCGGCACTCCGCTTCAGCAAGATGCACGGCGCCGGCAACGATTTCGTCGTGCTCGACCTGCGCGACGGCAGCCCGCCGCCATCGCCGGCGCTCTGCCGGGCGCTGGCCGACCGCCGCACCGGCGTGGGCTGCGACCAGATCCTGACCATCGGCCCCCCGGACGCCGGCAGCGGCGCGGTGGCTTCGTACCGCATCTGGAATTCCGATGGTTCGCCCGCGGGGCAGTGCGGCAACGGCGCGCGCTGCGTGGCCGCGTGGCTGGTGCGCGACGGCGCTGCGTGCGGCCCGTCGTTCCTGCTCGACAGCCCGGCCGGCACGCACGAGGTGCGGGCATGCGGCGACGGCCGCTACGAGGTCGCGATGGGCGTGCCGCGGTTCGCGCCGCAGGACGTCCCGCTGGCGGGCTTCGAGGCGCCGCGCGACGAGTACGCGGTCGAGGCCGCCGACGGCACGCGGCTGCGTTTCGGCGCGGTGTCCATGGGCAACCCGCACGCGGTCGTCGAGGTGGCGTCGGTGGACGACGCGCCGGTCGCGCGCGTCGGCCGCATCCTGCAGGAATCACCCTGGTTCCCGGAGTCGGTCAACGTCGGCTTCGCCGAAGTGGTGGACGCCGCGCGCATCCGCCTGCGCGTGTACGAGCGCGGCGCCGGCGAGACGCTGGCCTGCGGCAGCGGCGCGTGCGCGGCGGTGGCAGTGCTGGCGCGCAGGGGTCGCATCGGGCGCGAGGTCGCCGTATCGTTGCCGGGTGGCGAGCTGCGCATCGCCTGGCCGGCGGATGGCGCCGAGGTGCGCATGGCCGGCCCGGCCGCATTCGTTTTCGAAGGGGAATGGTTGGCATGAGCAACAGCGAGACTCTCAGCGCGCACGAAGTCGCGGCCTGGCTGCGCAGGCACCCGAAGTTCCTGCAGCAGTTCCCGGACCTGGCGCTGAGCCTGGTGGTNCCGCGCGAGGACGGCCCGGCGGCGTCGCTGGCCGGTTACCAGCTGGAGGTGCTGCGCGACAAGAACCGCGAGCTGAGCCGCCGCCTGCACGACCTGTTCGCGATCTCGCAGGAGAACGAGCGCCTTGCGGTCCGCACCCACCAGTTGACGNTGTCGCTGATGCGCCAGAAGGACGCCGCAGGCGTGGTGCGCGCGATGGCGGCGTCGCTGGCCGAGGACTTCAACGGAGACCTGGTGCGGATCGTGCTGTTCCGCCCCGTGCCCGGGCTGGGCGGGGAGGAATGGCTGCAGGTGATCCCGCGCGACGACGCCAGGCTCGCGCCGTTCGCCGACGCGCTCAGGGAAGGCGAGCCGCTGTGCGGGCGCCTGCACCCGGACAAGCAGGCGCTGCTGTATGGCGATCGCGTGGACGAGGTGAACTCGAGCGCGCTGCTGCCGCTGGAGGGCACCGGCCTGGTCGCGGTCGGCAGCCGCGACCCGAACCGCTTCTACCCGGGCATGGGCACGCTGTTCCTGCGCATGATGGGCGAGGCGTTCGAGGTCGCGCTGCGCAGGTTCGACGGCTGACGCCGGCGGGCGACGGCGATGATCGGCGACTTCCTCGCGCACCTGCAGGTCGAGCGGCGGATGTCGCCGCACACGCTCGACGGTTACCGCCGCGACCTGCAGGCGCTGGAGGAATGGGCGGCACGCTCGGGCGCCGGCGGCGTCGAGGCCCTGCACGACGCCGACATCCGCGCGTTCGTGGCCGCCGAGCACCGCCGCGGGCTGTCGCCCAAGAGCCTGCAGCGCCGGCTGTCCGCGGTGCGCAGCTTCTACCGCTGGCTGCTGCGGCACGGCCGCATCGCCGCCAACCCTGCCGCCGGCGTGCGCGCGCCCAGGGCGCGCCGCAAGCTGCCGCAGGTGCTCGATCCCGACGAGGCGCGCGTGCTGGTCGAGGTCCCGACCGACGGCCCGCTCGGGCTGCGCGACCGCGCCATGCTCGAACTGTTCTATTCCTCGGGGTTGCGCCTCTCGGAGCTGTGCGCGCTGCGCTGGCGCGACCTGCTGCTCGACGAGGGCCTGGTCCAGGTGCTCGGCAAGGGCGGCAAACAGCGGATCGTCCCGGTCGGCTCGCATGCGCGCAGGGCGTTGGCCGACTGGCGCGCGCACAGTGGTGGCGGCGACGACGAACCGGTGTTCCCGGGGCGTGGCGGCGGGCCGATCAGCCCGCGCGCGGTGCAGATCCGCCTGCGCCAGATCGCGCAGCGCCAGGGACTGTTCAAGCGCGTGCACCCGCACCTGCTGCGCCATACCTTCGCCAGCCACGTGCTGGAATCCTCCGGCGACCTGCGCGGCGTGCAGGAACTGCTGGGCCACGCGGACATCTCCACCACCCAGATCTACACCCACCTGGACTTCGGCCACCTGTCCCGCGTGTACGANGCCGCGCACCCGCGTGCGAAGCGCAAGGGCTGACGGCCCGCGGCAACCGGTCCCGGGCGGACGGGGAGTCGCGCGTGGTGCCATGTCCGGATCCGGCGAGCGGTGGCGGGGCGGGCGCGCCATGCTGGTGTTCCCGCAACGCAGGAGGCCATCCCATGACGTTCCGCCTGTCGGGCATCGATCCCGCCCCGTTCGAACCCCTGTTTGCCCTGGACGACGACGCGCTCNCCCGCCTGGGGGCAAGGCGCTGCATCGCCGACAGCGACTACGGATATCCCTGCCGCGTCAGCCTGGAGGACGCCAGGCCGGGCGACGAACTGCTCCTGCTGTCGTGGGAGCACCAGCCCGCCGCTTCGCCGTACCGCGCCTCGGGCCCGGTCTTCGTGCGCCGTGGCGCGAAGCGGGCGGTGCTGCCGCCCGGCGTGGTGCCGCCGTACGTCTCCAGGCGGTTGATATCGCTGCGCGCGTATGACCGCGCCCACATGATGGTCGGGGCGGCGGTCCGCGAAGGCGCGGACGCGGCGCGGGAGCTGGAGCGCATGTTCGCCGATCCGGCCGTGGCCTACGTCCACCTGCACAACGCGAAGCGCGGCTGCTTCTCCTGCCTGGCCGAACGCGCCTGAGCACCGGGCCATGGCGGTGGGCATGGCAGGGGCCTTGATTGGGCCGCCTCCGCCCTCATGTCCGGGGAATCCGGACCCGGAGGCCACATGGATCCCAGCCAGAACCCCCGCCAGTTCCACGCCACCACCATCCTCTGCGTGCGCCGCGACGGCAAGGTCGCGATGGCCGGCGACGGCCAGGTCACGCTCGGCCACACCGTGATGAAGGGCAATGCGCGCAAGGTGCGCCGGCTCGGCAGGGACGGCCAGGTGCTGGCGGGCTTCGCCGGTGCCGCGGCCGATGCCTTCACCCTGTTCGAGCTGTTCGAATCCAAGCTGGAAAAACATGGCCGGCTGCAGCGCGCGGCGGTCGAGATGGCCAAGGAATGGCGCACCGAACGGCGCCTGCAGAAGCTCGAGGCGTTGCTGGCGGTGGCCGACGCCGAGACCTCGCTGGTCGTCAGCGGCACCGGCGACGTGATCGAGCCGGAGGACGGCATCATCGCGATCGGCTCGGGCGGCAGCTACGCACTGGCGGCCGCGCGGGCGCTGTATGCCCACACCACGCTGGATGCCCGTGCCATCGCCGTCGAGGCGATGCGGATCGCCGGCGACATCTGCATCTATACCAACCACAACATCGTCGTCGAGGAGCTGTAGGCGCACCGCGCCTGCGGCCGCTCGCGCCAGTGCGCCCGCGGGGCGCGTTCACGCACCGGAATACAGGCATGAAGAGCAGTCCCGATTCCATCCCCTCGGTCATGACCCCGCGCGAGATCGTGCAGGAGCTGGACCGCCACATCATCGGCCAGCAGGCGGCCAAGCGCGCGGTCGCGATCGCGTTGCGCAACCGCTGGCGGCGCATGCAGCTGCCGGACGAGCTGCGCAACGAGGTGATGCCGAAGAACATCCTGATGATCGGCCCGACCGGTGTCGGCAAGACCGAGATCGCGCGCCGCCTGGCGACGCTGGCCAACGCGCCGTTCGTGAAGGTGGAGGCCACCCGCTTCACCGAGGTCGGCTACGTCGGCAAGGACGTCGAGCAGATCATCCGCGACCTGGCCGACACCGCGGTCAAGATGCAGCGCGAGCAGGCCAAGCGGAAGGTCCGCGCCCAGGCCGAGGAACGCGCCGAGGAGCGCATCCTCGACGCCCTGCTGCCGCGGCGCGAGGCGCCGCAGCCGGTGTTCGGCTTCGGCGCGCAGTCCACCACCGTGGACATCGGCGCCGAGCCGCAGGAATCCGAGACGCGGCAGAAGCTGCGCCGCCAGCTGCGCGCGGGCGAGCTGGACGACCGCGAGATCGAGCTGGAGGTCGCCACCAGCATCGGCGTGGACATCATGACCCCGCCGGGCATGGAGGAGATGGGCCAGCAGCTGCGGCAGATGTTCGCCAGCCTCGGCGGCACCCGCAGGCACGCGCGCAAGCTCACGATCCGCGCCGCGCGGCCGCTGCTGATCGAAGAGGAGGCCGCCAGGCTGATCAACGAGGACGAGGTCCGCGAGGCGGCGATCGAGGCCTGCGAGCAGAACGGCATCGTCTTCATCGACGAGATCGACAAGGTCGCAAGGCGCGGCGAGGGCGTGGGTGCCGACGTCAGCCGCGAGGGCGTGCAGCGCGACCTGCTGCCGCTGGTCGAGGGCTCCACCGTCAGCACCAAGTACGGCCCGGTCAAGACCGACCACATCCTGTTCATCGCCTCCGGTGCATTCCACCTGGCCAGGCCTTCCGACCTGATCCCGGAGCTGCAGGGCCGCTTCCCGATCCGCGTCGAGCTGTCGGCGCTGGCCAAGGAGGACTTCGTCCGCATCCTCACCGAACCGAAGGCTGCGCTGACGAAGCAGTACGTCGAGCTGCTGCGGACCGAGGGCGTGGAGCTGTCCTTCACGCAGGACGCGATCGAACGCATCGCCGAGATCGCGGCGCAGGTGAACGAGCGCCAGGAGAACATCGGTGCACGCCGCCTGCACACCGTGCTCGAGAAACTGCTCGAGCCGCTCAGCTTCGAGGCACCGGACCGCGGCGGCAGCGTCACCATCGACCGCGCCCATGTGGACGCGCACCTCGGCGAACTGGTGCAGGATCCGGACCTGAGCCGCTACATCCTGTAGCCGGACTGCGACCGGCCGCACGGTTCGGGCGATCGCCGCTTCCGCCGCCGGCGTGGCCGGGCTTAGGTTGGGCCCGGTCCGTCCGGGGATGATGGCATGGGGAAGGTGTCGCGTCCGGGCCTGGCGCTCGCCTTGTCCGTGTTCGCGGCAGGGGCGCAGGCCCAGGTGGTCCAGGGGTGGCTGGAACTGCGATGGGGCGACCCGCGCCCGGGTGCGGGCGGTATCGCCGCCGGGGCCAGGCCGCAGGCGAAGCTCCGGGCCGTGCTGGTGACTGGCTACGGCCAGCGCATCCCGCTGGATTCCGTGCAGTCGCTCCGCGCCGCCGGCGACCTGCATGCGCTCATGGGCCGGCGCATCGCCGTGCAGTTCGACGCCGCCGCGCCGCGCCCCCATGTTGCGCAGCGTGCCATCGCCGCCATCGTCCCGGCCGACGACATCGGCGGGCAGCGCATGCATCCGCTGGCGGGCGGCGTGGACGCGGTGCCGCCGGCCCGGACCGGCAGCAGGCGGTGGCTCACCATCGCCTGCAAATTCTCCGACATCGCCACCGAGCAGAAGACCATCGCGTTCTTCCGCGGGCAGTATGGCGAGGAAACGGGCCGGCTGGGGCATTACTGGCGCGATGTGTCGTACGGCCGGATCGACCTGTCCGGCAGCGACGCCGTGGGCTGGTACGTGCTGCCGCACCCGCGCGCGCACTACGTGACGAAGGACGATCGCGGGAACGAAAGCGCGGACCTCGGCGCGCTGTTCCGGGACTGCACGCAGGCGGCCGATGCCGGCGTGGACTACGACACCCTGTTCGGCATCAACCTGATGTTCAACGGCGAACTGGACGGCTACGCCTGGGGTGGCAGCTACTGCGCCGTGCTGGACGGCCGCCAGCGTTGCTTCCCCGCCACCTGGAACCCGCCGTGGGCGTTCAACAACCTCGCGCCGCTGGCGCACGAGATGGGCCACGGCTTCGGGCTGCCGCATTCGGACAATTCCGACGGCGACGATGACGAGTACGACAACCCGTGGGACGTGATGAGCGATGGCTGGAGCAATGCCGTGAACGATGCCACCTACGGCACGCGCCCGAAGCACATCGCCATGGTCCAGCGTGACCGCCTGGGCTGGGTGGATGCGGCACGCAAGCACACGCTGATGCCATTCGAAGGCCACGAATCCGTCCGCGTGGCGCTCGATTACGCCAGCCTGCCCGCCGGGCAGTCGTCCAACCTGCAGATGCTGGTGCTGCAGGCGCACCAGGCCCCGGACCCCTACAGCGGCATCTTCTACACCCTCGAGGCGCGCCGCCGGGGCAACTCGCACCCGTACGAGGGCGCGCTGGCGGGGGACGCGGTCATCATCCACCGCGTCGGCCCGGGCTACAGCTTCATCGCCCGCAGCCAGGACGCGGACCGGCCACCGGCCGACGTGTCCAACAACGAGGGCTCGATGTTCAAGCCGGGCGAAAGCTGGATCTCGCCGGACGGCCTGTTCCGGGTGGACATCGAATCGCAGACCGCCACCGGGTTCGTGGTCCGGATCTCAAGGCCGGTGGTGACCGGCGGGCGGCTGCCGCTCCGGCGCAGGTGACGGGCGCCCGGGGCCCGGCGGTGCGATAATCGCCGCATGGACAACCACGACAAGCCCGGCACCACCCACTTCGGGTTCCGCGAGGTCCCCGTCGCCGAGAAGCGCAAGCTGGTCGGCCAGGTCTTCTCGTCGGTCGCGCGCAGGTACGACCTGATGAACGACCTGATGAGCCTGGGTATCCACCGGCTGTGGAAGCGCTACTTCGTGGCCACCGCGCAGGCGAAGCCGGGCGACCGCGTGCTGGACCTGGCAGGCGGCACCGGGGACATCGCCGCGCTGCTGCGCGACCGGGTGGGCGATGCCGGCGAGGTCGTGCTGGGTGACATCAACGGCGACATGCTGCGCGTCGGGCGCGACCGCATGACCGACCGCGGCTTCGTCCGCGGCCTGCGCTACGTGCAGTGCAACGCCGAGCAACTGCCGTTCCCGGACGGCAGCTTCGACCTGGTGACCATCGCCTTCGGCCTGCGCAACGTCACCGACAAGGATGCCGCGCTGCGCGAGATGCTGCGCGTCCTGCGCCCCGGCGGCCAGGCCCGCGTGCTCGAATTCTCGGAAGTGAAGGCCGGATGGTTCCGGCCGATCTACGACTTCCACTCGTTCAACGTGTTGCCGCGCCTCGGCCAGCTGTTCGCCAACGACGCGGACAGTTACCGCTACCTCGCCGAATCCATCCGCAGGCATCCGCCACAGGACGAACTGAAGGCGATGATGGACGCCGCGGGCTTCGCCCGCACCCGCTACCGCAATCTCAACGGCGGCATCGTCGCGGTGCATACCGGCTACAAGATCTGAGGCCGCGCGGCCGCCGCCGGCCGGCCGTGCCCCGGCCGGGGCAGGACTTCCGGCCCGTGCCCCCGGGCCCGGCTGGCGACAATTCTCCTCCCGTTGACGGAAGCCGCGCCCTGCCGGTGCATGGTCGCATCCGGGGCGCAGCCGCAAAGGAGAGGGTTGTGTACCGGTATCTGCACGTCGGTTCCGTCCGTCTGGCCTGGAAGGACTTCGGTGGCGAGGGGCCGGCCGTGCTGCTGCTGCACGGACTGTTCGGGCGGGCCACCACCTGGGAAGGCACCGCGGCCTGGCTGCGGCCGCATTTCCGCGTGGTCGGCCTGGACCAGCGCGGTCACGGGCTGAGCGACAAGCCGGACGGCGCCTACAGCCGCGACGACTACGTCGACGACGCCGTCGCCGTGATCGAGGCCTTGCGGTTGCAGCCGGCCATCGTGATCGGCCATTCCATGGGGCGCTGAACGCCTGGGTGCTGGCGGCACGACGGCCTGACCTGGTGCGCGCGCTGGTGCTGGAGGACATGACCGCGGCCACGGCCCGGCCCGATCCGGGCGCCTGGGTGCGGGACTGGCTGTCGGACTGGCCGCTGCCGTTCTCGTCCATGGCGCACATGCGCGCCTATTTCGGCCAGCCGGCCCTGGCCGACTACTTCAGCGAGGTCATGGCCGAGGACGAGACCGGCTACCATCCGCGCTTCCGCATCGAACACATGGTCGAATCGTCCGTGCAGATCGAGTCGCGCGACCACTGGGAGGAGCTCGACCAGGTGCGTTGCCCGACCCTGGTGGTGCGTGGCGCCGAGAGCGAATACCGGCGCGAGGACCTGCAGGCCATGGCCGCCCGCATTCCCGGCGGCCGCTTCGTGGAGGTCCCGCAGGCCGGCCACGTGGTGCACTACGACCAGCCGGTGGCCTGGCGCATGGCGGTCGAGCCCTTCCTGCTGGAGGTGAAGGCCGGGCGGCCGTAGGCCGGCGGTGCTGTGCCGCCGTTGCGGCGCACGGTTGCCGGGCTTGCGGCACGGTCCGCGCGCGGGGGAGGGCGGTTACACTTCACGCACTCCGATCACCGGGTGTGTCCATGCGTCTTCCCGTACTGCTCCTTTCCCTGGCCATGATCGCCACCACCAGCGGCTGTTCCGGCGACTCCGCCGGCCCGGCCGAGCCCCAGCCCGCCGCGTCCGGGCCGGCGCCGGCCGCGCCGGCCTCCGCGCGCCGCCACGACGAAAGCTCCTATGCCGAGCCGCACAAGGTCCGGATCACCGACCTGGCCCTGGACCTGAAGCTGGATTTCGATGCCCGCCAGCTNTCGGGCACCGCCACCTATACCCTGGAGTGGATCGATCCGCAGGCCACCGAGCTGCTGCTGGACACCCGCGACCTGGCCATCGAGAAGGTCGAGGGCGAGGCCGACGGCGCATGGTCGCCGCTGGAGTTCGCNCTGGCCGACGCCGACCCGGTGTTCGGCAGCAGGCTGGCCATCCAGGCGCCGCAGCGCAACGCGCGGATCCGCGTCACCTACGCCACCTCGCCGCAGGCCTCCGGTCTGCAGTGGCTGGAGCCGTCCATGACCGAGGGCGGCAAGCTGCCCTTCATGTTCAGCCAGTCGCAGGCCATCCACGCCCGCAGCTGGGTGCCGCTGCAGGACACCCCGGGCGTGCGCTTCACCTACAGCGCGCACGTGACCACGCGTCCGGACGTGATGGTGCTGATGAGCGCCGACAACGATCCGGACGCCGAGCGTGACGGCGACTACACCTTCAGCATGCCGCAGCCGATCCCGTCGTACCTGCTGGCCATCGCCGCGGGCGACCTGGTGTTCAAGCCGATCTCCCCGCGCAGCGGCGTGTGGGCCGAGCCGACCATGGTCGACCGTGCCGTGGCCGAGTTCGAGGACACCGAGAAGATGATCGCCACCACCGAGGCCCTGTACGGGCCGTACCGGTGGGAGCGCTACGACATGCTGGTCCTGCCGCCGTCGTTCCCGTTCGGCGGCATGGAGAACCCGCGCCTGAGCTTCATCACCCCGACCGTGATCGTGGGCGACAAGTCGCTGGTCTCGCTGATCGCCCACGAGCTGGCGCACAGCTGGTCCGGCAACCTGGTCACCAGCGCCAGCTGGAAGGACATCTGGCTCAACGAGGGCTTCACCACCTACGTCCAGGGCCGCATCGTCGAGGCCCTGTACGGCCACGAGCTGGCCGAGATGGAGCGCCAGATCGACCAGGCCGGGGTCAAGGCCGACATGGCCAGGATGGCCGAACACGACCAGCTGCTGGTGCTGCCGCCGCTGGGCACGCGCGACCCGGACGAGGCACTGAGCGAGGTGGCCTACACCAAGGGCGCCTGGTTCCTGCAGTTCCTGGAGCAGCGCTTCGGCCGCGAGGTGTTCGACCCGTTCCTGCGCGCCTGGTTCGACGACCACGCCTTCCAGAGCGCCGACAGCGACCAGTTCGTCGCCTATCTGCGCGCCAACCTGCTGGCGAAGAACCCCAACGCGGTGACCGAGGAGGAGCTGGACGCCTGGCTGAACCGGCCCGGCATCCCGGCCGTGGCCCCGCCGGCGCGCTCGCGCACCTTCGCCAACGTGGACACCGCGCGCATCGCCTGGGGCGGCAGCGGCCAGCTGCCCAACCCGCAGGTGACCCACGAGTGGGGCACCCAGGCCTGGGTCCACTTCATCGAGGGCCTGGGCGAGAAGGCCAGGCCGGAGCAGCTGGCGCAGCTGGATGCGGCCTACCACTTCACCGGCACCGCCAACGGCGAGATCGCCATGCGCTGGTACCCGCTGGCCATCCGCAGCGGCTACAAGGAGGCCCTGCCGGCCGCCGGCGAGTTCATCCAGCGCGTAGGCCGGCGCAAGCTGATCATCCCGATCTACGAGGAGCTGGTGAAGACGCCCGAGGGCCTGGCCTTCGCCCGCGAGGTGTTCGAGCGTGCCCGCCCGGGCTACCACCCGATCACCACGGCCACGGTGCAGGCCCTGCTGGACAAGGCCGCCCAGGCCCGGTGACGCCCACCGGCGCCGGCGGCCATCCCACCGGCGCCTTCCCGCACGAGGACAGCCCATGGCGAACAAGCCCGCACTGACCTGCCTGGCCCTGGCCGCGCTGCTGGCCACGGCCGGCTGCACCGACCGCGAGGCCCAGCGCCAGGCCCAGGCCGAGGCCGAGGCGCGCGAACGCGAGCAGGCGGCCGCACGCCTGCAGCAGGACTACGAGCGCGCGGTGACCGCGGGCAACTGGGAGCTGGCCCGCGTGCATGGCGCGGCGCTGCTGGCCCAGTATCCCGGCACCCCGGCCGCGGCCGCGGTCGAGCCGGGCCTGGCCGAGGTCACCGCCAGGGCCGAGGCCGCGCGCGAGCAGCGCCGCCTGGCCGCGCTGTGGAGCTATGCCCGGGTGCCGGCCGGCAACGGCGAGCAGCGCACCGCCTCCATCCTCAGCCGGGAGCCGGTGGACACCGGCGGCGGCGCGCCGGCGCCGGTGCAGCTGGTGATCCGCGACCACCCGGAGTGGAAGCGCAGCGCCTACCTGGTGCTGCAGGGCGGCGACTTCGACTGCTACGGCGGCTGCCGCCTGGCGGTGAAATTCGACGACGCCGGCGCGGGCATGGCGGCGTGGCGGCCGAAGACGGACGAGGCCATCGCCCTGTTCATCGAGGACCACCGTGGCCTGTGGCGGAAGATGCGCCAGGCGCAGCGCCTGGAGGTCCAGTTCCCGGTGAAGGCCGGCGGCACACGCACCGCGGTGTTCGAGGTCGGCGGCCTGGACGGCGGGCAGATGCCCGGCTGGGACTGAGGAGGCCGGGTGTTGAACCTGGACTACGTGCTGGTCGCGGTGGTGAGCCTGCTGGCGGTCGCCCTGCACGTGGTGCTGTACGTGCTGGTGCGGCGCTGGATGGACCGCGACCTGGCGCTGTCCTTCGCCGGCGGGGACCCGGCGCGGCGGCAGTGGATGCTGGCGCAGCTGGCGCGGGCGCGCCGCGAGGGCGTGCGCCGCCGCGACCTGCCGGCCTGGCTGGAGCAGGCGGCCCGGTGCATGCCGCAGGAGCCGGACCCGGCGCCGTAGCCGCCGCGCCCGCTACTCGAGCGAGTAGCCGAACTGCTGGCGGAATTCCTCGTTGAACTGGGCGAAGTCGAAGCGCTGGTTCTGCGTGCCCGGATACTCGACCTTGAGTGCGCCCATCAGGTTGCCGATGCGGCCGATGGTCAGCCAGTCGTAGCCCTTCTGGATGCCGAAGATCAGACCGGCGCGGAAGGCGTCGCCGCAGCCGGTCGGGTCCACCACGCGGCGCTCGTGCGCCGGCGGCACCTCGTAGGTCTTCTCCGGGGTGTGCAGCAGCGCGCCGCGCGGGCCGCGGGTGGTGACGTACGCCTTGACCCGCTGCACGATCTCGCGCTCGGTCCAGCCGGTGCGTTCCTGCAGCAGGTTGGATTCGTAGTCGTTGACCGTGACGTAGTCGGCCAGCTCGATGAAGTCGCGCAGCTCCTGGCCGTTGAACAGCGGCATGGCCTGGCCGGGGTCGAAGATGAAGGGAATGCCGGCCTCGGCGAACTCGCGCGCGTTCTGCAGCATGCCCTCGCGCCCGTCCGGGCTGACGATGCCGAAGGTCACCCCGGGCACGTCGCGCACGTGGTTCTCGTGGCTGCGCATCATCGCGCCAGGGTGGAAGGCGGTGATCTGGTTGTTGTCCAGGTCGGTGGTGATGAACGCCTGCGGGGTGAACATGTCGTCCACCACCTTCACCTGGTCCAGGCGGATGCCGAGGCTGGTGAACCAGTCACGGTAGGGGCCGAAGTCCTGGCCGACCGTGGCCATGGGCACCGGATCGCCGCCCAGCAGCTTGAGGTTGTAGGCGATGTTGCCGGCGCAGCCGCCGAACTCCCGCCGCATCCGCGGGACCAGGAAGGAGAGGTTCAGGATGTGGACCTTGTCCGGGAGGATGTGGTTCTTGAACTGGTCCGGAAACACCATGATGGTGTCGTAGGCAAGCGAACCACAGATCAGGGTGGTCATCGATCGGTACTCGGGGCCCCTGTGGGGGCAGGTGGCGGCAGGGCGGCGTGTCGGCGCCTTCGGCGCCGCGGCGCAAAGGTTACCGGCTGCGCCCCCGCGCGGCCAGTCCGCGCCCGGCCGGCCGGCCCGCGTCCGCCCCGCCGCGGCGCGTGAAAATCCCCGATTTGCCACGGATTTTCCTTGCCCGGCCGGGGTCGCGTTGCTAGGCTAGGCCGCCCGTTCCGCTGTCCAATTTTTCGCCACCGGCGCCCCTCGCACCGCGCGTCCCGGCCGCCTGTCGGCGCCCACCAGCCCAGGATCGCCCCCTCGATGTTCAAGAAGCTTCGCGGCATGTTCTCCAACGACCTGTCCATCGATCTGGGCACGGCCAACACTCTGATCTACGTCCGCGGGCAGGGCATCGTGCTGAACGAGCCGTCGGTGGTGGCGGTGCGCCAGGACCGCACCATCGGCGGCACCCGCTCGGTGGCGGCGGTGGGCGCCGAGGCCAAGCANATGCTGGGCCGCACCCCCGGCAACATCACCACCATCCGGCCGCTGAAGGACGGCGTGATCGCCGACTTCACCTACACCGAGGCCATGCTCAAGCACTTCATCAAGAAGGTGCACAAGTCGCGCTTCCTGCGCCCCAGCCCGCGCGTGCTGGTGTGCGTGCCGGCCGGCTCGACCCAGGTCGAGCGCCGCGCGATCCGCGAGTCGGCCGAGGAGGCCGGCGCCCGCGACGTGTACCTGATCGAGGAGCCGATGGCCGCGGCCATCGGCGCCGGCATGCCGGTGTCCGAGGCGCGCGGCTCGATGGTGATCGACATCGGCGGCGGCACCACCGAGGTGGCGGTCATCTCCCTGAACGGCATCGTCTATTCGGCCTCGGTGCGCATCGGCGGCGACCGCTTCGACGAGGCGATCACCAACTACGTGCGCCGCAACCACGGCATGCTGATCGGCGAGGTCACCGCCGAGCGGATCAAGATGGAGCTGGGCTGCGCCTANCCGCAGCCGGAGCCCAAGGAGATGGAGATCACCGGCCGCAACCTCGCCGAGGGTGTGCCTAAGATGATCAGGATCAACTCCAACGAGGTGCTCGAGGCGCTGCACGAGCCGCTGTCGGGCATCGTCTCGGCGGTCAAGCTGGCGCTGGAGCAGACCCCGCCGGAGCTGGGCGCGGATGTGGCCGAGCGCGGCATCGTCCTGACCGGCGGCGGCGCCCTGCTGCGCGACCTGGACCGCCTGATCAGCGAGGAGACCGGCCTGCACGTGCAGGTGGCCGACGACCCGCTGACCTGCGTGGCCCGCGGCGGCGGCCGCGCGCTGGAGCTGGTCGACATGCACGGCAACGAGTTCTTCGCCCCGGACTGAGCCCCGTGCCCGCCGGGCGGCGCGCCCGCGGGTGCCGGCAGGGTCGCCAGGCCGTCATGCCGTCGCCATACTGGGCCCTTCGCGCCGCTCCCGACTGATCGCCGTCCGTGTCGACCTACGCCGGTCCTCCCTCCGTTGCGCGCCCCGGCGAAACCGCCGGCACCCTGCGCCTGCTGGCGTACCTGGCCCTGTCCATCGTCCTGCTGGTGCTGGACCACCGCGGCGGCTGGCTGGTGCAGGCGCGCGAGGTGGGCAACACCCTGGTACAGCCGNTCTGGCAGCTGGCCAGCCTGCCCGGGCGCGTGGCTGCGGCGCTGAAGGACGGGCTGGCCACCCGCCAGGCCCTGCTGGAGGAGAACCGCCAGCTGCGCAACGAGCTGCTGGTGGCCAACGCGCGCCTGACCCGGCTGCGCAACGCCGCCCTGGACAACGCCCAGCTGCGCGACCTGCTCGGTGCGGCCGAGAGCCGCGGCCTGGACGTGCAGCTGGCGCCGATCCTGGACATCGACCTGGGCCCCTCGCGGCAGCGTCTGGTGCTGGGCGCCGGCAGCCGCCAGGGCGTGCAGCGCGGCCAGGCGGTGATCGACGCCGGCGGCCTGCTCGGCCAGGTGGTCGGCGTCACCCCGGCCACCTCCACCGTGCTGCTGCTGACCGACCCCGACCACGCGGTGCCGGTGATGGTGGCGCGCAACGGCGTGCGCCTGATCGTGTACGGCCGCGGCGACCGCCTGGAGCTGCGCGACGTGCCGCTCAACCGCGACGTGCGCGCCGGCGACCTGCTGGTCACTTCCGGCCTGGGCGGCACCTTCCCCTCCGGCTTCCCGGTGGCCACCATCGACCGCCTGCGCCCGGACGAGAGCCAGGCTTTCCTGGTCGGCGAGCTGACCCCGGCCGCGCACCTGGACCGCGGCCGCGACGTGCTGCTGCTGCGCCCGGGGGCCGAGCTGCGCCCGGCATCACCGCCCGGCGGGGCGGACGCGGCGGAACGGGATGGGCCGGCCGTGGCTCCGCCGTCGCAGGCGCCACCGGCCGGCGGCCGGACGGAGGTGCGCCGATGAGCCGCATGCGCGACGGCGGCTGGGTGCTGCCGGCCAGCCTGGCCGTGGCCCTGCTGCTGGGCCTGCTGCCGCTGCATCCGCTGCTGCAGCCGCTGCGCCCGTACTGGGTGGCGCTGGTGCTGGGCTACTGGGTGCTGGAGACCCCCGAGCGCGCCGGCCTGGGCCTGGCCTTCGGCGCCGGCCTGGCCGCGGACCTGGTCTACGGGGAACTGCTGGGCGAGCAGGCCCTGCGCCTGGTGATCCTGGTCTTCATCCTGCAGCGCTTCCGCGCGCGCCTGCGCTTCTTCCCGCTGTGGCAGCAGGCACTGGCCATCGGCGCGCTGCTGCTCAACGACCGCGTCGTGGAGGCGGCGCTGCACCTGGCCGCGGGCGAGCCGGTGCTGCCCTGGCGCTACGCCTGGGCGCCGCTGGTGGGCATGCTGTTGTGGCCGCCGCTGTTCCTGCTGCTGGACGCGCTGCGGCTGGCACGTCGCGACTGACGCCATGGGCCGACCGCTGAAGAACCCGCACGCCGAAGCCGAGCAGTTCCGCCGCCGTGCGGTGCTGGCCTTCCTGGCCGTGGCCCTCTCCCTGGCCGGACTGGCGGCCTGGTACTTCAAGCTGCAGGTGCTGGACCACGCCGCCTACGCCACCCGCTCGGAAGCCAACCGCATCCGCCCGCGCCCGGTGATCCCGGCGCGCGGCATGATCTACGACCGCCAGGGACGCCTGCTGGCCGAGAACCTGCCGGCCTTCCGCCTGGAGGTGGTGCCNGACAAGGCCGGCGACACCGAGAAGCTGCTGGAGGAGCTGGGCCAGCTGATCCCGCTGAGCGAGGAAGAGCGCGAGCGCTTCCGCCGCGAGCGCCGCGCCAGCCCGGGCTTCCGCCCGATCCCGCTCAAGCTGCGCCTGAGCGACGAGGAGATGGCCGCCTTCGCGGTCAACCGCTGGCGCTTCCCGGGCGTGGAGCTGCAGCCCTACCTGACCCGCCACTATCCCTACGGCGAGCTGTTCGCCCACGTCATCGGCTACGTCGGCCGCATCGACGAGAAGGACCTGGAGGAGCTGGGCGAGGCCGGTTCGGTCCTGACCCACATCGGCAAGACCGGCATCGAGCGCGCCTACGAGGACATCCTGCGCGGCAGGATCGGCTACGAGCAGATCGAGACCAACGTGCAGGGGCGGGCGCTGCGCACCGTGGGCCGGGTGCCGGCGCGGCCGGGCGCGGACCTGCGCCTGTCCATCGACGCCGAGCTGCAGCGCGCCGCGGTGGCCGCCTTCGGCGACCTGGAGGGCACGGCGGTGGCCATGGACCCGCGCACCGGCGAGATCCTGGCACTGGTGAGCCTGCCGTCGTACGACCCCAACCTGTTCGTCAACGGCATCTCCCACGCCGACTACCGCGCGCTGCAGGACAACCCCTCGCGGCCGCAGTACAACCGCGCCGTGCTCGGCGGCGTGGCGCCCGGCTCCACGCTCAAGCCGTTCCTGGCCCTGGCCGGCCTGGACAGCGGTGTGCGCCGGCCGGAGGACCGCACCCTGTCCACCGGCATGTTCTACCTGCCCGGCACCTCACGCGGCTGGGGCGACTCGCACCGCGGCGGCCACGGCTGGACCGACGTGCGCAAGTCCATCGCCGAGTCGGTCAACACGTACTACTACCAGCTGGCCCTGGACATGGGCATCGCCCGCATCGAGGAGTACCTGGTGCGCTACGGCTTCGGCCAGCCCACCGGCATCGACCTGGTGGGCGAGAGCAGCGGCATCCTGCCCACCCCGGCCTGGAAGATGAAGCAGCGCAGGGAGCGCTGGTACCCCGGCGACACGGTCAACATCTCCATCGGCCAGGGCGACTGGAAGGTGACCCCGCTGCAGATGGTGCGCGGCACCGCCGCGCTGGCCGACGGCGGCCGCCTGCGCCGCCCGCACCTGGTGCAGGCGCGGCGCGACGGCTTCGACGCACCGTGGGTGCCATTGCCGCAGCCGGAGCCGGCGCTGATCAGCGACCGCCCCGAGCACCTGCAGGTGGTGCGCGAGGGCATGGTCGCCACCGTGCANGGTCCGGGCGGCACCGCGCGCGCCATCGGCGTGAACGCGCCCTACCTGATCGCCGGCAAGACCGGCACCGCGCAGGTGGTCAGCCGCCGCGGCAGCGGCGCGGTGGACCCGCGCAGCCTGCCCATGCACCTGCGCCACCGCGCGCTGTTCATCGGCTACGCGCCGGCGGACGATCCGCAGATCGCGGTGGCGGTGGCGGTGGAAGGTGGCGGCTACGGCGGCAGCACCGCCGCGCCGATCGCCCGCAAGATCTTCGACGCCTGGCTGCTGGGCAAGCTGCCCGAAGGGCTGGAGCCGCTGGATGACAGCTGCCCGGCCGGTGCAGCGGACTGTCCGCCGCCGGGCGCGGGCGGCGGTGCAGGGGCCGGCGGCGGGCCTGCCGCGGCGGCGGCCATGCCGTCCATGCCCGCGTCCGCGGCACCGCAGGCGCCCGCGGCCGAGGCGCCCGTGCAGGCGCCGTCCGCGGCGCACGACCCNGCCGGAGGCGGGGAGGGCCAGGAGGCGCCGCCATGAGGGATTTCCTGCGCTGGCTGCTGGACCTGTGGCAGCGCTCCACCCGCACCCTGGACTGGCCGCTGTGCGCGGCGCTGGCCGCGCTGATGGGCTTCGGCCTGGCGGTGCTGTACAGCGCCGGCGGCCCCACCGGAGGNGCGGCCCTGGTCAAGGCGCAGGGTGCGCGCTTCGTGGTCGGCCTGGTGGCGATGTGGGCGCTGTCGCGGATCCCGGTGCCGCGCCTGCGTGGCTGGTCGCCGCTGGTGTACGTGCTCTCGCTGCTGCCGCTGCTGGCGGTGCTGGTGGTGGGCACCGGCCGGCACGGCCGGCACTGGCTGAACCTGGGCGTGTTCTACCTGCAGCCCTCGGAGCTGCTGAAGATCACCCTGCCGATGATGGTGGCCTGGTACCTGCACCACCGGCCGCTGCCACCGCGCCTGGGCACGGTGCTGGGCACGGCGGTGCTGGTGGCCGTGCCCACCGGGCTGATCCTGCTGCAGCCCGATTTCGGCACGGCCATGCTGATCGCCGCCAGCGGCGGCTTCGCCCTGGTCCTGGCCGGGCTGCCGTGGTGGTGGATCATCAGCGCCGGCGGCGCCGGCGCGCTGCTGGCCGGGCTGGCGCTGTTCGCGCCGATCGAGTGGTTCGGCCTGGTGCTGCGCCCGTACCAGCTGGACCGCATCCGCACCTTCCGCGATCCGGAGAACGATCCGCTGGGCGCGGGCTGGAACATCATCCAGTCCAAGATCGCCATCGGTTCCGGCGGCCTGACCGGCAAGGGCTGGGGCGAGGGCAGCCAGTCGCACCTGAACTTCATCCCCGAGCAGACCACCGACTTCATCTTCGCGGTGCTCAGCGAGGAGTTCGGCTGGATCGGCGTGGCCACGGTGCTGGCGCTGTACCTGTTCGTGATCGGGCGCTGCCTGTGGATCGCGATGGAGGCGCGCGACACCTACTCGCGCCTGCTGGCAGGGGCGCTGGGCCTGGCCTTCTTCGTCTACGTGCTGGTCAACGGCAGCATGATCGCCGGCCTGCTGCCGGTGGTCGGCGTGCCGATGCCGCTGCTCAGCTACGGCGGCACCTCGGCGGTGTCGCTGCTGGCCGGCCTGGGCCTGGTGATGGCGGTGCGCAGCCACCGGCCGGTGCATGGCGGCTACCACTGAACGGCGCGGCGGCGCGGTAACGGGCCGCCGCGGGTGCGTGCTAATCTGCCGGCGATGACCGACAAGCCCCTGCTGATCTGCCTGCTCGTCCTGGGCCTCCTGGGTTGCGTGCCGAAGGAGGGCCTGGTGTCCCCGGCGTCGGCGGAGGCCGACGGCGCCGCGGCCGCCGACGCGGCCACGCCCCTGGGTGCGGCCCCGGAAACCCCGGCCACGGAGCCGCTGGACCTGACTCCCGTGCCGTTCGAGGTGGCGCGCGCGCGCTTCGTTCAGGAGACCTCGGCGCGCTACGGCATGCCCGCCGCGGAGATCGAGGCCGTGCTGGCCCGGGCGAAGTTCCTGGACAGCGTGGTGGCGGCGATGTCGCGTCCGGCCGAGCGGGTCAAGCCCTGGCACGAGTACCGGCCCATGTTCATCACCCCGGCGCGGGTGCAGCAGGGCCGCCAGTTCCTGGCCCGGCACCGTGAAAAGCTGGCGAAGGTGGAGGCCGAGACCGGCGTGCCGGCCGAGCTGATCGTGGCCATCATCGGCGTGGAGACCAGCTACGGCGCCAACACCGGCCGCTACCAGGTGCTGGATGCGCTGTACACCCTGGCCTTCCGCTATCCGCGCAGCGGCGATCCGGCCAAGGCCCAGTACGAGGCCCGCCGCGAGCGTTTCTTCCGCGACGAGCTGGCCCAGCTGTTCGCCCTGGCCCGCGAGGAGCGCCTGGACATCACCGCGCTCAAGGGCAGCTACGCCGGAGCGATGGGCATGGGCCAGTTCATGCCCTCCAGCTACCGCGAGTACGCAGTGGACGGCGACGGCGACGGGCGCCGCGACCTGTTCGGCAGCCTTGACGACGTGTTCGCCTCCATCGCCAACTACTTCGTGAAGAAGGGCGGCTGGGAGCGCGGCGGCCCGGTGGTGGTGCCGGCGGCGCTGGCGCCCGGGCACGAGCCGCTGGACCCGGTGGACTGGACCCCCAACCACACGCTTGCATCGCTGGCCGCACAGGGGTACACCCCGCTGGAGCCGGTGCCCGCGGACGCCACGGCCACGCCGTTCACCCTGCAGGGCAGCAATGGCCCGCAGCACTGGCTGGGCTTCCGCAACTACTACGCGATCACCCGCTACAACATCTCGCGGATGTACGCCATGGCGGTCTACCAGCTGTCCCAGGCCATCGCCGGACGGGAGCTGCCGCCGGCATGAAGCGGTGGCTGGCCGCGTTCGCGTTGCTGGCGCTGGCCGCCTGCAGCAGCGCGCCGAAGAAGCCGCACGCGGCCGGCAAGCCGGGCGCGTCCCACCACCGGCCGGCCGGGGCCACCCCCGGCATCCCCGACGACTGCCCGCCCTACACCCCCGCGCAGGAGGATCCGTCCACGCGCGGGGACTACACGCCCGGCGGCCTGTACAAGCCCGGCGTGCCCGACCGCCGACCGGACCACGTGCCGCGCGTGGAGTGCATCCCCGAGCCGGTGGTCGCCGACGAGCCGCGCTCGCCGGTGGGCAACCGCTCGCCCTACACCGTGCTCGGCAAGGTCTACCACGTCCTCGACCGGCCCGACGGCTACGTCGAGCAGGGCATCGCCTCCTACTACGGCACCAAGTTCCACGGCCGCCGCACCTCCAACCAGGAGGTGTACGACATGTACGCCTTCACCGCCGCGCACAAGACCCTGCCGCTGCCCAGCTTCGCCCGGGTGACCAACCTGGAGAACGGCAGGTCGGTGGTGGTGCGGGTGAACGACCGCGGGCCGTTTCATGACGGCCGGGTGATCGACCTCAGCTACGCCGCGGCGGTGAAGCTGGGGATGGTGGACCGCGGCACCGCCCGGGTCGAGGTGCGCGCGCTGACCCCGCGCGACGTGGACAAGGCCCCGCGCCAGGCCGCGCGCGCGCCGGAGCCGGCCACCACCGCGCCGGCCACCCCGGCCACGCCGATGGACCAGCTGGTGCAGACGCTGCCGCCCACGCCGGCGCCGGCCGCCGCTCCCGCGGCGCCCGCGGCCACCCCGGNGGCCTCCACTTCCGCCACGCCCGCCACGGCGGCGACCGCCGGCGGCGGGGTGCTGCTGCAGGTGGCCAGTTTCAGCCAGGCCGACAACGCCCGCCGCGCGCTGGAGCGCCTGCTGGCCGCCGGCATCGCCGGCGCACGCCTGGACGGCGTGCAGTCCGGCGGGCGCACCCTGTGGCGCCTGCGCGTGCCGACCAGNGGCGCCGAGGCCGCGGAACTTGCGGCCCGCATCAGCAGTCTCGGGTTCGGGACGCCGCAGCCGGTGCGCGAGTGAACCGGCCGCNCGTCCGCACGCCGATACAATCGGCCGCTTCGTGTTTCCGTTCTTCCGCCCGGCGCAGGCCGGGCCCGCAGGAGTTCCCAGCCGCATGAAATTCCGTCTCGCCGCCACCGCCCTGGCCACCTTCGCGTTCGGCCTGGCGTTCGCCCAGGCGCCCGCCCCGTCCTCGCCGCAGACCGCGGCTCCGCCCGCCCAGGCGCCGGTGGAGATCCCCGCCGCGCCCAGGCCCGCCGTGGCCACCGCCTGGCTGGTGATGGACTACGCCACCGGCCAGATCCTGGCCGGCGAGAACATCGACGAGCGGGTCGAGCCGGCCAGCATCACCAAGGTGATGACCTCCTACGTCATCGCCGCGGAGATGGCCGCCGGCCGGGTCAAGCCCGACGACCAGGTGCTGATGAGCGAGCGCGCCTGGCGCGAGGGCGGCGCTCGCACCGACGGCAGCTTCAGCGGCTTCCCGGTCAACCAGCGCGCCCCGCTGCGCGACATGGAGATCGGCATGGCGGTGCAGTCGGGCAACGACGCGGCCATCGCCCTGGCCGAGCACGTGGCCGGCAGCCAGGAGGCCTTCGCCGAGCTGATGAACAGCTACGCGGCGAAGATCGGCATGAAGAACACCCACTTCGTCAACGCCCATGGCCTGTCGGCGCCGGACCACTACAGCACCGCGCGCGACCTGGCGCTGCTGGGCCGGGCGCTGATCCGCGACTTCCCCGAGGCGTACGCCTACAACAAGATCAAGGAGTTCACGGTCAACGGCATCACCCAGCCCAACCGCAACCTGCTGCTGTGGCGCGACCCGAGCGTGGACGGCATCAAGACTGGCCACCATTCCAGGGCCGGCTACTGCCTGCTCAGCTCCGCTCAGCGCGGCGACCAGCGCCTGATCGCGGTGGTGATGGGCTCCAGCTCCGAGCGGCAGCGCGCCGACGACAGCCTGGCGCTGCTGAACTGGGGCTTCCGCTTTTTCGAGACCCACCGCCTGTACGAGCCGGGCAACCCCGTGGCGAAGCTGAAGGTGTGGAAGGGTCAGGCCGACGAGGTGCAGCTGGGCGTGGGCGAGCCGCTGCTGGTGACCGTGCCCCGCGGCCGCTACGGCGACCTCAAGCCGGCGATGGAAGTGCCCAGGTCGCTGGTGGCGCCGATCTCCGCTGGGCAGCGTATCGGCACCGTGAAGGTGTCGCTGGACGGCAAGGTGCTGGCCGAGGCCCCGCTGGTGGCCACCGCGGCGGTGGAGGAGGGCGGTTTCTTCAAGCGCCTGTGGGACGCGTTCTGGATGTGGTGGGAGTCCTGACGGACTCTTCGGCCGCTCGAAGTTCCTCCGGCAGCCGGCCCCAGGGCCGGCTGCCGCCGTTGTGGGAGGCGGAAAGTCCGCGGGCTTGCGCCCGACGGCGGCGGCGTTGTTCATGCTGATGAAGGATTCGTTAGACCTGGTCGATTGCGGCCGTGACAGGGCCGACTTAGCCAAGGAGAATCATGAGCCACCACACTCTGCCGTCGCGGGCCCCGCTGCTGGGTGCCGCCCTCGTTGCGGCCGCCTGGGCGCCGGAGGCCTGGGCCCATGCGCCTGTTTGGTTCCACCTGCTCCGAGCCGATCGGCACGGTCCGCATCTCCGAGCCGGATGACGGCGAGGAGCTGTGGGCCAGCTACGGCCTGTCGGCCCCGACCCGCATGCTGCGGGTGATGGTCAACGAATCCGGCTGCTTCACCGTGGTCGACCGCGGCGCCGGCCTGGCGGCGATCCGCGACGAGCAGGAGCTGGCCTCGGCCGGCCAGCTGCGCGAGGGCCACAGCGTCGGCGGCGGCCAGATCCGCGCCGCCGACTTCGTGCTGATCCCGGACCTGGTCTCGCAGAACGCCAACGCCGGCGGCAGCAGCTTCGGCGCCGGCGCGGAGAAGCGCGGGCTGTTCAGCGGCATCGGCGGCAGCGTCGGCATGTCCAAGCACAGCCAGAAGGCCGAGGTGGTGCTGACCCTGGTGGACGCGCGCACCTCCGAGCAGGTGGTCACCGTCAGCGGCGAGGCCAAGATCACCGACAAGGCCCGCGAGGCGGCGCTGCGCGCGCACCAGGCCGGCGTGCGCGGCGGCATCCACTACAGCAGCTGGGAGAACACCGAGATCGGCCAGGTGATCAAGAAGGCCTACGAGGAGGCCTTCGAGAAGATGGAGCCGGCGCTGCGCAAGCTGGCCGCCCAACGCAGCGGCCGTCCCACCGGCATGATGGGCGCGGCCATGAGCCTGCTGGGCATGCCCGGCAGCCAGGGCAAGGATCCGCAGCAGACGATGCAGGTCATGCAGCAGGTCGCCCAGCAGGCCGGCTTCATGCCCGCACAGGCGCCCGCGCAGGCCGAGCCGCAGGCCGTGGCTCCGGCGCGTGACGTGGCCGGGCTGGTGCAGGCGCAGACCCTGCAGGTGCGCCGCGCCGCGCGCCTGCTGGCGCAGCCGAGCGCGGGCGCCGAGGCGGTCGGCGAGCTGCGCCCGGGCATGCTGCTGTTCCCGACCGGCACCCACGAGGGCGCCCTGATCGAGGTCGAGGACGAGGTGGGCAACCGCGGCTGGGTGCCCGCCGCGGCGGTCGAAGCCGCGTCCTGAGCTGACAGCGCCGCTTCCGCCCATCGCAGGCCGTTGCCGCCCACGCGGCAACGGCCTGCCTGTTCCGGGCCGTCGCACAGGTCCGCCGCTCCCTCCCGACCGGACGCGGGCGGCAGCGGGCAGCGCCGCCGTAGGCGCTAGAGCATGCGGCTGATGGTGAAGGAGCCGAACACCGGCCGTTCCTTCTGCCCCTCGAATTCGCGCGCGCCGTGGTAGCGCGCCAGGGCGAACTTCCAGCGCCCGCGGGTCAGGCCGATGCCGTAGCCGATCTCGCCGACCAGCGGCCGCCTGTCCACGCGGTGGCTGCGGCGGAAGGTGTTGCCGTCCAGGGTGATGTCGCGCAGCACCCAGCGCACGTCCGAGGTGAGGAACAGGTGCGCCGACCAGCCGGTGCGGCGTCCATCCAGCGGCGGGGCGGTGTTCTCGCCGGCCGGCCGCAGCGGCGTGCTGCCGAAGTCGTCGGGCAGGCGCCAGCCGAAGCGCACCTCCATGCCGGCGTTGGCGTGGGTGCTCAGGTTGCCCACGGCCCCGCCCCAGTGCGCGATCGCGTCCCAGGCCCAGCCCTCGGCGTCGAAGCCCGGATCGCCGGGCCAGCGGCGCATGCGNTCGTGCACCAGGCGCAGCACCGGCTCGTTGTGCAGCTGGTTGTCCCAGCCCCGGAAACGGTCGCTGTCGGTGAGCTTGTGCACCGCGTCCTGCACCTGCCGGCCCAGCGCGGCCGGGCCGACCACTCCGACCTGCANCTGTGTGGTGCGCAGGCCGGACATGTTGCGCGCGTTGTAGCCGAAGCTGGCCAGCAGCACCGCCGCGTACGGGCGGTCGTCGGGGATCAGGTCGCGGCGGGAGTAGTCGGCGGGCGTGTAGATCTTGTGCCCGACCGAGAACACCATGTTCTGCTGGTCGTACTGGCCCGGATGCAGGCGCTCCAGGCGGCGGTTGATCCAGCGTGCCAGCCGCGGCAGGCACGGGTCGTCGGTGTAGTCGTTCAGATTGGGCGAGACGAAGCTCAGCTGCGCACCATNGGTGTAGCCCTGGTCCTGGCCGCCGAACAGGTCGTTGTCCACGCGGAAGTTCACCGCGGGCGGCGTGCTGCGCAGCACGCTGTCGTGGCAGCGTTCGGCGGCGTGCAGGGGGAGGGTGGCGGCCAGGCACATGGCCGCGGCGGCAAGGCGTATCGCTGGGGGCATGCAGGGACCTTGGGGAGGGCGCCGCGGCGCGGCGGTGGGCACAGGGTGGGGGCGGGNGGNCGGGCGCGGTAGCGTGCCACGGCGTACGCAGCGTTGCGCCGGCGGNGTCGCNCCGTGGTCGCGCGAGGGTTGGGTTTGCGCGGGCGCGGGCCGATAATGCCGCGATGGAGATCCNCTCTGACAATCCCGAGCACGGCTTCCAGTTTCCCGGNACCTTCGAGCTCAGCGCCATGGGCGCGGCGGGCAAGGGCCTGGAGACCGAGCTGCCGAAGCGGCTGGAACAGGCCGGCGTGGTGGTGCTGCACGAGAGCGTGCAGTGCCGGCACTCGTCCAACGGCCGCTACGTGTCCGTGCGCATCGGCTTCCGCGCCGAGAGCCGCCAGCAGTACGAGGCCGCACACCAGGCCCTGCGCGACCACCCCGAAGTGACATGGACGCTGTGAGCACCGCCGCCTGCACCACCCCCGCGCCGGCGCGCGCGCCGCTGCCTGCGTACGTGCGCGACCTCGGTCGGCAGCCGTACGAGCCGGTGTGGCGGGCCATGCAGCGCTTCACCGACGCCCGCGGCGAGGCCACCACCGACGAGCTGTGGCTGGTCGAGCACGAGCCGGTGTTCACCCTGGGCCAGGCCGGCAAGACCGAGCACGTGTTGATGCCGGGCCAAATCCCGGTCATCCACGTGGACCGCGGCGGGCAGGTGACCTACCACGGCCCCGGCCAGATCGTGGCCTACCCGCTGCTGGACCTGCGCCGCCTGGGCATCGGCGTGCGCGAATACGTGTGCCGGATCGAGCAGGCCATCATCGACACCCTCGCCGAGTGGAACATCGGCGGCGCGCGCAGGGAGGGCGCCCCCGGCGTGTACGTGAACGGGGCCAAGATCGCCTCGCTGGGCATCCGCGTGCGCCGCGGCTGCACCTTCCACGGCCTGGCCTTCAACATCACGCCCGAGTGCGTGCCGCCGTTCCAGCGCATCAATCCCTGCGGCTATGCCGGCCTCCAGGTGGTGGCGCTGCAGGATCTGGGCGGGCCGGCTTCGATGGAGGCGGTCAAGCCGGTGCTGCTGGAGCAGCTGGGCCGCCAGTTCGGCCTGGAGTGGGAGCGCGCGGCGCCGCCCGCGCCGGGCTGACGTACCGGTCCGTATGCAGGCGCCGTTGCGCCGGCCGGCCCCTGCTGTTGCGCCGGCGGGGCCGCCGCGCCCGGGCAGAATGCCCGGCGCCGCCCTACAATAGGCCCATGAGCACGTCCACTTCCCGCACGATCCCGCTCCAGGTCCTGTCCGAGCCGGCCGCCGCGCCGGCGCCGCTGGAGGTGGGCGCCAAGCAGCTGGGCAGCGACAAGATCGCGCGCTCGCCGGTGCAGTTCGCCGATGCCCCGGTGTTGCGCAAGCCGTCCTGGATCCGGGTGCGCATCCCCGCCGGCAACGCCGTGGCCAACCTCAAGGCGCGGCTGCGCGAGAACCGTCTGGTCACCGTGTGCGAGGAGGCCAGCTGCCCGAACATCCACGAGTGCTTCGGCCACGGCACCGCGACCTTCATGATCCTGGGCGAGGTCTGCACCCGCCGCTGCAGCTTCTGCGACGTGGCCCACGGCCGGCCCAGGCCGCCGGACCCGGAGGAGCCGCGCAACCTGGCCCGGACCATCGCCGACATGCGCCTGAAGTACGTGGTCATCACCTCGGTGGACCGCGACGACCTGCGTGACGGCGGCGCCCAGCACTTCGTGGACTGCATCCGCGAGGTGCGCGCGGCCGCGCCCGGCATCCGCATCGAGATCCTGACCCCGGACTTCCGCGGCAAGGGCCGCATGGACCGCGCGCTGGCGATCCTGGCCCAGGACCCGCCGGACGTGTTCAACCACAACATCGAGACGGTGCCGGACCTGTACCCGAACGTGCGCCCGGGTGCCGACTACCAGTGGTCGCTGACCCTGCTGCAGCGGTTCAAGGCGCAGCACCCGTCCATCCCGACCAAGTCCGGCATCATGCTGGGCCTGGGCGAAACCATGGAGCAGGTGCAGGCCACCCTGCGCGACCTGCGCGCCCACGACGTGGACATGGTCACCATCGGCCAGTACCTGCAGCCGACGCCGCACCACCATCCGGTGCTGCGCTACTGGACCCCGGACGAGTTCAAGGCGCTGGAGGAGTACGGCTACCAGCTGGGCTTCAGCCACGTCGCCTCCGGGCCGATGGTCCGTTCGTCCTACCACGCCGACCGCCAGGCGGCCGGCGCCGGAGTGGAGGCCTGAGCGGCGCCCCGGCGTGAAGGGCCCCCTGCACGGGGCATTGGTTAACCTTTTCCTCCGTTCCGGCCGCTAGCCTGCGGTTGGGCCATCCTGCCCCGCGGCCGGGGAATGCAACTTCCGGCACTGGGCGGTGGTCTGAGCCCTCCCGCAGCCTCACGTCCATGGCCCTCCAGGCCCGAGACCCCGAATGAAATCCAGAATCACCGCCGCACTGCTCGCCCTCCTGCTGGTCGTCCCGGTCGCGCTGCTGGCGCGCAGCGGCGCGACCGGCGCCGTGGCGCTGGCCCCCACGCCGGAGCAGGCCACCACCTCCCGCCTGGTCTACGGCCTGCTGTCCGACAGCCGCTACGCCTATCGCCCGCGTCCGGCCGACGCGACGATGTCCGAGGACATCTTCCGCCGCTACCTGGAGGCGCTGGACGGCAACAAGCAGTTCTTCACCGCCGCCGACGTCGAGCGCTTCGCCCCGTACCGCGCGCGCATGGCCGACGCGGTGCGCGAGGGCGACCCGAGCCCGGCCTTCGCCATCTTCGCCGTGTACCGCGAGCGGGTGGAGCAGCGCGTGGCCTACGCCCGCGGCCTGCTCGCGCAGGAGTTCGACTTCACCGGCAACGAACGCTGGGAATACGACCGCAAGGACGCGCCGTGGGCCCCTGACGAGGCGGCGCTGGACGACCTGTGGCGCAAGTCGGTGATGAACGACTGGCTGCGCCTGAAGCTGGCCGGCAAGGCACCGGAGGAGATCCGCAAGACCCTGGACAAGCGCTACGCGCAGCTGGGCAAGTCGGTGGCCGAGCTCAAGAGCGAGGACGTGTTCTCGCTGTTCCTCAACGCCTACACCGCGTCCATCGACCCGCATACCGACTACCTCAACCCGCGCAGCGCCGAGAACTTCAACCAGGCCATGTCGCTGTCGCTGGAGGGCATCGGCGCCCAGCTGCAGCGCCAGGACGACGTGGTGGTGATCCGCGAGATCATCCCCGGCGGTCCGGCGGCGCTGGACGGCACGCTCAAGGCCGGCGACCGCATCGTCGGCGTCGGCCAGGGCGCCTCCGGCCCGATCGAGGACGTGATCGGCTGGCGCATCGACGACGTGGTGGCCAAGATCCGCGGCCCCAAGGGCACCAAGGTCCGGCTGGAGTACATCCCGGCCGAGGCCGGCGTGGACGGCGAGCACCGCGTGGTCACCCTGACCCGCGCCCGCGTGCAGCTNTCCGAGCAGGCGGCCAAGAGCAAGACTTACACCATCCCGGCGCAGGACGGCCGCCCGGCGCGCGTGATCGGCGTGATCGAGCTGCCGACCTTCTACCAGGACTTCGAGGGCCGCCGCCGCAACGGCAACGACTACACCTCGGCCACCCGCGACGTGGCGCGCCTGCTGGGCGAGTTCAAGCAGAAGGGCGTGGACGGCGTGGTCCTGGACCTGCGCAACAACGGCGGCGGCTCGCTGGACGAGGCGGTGCAGCTGACCGGCCTGTTCGTTGACACCGGCCCGGTGGTGCAGGTGCGCGAGTCCGGTGGGCGGGTGACGGTGAACTCCGACCGCAACCCCGGCGTGGCCTGGGACGGGCCGCTGGCGGTGCTGGTCAACCGCGCCTCGGCCTCGGCCTCGGAGATCTTCGCCGGCGCCATGCAGGACTACGGCCGCGCGCTGATCATCGGCGAGACCACCTTCGGCAAGGGCACGGTGCAGAACCTGGTGGACCTGGACCGCTGGCCGGCGGCCGAGGGCCCGCGCTTCGGCCAGGTCAAGCTGACCATCGCCCAGTTCTTCCGCATCTCCGGCAGCAGCACCCAGCACAAGGGCGTGGTGCCGGACATCGCCTACCCGCTGAGCGTGGACGCCAACGAGTTCGGCGAGAGCACCTACGACAACGCCCTGCCGTGGACCCGCATCGCCGAGGTACCGCACCAGCGCTACGGCAACTTCGCGCCGCTGCTGCCGCGCCTGCAGGAGCTGCACGCCCGCCGCATCGCCGAGGACCTGGAGTTCCAGTGGTGGAGCGAGGACGTGGCCCACTACCGCGCCGAGGCGGCCAAGAAGTACCTCTCGCTCAACGAGGCCGAGCGCCGCGCCGAGCGCGAGCGCCAGGAGCGGCAGCGCAAGGAGCGCCAGGCCATCCGCAAGGAGAAGGGCCTGGACCTGGACCCGCTGGCCGACGAGACCGACGACGGCCTGACCGCCGCCGAGCGCGACGTGGTCAAGGACGCCCAGCGCGAGAAGGCCGCGGAGAAGCGCCCGGACCCGCTGCAGCGCGAGGCCGCGGCGATCCTGGCCGACGCCATCAACCTGCTGGAGCAGGACCAGCCGCTGTCGGCCCAGGTCCTGCCGCTGACCGCCTCGGCCATGCGCTGGGCCAAGTAGCCCGGGGCCGCGCCGCGACGGACGCACGGACGGCGGCCATCGGCCGCCGTTCCCGTTTGCGTGTGGGCGTGTTCAGTCGGGCACGTGCAGGGCCAGGGTCTCCTTGACCTCCTCCATCACGATGTAGCTGCGCGATTCGCGCACGTGCGGCAGGGTCAGCAGGCTGCTGCCCAGCAGGCGGCGGTAGGAGGCCATCTCCGAGATGCGCGCCTTGATCAGGTAGTCGAAGTCGCCCGAGACCAGGTGGCACTCCAGCACGTTGGGCAGCTTCAGCGCGGCGCGGCGGAACTCCTCGAAGATGTCGCCGGACTTGTAGGCCAGGCTGATCTGCACGAACACCAGCAGCGAGGCCTTGAGGTACTGCGGGTTGAGCTTGGCGTAGTAGCCCTCGATCACCCCGTCGCGCTCCAGCCGGCGCACGCGCTCGGTGCAGGGCGTGGTGGACAGGCCCACCCGTTCGCCCAGCTCGGTGAAGGAGATGCGCCCCTCCTGCTGGAGGATGCGCAGGATCTGGCGGTCGATGCGGTCCAGTTCGCGGCGGCGGGCGGGCATGGAAACCTCCGTGGCGTGGGATGTTTGCGTGAATTTCCCCCATAAAACGCCACAAAAACGGAAAAAACAACTGGAACTACGGCCATATACTGCGCGCCTTGCATGGTGGCCGCGGCCGCGGCCAGTGAAAGCTCTCGCAGAGGTGTCGTGATGCGCGTTCTGGTCCTGGGCAGTGGCGTGATCGGCGTGACCAGCGCCTGGTACCTGGCCCGTGCCGGCTTCGAGGTGACCGTGGTGGACCGCGAGCCCGGTCCGGCCCTGGGGGCCAGCTACGCCAACGCCGGGCAGATCTCCCCCGGCTACGCCTCGCCGTGGGCGGCGCCGGGCGTGCCGCTGAAGGCGCTGAAATGGCTGTTCCAGGAGCACGCGCCGCTGGCCATCCGCCTGACCGCCGACCCGTTCCAGTACCAGTGGCTGTGGCAGATGCTGCGCAACTGCACCGCGGCCCGCTACGCGGTGAACAAGGAGCGNATGGTGCGCCTGGCCGAGTACAGCCGCGACTGCCTGGACGAGCTGGCGCGCGAGACCGGGCTGGCCTGGGAGGGCCGCAAGCTCGGCACCACCCAGCTGTTCCGCACCCAGGCGCAGATGGACGCGGCCGCCCGCGACATCGCCGTGCTCGANCAGGCCGGCGTGCCCTACGAGGTGCTCGACCGCGCCGGCATCGCCCGCGTGGAGCCGGCGCTGGCCGCCACCTCGCACCTGCTGGTCGGCGGCCTGCGCCTGCCGGGCGACCAGACCGGCGACTGCCGCCTGTTCTGCGAGCGCCTGGCCGCGCTGGCCGCGCAGAAGGGCGTGGAGTTCCGCTACGGCGCCAACATCGAAGCCATCGAGGGCGACGGCGAGCGCGTGACCGGCGTGCGCATCGACGGTCGCCTGGAGACGGCCGACCGCTACGTGGTGGCGCTGGGCAGCTGGTCGCCGCGGCTGCTGCGGCCGCTGGGCATCCGCCTGCCGGTATACCCGCTCAAGGGCTATTCGCTGACCCTGCCGATCACCGATCCGGCGATGGCGCCGACCTCGACCATCCTGGACGAGACCTACAAGGTGGCCATCACCCGCTTCGACGAGCGCATCCGCGTCGGCGGCATGGCCGAGGTGGCCGGCTTCGACCTGCGCCTGGACCCGCGCCGCCGCGCCACCCTGGAGAAGGTGGTCAACGACCTGTACCCGCGCGGCGGCGACCTGGGTCGTGCCGAGTTCTGGACCGGCCTGCGCCCGGCCACGCCGGACGGCACCCCGGTGGTGGGTGCCACTCCGCTGCGCAACCTGTTCCTCAACACCGGCCACGGCACCCTGGGCTGGACCATGGCCTGCGGTTCGGGCCGCTTCCTGGCCGACGTGATCGCGCGCCAGCCCACCGGCATCCGCAGCGAGGGCCTGGACATTTCCCGCTACGGCCGCGGCCGCGCCGGTTCCGCAGGCGGCGAGCCGGTTCCGGCGACAATGTCCCGGTAAGGCCCGGATCCGTCCGGCCGTGTGCCGCGCCCCGCCCGGGGCGCGCCTCCCCCCGTTCCCGCTTCCCCCGCCTCCGCCATGCGTCCCGCCCGTGCCCTGATCGACCTCGATGCCCTGCGCCACAACTACCGGCTGGCCAGGCGCCTGGGCGGCGGGCGCGCGCTGGCGGTGGTCAAGGCCGACGCCTACGGCCACGGCGCGGTGCGCTGCGCGCAGGCGCTGGAGACGGAGGCCGACGGCTTCGCCGTGGCCTGCATCGAGGAGGCGCTGGTCCTGCGCCAGGCCGGCATCCGCAAGCCGATCCTGCTGCTGGAGGGCTTCTTCGAGGCCTCCGAACTGCCGCTGCTGCTGGAGCACGACCTGTGGAGCGTGGTCCACGCGCCGTGGCAGGTGGAAGTGCTGGAGCGCACGCCGCTGCCGCGGCCGCTGACGGTGTGGCTCAAGCTCGACTCGGGCATGCACCGCGTCGGCATCGGCGCCGACGAGTACGCCGCCGCCTGGCGCCGCCTGGAGGCACTGCCGCACGTGCGCCCGGCGGTGAAGATGAGCCACTTCGCCCGCGCCGACGAGCTGGACTGCGCGCGCACCCGCGAGCAGCTGGACACCTTCGCCCGCGCCACCGCCGGCCTGCCGGGGCAGACCAGCATCTGCAACTCGCCGGCCCTGCTCGGCTGGCCGGAGGCGCGTGGCGACTGGGCCCGCCCGGGCCTGATGCTGTACGGCGTCTCGCCGTTCGCGCGCGGGCACGACCTGGCCGCGCAGCTGCGGCCGGTGATGACCCTGGAGTCGAAGGTGATCGCGGTGCGTGAACTGCCGGCCGGCGAGCCGGTCGGGTACGGCGCGCGCTTCGTCACCGAGGCGCCCACCCGCGTGGGCGTGGTCGCGCTGGGCTATGCCGACGGCTACCCGCAGTTCGCCGCCAACGGCACGCCGGTGGCCATCGACGGCCGCCCCGGCCGCCTGGTCGGCCGCGTGTCCATGGACATGCTGACCGTGGACCTGAGCGACCACCCGCAGGCCGGGGTGGGCAGCCGCGTCGAGCTGTGGGGCGCGCAGGTTCCGGCGGCCGAGGTGGTGGCGCGCAGCCAGACCAGCACCTACCGCCTGCTGTGCGCGGTCAAGCGCGTGCCGCTGGTCTACCAGGGCTGACGCGCCGCGTTTGCGCCCCGGGGCGGCCGCAGCAGCCCCTGCGCGCGCACCGGCGATGCCGGCACCACCGCGCGCTTCCATTTCTGCCCGGTCTGCGGCGATACGGTGTACTGCCTGATGGAGGCGGGGCCTGACGCGGTGGCCATTCCGGCGGGCGCCTTCGCCGATCCGCACTTCCCGGTGCCGACGGTGTCGGTGTATGGCGTGCGCCGTGACGCCTGGGTGCGCCTGCCGGACGGCATCCAGGCACTGGACTGAGCGCGGCGGACGGATCGCCGATAATGGCGGCCCGCTTACCCCGACCCTGCCGCGTGAGTACCGAAGACGCCCCCCTCAAGGCCCTGCTGCTGCCGTTCGACGCCGGCACCCTGGCCTGGCCCGCGCAGGGCCGGGTGCTGTTCCTGCGCGCCCGCGACGGCGGCCCGCTGCGGCGCTACGACCGCGCGCGCCTGCGCTGCGAGCAGGGCTTCAAGCCGCTGGCCGACGGCCTGCGGCGCGCCGGCCTGGACGTGGTGCCGGAACTGGACGAGGCCGACGCCGGCGCCGCACTGGTGCTGGTGCTGCCGCCGCGCCNGCGTGAGGAGGCGCGCGCACTGCTGGCCCGCGCCGTGGCCCTGGCCGCGCCGGGCGCGCGCGTGGTCGCCGCCGCGGCCAACGACGAGGGCGCGCGCTCGCGCGAGAAGGACCTGCAGCAGCTGGCCGGCCTGGACGGCAGCCTGAGCAAGCACCACTGCCGCGTGTTCTGGACCCCGCCGCTGCAGGGGCCGGCCGATCCGGCGCTGGCCGCGCAGTGGCNCCAGGCCGACGCGGTGCGGCCGGTGCTGGGCGGCCGCTTCCACAGCCGGCCGGGCGTGTTCGCCTGGGACCGTATCGACGCCGCTTCGGCGCTGCTGGCCGCGCACCTGCCGGCCGACCTGCGCGGCCGCGGCGCCGACCTGGGCGCCGGCTGGGGCTACCTGGCCGCGGAAGTGCTGGAACGCGCCCCGGGCGTGACCGCGCTGGACCTCTACGAGGCCGAGCACCGCGCGCTGGAACTGGCCCGGCGCAACCTCGCCCGCGCGCGCGTCGCGCCGGGTTTCCACTGGCACGACGTCACCGCCGGCCTGCCGCGCGGCGGATACGACTTCATCGTGTCCAACCCGCCGTTCCACGCCCACGACCGCGGCGACCGCCCGGAGCTGGGCCAGCGTTTCATCGAGGTGGCCGCGCAGGCGCTGCGCCCGGGCGGGCGCCTGCTGCTGGTGGCCAACCGCCACCTGCCCTACGAGGGCACGCTGGCGCGCGCCTTTCCGCTGGCGCGCGTGCTGGCCGAGGGCGGCGGCTTCAAGGTGATCGAGGCGCTGAGGGAGGCGGCGCGGTGAGCAGGTCGATGAAGCTGGTCAAGCACCTGGCCAACCTCGGCTACGGCAGCCGCAAGGAGGTGGCCTGGATGTTCCGCGAGGGCCGGGTCACCGACGCCAACGGCGAAGTNCTGTACGCCGACGATCCGCTGGACCACGACAACGTGCGTGTGGACGGGGAGCCGCTGGACCCGCCGCCGGGCCTGGTGCTGATGCTGCACAAACCGGCCGGCTACACCTGCTCGACCAGGGATCCGGGCCGCATCGTCTACGACCTGCTGCCGCCGCGCTTCCGCCTGCGCAACCCGGTGCTGTCCACGGTGGGCCGGCTGGACCGCGACACCACCGGCCTGCTGCTGATGACCGACGACGGCCAGCTGCTGCACCGGATCGTCTCGCCGAAGTCGAAGCTGCCCAAGGTCTACGAGGCCGAACTGGCCGGGGACCTGCGCGGCGACGAGGCGGCGCTGTTCGCCAGCGGCAGCCTGCTGCTGGAGGGCGAGAGCACGCCGCTGCTGCCGGCACGGATGGACGTGCTGGGCCCGCGCCGCGCCCGCCTGGTGCTGCACGAGGGCCGCTACCACCAGGTGCGGCGCATGTTCGCGGCCACCGGCAACCGCGTGGTCGCGTTGCACCGCCCGCGCATCGGCGGCCTGGATCTGGGCGACCTTCCGGAAGGGCAGTGGCGGCCGCTGGGTCCGGAGGACCTGCAGCGCCTGTTCGCCACCGGCGACGCCTGAGCCCCTGGGACAATCTGCCCCATCCGCCGGCGCGGGCGGTCCGGCCTAGAATCGCCGCGTGCTGCGAACCCTCCGCCACCGGCGAACGATGGCCTGGCTGGCCCTGCTGGCCACGCTGCTGCTGGCCCTGGCGCCTGCGGCCAGCCGCGCGCTGGCCGCGGGCGGTCCGCCGGCCGACGGCTGGGTGCAGCTGTGTACCCGCGAGGGCCTGCAGTGGCTGCCCGCGCGGGGCCCGCTGCCGGAGGATCCGGCGCAGCCGGCGGCCACACCGCACCAGGACTGCGACTACTGCCCGCTGGCCGGCGGCACGCCGCCGCCGCCGCGGGTGGTGGCCGGCCTGGCGCCGCTGCCGCCGGCCCATCGCCCCGTTCCGCCGCCACCGGCGGTGGTTCCGCACCTGTTCCGCGGCCTGTCCGGGCCAGGCAGCCGCGGCCCNCCCGCGTACGCCTGAACCGTCCCGCGCATCGCCCGCCGATGCGCCCGCCGTCGTCGCACGACCGTCGCGTCGTGCCCGCAAGTTCCGGAGTACCCGCATGCATACCCGTTCCCGCCGGGCGCCGCGCGCGTCCGGCCTGTTCCTGGCCGTGTCCGCGGCCCTGTCCTGCGCTCCCGTCCCGGCCGCCACCGCGCCGGACCCCGTCACCCTGGACGCCATCGTGGTGACCGACTCGGCGCCGCGCGCGGCGCTGACCTGGCAGACCGATCCGCGTCTGCCGCGCCAGCCGGTGCCGGCCAGCGACGGGGCCGACTACCTCAAGACCATTCCCGGCTTCGCCGCCCTGCGCAACGGCGGCAGCAACGGCGATCCGGTGCTGCGCGGCATGTCCGGCTCGCGCCTGAACCTGCTCGGCAACGACGGCGCCATGCCCGGCGCCTGCCCCGGGCGCATGGACAACCCGACGTCCTACGTGGCCCCGGAGACCTTCGACCGCCTGGTGGTGGTCAAGGGTCCGCAGACCGTGCGCTGGGGCCCGGGCGCCTCCGCCGGCACGGTGCGCTTCGAGCGCGAGGCGCCGCGGTTCGACCGGGCCGAGGTGCGCATGCGCGGCAGCGTGCTGGCCGGCTNCAGCGGACGCCGCGACCAGGTGGCCGAGCTGGCCGCCGGTGCGGCGCGGGGACATGCGCGCCTGGCCGCCACCCGCTCGCGCGCCGACGACTACCGCGACGNCGACGGCCGCCGCGTGCCCTCGGCCTGGGACAAGTGGAACGCCGACCTGGCCCTGGCCTGGACCCCGGACGCCGCGACCCTCGTGGAGCTGGACATCGGCGCCGGCGACGGCCGGGCGCGCTACGCCGGCCGCGGCATGGACGGGACCATGTTCCGCCGCGACAGCCGCACGCTGAAGCTGGAGCATGGCGGCCTGCCCGGGGTCTGGAACACGCTGCGCGCCAGCGCCTACGACAACCGCGTGGACCACCTGATGGACAACTACCATCTGCGCCGGCCCAACCCGCACGGCGCCATGCCCATGGCCATGGCCTCCAACGTGGGCCGCCACACCCGCGGCGGCCGCGTCGAGGCCGAGGCCNGCGGCGGGGACTGGGAGCTGTTCGTCGGCGTGGACGGGCAGGACAGCCGCCACCGCGGGCGCAGCGCCGCCGGCGAGGGTGCCTACCTGCACCAGCCCTGGACCGGGGACGCGCGCCTGGGCCACGCGGGCCTGTTCGCGGAAGGCAGCTGGATGCCGCAGCCGCGCGCGCGCTGGGTGGCCGGCCTGCGCCTGGACCGCGCGCGCGCCGAGGACCGCCGCCTGCGCCTGGGCAGCGGCATGATGGCCCGGCCCAATCCCACCGCCGGCCAGATCCGCCACCAGACCCTGCCGGGCGGNTTCCTCCGCTACGAGCACGCCCTGGCCGGCACGCCGCTGGACCTGTACGCCGGCCTCGGCCATGCCCGGCGCATGCCCGACTACTGGGAGCTGTTCTCGCCCGACCACGGCCCGGCCGGCGCGGCCAACGCCTTCGCCGGCATCCGCCCCGAGCGCACCACCCAGCTGGACGTGGGCCTGGCCTACCGTGCCGCGCGCCTGGAGGCCTGGCTGTCGGCCTATGCCGGACGNGTGGACGATTTCATCCTTTTCACCTACCGCGACGGCGGCATGATGGGCNCCACCACCGAGGCCGGGAACGTGGACGTGCGCACCCATGGCGCCGAGGCGGGCCTGCGCTGGCAGCCGCATCCGCAGTGGACGCTGGGTGGCAGCCTGGCCTGGGCGCACGGCGACAACCGCACGCATGGCAGGCCGCTGGCGCAGATCCCGCCGCTGGAATCGCGCTGGAGCCTGGCGTGGGACAACGGCCGCTGGAGCGCCGGCGCGCTGCTGCGCATGGTCGCCGCCCAGGACCGCGTGGCCGTGGGCCAGGGCAACGTGGCCGGACGCGACCTGGGGCCCAGCGCGGGTTTCGCCACGCTGGCGCTCAACGCCGGCATGCGTCTGGACGCGCGCTGGACGCTGGCGGTCGGCGTGGACAACGTGTTCGACCGCGCCTACAGCGAACACCTGAACCTGGCCGGCAGCGCCGACTTCGGCTGGCCGGCCGATCCGGTGCGNATCAACGAGCCCGGGCGCGCCGCCTGGCTCAAGCTCACGCTGGATTACTGAGCCGTGCGGGCGGGCGTCCGCGCGGGGGCGCCCGCCCGTCCCTCAGGCCCCGTCGGCGAACAGCTGCCGCCAGCCGGCGTGGCCCAGCCGGCGCAGGGTGGCGCAGTTGCGCTCCACGATCACCGCCGGGTCCGGGTAGGCGTCCACCGCGCGGCTGACGCTGTCCTCGCGCAGCAGGTGCAGGGTCGGGTAGGGGGCGCGGTTGGTGTAGTTCTCGATGTCGTCCGGCCCGCTGCCGTCGAACTGGTAGTCCGGGTGGAAGCTGGCCACCTGCAGCACGCCATCCAGCTCCAGTGTCTCCACCAGCGCGTCGGCCTGGTCGAGGAAGTCGTTGTAGTCGAGGAAGTCCTGCAGCACCAGCGGATGCACGACCAGGGTGGTGTCCACCGCATCGGCCGGGGTGTCGCGCAGCAGCACCAGCTCCTCGCCCAGCTGCGCCAGCAGCTGCTCCGGCGTGGTGGCGTCGCTGGCCACGATGCGCACCTGCTCCCTGACGTACACCGCCTTGGCGAAGGGGCACAGGTTCAGGCCGATCACCGCCTTCTCGATCCAGCGGCGGGTGCGTGCCAGCACCTGCTCCGTGTCCAGGTCCGGGTGCATGGGCTCAGTCACGGAAGTTCCCGAACTGCAGGGGCAGGCCGAAGTCGGCCCTGCGCAGCAGGGCGATGGCCTCCTGCAGCTCGTCGCGNTTCTTGCCGTTGACGCGCAGCTTGTCGCCGTTGATCTGGCTGTCCACCCTGAGCCTGGCGTCCTTGAGCATGGCCTGGATCTTCCTGGCCGTCTCCCGCTCGATGCCCTGCCTGACCGTGGCATTCTGCCGCGCCGCGGCCAGGCTGGTCTCCACCGGGCCGAACTCCAGGCAGCGGATGTCGATGCCGCGCGCGGTCAGGCGCTGGCGCAGGATGTCGTCCATCTGCTTGACCTGGAAGTCGCTGGGCGCGCTCAGGGCGATGGTNTCTCCTTCCAGCACGAAGCGCGCGTCCACGCCCTTGAAGTCGAAGCGGTTGTCCAGTTCGCGGTTGGCCCGGTCCACGGCGTTGGTCAGCTCGTGGCGGTCCACCTCGGAGACGATGTCGAAGGAGGGCATGGCGCGGCAGGCATGTGCGGGAACTGGCGCCATTCTATGTCCCGCGCCGCGGCAGCGCAGGCGTGGCGGCGCCGGCGGCCGGAAGCGGGCCGGCAGGAGGCACAATAGGGCCATGACCCCGCCCCGTTCGAACCTCGCCGCGGCCGCGTGGATGCTGGCCGCCATCGGCTGCTTTTCGCTGATGGATGCGGGGATGAAGCTGCTGTCCTTCCACTACCCGCCGCTGCAGGTCACCGTGCTGCGCGGCGCGGCCTCGCTGCCGTTCGTGCTGGCCTGGGTGATGGCCACCGCCGGGCCGCGTTCGATCCTGCCGCGGCGCTGGGGCCTGCACCTGCTGCGCGGCGTGCTGGGNGTGGCGATGATCGCCTGCTTCGTCTACGCGCTGCGGCGGATGCCGCTGTCCACCGCCTACACCATCTACTTCGTCGCCCCGCTGCTGGTGGCGGCGCTGTCGGTGCCGCTGCTGGGCGAGAAGGTGGGGCCGCGGCGCTGGACCGCCATCGCCATCGGCCTGGTGGGCGTGATCGTGGTGCTGCGCCCGGGCGTGGACGGACTGGTGTCGCTGCCGGGGCTGATGGTGCTGCTGGCCGCCACCGCCTACGCCGTGGCCGCGGTGACGGTGAGCCTGCTCACCCGCACCGACACGCCACAATCCATGGTGGTCTGGTTCCTGGCGATCATGGCCATGGGCGCCGGGCTGATGGCGATCCCGGACTGGGTGCCGTTGGCGCGCGCGCACCTGCCGCTGGTGCTGGGGGTGGGGCTGATGGGCGCGCTGGGCCAGATCGCCCTGACCGCCGCCTTCAGCCGCGGCGAGGCCTCGCTGATCGCGCCACTGGAGTACACCGGCCTGGTCTGGGTGATGGCCTGGGACTGGCTGCTGTGGCGCACCCTGCCGGACGCGGTCACCTGGGTGGGCGCGGCCATCATCATGGGCAGCGGCCTGTACCTTTTGCACCGCGAGCGCGCGGTGCGGGCCGCCGCGCGCACCCCGCCGCTGGACCATTCCTGAGCCGGACACGGCGCGGGCGGG
>JGI25326J35508_1000189_pt1 | contig 44548 bp, 28 predicted proteins | sample HigsolmetaAR201D_FD_35508 | JGI IMG/M metagenome (IMG submission 35508)
CGTTCGGCCAGCGCAACAGCCCGAGCGAGGCCGGCTTCACGCAGGTGAGCGCGGGACACGACCACACCTGCGCCCTCCGGAGTGACGGCACGATCGTCTGCTGGGGGGACAACTCGTTCGGCCAGCGCAACAGCCCGAGCGAGGCCGGCTTCACGCAGGTGAGCGCGGGATACGACCACACCTGCGCCCTCCGGAGTGACGGCACGATCGTCTGTTGGGGAAGCAACTCGTTCGGCCAGCGCGACGTTCCGGCCGAGGCCGGCTTCACGCAGGTGAGCGCGGGGCGCACACACACCTGCGCACTCCGGAGCGGTGGCACGATCGTCTGCTGGGGGAACAACTTCTTCGGCCAGCTCGACGTTCCTGCTGACCTGAGGGACGCCACCCCGCCCGTCATCACCCCCACGATCACCGGCACGCTCGGCAACGACGGCTGGTACACGAGCGACGTGACCGTGACGTGGACGGTGACGGACGAGGAGTCGGCGGTCACGATCGAGGAAGGCTGCGAGGCGGCGACGATCACGGCCGACACGGACGGCGTCACGCTCACCTGCACGGCCACGAGCGCGGGCGGCACGGCGTCCGAGACCGTGACGATCAAGCGGGACGCCACTGCCCCCACGCTCGATCCCGTCGTCATGCCCACGCCCGTGCTGCTCAACGGCGCGGCGAGCGCCAGCCCGAACGCGGCGGACGCGCTCTCGGGCGTCGAGTCGGCGAGCTGCGAGAGCGTGGAGACGGGCAGCGTGGGTCCGCACACCGTCCGTTGCACGGCGACGGACCGGGCGGGCAACACCGCCACGGCCGAGGCCGGCTACCTGGTCACGTACGCCTTCGAGGGCTTCTTCGCCCCGGTGAGCAACGATGCGCCCAACAAGGTGAAGGCGGGGCAGAACGTGCCGCTCAAGTGGCGCTTGCTGGACGCGAACGGCACGCCGGTCACGAACCTGGGCGGTGTGCGGGTGACGGTGACGGACCTGGCCTGCTCGCTCGGCGCGACCGCCGACCTGGCCGAGGAGTCGGCGCCGGGCAACTCGGGGCTCCAGAACAAGGGCAAGGGCGAGTACCACTTCAACTGGAAGACGCCGAAGGAGTACGCCAAGTCCTGCAAGATGCTGGAGCTGGACCTGGGCGAGGGGATGATGCGCACCGCGGTCTTCCACTTCGAGAAGTAGCGACAAGACCGGATCGCCCTCCGTCCGCAAGGGCGCGAGGGCGGGCGGCCCGGGGGGGGCGCCAGGACGCGCGTTGCGTCGGCCACGGTGGCCAGGCCGGTGATCAGGGTGCCCGGCGTGCTGGCCATGGGGCCAAAGGAGCGATCGGTAGCGCAGCGCGGTCGGGCCCTTCCGGCCACCGCCGGACTGCGTGCGCGACTCGGGCTCCGGGTCCGCGTGCCGCAGGCCGATGCTTGCAGAAAGAAGGACCCCGTGGACGTCCAGATCCACGGGGTCCGATCGTTTCGGGGCGTCAGGGGNGCCGGTCACACGGGTACGGCCGGCGCGCCGATCGGCCCCCGGTCAATCGCCGCGCCCGGAGCCGAGATTCAGNATGGGCGCGGCCGGTGCGCCGAACATGCCCGCCGGAGCGGGCGGCCCGGCCTCGGGGAAGATCAGCCCGCCCTCGTACAGGCTCGCGCCGCGCAGCGCGATGGCCAGCACCTCGCCGAGGCTGCCGGCGAGGTGGAAGGTCAGGCTGTTCCGGACCTCCTCCGGCAGGTCATCCAGGTCCGGCTCGTTCTCCCGCGGCAGGATGATCTCCCGGATCCCCGCCCGGTACGCGCCGAGCACCTTCTCCTTGACCCCGCCGATCGGCAGCACGCGGCCGGTCAGCGTGATCTCGCCGGTCATGGCCACATCGTGGCGGACCGGCCGGCCGGACAGGGCCGAGACCAGCGCCGTGGCCATGGTGATCCCCGCGGACGGGCCGTCCTTCGGGATCGCGCCCGCAGGCACGTGGATGTGGATCTCCACGTCCTTCAGGTTCTCCTCGGGGATACCCAGCTTGTCATGGTGCGTCTTCGCGTAGGTCAGCGCGGCGCGCGCCGACTCCTTCATGACGTCACCGAGCTGCCCGGTCAGGATCAGGGCATCCTTGCCGTGCGAGACGCTGGCCTCGACGAACATGATGTCGCCGCCCATGGGCGTGTAGTACATGCCCGTCGCCACGCCGACGGCGTCCTCCTGCGCGGCCCGCTCCGGATGCACCCGGGCGCGGCCCAGCATGGACTGGATGTCCGACTCCCCGACCGTGACCCGCTCCGCCTCGCCGGCGGCGATCTTCCGCGCGGCCTTGCGCGCCAGCTTGCCGAGCTCGCGCTCGAGCTGACGCACGCCGGCCTCCCGGGTGTACTCGCTGATCACCTTCTGAATCGCGGCGTCCTCCACCTCGAGCTGGGTCTCGTCCAGCCCGCTCTCCTCACGCTGGCGCGGGAGCAGGTACCGCTTCGCGATCTCGAGCTTCTCCTGCTCGGTGTAGCCCGAGAACTCGACCAGCTCCATCCGGTCCAGCAACGGGGCCGGGATCTGGTCCTTCCAGTTCGCCGTGGCGATGAACAGGACCTCGGAGAGGTCGAACGGCACGCCCATGTAGTGGTCCACGAAGGCGTGGTTCTGCGCCGGGTCGAGGACCTCCAGCAGCGCCGCGGCCGGGTCGCCCTGCATGCTCACGCCGAGCTTGTCGACCTCGTCCAGCAGGAAGACCGGGTTCTTGGTCCCCGCCTGCCGCAGGCCCTGGATGATCCGGCCCGGCATCGCGCCCACGTACGTGCGCCGATGCCCGCGGATGTCCGCCTCGTCGCGCACGCCGCCCAGCGCGATCCGCACGTACTCGCGGCCCAGCGCCCGGGCGATGGACTTCGCGATGGACGTCTTGCCGACGCCCGGCGGACCGACGAAGAGCAGGATCGGACCGCGGCCGACCGCTCGCGCCCTGGCGCGGGTCGCGGCNGCATCCTTCTCCTTCTCTTCCGCGCCTTCCTCGGGCTCCTCGCCGGAAGCCTCGGCGCGCGGCGCGTCGGACGCCACGCCGTGCGCGGTCTCGGACGACGTCGCCTCTGCGGCGACCGCGCCCTCCTCCGGCTCCGCGTCCGCGTCGGCCTCCCCGGCCTCCTCGACGGCGCGCTCCATCTGGAGCTTCCGGACCGCCAGGAACTCGATCACCCGGTCCTTGATGTCCTCCAGCCCGTAATGGTCCTCGTCCAGGATCCGGGTCGCGGCGGCCAGGTCGATCTTGTCCTCCGTCCGGTTGTTCCACGGAAGCTCCGTGACCCAATCCAGGTACGTGCGGATGACCTGGTACTCCGCCGACTGCGGATGCGTCCGCTCGAGCCGGTTCAGCTCGCGCATCACCTCGGAGCGCGCCGCCTCCGGCAGTTCGAGGGCCTCGATCCGCGCCCGCAGCTCCTCCAGCTCGGAGGCCTCATCCGCGTCGCCGAGCTCCTTCTGGATCTGACGGAGCTGCTCGCGCAGCACCATCTCGCGCTGCTTCTCGCCCAGCTCCTCCTGGACCTTCTGCTGGATCTCCTCCTGCGCCTCGATGCGCAGCAGCTCCCGCTCGACCGCGACGAGCACGCGGCGCATGCGGTCCTCGATGTCGAACAGCTCGAGGAGCGCCTGCTTGTCGTGGGCGGAGGAATCCAGGTAGAACGCGACGAGGTCCGCGAACGCGCCCGGATTCTCGACGCCCTCCACGAGCTGGTTCAGGGCCTCGGCGGGGATGCCGCGCCGCCGCCCGAGCTCTGCGGAACGCTCCCGGAGCTGCCGGTCCAGGGCGACGAAGGCCGCGTCCTGCGGGTCGATCGGCTGCTGCTCCTCGACCGGCCGGACGATGGCCTCGAGCATCGCCGTGCCCGCGCGTGCGTACGACAGCGCCAGTCCGCGCTGCTCGCCCTGGATGAGGAGCTGCAGCCCGCCACGCCCGCGCTGTGCCTGCACCACGCGTACGATGACGCCTACCGGGTACAGCACCTCGGGCGAGGCTTCCTCCACGTTTTCGCGCTGACAGACCGCGAACATGCGGCGGTCGCCGTCCAGCGCCTTCTGGATCGCCTCTACCGTGCCCGCCCGGCCCGCGCTGATAGGAACCGCGACGCCAGGAAAGACCACAGTTTCCCGGAGCGGTAGCACGGGAAGCGTCAGTCGCTCAGACATCAATGCGATCACCTCGATCGGTTGGGGATAGGTGGCCGGAGGGCGTTCCCGCCGGCGGGTCGCCGGGCGGGGCGCCTGTGGGCCGGTGTCGTGAGAAGCATCAAGCTTGCCACGACCGTTGATACCCCTGTAAAACGTTGGTGTTGCGGCGTTTGCGNCCAATTTCAATGATCGTTGAAATATAAGCGAACCGGGGCCAGAATGGCAGGGGGGCCGGAAAGATGTGCCGATCCGGCAGGAATGGGGGCGGCGGAGGCGGCGTGGGTGGCAGGGTGTGGCCGGGTGCGGGGGGGCGCCGGCGCGTGGCGGGTCTTGAGAAACGGGTGGCGCCGGCCCATTGTCAGCACCTGGAGGGTCCCTGAACCGGAGGATGGCGATGGCAACGGTGGAGGGTTCGCGTGTGATCCGCGCGCCGCGCGGCCCGCAGCGGAGCTGCAAGGGGTGGGCGCAGGAGGCGGCGATGCGGATGCTGATGAACAACCTGGATCCGGAGGTCGCGGAGCGGCCGGAGGATCTGGTGGTGTACGGCGGGACGGGCCGGGCGGCGCGGAGCTGGGAGGCGTTCGACGCGATCGTGCGGACGCTGCGGGAGCTGGAGAACGACGAGACGCTGCTGATCCAGTCGGGGAAGCCGGTGGCGGTCTTCCGGACGCATCCGTATGCGCCGCGGGTGCTGATCGCGAACTCGAACCTGGTCCCGCGCTGGGCGACGTGGGAGCACTTCCACGAGCTGGAGCGGAAGGGGCTGATCATGTTCGGCCAGATGACCGCGGGCTCGTGGATCTACATCGGGACGCAGGGGATCCTGCAGGGGACGTACGAGACGTTCGGGGCGGTGGCGCGGGAGCATTTCGGCGGAACGCTGAAGGGCCGGTGGGTGCTGACCGGCGGGATGGGGGGGATGGGGGGTGCGCAGCCGCTCGCCGCGACGATGAACGAGGGGGCGATCCTGGTGGTGGAGGTCGATCCGAAGCGGATCGAGCGCCGGGTCCAGACGCGCTACTGCGACCGCATGACGGACGATCTGGACACGGCGCTGGAGTGGGTGCTCGGCGCGAGGGAGCGGGGCGAGGCGCTGTCGGTGGGGCTGGTCGGGAACTGCGCGGAGGTGCTGCCGGAGCTGGTGCGGCGGGGGATCACGCCGGACGTGCTCACCGACCAGACGTCGGCGCACGACGCGCTGAACGGCTACATCCCGGCGGGGCTCTCCGTCGAAGCGGCGGCCGAGCTGCGGAGGGCGGACCCGGACGCGTACGTGCGTCGCTCGATGGAGTCGATGCGCATCCACTGCGAGGCGATGGTGGAGCTCATGCGACGGGGCGCGGTCACGTTCGACTACGGGAACAACCTCCGCGGGCAGGCGAAGGACGCCGGGTTCACGGACGCGTTCGCGTACCCGGGCTTCGTGCCGGCGTACATCCGTCCGCTCTTCTGCCAGGGGAAGGGGCCGTTCCGGTGGGTCGCGCTGTCGGGTGATCCGGAGGACATCTACCGGACGGACGAGCTGGTGCTCGAGCTGTTCCCGGAGGACCAGCACCTCCTGCGCTGGATCACGATGGCGCGGGAGAAGGTGCAGTTCCAGGGGCTTCCGGCGCGGATCTGCTGGCTGGGCCAGGGGGAGCGGGCGCGGTTCGGCGTGGCGCTGAACGACCTGGTCGCCAGGGGCGAGCTGAAGGCGCCGATCGTGATCGGGCGCGACCACCTGGACACGGGCTCGGTGGCATCGCCGTTCCGGGAGACGGAAGGGATGAAGGACGGCTCGGACGCGGTGGCGGACTGGGCGATCCTGAACGCGCTGCTGAACACGGCGTCCGGCGCGAGCTGGGTCTCGTTCCATCATGGCGGCGGGGTGGGGATCGGCAACTCGCTGCACGCGGGGCAGGTCCTGGTGGTGGATGGCACGCCCGAGATGCGGGAGCGGATCGAGCGGGTGCTGACGAACGATCCGGGGATCGGCGTGGCCCGCCATGCGGACGCCGGCTACGAGCTGGCCGTGGAAACGGCCAGGGCGCACGGGATCAAGCTCCCCATGCTCGGAGGGTGATCCCGCCGATGCGGCTCGGTACACGTTTCGCGGCGCGTGTCCCGGGTTCGGTCGCCGGGCTGGCCGCGGTGTTCTGGATGGCCGCGGGCCCTCCCGATGTGCACGCGCAGGAGGTGACGGGCGAGCCGGCGGAGCCCGACTACTTCGTGGTCGAAGGCCGCGTGTTCACCGCCGATGGCCGCACCCCCCGGGGGCTACGGGTTTTCGTCCGGACCCCGGCCCGGACCGATTCGGCCGCGGTCCGTCCCACGGGCGAGTTCGCCGTGGTCACCGTCGTGCAGGCCGCGGACAGCGTCGAGGTGTTCATCGATGCGGCGGACCGGGACGCGCGCTGGTACTACCCGAGCTGGGTCCGGCTCTCNCCGGAGGAGCTCTGGGAGGACCTGAGATTCGTGCTCATCCCCCGGGCGTGGCGGATCGAGGATGGCGTGTACGGCGGCGAGTTCGTGGAGATCAGCCTGGCCGCGGCGTTCGCGCCGGCGGAGGAGGATACCGTCCAGTCGTTCTACCGGCGGATGCCGGTCTGGCGTGGCTGGGAGCGCCCGTACACGCCGCTGAGCTGGCCGCCGGAGGCCTTCCCGATCCNCATCGTGTTCCTGCGGGAGCCCGGGCAGCGCGGCGTCACGGCTGAGGACTNCATCGCGTTCTGGTTCGCGGTCCGGGAAATGGAGCGGCACTTCGGCGAGAAGCTGTTCCACCCCGGCCGCGCCGAAGACAATCTCCAGGGCGATACCGTGGAAGGCGCCATCGCGGTGCGGTTCGACCGGGACCAGGTCTCGGACGGCTGGGGAAGGGCCCAGTGGCGGAGGGACGGCACGATCCACCGCGGGACCGTGGCGTTCCGCGAGCGGAAGGGTATNGGCAACGTGCGCCTCGTGACCCACGAACTCCTCCACGCGCTCGGCTTCGGCCACACCTGTGAAGGGCCTCGGTGATGGCGGTGGGCTGTCGACGGACGCCATTCCCTACGGTGCCCGGCCCGCACGATGTGGGGCACGTCCAGCTCATNCGCCGTGTGTTCGAGGTGCAGCGGGATCAGGGCGCACGGTTCGGCCTGCGCGAGGCGCTGAACGGTGAGCGGGTCCTGGTCCTGGGGCTGGAGCCGGAGGACCTGCTGCGCAGGATGGAGCCGCCATCCCAGACCGCGCAGCGGTCGTAGGGGGCTATTGCGGCCATGCCGATTCTCGTTCCCGACCTCCTGTATCGTAACGGCCGGTTCGAGCCGGGGCTCGCGCTGGAATACGACGCCGCGCGGGGCACGATCCTGCGCGTCGGGCCGGCCTCGGAGCTGATCCCCGCACGACCGACGGGGGTGCGGCCGGGTGCGGGGAGCGCCGGTTCCGCCGGCGTTGCCGCGGGCCCGGAGACCGGCCCCGACGGTGGACCGTCGATGCCCGGTGACGCCGCCGACGGTGTTGAGGCGTCCGGTGGCGACGTCGCCTTCCCGGAGATCGAGCGCCTGCCCGGCCGGGCGCTCATGCCCGGCTTCGTCAACGCGCATTCCCACGCGTTCCAGCGGGTGATCCGGGGGCGGACGCAGTGGCGTTCCGCGGCGGAGCCGCGGGCGGACTTCTGGAGCTGGCGGGAGGCGATGTACGCGGCGGCGCTCCGGCTCTCGCCGGAGGACGTGTACCACGTCTCGCGGCAGTGCTTCCTGGAGATGCTGCGCACCGGGATCACGGCGGTGGGCGAGTTCCACTACCTGCACCGGGATCCGGACGGGAAGCCGTACGCGGACCCGAACGAGCTGGCGCTGCGGGTGATCCAGGCGGCCCGGGACGTGGGGGTGCGGATCGCGCTCCTGAACGTCTGCTACGCCACGGGCGGGATCGGCCGGCCGCTGGGCGAGGAGCAGCGGCGGTTCGCGACGCCGTCGCTGGACGGTTACCTGGCGGAGACCGGTGCGCTCCTGGCGGCGGTGCGGGGCGACCCGGGCGTGACGGTCGGGGTGGCGCCGCACAGCATCCGGGCGGTGCCGCGGCCGTGGCTGGCGGAATTGCACCGGTGGGCGGCGGAAGCCGACGTCGCCTTCCACATCCACGTGAGCGAGCAGACCGCGGAGGTGGAGGCCAGTGTCCGGGAGTACGGGCTCCGGCCGGTGGAGCTGCTGGCGGACGCGGGCGTGGTGGACGAGCGGCTGACCGCGGTCCACGCCACCCACCTGACGGAGGGCGAGATCGCGCTGCTGGGGGACGGCAGCGCCGTGGTGTGCGCGTGCCCGACAACGGAGCGGGACCTGGGCGACGGGTTCCTGCCCGGCGCGGAGCTGCTGGCCGCGGGCGCGTGGATCGCGCTGGGGACCGACAGCCAGACGGTGATCGACATGTTCGACGAGATGCGGCTGGTCGAGTACCACGAGCGGCTGCGGCGCCAGCGGCGGGTCGTGCTGGCGGTGCCGGGGGGGGACGGACGGCTCGAGGTCGCGCCGCTGCTCCTGGAGATGGCCACGGTGGCGGGCGCGAAGTCCTTGCGGCTCCCCGCCGGCCGGCTCGAACCCGGCGCGCTCGCCGACATGGTCGCCGTTGACCTGGANCACGAGGCCCTGGCCGGGTGGACGCCGGACACGCTGGGCGCTTTGCTCACGCTCACCGCGCCGGCGTCGGTGGTGTCGGAGGTTTGGGTCGGGGGCCAGCGGCGGCTCACCGGGCGGCGGCATCCGCTGGACGAAGCGGCGCTGGCGGAGTTCCGGCGGGTTGCGGTAGCGCTGGCTTAGGCGACGTCGCGCAGCGCAACCCTCCCCGCGAATGGCAGGCCCCGGCGGCGGCCGACGGTCCTTCGCGATCTTCCTTTTCGAACACGAGTGGCTGCGCGGAGCGGCGTCTGACGGCGTCGGTCGCCGGGTCCGTCCGGCGAGCCCGGTCGGGTCCGGGTCGATGTGCGCGTGCGCGCCGCGGACCCCTGCTCGTGCCGTGAGCCGGGATCGGGCGGTGGGTCCCGGCGTGCGCCGAAACCGGGTGCGCGCCGCGGCCGTAGAGGGTGCAGACATCCATCGGGATGGCACTCAACCGGGAGATGGGCATGAACGGGTCTCAGGCAACCGGCGAGCGGCTCCGCAGGCTGGTCACGGCGTGCGGTCTTGGCGTCGTGCTGTGGCACGGGGCGGCGGCGGATGCCGCAGCGCAGCGATCGGAGCGGTACTTCGTGCGTGGCGAGCGGGTCGCGGTCTACAACCTGGCGGGGGAGGTCCTGGTGGAGCGGGGTGAGGGCCGGGATGTGGTGGTGGAGGTGCGGAGGGGTGGGGCGGATGGCGACCGGTTGGTCGTCGAGCGCGGGCCCATCGGCGGGAGCGAGTCGCTGCGGATCGTTTATCCATCGGACCGGGTGGTCTACACCGGCTGGGGTGCCCGCGGCCAGACGACGATCCGGGTGAGGCCGGACGGCACGTTCGGGAGCCCGCCGCGGATGGCCGGCCGCGTCTCGAGTGGAGCCGGCCTGCTGGCGGAGGCGATCAAGGCCGCACTGTCCGGAGGAGACGGCCAGCGGGTGCGGATCAGCGGCTCCGGTCGGGGGCTGGAGGCGCACGCGGATCTCCGGATCCAGGTGCCGGAGGGCCGGAGCGTGGCGGTGTACCTGGGCGTGGGCCGGGCGCAGGTCACGAACGTGAACGGCACGATCCTGGTGGACGTGGCGGCGGCGTCGGTGAGCGCGCAGCGGGTCCGCGGCTCACTCCTGGTGGACACCGGGTCCGGCTCGGTCAGGGTGGAGGATGTGGAAGGCGACGTCGGCATAGACACGGGCTCCGGCCGGGTCGAAGTTCGCGGGGTGCGCGGGTCCCGGTTGATCGCGGATACGGGCTCGGGCGCGATCACTGTGGCGGAAGCCGATGTGACGGAGCTGAACCTGGACACCGGCTCCGGGCGGATCGAGGCGCTCGGCGTGCGGGCCAGGGACGTGCGGCTCGACACCGGCAGCGGTTCCGTGACCGCGGANCTTCTCTCGGACGTCCGCAACGTGCGCATCAGCACCGGGTCGGGCGGCGTGCGGCTGGCGATCCCGGAGACGGTGAACGCGGATCTCGAGGTGTCGACCGGGAGCGGCGGGATCCGGGTGGAGGGCCTGACGCTCCAGCAGATGGAGCAGGCGCGCAGCCGGTTGCGCGGCCGGCTCGGGGATGGGAGCGGGCGCATCAAGATCGACACGGGCTCGGGCGGCGTGCGGCTGACGCGTGCGGAAGGCGGACTGACGATCTGATCCCGCCTCGACCCGGCCGCGGCGGCGGCCCCGGCAGTGGTCCGGCCTCGTAGCTGGTCCACCGGGGGCCGCCGTTCTTCGTTGCTGTGAGGCCCGCCGCGCCGGCGCGCCGGAACGTCACGGCCCTGGTGCGCGGACGGCGGCGTACTGCGCCGTCCTGCGGCCCGGCTCGCGCCTCACCTCGTTCCGGCCGGGATGGCGGTCCCGGCGAAGTGCTCGGACGGCCGTTCCCCAGGTCGCTCCCCGGTCACCGCCGTCCAGCCGTGGCCAGGACTCGAACGGTGGTTCGCCCCGGGTTGGCGCGCGTGGGCGGGGCAGCCGACGCGGCGGCGCGGGCCGTCCGTCGTGAGCCGACACCGCGTCCACGGGCGGCGTCGGTCGGTTCCCATTCCGTGCTCAGCGCACTCCGCCTGACCGTCGAGCCATGTGCGGGGATCGGGGAGGACCGTACCGGGCGCGGCGACGGGAAGGCGCTCCGCACGGGGGCCGCGGCCCGGACCTCGGGCGCGGGACCGCAACGCCGTGGATCGGACGGTACGGGCCGGCGCGGATCGGGCTGTGCGCCGTGGGTCGGCTTACGCCGTGGCCCTTGCCGGCCCTGTCTGGCTGCCCCTGCGGATCAGCGCGGCACGATGCGCCACAACTCCCCGTCCGGGTGGTCCGTCACCACGTACAGCGTGCCGTCCGGCGCCTGACGCACGTCCCGGACGCGCCGCCCCCGCTCGGTGAGCAGGTGCTCCTCACCCACGACCCGGTCGTTCTCCACCACGAGCCGCACGAGCCCCGCGGCGATCTGTCCGCCGATGAACAGGTTCCCCCGCCATTCGGGGAATGCGTCGCCCGTGTACCACTGGGCGCCGGAGGGCGCGATGACGGGGTCCCAGTAGTAGACCGGCTGTTCGTAACCCGGGCGTTGGGTCTCGGCCGTGTCGATCGGCCGGCCCGAATACTCCTCGCCGTAGGAGACGAGCGGCCAGCCGTAGTTGACGCCGGGCCGGATCAGGTTCAGCTCGTCCCCGCCCCGGGGGCCGTGCTCCACGGTCCAGATGCGGCCCTGCGGGTCGACGGCCATCGCCTGGATGTTCCGGTGCCCGAGCGTCCAGATCTCGGGCCGGGCGTCGGAGCGGCGGGCGAACGGGTTGTCCTCCGGGACCGAGCCGTCGGGCGCGATGCGCAGGACCTTGCCGAGGTGGTTGTCGAGCTGCTGGGCGTGCATGCGCATCGGCGTGTCGAACCGGTCGCCGGTGGTGATGTAGAGCATGCCGTCCGGGCCGAAGGCGAGGCGCGAACCGAAATGGGCGCGGCCCATGTACGTAGGCTGAGCGCGGAAGATGACGCGGACCTGCTCCAGGCGGGTGCGGTCCGGGGAGAGCACGCCGCGCGCCACGGCGGTCCCGTTCCCGCCCTGGCGGGGCTCGGCGTAGCTCCAGAACACGGTGCGGTCGGAGGCGAAGTTGGGGCTGAGGGCGACGTCGAGCAAGCCGCCTTGCCCGCGCGCGTCCACCTCCGGGAGCCCCGCGATCGGCGCGCCGACCTGGCCGCCGGCCGTGACGATCCGCATGCGGCCGGGCCGCTCGGTGACGAGGAGGTCCCCGTCCGGGAGCGGCTCCACCGCCCACGGGTGTTCCAGCCCGCGGGCCACCACGATCACGTCGAAGGCGGTGCTCGATTTCACGGCGCATGCGCGGGTCTGCCCCGGGAAGGCCGGCTGCTGGCCCTCGGCGTTCGGCGGGCGGGTTTCGACGGGCTGGCAGCCCGTGCCCGGAGGCGTCGCGCCGTTCGGCGCCTCGGCCGCGGGGTNGCCGGCGTCGGCGTTGCACGCCACAAGAGCGGCGGTGAGCAGGGTCGGGATGATGGCCGCACGGGATCCACGCATGGGGTCCTCCGGGTTGTCGACCGCGATGGCGGGCGTCACCGTGGCAAGAGCCGGTCCAGCGAGGCCTGCGGTGGCCGGGCACGGAGAGGGCGCGCCGGACGCGGGGCCACGATGACGTCGCCTACAGCTAGCGGAGCGCGGAGGCGGGCGCAAGGCCGGCGGCGACGCCCCGGAGCCGGGGACGTGGGCCACCCTTTCGCGATGCTCGCGGCCTCCCTCTCTGCTTTGGAAGCGCCTGGCGGTCGGAGAAGCGGCGGGTGCGATGGCGGGTGATCACGCCCGGCGCCCGGCTTCGCCCGCCGCCCCCGCGACGCCGGGCCCGGGGCCGACCGGGATCGGACCCGTTCATGCTTCGTGTGGTTCGACCGCCCGCAGCGGCCGCGGCCGTGTGCTCGACCGGATCCGCCGTGGTCCGCGGCGGACCGTCTCACCCGATGAACCTCGCCATCAGCTCGTACGATCGTAGTCGCGCCGCGCGGTCGGTCATCAGGTCCTGGATCATGATCTCCTCGAGCCCGTACTCGGCGGCGAGCGCTTCGAGCTGCTCCCGGACCTGGTCCGGGGTGCCGCCGATGAACTTCGGCGGAACGCCGCTCCCGGGCTGGTAGCGTTCGAGCCGGGGGAGTCCGCCCAGGCGTTCCACGGCCGTGTCCGGATCGAGGAGCGGGGAACGGAGGTCGCCCCGGGCGAGGTTCTGGTACATGACGTGGACGGGCGCGAGCTGGCGCCTCGCCTCCTCCTCGGTGTCCGCGCAGACCACGTGCACGGCGAGCATCGGCTCGGGCCGCTGGACGCGGGTCGGCCCCATCCCTGGCCGGAAGTTGTCGAGGTAGTAGCGCAGGATCGCCGGCACGCCCGCCTGGTTGATGAAGCCGGCGAACACGTAGCGCAGCCCGAGCCGGGCGGCAGCGGTGGCGCTCCACGGGCTCGAGCCGAGCAGGTGCAGCCGGGGCGGCTCGTCGAGGGTGTAGATCGGGTGCTCGCTGAAGGGGTGACCCGGCGGGAACCCGTTCTCCAGCCACGCGACGAGCTCGGCGATCTGCTGGTCGGAATCCGGGTGGAACGGCGCGCTGCGGTCCTGCTGGAGCGCGAAGTCCGTGACGGGCCCGGTGGTGGCGCGGCCGACGCCCAGGTCGATGCGGCCCGGGTACAGCTCGTTCAGGGTGCAGAACACCTCCGCGACCTTGAACGGGCTGTAGTGGTTCAGGAGCACGCCTCCCGANCCCACCCGGATCCTGGAGGTGTGGGCCGCGATAGCGGCGATGAGCACCTCGGGCGCCCGCCCGGCCACGGAGGCCGTGCCGTGGTGCTCGGCGACCCAGAAGCGCTCATAGCCGAGCCGTTCCGCGTGCCGGGCCAGCTNGATGGTATGGCGTAGCGCGTCGTGGCGCGACTCGCCCGGGAGGACGGGCGAGACGTCTACGATCGAGAGCTTCATTCTGCCGTCGCCGCCTGCCTCAGCACTTCCAGGAACAGTTCGGGCGACTGTGCGCCCTGCACCGCGGGCTGGCCGTCGATGACGAAGGTCGGCACGGCGCGGATGCCGAGGCGGTGGGCCCTGTCCAGCTCCGCCTCCAGCTCCCGCTCGCCTTCGCCCGAAGCGAGGTAGACGAGGGCGCGGTCGTGGTCCATGCCGACCTGGGCGGCGGCCTTTGCCAGGGTGTCGTGGTCCGCGACGTCGGCGCCGCGGGCGAAGTGCAGGGCGAAGAGCTCGCGGGCGAGGGCGCGTTGCACGGCGGCGCCGTACTCGCGCTCCGCCAGGCCGAGCAGCCGGTGCGCGTTCCGGGTGTTGACGGCGAGGGCGCGGTCCCAGTCGATCTCGAGGCCCTCGGCGCCGGCAACGAGGCCCACGTGCTGGGTCATCCGCTCGGCGCCCGGACCGAATCGGGAAGCCAGGTAGCGCTTCAGGGGGATCGGGTTCTCGGGCGCGTTCGGGTCGAGCTGGAACGGTCGGAACCGGACGTCGACCTGGCTCTCGAAGCGGGCGAGGGCCGTGTCGAACCTGCGCTCCCCGATGTAGCACCACGGACACACGATGTCCGAATAGATCTCCACCAGCATATTCGCGATTCCTTTCGTTGCGGGGGCGGATCCGGCGCCGCTCCGCGGGCCGCGTTCCGATCTTGCGGGCGGCGCGCGTGAGCCGGTGGCGGCGCCCGCCCTGGTCTCCGGGCTCGTCAACGACCCGGGCCCCGGTAAGATACCACCCCCGGGAGATGCCGTTCCTCCCGGGCGGGGGCGGCACGGCTCCGGGGCGGGTTGATTCCGTGGTGGAGTCGTGGGGATCGGGTCCGTCGGCAAGGCGATACTCGGCGGCGCTGTCGCCGGGAGCCGGGCCGGGGTGCGGTGGGCCCGGCCTCGATGTCGTTTCGGCGGCTGGCACGCGGCTGGCGCGAAGCAAGGATNGACGTAATTCTTTCGCCTGGAATCCAGGGGGCCGTGGAAGACGGCGGCCGTCGAGTTCNTCACCGGGGTGGCATGACGGGATCGAGCCAGGAGGGGAGGGCTCCGACGGGGGCTGGATCCGCAGCGGGGCGCGGCGCCGGTCTGCTGGTTCGGTCGTTCGGCGAAGTAACCGCGCCGGCGGCCGCCGGGCCGGTGCCGGACGCGTACGCCCGTTCGCCGGAATCGGTGCTGGAGGCGCTCGGCGTGAGCGCGGACGGGCTCACGAGCGAGGAAGCGGCGAGGCGGCTCAGGGAGTTCGGCCCGAACCAGATCCAGGCGTTGAAGCCCGCCTCCGCGTTGCGGATCCTGATCGACCAGCTCCGCAGCGTGGTGGTGCTGTTGCTGCTCGTGGCGGCGTGCGTGGCGTGGTTGTTGGGGGACCCGCTGGACGCGGCGGCGATCGGCGCGGTGCTGGTGATCAACACGCTGCTCGGGTTCGTGACCGAGCTGCGCGCTCGGCGGGCCATGGAGGCGCTGGCGCGGATGGAGGTGCCGCGGGCGCCGGTGCGGCGGGACGGGCGGGTCGTGGAGGTGGATGCGAGCACGCTGGTCCCGGGCGACGTGATCGAGGTCGAGGCCGGGCAGTCGATCGCGGCGGACGCGCGGATCCTCGAAGCCTCGGAGCTGCGCACGTCGGAAGCGGCGCTGACGGGGGAGTCGCTGCCGGTCGACAAGGGCGCGGATGCGGTGCCGGCGGACACCCCGCTCCCCGAGCGGTCGAGCATGCTGTACAAGGGGACCACGGTGGCGGCGGGGAGTGGGCGGGCGGTGGTGACGGCCACGGGGGCCGCCACGGAGCTGGGCCGGATCGGCGGGCTCGTTGCGGCGATCCCGGACGAGCGGACGCCGCTGGAGCAGCGGCTGGACGTGCTCGGCCGGCGGCTGATCCTGGTGGCGCTCGGCGTGGCCGCGCTGGTGATCGTGATCGGGATCCTGCAGGGGATGCCGGTCGGGCAGATGATCGAGGCGGGGATCGCGCTGGCCATCGCCGCGGTGCCGGAGGGGCTGCCGGCGGTCTCGACCATCGCGCTGGCCGTCGGGGTGCGCCGGATGGCGCGGCGCCGCGCGCTGGTCCGCCGGCTCCCGTCGGTGGAGACGCTCGGGTCCGCCACGGTGATCTGCACGGACAAGACGGGCACGCTCACCGCCGGGGAGATGACCTGGACCACGCTCTGGCTGCCNGGCCGTGAGATCGAGATCACGGGCGTCGGCTACGCTCCCGAGGGAGAGTATCGCGAAGCCGGCAAGGCCATCTCCCCTACGGACGATAAGGCCGTCGAACTCGCGGTCAGGACCGCGGCGCTGGCGAGCCGGGGGGACGTGGTACAGACCGGGGCGGGGTGGGCGGCNCGGGGCGACCCGACGGATGCGGCGCTGGTCGCGGGCGTGCGCAAGGCCGGGCTGGACCGGGACGCGCTCCAGCGGGATCGGCCGCAGACCGGCGAGCTCCCGTTCTCCAGCGAGCGCATGCTGCTGGCCTCGTTCCACGAGGAGCCGGACGGCCGGACCGTGGCGTACGTGAAGGGTGCGCCGGGCCGGATCCTGGAGCTGTGCACGTCCCTGGCGGACGGCACCTCGCTGGATACGGGAACGCGGGAGCGGCTGCGGGAGGTCAACACCGAGCTGGCCACCCGGGGCATGCGGGTGCTCGCGCTCGCGGCCGGGCCGGTCGCGGAGCCGACCGAGGCGGGGCTCAGGGACCTGGCGTTCGTGGGGTTCGTGGGGCTGATCGATCCGCCGGCGAGCGGCGTCCGGGAGACGATCCGGCAGTTCCGCGAGGCCGGGATCCGGACGGTCATGCTGACGGGCGACCAGCGCGCCACGGCGACGGCGATCGCCCGGGACCTCGGCGTTCTGGCCGAAGGCGAGGAGGTCCTGGACGGGCGGGAGCTGGCGCGGCTCTCCGGCGAGGAGCTGTCGGCGCGGGTCGGCCGGATCGGCGTCTACAGCCGCGTGAGCCCGGAGTCCAAGCTGAAGATCGTGGCCGCGCTCCAGCAGCACGGCGAGATCGTGGCCATGCTGGGCGACGGGGTGAACGACGCGGCCGCGCTGAAGAAGGCGAACATCGGCGTGGCCATGGGGATCCGCGGGACGGATGCGGCGAAGGAGGCGGCCGCCCTCGTGCTCGCGGATGACCGGTTCCAGACCATCGGCGCCGCCATCGAGGAAGGCCGCGTCATCTTCGACAACATCCGCAAGTTCGTCTTCTACCTGTTCAGTTGCAATCTCGCGGAGGTTCTGCTCCTGCTGGCCGCGGGCGTGGCCGGGCTCCCGCTCCCGCTCCTCCCGCTCCAGATCCTCTGGTTGAACCTGATCACGGACACGTTCCCGGCGCTGGCGCTGGCGTTCGAGCCGGCCGAGCCGAGCGTGATGCGGCAGCCGCCGCGGGACCCGCAGACGGCGATCCTGTCCGCTCCGTTCGTGCGCCGGATCGGGTTCTATTCCACGCTGATCACGGGCGTGACGCTGGCGGCGTTCCTCTGGGGGCTCGGGGGGGCGGACGGGTCCCAGACGCACGCGGTCACCCTGAGCTTCATGACGCTGGCGCTCGCCCAGATCTTCCACCTCGGGAACGCGCGCCGCGCAGGGCCGGTCCTGGATTCGCGGAGCGTGTTCTCCAACCGCTATGCCATGGGCGCGGTGATCCTGACGGTGGGGCTCCAGCTCCTCGCCGTGTACTGGGCGCCGCTGGCCCGGGTTCTCCACCTCCGGCCGCTGGACGCACGGGACTGGCTGGTGGTTCTGCCGCTCTCGGTGGCGCCGGCGGTCATCGGCCAGGTCATCAAGTTCGTCACCGCTAGACGCCGGCGCCGCCCGTGAGCCCGGCGATCAGGGCGCCGATCCCGTAGGCCACCGCGGCGGCCGCTCCGCCCACGACCAGCATCTCGAATCCGCTGCGGAACCAGTGCTGGCGCGTGATGAAGGCGCGCAATGCGCCCACCACGAAGAGCGTGAGGAAGGTGAGCGTGACCGCGACCGGGAACCGGTACGGCGGGAGGATGGGGAGCAGGTATGCGACGAGCGGCACCACGCCGGCCAGATTGAAGGCGACGAAGGTCGCGATCCCGTGGCGCAGCGCGTGTGGTTCCTGGACGCCGAGCCCGGCGGCGGCGCGGGCCGCCTCCTCGGACCGGATCGAGAGGTAGTTGCTCGCGCCCATGGAGAATCCGTCCGCGAACAGGTTCGCGAACCCGAGGATCAGCACGACCGTCGGGGAGAGGCTCGCGCCGGCCACGCCGGCGACCACCGCGAAGGTCGTGATGATGCCGTCGTTCGCGCCGTAGACCAGGTCGCGCAGGTAATGCTCGAAGAGCTCGCGCGGCGAGCTCGGCTCGTGCGGGAGAACGGATCCGGGCATGGTCGGTATCAATCCATGAGGTCGATTTCGACGGCTCCCCGTGCGCCACGGCGCGGCGCGGATCCGGTCGCGTGCGGGGCGCGGCAGAGCAGGCGTGCACCGCTCGGTCGTGGCCCCGCTCGACTCCGGATCGGGGANCGGCAAGATGGGTGCGCGGGGGGCGGGCGCGGCGTACGGCGCGGCCCGCCGCCGAGCCGCCGGGGGTCGGCCGCAGGGCGAAGGGGCTGCGTGACTTTCCGTTCCTGCGGCTTGCTCGCGGCCTCCGACGGGGTCACTATACTGGTGCGAGCGCTGCCGGCTCCGTGATCGGTCGAGCACCCTGCCTCACCGAGCCGTCGGACACCCGAACCTCTGGCGGCACAGGCTGCCCGTTGCTCATCCGAGGAAGGAGGCGTGGGTAAGGAATGTCGAACCCGGGAATGGGCTCGTCGGCATCGCAGCCCGGGCCGGAGGAGAACGGTAGGAAGAACCAGACGGCCGGGGGGGCCGGCAAGCCGCCGCAGCCCCAGATCTCGCCCCGGCGGATCCTGCTGGCTTTCCTGATCCTGCTCGCCGGCAACTTCCTGCTGGTCCGTCTGTTCGTCCCGTCGCCGGGCAAGCCGGTCAAGGTCCCGTACACGCTGTTCAAGGAGCAGGTCGAAGCCGGGAACGTGGAGCGGATCTACAGCCGGGGCGAGCGGCTGACCGGCCGGTTCCGCACGCCGGTGCTCTACCCGCCCCAGCAGGACTCCGCTCCTTCGGCGCCGCAGCGGTCCGTGACCGACTTCTCCACGACGCTGCCCGCCTTCCTCGATCCCGGCCTGGAGGCGCTGCTGATCGAGCNCGGGACGGAGATCAGCGCGGAGCCGATCCAGCAGGAGAACACCTGGTGGAACCTGTTCTTCAGCTTCGTGCCCGCACTGCTGATCATCGGGCTGTACGTCTGGTTCTACCGCCGGCTCACGAAACAGGGCGGGATCGGCGGGATGCTGGGCGGGATGGGGAAGGCGCAGGCGCGGCGCTTCGACCCGAACCAGACCGAACGGGTCACGTTCGATGACGTGGCGGGGATCGACGATGCGGAGAAGGAGCTCGTCGAGATCGTCGAATTCCTGAAGAACCCGGAGAAGTTCACGCGGCTCGGCGCCGTGCCGCCGAAGGGCGTGCTGCTGGTCGGCCCGCCGGGTACGGGGAAGACGCTCCTGGCGAAGGCGGTGGCGGGCGAGGCGGGCGTGCCGTTCTTCTCCATGGCGGGCTCGGAGTTCGTGGAGATGATCGTGGGCGTGGGCGCGGCGCGGGTCCGGGACCTGTTCCGCCAGGCGCGGGAGAACGCCCCGGCGATCATCTTCATCGACGAGCTGGACTCGATCGGCCGGGCGCGCGGGCAGATCGCCATTGGCGGCGCGAGCGAGCAGGAGCAGACGCTGAACCAGATCCTGGCCGAGATGGACGGCTTCACCGGCCGGGAAGGGATCATCGTGATCGCGGCCACGAACCAGCCGGACGTGCTGGACAAGGCGCTGCTCCGGGCCGGTCGGTTCGATCGCCGGGTGGTGGTGAACCTGCCGGACAAGAACGGCCGGAAGGCGATCCTGGAGGTGCACACCCGGCGGGTGCCGCTCGCGAAGGATGTGGACCTGGGCGAGATCGCCGCGGCCACGCCGGGGCTGAGCGGCGCGGACCTCCGCAACCTGGTGAACGAGGCCGCGCTGCTGGCGGCGCGCCGGGACCAGGATGAGGTCCGGCAGGCGGATTTCCTCGACGCGCTGGAGAAGATCATGCTCGGTCCGGAGCGGCCGATCATCCTCGGCCAGGAGGACCGGGAACGGATCGCGTACCACGAGGCGGGTCACGCGATCCTGGGCCTGGTCGTGCCGGGCGCGGATCCGGTGCATCGTGTGACGATCGTGCCGCGCGGCCAGGCGCTGGGCGTGACGTACCAGCGGCCGGAAGGCGACCGGTACAACTACTCCGAGGAGTACCTGCGGGCGAGGATCATCGGGATCCTGGGCGGCCGCGCGGCCGAGGAGCTGGTCTTCGGAACGCGGACCACGGGCGCCCAGAACGACATCGAGCAGGCCACCTACCTGGCCCGCAACATGGTCACGCGCTGGGGGATGAGCGACGAGCTCGGGATGGTCCAGCTCGCGCCGCGGGAGAACCCGTACCTCGGCGGGTCGGACATGTTCGGGTACGGCCGGCCGTTCAGCGAGACGACGGCCGCGGCGGTGGACGCGGAGGTCATGCGGATCATCCGGGAGTGTCACGAGGAGGCGAAGCGGCTCCTCCAGGAGCACCGCCCGGCGCTCGAAGCCCTGGCCAGGGCCCTCCTCGAGCGGGAGACGCTGGACGAGGAGGAGATCCTGGAGGTGACCGGCCTGCATCGCCAGCGGGAGGAGGAGCAAGAGAAAGCGGAGCGGGAGAAGGAAGTTCCCGTCTAGACGTCGCCCCGGGCTCTACGAGCGCCAGTCCGCGTCGATCGCTTCCCGGGGGATGCGGGAGGCGACGTCGGGCTCGCGCCGTCCCGGGCCGCGACCTCCTTCCCGACCTTCCTTCCAATCGCGGTCCCGGACCGCGTCGGGAATTCTCTGTTCTACCGGGCTCCCGGATGCGGCGTCGTGCGCAGTGGTGCGGCGCGTCCCGCGGTTGCGGGCTCCAACACCCTCGCAGGCGGCGAAAGGGCCGGTGAGGAGGAGGGCGCCGCGCGGACGAGGGACGCTCGATGCCGCGTCCCCCGTCGTCGCCGTTCGCGGATTCGTTCGCGACGCCGCGCGCGTCCCGGCGTGGGAGTCTCCTGCTCCATGCGGGCGGGGGCGGCCCCGGGCGGTGGNTCACGTTCCGCCGCCCGGGCGCCCCGATGCTGCGCGCCGCCGGGGCCCTAGTTCCTGCGCTCCAGCGTCCAGGTGGCGGAGTGGATCCTCGCGATCGTGCCGGTGTGGCCTCCCTGCCCGAACGATTCGATGATCGGCAAGGGCAGATCGTCGGAGCCGGAGATCCGATCGGCCCCCGGCGCAGTCCTTCCCCGGACGGTGAAGGCGAACCGGTGGGACGTCTCCTCGCGATCCGAACCGGTCTCCTCGTGATCCAGGATGACCGGAGGGTCCTGGCAGGTGTCGTTGAAGTGGACGGACGTCGTCCCCGCCTTGTCCCAGATCTCCTTCGGGCCGGTGAAGTCCAGGCGGTAGGCGCCGTCCGGCTCCATGGTGAGGGTGACCTCGACCTCGCCGGCGCCGGAGAGCCGCATCTCGTAATCTTCATACACCTTCTGCACGGTNTCCCCCGGGCGTCCGTCGTCGCACGACTGGACGGTCGTCACGTCCCAGGTCCCCGTCCACGTGCCACTCAGGGTGGCGGTCGCCTTCCCTGGAGTGATCCTGATCTCGATCTCCCGATCCTGGCGGTGCTGGCCGAGGATCCGGTGGCGAGTTCCGAAGGGGTCGGCGAATTCGTTCTTTNCGTCCGTCGACTCGGTGTGGGTGAGACGGATCACGCCGGTCCATGCGCAGGCGGAGTCGAGTCGATCGCCCTTCCCGCCGCCGAGCGCCCACTTGCCGGCCGTGGGGCAGGGTTCCGGAACGGCGGTCGACTCGGATTCGCACGCCTGGAGCGCGAGGACGAGCGACGGGAGCAGGACGGCGGCAATCGCCGCGCGGGCGGTCCTCCGTAGGGTTCTGGGGTCTCTGGATTCCATGCTGGGATCAATGGGCACAGTTCGGTCATTCGCGGGCCGGAATCCCGGTCCGCTGAGGGTCTCGATTCGCACATCGGATTTTGCTTCGAAAGGGGGACGCCGGAACGGCTGCGGCGGGTGGCGCCGCTCACGTGTGGAGCGGCCCCGGGGCGGGAGGTACGGGAGCGCGGGTTCGGCCCTGGCCGTACCCCCGCCTGCCGGAGCGCGGTCTGCAGCGTGGGTTACAGCTTCACCAGCTCCACCCGCCGGTTGGCCTGACGCCCTTCCGGCGTGTCGTTCGAGGCGACCGGGCGGGTGTCCCCGAAGCCCTGGGCCTCGAGGCGGCTGCCGTCGATCCCGTACTCCTTCTCCAGGAACGTCTTGACCGCTGCGGCACGCCGCTCGGACAGCTTCTGGTTGAAGTCCGGGTTGCCCACGTTGTCCGTGTGCCCCTCGATCCGGATCCGGAGGTCGGCGTGCGCCTTCAGCATTTCACCGATCTCCTTGAGGGTGGGCGTGCTCTCCGGCCGCAGGCGGTCCGACCCGGTGTCGAAGAGGATCCCCTGGGTCGCGACGCGGCCGTCGGCGAGCAGCGCGTCGTAGATGGCCCGTCCGCCCGCGTTGACGCTCAGGTTGCCGAAGAGGATCGGGTATTCGGCCAGGCCGTTCAGGTCGATGTAGAGCTTGTCCGTGCGCGGGATCTCCAGGTTCGGCACGTTCGCGACCCGAGTCTCGTTCACGTACAGCTTGGCGTACCGGCCGTCCACGTGCAGCCGGATCCTCATCATCCTGCCGATGCGGTCGCCTTCGCCGAGAACGTCGCTGATGTTGCGGGACGACGCGATCGTCTGGCCGTTGCGCCGGAGGCCCACCTCGGCGGGGGAGATGAAGACCGCCGCGGTCGGGACGTAGCAGCAGGCGCCGGTGGGCGGGCCGTCCAGGCCGTTCACGCCCTCTCCGGAGAAGAACAGGATCGATTCGAAGTTCGACGGGACCGTGATGTCGAACTCCACGGTGAAGCGGGAGGGGAGCGTTTCCGGGAGGTCGACGGCGAAGCGGCCCTCGGCCGGTGCCCGCAGGAACCGGGCGCCGTTCACCTCCACGACCTCCATCATCCCGCCGACGTACTCGAGGCGCCGGGGGAAATCGCCCACGTTGTCGGCGGCGAAGTCGTCGGTGAAGAGGACGCGTTCGCCGGGGACGAAGTCGAAGTTCGCCCAGGCCTTCGAGCCGGGCGCCGCCGCCTCCGCCGCGCTGTGGCCGACGACGTTGCCCTGCTCATCGGTGAGGACGAGCTGCTTCCCGGATTTTTCGGCTTCCTCGATGCATTCCGTATCGGTGACGGCGCAGGCGATGGCGCCCTCGGCCTTGTCGAGGGCTCTGTCCATGGCCTGTTCCGCGCGATTCTCGACGCGCTGCTTGACCTTCTCCTCGGCCCGTTGCATGAGCCGCCGGCCAATGCCCTGTGCGTCGGCCGGACTCGCCTCGCCGAGGGACAGGACCACGAACGTGCCCAGCACCAGGGCGGGGGCAAAGCGTTTCATTCTGACCTCCTCAGAGTGTTCGGTCTCCACGCCGAGATCCGACGTTCGTCCGACCTCGTTCGGGGTCAAGCTACGGGGTGGGCATCACGCCGCCGTCACGCGGCCGTCATTTCACGGTGCGGGAACGACTTGGCCGCGTCGGTCCGGCCCCCACGGGGGAGTCGTGGACGTCCCGGACGAGCGGGTCGAGCCGCCGATCCGGAGTCGTGGCGCGGCCAGGGAGGCCGCCGCCGGGGGGGCGGGGTGGGCTGGAAGGCCGCCAGCGTCGGGTGGGTCGTACTCCGTGGCGGAGTTTCACCCGCGGGCGGATGGTGGCGACTCCGGTGTTCATGGAGCGGGCCCGGCCTGTTTCGGAGCCGGGCCCGGACCGCAGGGCGTTCGCGGCTGTTCCTCCGGTCAGTCGTCGACGAGGGTCGCGCGCAGCACGGTCACGGCCTTGCCGGCGAGGCGGACGCGGTCATCGGCCACGCGGACGCGGACGAAGCCGCCGCGGGCGGAGGCCTGGTAGCCGAGCAGTTCGTCCTTGCCGAGGCGTTCCCGCCAGAAGGGCGCGAGGGCGCAGTGGGCGGAGCCGGTGACGGGGTCCTCGTCCACGCCGACGCGAGGCCCGAAGAATCGCGACACGAAGTCGATGCCGGGCGAGTCGGCGCGGGCGGTCACGATGACGCCGCGGGCCGGCACGGCGCGGAGCGCGGCGATGTCCGGGCGCAGCTCCCGGACCGCGGCCTCGGACTCGAGCTCGACCAGGAGGTCGAAGCGGCTGCGGCCGACGTAGGTGTACGGCACGCCGAGGGCGCGGGGCAGCTCGAGGGGCGCCTCGGCCCGCGTCACCGGGGTCGCGGGGAAGTCCAGCTCGATCCACTCACCGTCCCGGCGGGCGGTGAGCAGCCCGCTGCGGGTGTGGAAGCGCGCGGTCTCGGTCGCCGGCAGGTGTCCTTCCTGCCAGAGCACATGGGCGCTGGCCAGGGTGGCGTGCCCGCAGAGGTCGACCTCGGTCGTGGGCGTGAACCAGCGCAGGCTCCAGCCGTCGTGGTTCGGATTCAGGAACGCGGTCTCGGAGAGGTTCATCTCCCGGGCGACGTCCTGCATCCACCGTTCGTCGCGGGGCTCCGGCAGCACGCACACGGCCGCGGGGTTGCCCGTGAAGGGGCGCTCGGCGAAGGCATCGACCTGTATGATCTGCAACGGCATCGTCGTACTCCGAAAGCGCGGGTCGAGGCGTCCGGCCCGGGGCGCGCGGCGCTGTGCGGTCAGTCCCGGGCGCCCAGGGTTGCCGGCATCGGGAACGCGAGCTCGCGGCGGGTCCAGATCTCGCCCCGCCGCGCCACGAGCGCCACTCGCCGGACGTTCGAAATGTCGGCCAGCGGGTCCGCGTCCAGGACCACGAGGTCGGCGGACTTGCCGGGCTCGATGGTGCCGAAGTCGGCTTCGCGGCCCATGGCCCGGGCGCCGTTCCTCGTGGCAGCCACAAGGATCTCGGCCGGGGAGAGACCGGCCTCCTGCATGGCCTCCATCTCGATGTACACCGACGGCCCGTGCAGGGTCAGCGGGTTGCCCGCGTCGGTGCCCATGGCCACCGATATCCCCGCGGCATGGACGCGCCGGAGGTTGTCGAGCATGCGTTCGTAGCGTACGCGGCCGAGCTGTTCGGCGCGGGCGGCGGCCTCGGCGTCCAGGCCGCCGGGGAGCGAGTCGCTGAGGAACGCCTTGGCGCGGGTGACCGGGTCCACGCACTCCAGGTCGTAGCGGGCCGCGTCGAACTTCCGGGCGCGGAGCTGGGCGTAGCCCTGGTAGACGGTCAGGGTCGGCGTGTAGATCGTGCCGGCTTCGCGGGCGAGGGCGATGAACTCGTCGTCCACGGGCTCGTTCTCGACGCTGTGGACGAGGAGCCGGGCGCCGGCGCGGATGGCGTGCTTGGCGGCCCACAGGTTCGTGGCGTGCACGATGAGCGGCAGGCCCGCGGCCCGCGCCTCTTCGCCGGCCACGCGCAGCAGGCCGATGAGGTTGGCGGTGTCTGGCGCGTTCGGGCCGGAGACGAACCAGACCTTGACGGCGTCGGTCCCGTGGGCGGCGAGGAATCGGACGCCGCTCCGGACGGATGCCTCATCGGCCATGAAGATGAACTGACGTTCGGCCGGGAGGTTGAGCGGCGCCGGGTCGCGGGTGGAGAGGAGCGGCCCGGCGGCGGCCACGTGGGGCGCGGCCGTGTTCGACTCCGCGGCGCCGCGCAGCGACCAGGTCCAGGGGTAGCCGCCCACGTCGAAGGTCGCGGTCACGCCGGTGCACAGGTTCGCGCGGTAGATGCGCTCGGGGTTCGCGCGGAGCTCCGCGATGGTGTGCTCGTAGGGGAAGCGGTCGCGGAGGTCGAACGCGTCGGGGCGCCCGTCCGCCCAGCCGGTCTGGGAGTAGTGGACATGGGCGTCGACGAGCCCGGGGATGATCCACTTTCCGGTGGCGTCGATCACCTCGACGTCGTCCGCAATGGGGCACGCGGTGCGCGGCCCCGCGCATTCGATTCGGCCGTCCCGCATGACCACGACCGCGTCCCGCACGGGCGGGCGGCCGGTCCCGTCGAAGAGCGTGGCGCCGACGAGGGCAAAGGGCGGGGGCGGCAGCTCGGGCGGCGCGGGGAACGCGGTGGTCACGGCGATCTTCCAGCCCTCGGGCGTACGGACGAGCACGCGCTCGCTCACGCCGCGGGCGCTCGTTTCGTCCTGCACGACACGGTAGCGGTACGCGCCGTAGACCACGCCGTCCGCCAGGGGCGTGACCCGCAGGTGCGTGGCGATCAGGGTGTCCGGGAAGGGCGCGTCCGCGGACTGCTGCATCCCCGCGTACCCGTACTGGAGCCCGGCCGGCCCCGCACGGACGAGCGACGGGGACTGGAGGTAGTAGCTCAGGTACCGGGCCCGGTCCCGCTGGTGGATCGCCGCGATGTTGCCGCGGAACGCCTCCAGCGCGGCGGTCGAGTCCGCGGCCCGCTGGGCGGACGCCGGCGAGCCGGTGCCGAGCGCCATGCCGAGCGCACAGGCAATGGCCGGGATGGCGCGCCGACGCATGCGTCGTACGGGAGTCATGGTCCACCCGCTCCGGATTGGGTCGGGAATGCGTTGCTCGGGACGTGGGATTGTACGGCGGCGTGCGGGGCCGTGCAACGGCCGGACGTCCGGCGGCGCAGCCAGGGAAGGCGGGGCCGCGCGGACTCTCGTCCGGATGGGGGCCGGCTTCGTTGCGGCGCGGCGGGCGGAGCGGATAACTTGCCGATCCTACGTGCAGATGGATCCGAGCATCAACGGAGGACAGGGGTGTTGAAGCCAATTCGTCGGGCGACGTGGTGGACGGCCGTGTTCGTCGCGGTGGCGGCGTTGCCGGGCTCGGCGCCGGTCGGGGCGCAGGACGGCGCGATCACCGGGTACTCGGCCGGAGCGGCCGAGCGGCAGCGGGCGCGGGAGATCCAGCTCATGGAGCGCATCCTTCCGAGCGACCTGAGCGCGATGTCGCGGGAGCTCTCGCGGGAGCCGCACGTGGCGGGCTCTGACGCGCAGGCCCGGACCCGGGACCGGGTGCTGGAGTGGACGCGGAGCTGGGGGCTCGAGTCCGAGGCGCCGACGTACACGGTGTTCCTGCCGTGGGCGACGGAGGTCGAGCTGGAGCAGACCGCGCCGGTGCGGCGTCGCTTCGAGCTCCGGGAGCCGCCGATCGAGGGGGATCCGGCCACGGCCGCGCCTCAGTACCCGTGGGTACTCGGATACTCGGGCGTGGGCGAGGCGGAAGGCGAGGTCGTGTACGTGAACTACGGGCTGCACGAGGACTACGCGCAGCTCGATGCGCTCGGCGTGAGCGTGGCGGGGAAGATCGTGGTGGCGCGCTACGGCCGGTCGTTCCGGGGGATCAAGGCGCGGCTCGCGGAGCAGCACGGCGCGGTCGGGCTCATCATCTACCCAGACCCGACGGATGACGGGTACGTGCGTGGCGACGTGTACCCGGAGGGCCCGTACCGTCCGGACTCGGGCGTGCAGCGCGGGAGCGTGATGAACGGCACGGGCGACCCGACCACGCCGGGCTGGGCGAGCGTTGAGGGCGCGCGGCGGGTGGAGCCCGGGACGGCCGAAGGGGTCGAGTTGCCGAAGATCCCGGTGATCACGGTGAGCTACGGCATCGCGCGGCAGCTCCTGGAACCGCTCCGGGGCGAGGAGCTGCCGGACCAGGGCTGGCAGGGCGGGCTGCCGTTCCGCTACCACGTGGGGCCGGGTCCGACGCGGGTCCGGATCCGCGTCCAGGATGACCGGGCCACGTCGGCGTACAAGCAGATCTGGAACACGGTGGCGTGGGTGCGGGGCGCGGAGCGGCCGGACGAGTGGATCATCGTGGGCGGCCACCGGGACGGGTGGGGCGCGGGCGCGAACGACAACATCAGCGGGACCGCGGCGGTGCTGGCCGCGGCGAAGGCGGTGGCCGAGCTGGCGCGCGCGGGCCAGCCGCCTCGCCGCACGATCGTGTTCGCCACGTGGGATGCGGAGGAGTGGGGGCTGATCGGCTCGACGGAATGGGTCGAGGAGCTGGCCGATGAGCTGAGCCGCAAGGGGGTGGCGTACATCAACCAGGACGGGGTGGCCACGGGCCCGGCGTTCGGGGCGAGCGCGTCGCCGTCGCTCAAGTCGTTCGTCCGGGAGGTGACGCGTACGGTCCCGGCGCCAGAGCTGGCCGACGGGCGGACGGCGGTGCGGGCCGCGGGGGCATCCGCTTCCGGGGAATCGGTCTACGACCGCTGGCGGGCGGGGAACCCGTCGGCCTCGGCGGCGGGCGCGCCGGGCGAGGTGCCGCTGGGCAACCTGGGCGGCGGGAGCGACTTCGCGGGCTTCTACAACCACCTCGGCATCCCGAGCGCGGGCTGGGGTTTCGGGGGCGGGTGGGGGCAGTACCACTCGGCGTACGACACCTACGAGTGGACGGCCCGCTTCGGCGACCCGGGCTTCGTGCATCATGCCACGACGGCGAAGCTCGCCGCGGTGGCGGCGCTGCGGCTCGCGAACGCGGAGATCCTGCCGTACGATTACGTGGAGTTCGCCCGGGAGCTGCGCACGATGGTCGCGGGGCTGGAGAAGGAGGCGCAAGCCGCGGGGCTGACGGACGTCGGGCTGTCGGCGCTGGACCGGGCGTTCGCCGGAATGGAGGAGGCGGCGCGGGAGTTCGCGGCGGCCCGGGACCGCTGGCTCGGCCAGGGGAACGGGCAGCGGGCGGCGAACGTGGCGGACTCGGTGAACCACCGGCTGATGCGGGTCGAGCGGGCGATGACCCGGCCGGAAGGGCTGGTGGGGCGGCCGTGGTACCGCAACCTGATCTTCGCGTCCGACTACCGGAACGGGTACGCGACGATCGGGCTCCCGGGCGTGGCCGAGGCGATCCGGGCGGGGGATGCGGCGAGGGTGAGGCGGGAGGCCGAGGACCTGGCGGCGCGGGTCGGTGAGGCGGTGGAGCACATAAGGGTGGCGGCGCGGATGCTGGGGCAACCTTCGTCGTAATGCCACCTTTCCGGGTCGAGCACGTGCACGTGCACGAGCACGAGTAGGAGTACGGGGCGACCTTCGCGGCGGGGCTACCTTGCCGGGTCGAGCACGAGCACGAGTACGGGGGCTCGGTATGATGAGGGGGCTTGGGTAGGCCGGCTGGACGAGGTGGTTGGGTGGGTCGGGGTGTGGGCAGGTCGGCGTTTTGTGGGCGGTGTATCCGGTTGGCGGGTGGATCGGTGGGCGGGGCGCGCCCGCGGGGGCTGGCCGGCCGGCTCTGATGGGCGGCCGTAGGCGTAACGGGTAGGGGCGAGGGGTGGACGGGCTGGAAGGAGGGGTGGAACGGCGCTTGCCCCGTACGGGGCGGAATGGCGCTGGCGCGAGGACGGGGGAGTGGGGGTAGTGCGGAGCGGGCGCCGGCGCCTGAGACGCCTCGCGCGGCCGGCGCCGGGGGGTGGCGGGGGCGGGGGAACGGCCGGCCCCGGATGCCGGAGGTCCCGGCCGATGGTGCCGTACCAGCAACGCCGCGAGGCAGCGAGGTCGCACATGGGAGACTTCCGGCTCGGCTCGGTCTTCGGCTTCGAGATCCGCATCGACTTCTCGTGGTTCATCATCTTCTTCCTCATCCTGTGGACGTTCACCGTCGCGGTCTTCCCGGCGAACTTCCCGGGGCTGTCGCGGGGCGCGTACCTCGGGATGGGGGTCGTGGGCGCGCTGCTCTTCTTCTCCTCCCTCCTCGCCCACGAGCTGTCCCACTCCCTGGTCGCGCGGCGGAAGGGGATCCCGGTCGAGGGGATCACGCTCTTCATCTTCGGCGGGATGGCGCGCACGCGGATGGAGGCGGAGCAGCCGGGCGACGAGTTCTACATCGCGGTCGTCGGGCCCGTCTCGAGCATCCTGATCGGCCTGCTCTTCGGGCTGATCTGGTGGCTGGGCACGCGGCTGGGGTGGTCGACGGCGATCACGGGCGTGGCGCTGTACCTCGGCTTCCTGAACATCGCGCTGGCGGTGTTCAACCTCCTGCCGGGCTTCCCGCTGGACGGCGGCCGGCTGTTCCGCTCGCTGGTCTGGAAGATCACGGGCGACGTCACCCGGGCGACGCGCATCGCCTCGACGGGCGGGAAGTGGCTGGGCTACGTGCTGGTCGCGCTGGGCGTGCTGCAGGTCTTCGGCGGCGCGCTGGTCGGCGGGTTGTGGATGGTCTTCATCGGGTGGTTCCTGCGCAACGCGGCGATCGTGAGCTACGAGCAGCACCTGGTGCGGCTGGCGCTGGAGGGGGTGCCGGCGTGGCAGATCATGAGCCGGGACCCGGAGACGGTGCAGCCGGACCTGACGCTGCAGGCGCTGGTGGATGACTATTTCCTGCGACGTCGCTACCAGGCCTTCCCGGTGAGCACGGACGGGACGCCGCTGGGCATCATCACGATGCACCAGGTGAAGGACGTGCCGCGGGAGGAGTGGCCGCAGCGGACGGTGGCGGAGACAATGACGCCCGCGGACGAGACGGTGACGGTGCGGCCGGAGGAGAGCATGGTCCGGGTGCTCGAGCGGATGGAGCAGTCCGGCACGCGGCGGGTACTGGTCACCCGGAACGGCCAGCTCGTGGGGATCATCACCGCGGCGGACATCTCGGACTGGCTGCGCCGGGCCCGGGAGTTCGAGCGGATCTGAGAGGGCCGGGCGGGCCGCGGGACGGCGCGGCCTGCGGATTGGCCGTCCACGCACGGGGATCGCCCGGCCGTTCCAGGAATCGCCACCGATCGGCAACCCGGCGATCGGCGCCACCGTAGGGTCCTCCGTGGCCCGGCGGCTGGACGGACCGCCGGATCGCCGCCATCGTTCCCGAAGATCGCGAGCGAGTCATGGAGTCGACGTCGGACCCTTTCATCATTCCGGCTGAGCGTCTACCCGAAGGGTTCGCGCAGCGGATCGAGGACCCGCCGGCGGAGCCGGTTCCCGCACGGCCGGCGGCCACCGCGGTGCTCATGCGGGATGGGGAGGCGGGGCCGGAGGTGCTGCTCCTCCGGCGGCACCGGTCGAGCGGGTTCGTGCCTGGCGCGTATGTGTTCGCGGGCGGGCGGGTGGACGCGGCGGACGGGGATGCGCGGATCCTGGCGCGGGCGCCCACGCTCGCGGGCCGCGCCGACCCGGAGCCGGCGTACTGGGTGGCGGCCGCGCGAGAGGTGTTCGAAGAGACGGGCGTGCTGCTGGCGGTGGACGCGTCGGGTGAGGCCGCGCCGGACGCGGGGTCGAGCGAACGCGTCGCCGAATGGCGCGAAGCGCTCCTCGCCGGGAACGCGGGGATGCGGGACGTGCTGGAAGCGCTCGATCTCCGGCTCGCGCTCGAGGACATGGTCTACTTCGCGCACTGGATCACGCCGGTGGTGGAGCCCCGGCGCTACGACACGCGATTCTTCCTGGCGCGCCTGCCCGCTGGCCGGAGCGCATTGGCGGACCCACGGGAGATGACGGATGCGGTCTGGCTCACACCGGAGGCGGCGCTGCGCCGGTTCGTCGAGGGCACGCTGCCCATGGTGTTCCCGACCGTTCGGACGCTGGAAACGTTGAAGCCGTTCCGGACCACGGCGGAGGCGCTGGACGCGTTCCGGCATGCGACCGTGAGCCCGATCCTCCCCCGGCTCATGCGCCGGGGGAACGGGGTCACGATCGAGGTCTGATCCCGGGGACCCGGACGCGCGCGTGCGGACCCGTCGTCGCTCGCCAACCCTCTAGCAACGGAATCCGATGGCCGACAAACGACCGAAGACGCTCGGTGCGCTACGCGCGGCCGGCTACACGCCGCGCTCCGTCAAGGACGAGATCCGGAGCAACCTGCTGCGCAAGCTGGCGGCGGGCGAGACGCTGTTCCCGGGGATCATCGGCTACGACGACACGGTGATCCCGCGGGTGGTCAACGCGCTGCTGGCGCGCCAGAACTTCATCCTGCTCGGGCTGCGCGGCCAGGCGAAGAGCCGGATCGTGCGGCAGCTCGTCTCGCTCCTGGACGAGGAGATCCCGATCCTGGCCGGGAGCGAGGTGAACGACGACCCGCTCCGCCCGATCTCGAAGTACGGGCGGATGCTGGTGGAGGAGCACGGCGACGACGCGCCGATCGAGTGGCTCCCGCGGGAGGCTCGCTTCGTCGAGAAGCTGGCCACGCCGGACGTCACCATCGCGGACATCATCGGGGACGTGGACCCGATCCGGGCGGCGCGGGGCGGTCACGTGCTGGCGGACGAGCTCACAATCCACTTCGGGCTCCTGCCCCGGGCGAACCGCGGCATCTTCGCGTTGAACGAGCTGCCGGACCTGGCGGGGAAGATCCAGGTCGGGCTCTTCAACATCATGCAGGAGGGCGACGTACAGATCAAAGGCTACCCGGTGCGCCTCCCGCTGGACGTGCTGCTCGTCTTCACGGCGAATCCGGAGGATTACACGGCGCGGGGGAAGATCATCACGCCGCTCAAGGACCGGATCGGCGCGGAGATCGTGACGCACTACCCGACCTCGATCGAGACCGGGATGGCGATCACGCGGCAGGAGGCGTGGCTGGAGCGGGGCGGGCTGAAGGTCGAGGTGCCGGACTTCATCGCGGAGGTCATCGAGCGGGTCGTGTTCCTGGCGCGGGAGGACAAGCGGATCGACCAGCGCTCCGGGGTGAGCCAGCGCATGCCGATCACGGTGCTGGAGAACGCGGTGTCGAACGCGGAGCGGCGGGCGCTGCTGTGCGGGGAGGAGGTGGTGGTTCCGCGGATGGCGGACGTGTTCGCGGCGCTGCCGTCGATCACGGGGAAGCTCGAGCTGGAGTACGAGGGCGAGTTGGTGGGGGCGGAGAAGATCGCGCACGATCTGATCGGGTTGGCGGCGCTGGACACGCTGGAGGCGTGGGGCGGGGAGGCGGCGACCGCGTCGATCGAGAGGGTGGTGGAACACTTCGAGCGCGGGGGCGTGCTGCAGCTCGCGGACACCGCGTCCGCGCAGGCGTGCCTGGACGGCTTCAGGGCGGTGCCCGGGCTCCTGGAGGTGGTGCAAACGACCGGGATGGCGCGGGAGGACTCGCCCGGGCACCTGGCGGCGGCGTGCGAGCTGGTGCTGGAGGCGCTGGTGGCGGACCGGCGGATCAGCCGGTCGGAGTCCGGGCGCTATGGCCAGGCGGGGCGGCGGCGGCAGGGGGGCGGGGGTGCGGGGGGGCCGGGCGGCCTGGGTGGGCCGGGTGGGGGCGCGTGGGCCTGACCCGGGCGCGCTACCGGCCGTGCAGGGCGAGCGCCGCGATGCGCTGTTGAGCCCTGGGCAGGGCGTAGGCGCCGAGCTCCCCTGGCGCGATCCAGGCGCGGTCCTGGGGATTCGTCGCGGTCCCGGTGGCGGAGTCGGAGCCGCCGGGCGACAGAGAATCCGGTTCGAGCCCGGTCAGTTCGAACCGGAACACGTGGTACCGGGCGCGCAGGTGGGTGAAGATATGCGCGACCTGGCCGAGCGGCTCGCCGCGGGGGAGGGCGTCGGCGCCTGATGCCGCCCGGGCGGCGCGCTCCGCCGCCTCGACGACCGACTCGCCCGGCCTGGCCTCCGCGCCCGGGAACTCCCAGAGGCCGCCGAGGAGACCGTCCTCGGGACGGCGGACGAGGAGCAGACGGCCGTCGGGCGCGACGANCACGGCGGTCCCGACGTCGCGTNCCGGAACGGGTTTCGAGGCACGCCGGGCCGGCCGCTCGGCCTGGGTGCCCGCGGCATAGGCCCGGCAATGATCGGAAACCGGGCAGGCCGTGCACGCCGGGGCGCGCGGGACGCACACCGTGGCGCCGAGCTCCATGAGCGCCTGGTTCAGGTCTCCGGGGCGCGGGCCGTCCACGAGGGCGGCGGCGATGCCGCGGAGCTCCGCGGGCGTGGGATCCTCCAGGTCGAAGAGGCGGGACAGGACGCGGCGCACGTTCCCATCCACGGCGGGCTCCGGCCGGCCGTACGCAATGCTCGCTATGGCGCCCGCGGTATAGTCACCGACGCCGGGCAGCTCGCGCAGCGCGTCGGGATCGTCCGGCACGACGCCGGCGTACCGCTCCCGGACCAGCCGGGCGGCCCGGTGCAGGTTGCGCGCGCGGGCGTAGTAGCCGAGGCCCTCCCAGCATTTCAGCACGTCATCGATCGGCGCGTCGGCGAGGGCGTCGAGCGTGGGGAAGCGCTCGAGCCACCGCTCGAAGTACGGGATCACGGTCTCCACGCGGGTCTGCTGGAGCATGATCTCCGAGACCCAGACGTGATACGGGTCGCTGGTCCGGCGCCACGGCAGGTCGCGGCGGGCGGCGTCGAAGAAGTCGAGCAGGGCGCGGCGCAATGTAGCGTCGATTATAGGAGCCATTCTCGCGAGCATCGTGGAAGCGGCGCGTACCGTGTGGTTCTACGCCGCGGTTGGATCCGCGATCCCAAGGGACGAACCGGCGTGCCCGACGTCAAGGGTGCGCGATGCGCGGCCCGCGGAGCGCGGGACGGAGCCTGTGACGCCGGTGATCCCGGCGATCGCGGTCACCGGAGTGTGGGCGCGGATCGGGAGTGCTCGCCCGCGGCCGATGCCGCCGAGGGCCGGGTGAGCAGGGATTCGCTGTGTCGCGATGGATCGGCCAGGAGTCCGGTGCGCACGGGGTAGGCGAGGGCGTAGATGGCGTAGAGGGCGAGCGCGACGACGGCGGTGAGTACGGCGAGGTAGACGGCCGGCAGCCGCCCGCCGACGCTCGAGATGGCCGCCAGCGTGATCACGGCGGCGGCCCCGCCGGCGAGGATCACCCAGATGATGGGCGGCGGCGTGCGCCGGACCGCGAGCTGCAGGGCGCGACGCGCGTCGCCGAGCTCTTCCACGGCATCGAACGCCCGGGTCTGGAGTTCGGCCTGCCCGGCCGTCGTCGGCTCGAAGCGGGCGAGGATGAGCCAGAGGCGTTCGATGATCTCGTCTGCGCCAGAGTCGGGCCGTCCCCCGGCCGGGCGCCGGAGCTCCTCGAGGGCGACCTGCCGGTAGGCTTGGATGGCGTCCCCGAACTCGGCGTGGATCGGTGGCGGCAGGATGCGCGCGATCTGCCGCAGGTTCGTGTACGCGTTGTACTCGACGAGCATTGAGCTGCGTGTCTCGTCGAAGCGCTGCCATGCGCCGGCGAGGATGAATGCGGCCAGGACACCGAACAGCCCCGCCGTCGCCTCCATGACCGGGCCGGCGGTCGCCTGGGCGGCGTCCACGGTCTCGGGTCGGAGGAATCGGCGGAGCACGGCCCGGACGGCGAGGGCCGCGGCGATCGACAGCGCGGCGACGAGCAGCGCTCGGAGGGCGATCGGCAAGTGGACGCCTCCCATCGGGTGAGCGACATCGCCCGGCGAGCCGCAAGCACCGTGCGCGCGTTCCCGGCTCGATCGAACGGGAGGTCGTCCGGGAGGTCGTCGCGACCCGCCGCGCGGTCCCGGCGATCGGATGCGGGGCGCCTGGGGGCAGGGCGCGCGATTCTTGCAACCGCGTGCCGGCCGCACCCCAACCGGAGCCGCGCATGTCCGTTCGGATCCTGGCTCGCCGTCGTCGCTGCGCGGGGCCGCCCGGGGCGATGCTCCTCGGCATCTTCCTGTTCGGCCTCGAGCTCCTGACCGGAGGGGAGGCCCGCGCACAGGATCTCGGCCACAAGGTGCTGGGTGCGGTCGGGATCGATGCCGGCGTCCAGGCCGAGCCCGGGCTGTACCTGGCGCTCCGGCTCCTCCGTTTCGACGCGGAGCGGCTCCGGGACCGACACGGCCGGCTCGTGCCGGTCCGGGGGCTCGACATCGACGCGACCGCCGGCGTGTTCGGCGCGGCCCTCACCCTCAAGCCGCCGGGCGTGCCATACCTGAGCGGGGCGGTCGGCCTCCCCCTGGCGCGGATCTCGGTGAACGCCGACGACCCGAGGGCGTCGGTCGACCGCTTCGGCTTCGGGGACATCTTCGTGCAGCCGCTCCGGGTGGGCTGGCGGACGCCGCATGTCGACGCCGGCGCGTCGTACGCCTTCTATGCGCCGACCGGCCGGTTCGAGCCGAGGGGTGGCGGTGGGGTCGGCCGCGGCTTCTGGGCGCATCAGTTCTCGCTCGGCGTCGCGGTGCGCGGCGACCTCAGGCGGCGGATGCGCGCCTCCGTGCTGCTGAGCTACGACCTCAACCGCCCCAAGCGCGGGATCGACATCAAGCGGGGCAACACGTTCCAGATCCAGGGCGGCGCGGGGGTGCGCGTCCTCGATTGGCTGGACGCCGGGTTGGCGGGCTTCGCCCTGTGGCAGGTCACCGACGACAGCGGCGCCGATGTGCCTCCGGTGTTGCGAGGGGCGCGGGATCGGGTGTTCGGCCTCGGGCCGGAGGTCGACATCCTGATCCCGGCGCTCCGCTCGCGCATCGACCTGCGCGCCGAGTGGGATTTCGGCGTCCGCTCGCGTCCTCAGGGGCGGATCCTCGTCGCCAGTCTGACGTACGCCGCGTGGCGCCCGGTGCGTGCGCCGGTTCGCCCGCGGGAGCCGTGAGGGGTTTCGGGCGACGACGCAGCGCCGGCGACGTCGCCTTCCTCACGCTCCCGTCCCCCGGCCGGATCCTCGCCGCCGGGCGACCCGGTTCGTGAGGGCCCGCGACACCACGTAGGGGAGCGCGACCAGCACGGCGCCGACCACGAGCGCGGACCAGAGGTGCACGGACCGGAAGATGAGGTACTGGACGACCATGTCGACGAGGATCGCGACGATGAGCGGCTTGGTGAGCGCTCCGAGCCCGCTCGCCAGTGCCTCCCGCCGCAGCTCCCGGACGATCAGCACGGCGAAGACGTAAGGGGGGCGCCCTGCTCGAGCGTCCCGCCGGCCGTCGCGAATTCCGAGGAGGATGGCGGCCAGGGGCTGGATGATGAACCGCAGCCGACCCGGTCCGCGGAGCATTGCCTCCAGCCATTCCGGCAGTATCATGGTCGTAGCTCGCGCGCGCCCGCCGGGCCGGGGTGGATGGGACCGGCCGTGACAGGCCGGCTCGGCCGAGGCAGCTTCCAACGGCTCGAGGTGCGCCCGTCGGCCCTGATCGCCGCGCGGTTGGGCAACAATCGCGCCGCTCGGGCCGGTGGCGTGCGGCGGGGCCCGTGCGGGGGCGCCGGCGACGTCGTTTTCGATCCTCCGCGGCGGTGCTCTCCGTTCGTCGCGGCGATCCTGGATCCACCCTCCTGAATCCGGAGCCGGTCCATGAGCAGAGACGCAGTCGTCCGAACGTTGCTCCTCCTGATCCTGTTCTTCCTGTCGGCCTGGCCGGCGGAATCGGCGGCGCAGCAGGCCTCGCCGAGCGCGGTGCGCGCAGCGGTGGAGGCGAGGATCGCGAAGCACCGTGGCGTGGTCGGCGTCGCCGTGATCGACCCGAAGACGGACGAGATGTTCGAGATCCGCGGCCACGAGCCGTTCCCCACGGCGAGCGTGATCAAGGTCCCGATCCTGGTGGAGGTCTTCCATCAGGTGCACCTCGGGCGGCTCCGGCTGGACGATCCCCTGACGATGCTCGAGATCGACAAGAAGCCGGGCTCGGGCTTCCTCCAGTACCTGTCCGCGCCCCATCGGCTGACCGTGGCGGATGCGGCGCTGCTCATGATCGCCATGAGCGACAACACGGCCACGAACCTGCTGATCGACAAGGTCGGGATCCGGCAGGTCGGCGCGCGGATGGACACGCTCGGCCTCCCGCGGACCACGCTGCACAGCAAGATCTTCGATCGGACGAGCAGCATCGCGATGGATTCGTCGGTGGTGTACGGGGTGGGGGTGACCACGCCCGTGGAGATGGCGCGGCTCTTCGCGATGCTGTACCGGGGCGAGGTCGTGTCGCCGGAGGCCTCGGCGCAGATGGTCGAGATGCTGAAGAAGCAGTTCTACCGGCACGGGATCCCTCGCTACCTGGCGGGCGTGGAGGTGGCGAACAAGACCGGCTCGGTCTCGAACAGCCGGAGCGACTGCGGGATCGTGTACGGCGGCTCGCGGGACTACGTGCTCTGCGTGTTCACGAAGGAGAACGAGGACCAGAGCTGGACGTCGGACAACGAGGCGGAGGTCCTGATCGCGGACCTCGCCCGCATCGTGCACGAAACCCTGGTCGGCCGGGCGGCGAACTAGGGACACGGGCCCCGGCGTCGTGTGGCGGCCCCGGAGGCCGTCGTGCGTCGACCGCGCGATTCGTCCCCTAAGGGGGCGGCCGCGAGGCGCGGCGCGGGCTCCGGGCGGTCGTGCGGGGAGTGGGGTGGTCGTTCGCGTGGCCGTGAGGGCGCTCCCGGCGCGGGGCGCCGTTCGTCGCTCTCATCGGTGTCCTCCGGGGCGATGGCCTGGTGCGCCACGGCCCGCGATCCCGGGGCACGGTGAACGAAGCCGTGGATTGATACGCGGGTAGCGCGCGGGTAACTTGCGTGCATCGGGCTACCGGGCGGGGTACGGTACGGCACGGCATGGCCCCATGTACGACCGGCGCGTTCGCCGGCGGGAGCGGCGAGCCGTTCGGTTACGTGTCGGGGCCAGGGGCCGAGCGTCGCCCGGGGAGAGCGGCTCGGCCGGCGTCCAGGGCTGGAAGGAGCGGTGACGAATGCGATTCACGACCTACACGAAGTACCGCGGCGGCTGGCTGGACGCGTTGAACCTCCAGGAACTGCTCGACCGGCTGGCGGAGTTCCTGCTCCAGGGCGGGTTCGCGGGGACGCCGCAGGACGTGCCGTGGTGGGCGGACCCGGCGGACCACTTCCCGGACCGCTCGCTCGAGGCGCTCAAGGAGGCGCTGCTCCGGGCGTTGATCGAGAGCGGCCAGCTCACCCCGGAAATGCTCGCGGAGCTGCGAGGCGATGGGGACGGGGACGAAGAGGTTCGGCAGCGGATCGCGGACCTGCTGGACGACCTCGTCCAGCGGCTGGTCGAGGAAGGGTATCTCACGCTCACGCCCAGCGCGCCGGGCGCAACGACCGCCATGCAACCGCCGGGCGGGCGGAAGATCGACGAGGGCGCGGAAGCGGCGCGTAGCGTGGAGTTCCAGCTCACGTCCAAAGGGCTCGATTTCCTCGGCTACCGCACGCTGAAGCACCTGCTCGCCGCGCTCGGGCGCTCCAGCCACGGCAGCCACGAGACGCCGCACCTGGCCACGGGCGTCGAGGCCGAGGCCGCGTCCCGCCCGTACGAGTTCGGCGATACGCTGAACCTGGACATCCCGGCCACGCTGACGCGCGCGCTGCACCGCAACGGTCTGGAGCTCCCGCTGGAGCTGGACTATGACGACCTCATGGTCCACCAGTCCGAGTACCGGAGCTCGTGCGCGACGGTGCTCCTGCTGGACATCTCCCACTCGATGATCCTCTACGGTGAGGACCGTTTCACGCCGGCGAAGCGGGTGGCCCTCGCCCTCTCGCATCTGATCCGGACGCAGTACCCGGGGGACACGCTGCGGGTGGTCACGTTCGGGGACCGGGCCCAGGAGATCCCGCTCGGCGAGCTCCCCCGGGCGCAGGTCGGGCCGTACCACACGAACACGGCCGAGGGGCTCAAGCTCGCGCGGCGGCTGCTCCTGGCGCAGAAGAAGGACATGCGCCAGATTGTGATGATCACGGACGGCAAGCCATCCGCGATCACGCTCCCGGACGGGCGGGTCTACAAGAACCCGGCGGGGCTCGATCCGCGCGTGCTGAAGGAGACGTTCGCGGAGGTGGCCGCGTGCCGGAAGGCGGGGATCGTGATCAACACGTTCATGCTGGCGCAGGACCCGGCGCTGGTGCAGTTCGTGGCGCACGTGTGCGAGCTGGCCCGGGGCAAGGCGTACTTCACCACGACCATGACCCTCGGCCAGTACGTGATGCGGGATTTCCTGCGGAGGCGCACGCGGCGGGTGAAATAGATCCCTGAGGCGACGTCGCTCGGCCACGGCCGCGGGCCGATCCGCGTCCTCCGGCCACGCAGCGCACCGGTGTGGTCGGGGGCGTGGCGGGGTGGTCGCCCGGGTCGTCCTCTGTCGAAGCCCGGCGATCGGAGGGTTAGGGGCTGCCGCGGGCGCGTCTTTTCCCCGACGGCGAGTTCGCGTAACATTCAGGGGCGTCGGCCGGACGCTCGTGGGGCCGGGCGGTGCCGCCCGTCTTCCTCGGCGCGCCGGCCGCGTTCTCATGCCCTGGGCGGCGCGGCGTGCCGTGCTCGCAGCCCGCGCGTCGGACGGAGAGGTCCGGGCGCACGAGTAGCGTGCGTCAGGCGAAGGCACGATGCACGCGCCGAGACGCCGGGCGGCGTCCAGATTCAGACCGGAACATTCTCGACACAGGAGCTGGATACCTTGGCCATGCGTAAGGTTCTCGGGTGGTTGACCCTTCTCGTGCTGGGCGTGCTCCTCCTCCCCGCGCCCGTTTTCGCTCATCCCGGGCATCCCGGCGAGAGCTTCGGGCACGGGCTCCTGCATCCCTTCTCGGGCGCGGATCACATGCTGGCCATGGTCGCGGTCGGGCTCCTGGCCGCCCGGTGCACCGGTGCCGGGCGCTGGGCGCTGCCGGCGAGCTTCGTCGTGGCCATGCTGGCGGGCGGCCTGGTGGGCCTCACGGGCTTCGGGCCCGAGGTCGCGTCCATGGAATGGGTGATCGCGGCCTCGGTGCTGGTGCTCGGCCTGATGGTCTCGGCGCTACCGAGCGTGCCGGTGGTGACGTCCACGCTGATCGTGGCCGCGTTCGCGGTCTTCCACGGCTACGCCCACGTGGCGGAGATGGGGGACGCCATGCCGGCCGGGTTCCTGGGCGGGATGACGCTCGGCACGGCGGTGCTGCATGCGATCGGGCTGGTCGGCGGGCTCGCGCTCGTCCGGCGCGGGGAGGCCCGCTACGTCCGCCTCGCCGGCGCGACCCTGGCGCTCGTCTTCATGGTGATGCTCGGCATCGGTTGAACGGGCCGCGCTGACGCCCGGGGGCGCCCGCGTTCCGGCGCGCCGCCCGACCCGGGTCCGCGTGGCCACGATGGACCCAGAGATCCGGGCCTGCCGGCGGCGCGGAGCCGCCGGCACGGGATGGATCGGAGGCGCCTGCTACCGGGCGCCTCCGTTTTTCTTGCGTCTGGAGATCTCCACATGGCGGCGTCCGGCAACCGAGGGACGACCGCTGCGTGATCGCGATCCGGGCCGCAGGCCCGCTCCACCACAGCCGCGCCGGACCACACGCCGCTGCCGCCACGGCTCCGGGAGAATATGTCGACATGCTTTCAGGGTCTGTCACGGGAAGTGACCGGTCCCGGATGCGGATGCCTGGCAGACGAATTTTCCGATCGCTACTTTGCCCTTCGTCAGCCTGAATTCCAGCCGGCCCGGCCCGCGGGGCGGTGATCCACGCGCCGGACGATCGTCGCGGCGCAGTGAGTTCGCGCCCGGGCGGTGCAAGGGCCGGAGCCGCGCCGGACGTGCAGATCGCGGTCCGGGCGCGGCATCATTGATCGCCGAAGAATGACCCGACCGGCGGCCGAGCGGGTTTCGCTGGGCGCACCGGGCCGTCGACCATCCGACCGGAGGACCGTCATGCCACCGTTCCTCGATCGCATCCGTTCTCGGGAGCACGTCCGGAGCATCCCGGCCCTGGCCATCGGGGCCGCGGTTCGTGCCCGTTCCGCCGTTCTCTGGCGTGCTCCGGCCGCCGTGCTCCTGGCCGTGCTCCTGGCCGGGCCGGTCGCCGCGCAGAAGAAGGTGCTCACGCTGGAGGACTATCCGCGCTGGAACCGGATCACGGAGGTGACCCTCTCGGCGGACGGGCGGTGGATGACGTACGCGTACGTGCCGAACGAGGGGGATGGGACCTTCCACGTCCGGGAGCTGGATGGGTCGACGGTGCACACGGCCAAGAACGGGCGGTCGCCGGTCTTCTCGGAGGATTCGCGCTGGGTGGCGTTCCTGACCGGGCCGGGGGAGGAGGAGGCGAGGCGGCTGAGGCGGGAGCGGAAGCCGGTGCCGCAGAAGCTGGAGCTGATCGACCTGCGGACTGGCCGACGGCACGTGGAGGAAGACGTCCAGTCGTTCCGCTTTTCGAAGGACTCGCGCTTCATTGCGATCGAGAAGCGGCGGGCGGACGCGAACGCGGCGCACCAGGGCCGGGACCTGATCGTGCGGGAGCTGGAGACGGGCGCGAGCCGGAACATCGGGAACACGGCCGGCTACGCGTGGAACGAACCGGGCACGCTGCTGGCCTACGTGGTGGATGCGGCGAACAAGGCGGGGAACGGGGTCTACGTGCTCGATCCGGCATCCGGCGCGACCCACGCGCTGGACACGGACACGCTGCGGTACGACCGGCTGGCCTGGAACGAGGACGGCTCGGCGCTCGCGGTGCTCCGGGGCGAGACCCCCGAGGGGACGGAGCGGCGCGCGAACGTGCTGCTGGTGTTCACCGGCCTCGCGCCGGGCGTCCGGACGGCGGCGGTCGGGCACGCCGGGGAGGCTGCCGGGATGACGTCGCTCGAAACATGGGCGTACGGGGACGAGCCATCGGCGGAGAGCGGCGAGTTCGGCGGCACTGGCAGCGCGGCCGCGCTCCCGCGCGTCTCCGGCACGGCCACCGTCCACGCCATGGCGGTCCGGTCGATCACCTACGACCCCGCCGCGGATCCGAACTTCCCGGAAGGTTTCGTGCTGAGCGAACTCGGCCAGCTCGAATGGAGCAAGGACGGCTCGCGGATCTTCGTCGGGATCAAGGAGCAGAAGGAGAAGGTCGAGCGGAAGTCGGACGAGCCGCGGGCGAACGTGGACATCTGGCACTGGAAGGACGAGCGGATCCAGTCCGTCCAGATGGTGCAGGCGGAGGCGGACCGGCGGTTCACGTACGCGGGCGTGGTGCACGTCGACGACCGGCGCTTCGTGCGCCTCGCGGACCGGGACATGCCGCGGGTGGAGCCGACCGCGGACGCCCGATGGGCCATCGGCCAGCTCGACGGGCCGTACCGGCTGCTGCACGATGAGCAGGGCGGACTCAGGGACATCGTGCGGGTCGACGTCTCGTCCGGGGAGCGTCTGCCCCTGGCCCGCCGCGTCCGGTACCCGCTGGGCGCGTCGCCGGACAGCCGGTGGTACCTCTACTTCCAGGACAGCCGGCTGAAGCTCCTGGAGATCGCGACCGGCCGGGAGATCGATCTCTCCGCGCGGATCGGCGAGGACCTGAAGAACGCGGAAGCGGACTATCCGGGCGAGCGGTCTTCCTACGGTATCGGCGGCTGGTCCCGGGACGGGAAGACGCTGATCGTGAACGGCCGGTACGACCTCTGGAGCGTGGCGCTCGACGGAGGCGAGGCCGTGAACCTGACGGCCAGGATCGGCGAGCGGGAGAAGATCCGGTTCCGGGTCGTGTCGCTGGACGAGGAGGATCGCGAGAAGGGGATCGACACCTCGAAGCCGCTGATCCTCTCGGCGTACGGGGACCGCACGAAGAAGTCCGGCTACTGGAGCGTGACGCCGGGCGAGGCGCCTCGGCCGCTGATCTGGCAGGACCGGATGATCCGCGGGCTGCGGCGGGCCAAGAACGCGGACCGGGTGGCGTTCACGAGCGAGACGTTCGAGGAGTTCCCGGATTGGTACGTGAGCGACGTCGCGTTCCGCAACCCCCGGCGCGTGACGGACGCGAACCCGCACAAGGCCGAGTACGCGTGGGGGCGCCGCGTGCTGATCGACTACGTGGATTCGCGGGGCAACGAGCTCCAGGCCACGCTCACGCTGCCGGCCGGGTACGAGCCGGGGCGGAAGTACCCGATGATCGTGTACTTCTACGAGCGGATGTCCCAGCGCCACCACGAGTTCTCCATGCCGGTCTACGATGACCGGCCCCACATGTCCGTCTACGCCAGCGACGGCTACCTGGTGCTCATGCCGGACGTGGTGTACGACGTGGGCCGGCCGGGCACCTCGGCGCTGGACGACGTGACGAGCGCGGTACGGAAGGTCATTGAGCTGGGCTACGCGGATCCGGAGCGGATCGGGCTCCAGGGGCACAGCTGGGGCGGCTACCAGTCGTCGTTCATCGTGACGCAGACGGACATGTTCGCGGCGGTGGTGACGGGCGCGCCGCTCACGAACCTGGAGAGCATGCACAACATCCTGTACAAGCAGACGGGCGGGGCGAACGCGCCGCTGATCCAGTGGGGGCAGGGGCGCATGGGCACGACGCCGTGGGAGGACCCGGAGGCGTACGCGCGGGAGTCGCCGGTGCGGCACGTGGCGAACATCCGCACGCCGTTCCTGATCCTGCACGGCACGGCGGACGGCGCGGTGGACTGGAACCAGGGGCTGGAGTTCTACATCGCCGCGCGTCGCGCCGGGAAGGAGGTCATCCTGCTCTCGTACCCGGACGAGCCGCATCATCTGCAGAAGAAGGAGAACCAGATCGACTTCCAGCGGCGGATGAAGGAGTACTTCGACCACTACCTGAAGGGCGCGCCGGCGCCGAAGTGGATGACGGAGGGGGTGGCGTATTTGGAGAAGTAGGTAGCCTTCGCGGCGGGGCAACCTCTCCGGGTCGTGCACGAGCACGAGTACGAGCACGGGTGGGCTTCGCGGTAGGGCTACCTTGCCAGGTCGAGCGGGGGGAGCCTTCGCGGCGGGGCCATCTTACCGGGTCGAGCACGGGGGCAACCTTCGGGGTAGGGCTACGTAACCGGGTCGAGCACGTGCACGAGCACGAGCACGGGGCGGGCTTCGCGGTGGGGCCACCGTCCGGGGTGAACCGCACCGGGTTTATCGGAGACCTGGTTATTCGAGAGGCGCCAGCATGGGCCTCTCGTCTCTTGCGCGCCAATAGGCCTCCTC
>JGI25326J35508_1000221_pt1 | contig 42592 bp, 41 predicted proteins | sample HigsolmetaAR201D_FD_35508 | JGI IMG/M metagenome (IMG submission 35508)
CCGGCCGGTATCCAGTGCGGCACGATCCACTCCCGCGGCGGCGGGGTGCGGCCGTCGAGCGCCCGCCAGTCGATCGGTGCACGACGTGGCAGCTCGCGGCGTGCCTGCGGCTCCGCGTCATCGCCCGCGCCGTCCGGGCGATATAGCGGCGCCTCGTCGATCAGGCGGCGGATATCCGCGATGCTCATGCGGCTACTCCCAGGTCTGCCGCATCGGTGCCCGGCGTCGACGGCACTGCGATGCGCACCTCGCAGCCTGCGGTCGCCCATCGATGGGCGCACTCGCGCGCCGCACGGATGCCCGCGTCATCATGGTCGGCGACGATGATGAGCGTCTCGATGCCGCCGAGCACCGGCAGTGCCGCGAGGTTGCCGGCGTCGATGGCAGCCCAGACCGGCGTGTACGCATGCGCGGCGGCGAGCGCCGTCTCGATACCCTCGGCCACCGCCAGGCCGTACGTGACGGCATCGTCGGACCACAGTCGGATCACACCCCCGCGCTTGCGGTGCCCGGTGAGCAGCAGCTTGTCACGGTCGGTGCCGGCCTTGCCGCGGCCGTCGGCCGCCAGCCGCGTGAAGTGCAGGGATAGCGGCGCAGCGGTGCGTGCGTCCGTGACACGCGCACACAGTGACGGCGGGTGTCGGTCGGTCGGCGGCAGATAGCGCAGGTCGCCATCTGCGGGGGGCATGGCGCAGCCGCGGTGCGTCAGGTACACCTCGCCGGGCGACCCGCGCAGCGGCTGCGTGCGGTTCCAGATCGCCTGTGCGCGCTCGCTCCACGCGAGCGGCTCGGACGGCGTCACGATGGATACGGGGACCCGATGCGGCTCGTGCGCCGTGTACCCGCAGCGGTGACAGTAGCTGACGGTGCCGCGCTCGTCCGTCGTGACGGCCATCGCGCGGTCGCGCGGGCCGCGATCGCACCGCGGGCATGGTGCGCGCACGGTGCGGCGTGGTACACTGCGCGTACCGCGGCCGTCCGGTCGTGGCGTCCCACCGTGTGTATTCCCGCGTCCCCGGGTGCCCGCCCGGGGCGCGGTGTCGTGCGCGGTCATGACGCCTCCTTGCGCTCGGCCGCGCGGCCTACGGTGCGCGGGGCAGCCACAGGCCGTGAGTCGATCCACGCGCGGATCTCATCTTCTCGCCACGCAGTCGAGTTCGGTGCGATTTTTCGCGGCGGTGGAAACAGGCCCTCGCGCGCGAGGCGATAGACACTATCGCGGCGCAGTCCGGTGAGTCGCATCACCTCCGGCAGCCGCAGCAGACGTGGTATGTCGGTCATGTCGCTCCTCCTAGCGCTGTGCCCGGTGTCGGTGTGGTGGGCACGGCGGCCGTCAGACAGCGACATGCATGATATTTTCCGTTCGGATGCGATCCAGCGAGATCAGGGACGCTAAAACAAAAAACCGCGCAAAACTCGTCCCTGTTTTATCGTGACAGGCGGTCGCAGTACTTCTTCGCGGCTTCGGCGCTGACGGTGTGCCCGAGCACCGCGCTCGCAAGGAGCGCCGCATGCATGAGCGGCCGGCGTCGATACTGGCCCGTCTCCATGAGCCGCAGCATGCACCAGCACGTGACGTATGCAGCGAGTGAGGGGCGCCGCGTAAACAGCGGCTCGCCGAGTTCGCGCGCGGCTTCGCGCTCGAGCATCTGCGCGAGCTGCTCAAGGTACTCTCCTACCGTCGGCAGGCCACCGGCCTTCGCGCGCAGCACCTCAACGCCATCGCATCGGACGCCGCCGCCTCCGTCCACCAGATGCGGCCACACGGTCCACCACTGCGCTTCGGCATCGCGGCTCCACTCGCGCGAGAGGCGCCGCGTCCTGCGCGCCAGCGCCCGCAATCGCTCGGCGCGCTCGCCCTGTGTCTCATTCCTGCGGCGCCGTTCGTACTCGAGCGGCAGGCGCGCGAGGTCCGCGTACAGCCGCGTGATGTAGGCGTCTGAGGCCCCGCGCAAGAGCAGGTAGTCCGTCACCTGACGCACGCCCGGATCGCTCTGGATGCGCGAGAGGATGTGCGCAGAATCCTTCTTTCGGGTCATCCGCGCGGCCGCCGGATGTTGACCACCTTCGCGCCGTCCCTGAGCGCGTCGAGGTAGTCGGCCCATGCCTGCATCATCTCCCGCCGCTCGGCGAGCCGTTCCGCGCGGTTGTACGCGGCGCGCACCTTGTTCCGCTCCTTGTGCGCTAGCTGCAACTCGATCACGTCGGGCGGCCAGCCTTGTTCGTTCAGGAGTGTGGACGCCATCGCGCGGAAGCCGTGCGCGACCATCTCAGTCTTGTCGTAGCCCAACCGACGAAGCGCGGCATTCAACGTGTTATTGCTGATTGGCTCGGCGGCCGTGCGCAGGGACGGGAACACATAGCGGCCGTGTCCGGTGAGCGGCTGGAGCTCCCGCAGGATCCCGACTGCCTGCCGGGAGAGCGGCACAATGTGCGGCTCGCGAGTTTTCATCTTGTGGGCCGGGATGCGCCACTCGGCCCGCTCCAGGTCGATTTCCGCCCATTCGGCGCGGCGCAATTCACCGGGTCGCACGAACACATAGGGTGCGAGCCGGAGCGCCGCGTGCGTCGTCGCCTGCCCGATATAGCCGTCAATCGCGCGCAGCAGTTCACCGATACGCGCGGGGTCCGTGATCGCGGGGAAGTTCCGCCGCAGCCGGGGTGCGAGTGCGCCCTTGAGGTCCGCCGACACGTCATGCTCGGCCCGGCCTGTGGCGACTGCATAGCGCAGGATGCGGCTTACCACGGCCCGCACGCGGTGCGCCGTCTCGTAGGTACCCCGCGCCTCGATGCGCCGGAGCGTCGCGAGCAGTTGCTGTGCGGTGATCGCCGAAACAGGGGCAGCACCCAAGAATGGGTAGATGAACCGTTCGAGCCGCGCCCGGTCGCGATCAAGCGTGCTCGGCGAGAGGTGCTTCTGTAGCGCGAGCCATTCGGTCGCGAGCGCCCGGAACGTGTCGGCGCGGGAGATGCGCTCGGCCTGACGCTTCGCGCTCGGGTCGATCCCGTCGGCCAAGAGCCTGCGGGCCTCGTCGCGCCGCTCACGGGCCTGTTTGAGCGTCACGTCGGGGTATACGCCGAGCGAGATGAGCTTCTCACGGCCCGCGTAGCGGTATTTGAGGCGCCACCAGCGCCCGCCGTCCGGGGTGACGAGCAGGTACAGCCCACGCTCGTCGAACAGCTTATATGCCTTCTCCTTCGGTCTGGCGGCCCTTATCGCTTTCTCGGTGAGCATCGGGGTAGCAGGAAACGTGATGGGGTAGTTACCCCGAACGTTACCCCGAGCTATACTGTGCTGGCAACGGATGGCTACGGATGGCAGAGGGGCAATGATTGCCGGGGATTTCCGCCATTTCCGGCCTCGGCGGCGATGGGAAAGGATGCCGCCGGACGGGGTAATGGTGGAGGCGGGGAGAATCGAACTCCCGTCCGCAAGCCCTACGCTCCAGGATCTACGCACGTAGCTCTCTCTTTGGTTCTCGCGTGCCGCTACCCGAGGAGCAGGGAAGGCGTCACGCCAGCGGACGGTGACTCTTAGCGAAACGGCCCGTCGCACGCCGGTTCGCGAGCCTGTGAGCGCGTCCCCTGATTCGGTCGCACAGGCACGAGCCGGTCAGAGGTCAGCTGCGGTTGTTAGGCAGCCAGAGCGTAGTTGTCGTCGTTGGCAACTATGTTTTTGCAGCAGAGTTTTACGAGGCCCGCTGCACCTCGGTACGCCCCTGAAGTTTCGCGACCCACGTCGAAACCGGTCGCCCCCAGAAGTCGCGTATGAGCATACCCTAAGACGCGAACTGCGGCTCATTTGTTCCCGGTATCGCTCCCATCCGCGGGCCGATGCGGGCATAATCCGCCGCCGCAGCGAGGTTCCGCTCATCGGGACAGGCCACTGGTCTCACCACCCGTCGCAGGGANTGCGTGCCGGGGCTGCTGCATCCATCGTCAAGAACCAGACACGGACCCTTGGGGGGATCATCATGACCGCTCGGCCAAGCCTGTTCCTGTTCGCAGCCGTTTCTCTCTGTGGAGCGGGTGCCGCGTTCGCCGACCTGAGCGGGCGCACGGAAGCCGGTTTCGTCATGGCGCGCGGAAACGCGGAAACCGAGACTGCGAACGTCAAGCTCGAGCTCACGAAGCAGCTCGAGAAGTGGAAGAACACGTTCGGAACCAGCGCCCTCTACGGCCGCACGAGTCACGCCACGACGGCCGAGCGCTGGGACGCGCGCTGGCAGACCGAGTATCGGTTCTACGATGGATTCTTCTGGTTCGGCGCGCTCCGCTACGAGGACGACCGNTTCAGCGGCTTCGACTACCAGGGCAGCGCGTCGCTCGGTATCGGCCGGGCGTTCATCGACACGGAACGGACGAAGCTCTTCGCGCAGATCGGTGCCGGTTACCGGCGGTTGCGGCCCGAGGTGCTCGTCAGGGACGAGGCGGGACTCGTCATCGACCGGATCCTCGGAGAGCCCGAGGGCAATGCGGTCGGAAACGGAACGCTCAAGTTCGAGCACGCGCTCAACGACGCGACCCGGGTGCTCGACAGCTTCATCGTGGAATCGGGCGCGGACAACACGCGCATGCAGAACGACCTCGCCCTCGAGGTCAAGATGACCGAGGTGCTCGCGCTCAGTCTCGGGCTCAGCGTACGGCGCAACAGCAAGCCGCCGGAAGGGATGGACAAGCAGGACACCCTGACGACGGTGAATCTCGTCTACCGGATCGAGTGATCTGCCTCGTCCGGCTCCTGCCTGGCGCCCCGCCCGGGCGTGCGGCGTGAGAGAGGCGAGGGACCGGGAAGCCGGCGCCGTCAGACCCCGCGACGCATGATCCGGGCCTTGTCGCGCTGCCAGTCGCGGTCCTTCTCGGCCGCNCGCTTGTCGTGCTGCTTCTTGCCCTTCGCGAGGCCGATCTGCAGCTTTGCGCGGCCGTTCTTCCAGTAGAGCTCGAGGGGAACGAGCGTGTACCCGCGCCGCTCCACCGCACCGATGAGATGCTGAAGCTCGCTGCGATGGAGGAGGAGCTTGCGGGTGCGCACCGGGTCGGCGTTCACATGGGTCGAGGCCGACGCGAGCGGCGTGATGTGCGCGCCGATCAGGAACGCCTCGCCGCCCCGCAGGTAGACGTACGCCTCGCTGATCTGCGCGCGGCCCGCGCGCAGCGCCTTCACCTCCCAGCCCTCGAGCGCGAGCCCCGCCTCGTAGCGGTCCTCGATGAAGTAGTCGAACCGTGCCCTGCGGTTCTCCGCGATCAGGCGGTTCTGCGTTTCGGTGCGGGCCATGAAATGTCGCTCTTTTCGGGCCGTGGATTCGTGGAATCTCGACCTATTGTAGCTGCCGCGGTTGTGGCTCCGGCCGTGCTGCGGTGAGAATTGCCGNATGCGGGAAGTGAAGCGCTCGGCTCTCGTCGCACAGACGCCGGGCCGGATGTATGCGCTCGTGAACGACGTCGAAAGCTATCCGAGCTTCGTTCCGTGGTGCCATTACGCGCGCGTCGAGTCGCGATCCGCCGAAGAGATCGTGGCGACGCTCGGCGTGCGCCGCGGGCCGCTGCAGGCGGAGTTCACGACGCGCAACGAGCTGGAGCCGCCGCGGCGTGTGCGCATGCACCTGCTGCGCGGGCCGTTCCGTACCCTCGAAGGCGAATGGCTGATCACGCCCATCGGGGATGTCGGCACGCGCGTCGAGCTCACGATGCGTTTCGAGTTCGCGAGCTCTCTTGCCGCGATGATGTTCGAGCCGCTCTTCGAACAGACCGTGGCGTCGCTCGTCGATGCTTTCGTCACGCGTGCGCGCGAGCTCCATGTCTGAGTTGCCCGTCAAGCGCTGTCTGGTGGCGTTCGCCGCGCGCGACCGCCAGTATCTCTGGCAGGTCGAGCTTCCGCCCGAAGCAACGATCGAGGACGCTCTTCGGGCCGCACGCGAGCAGGCCGCACTCGAGCCGGTGCCGTGGGACGACGCGCCGGTGGGCATCTTCGGTGAGCTCAGGCGGCGCTCTGACGTGCCGCACGACGGCGACCGGATCGAGCTCTACCGGCCGCTCGCAGTGGATCCGCGCGAGAGCCGGCGTGAGCGTGTGAGGCGCCTGCGGGCGGGCCGCTCAGGAGCCGCCTGAGCGCGCGGTCGCTTCGGCCTCGGCCGCGCGACTCAGCTCCTCGAGCTGCTCACGACTCGGTCCCTTTCTCCGATCCGGTTCGCTGCCTTCCGCGCGAGCCGTGGCGGTGGCGGGATCGTGGCGCTCGATGCGCGCGACCTTGTCGTCCTCGAAATACACGACGAGGTGGCGCTGCACGGGTGATTTCAGCCGCCCGCGCTTGAGGTAGTAGAGATAATCCCAGCGGTCCTTGTTGAACGCGTCGGGAACCATCGGCGTGCCGAGCAGATAGCGCACCTGGCTGCGCGTCATGCCGACCTGGAGCTGCTCGACGGCCCGCTCCTCGAGGAAATTCCCCTGCTGGATGGTCATGCGGTACACGCAGCCGCTCGACAGCAGCGCGAGCGCCGCGGCGGCAAGTACCAGACGTGCCGGACGCAGAAGCCCGGAAATCAGTAGTCGCATATCCTGAGGCGGTTGAGAGATAATTCCGCGAATCATAACCGTAATGGATTTCGGCGTGGCGTGCCCGTCACGTCGGGGGAGCTGCTCCTTGGAAGGCAAGGACCTTCGCAAAGCCGGCCTGAAGGTGACGCTGCCGCGCCTCAAGATCCTGGAGATCCTCGAAAGCAGCGCGACGCGGCATCTGTCTGCCGAAGACATCTACCGCAATCTCCTGGAGTCCAACGAGGACATNGGCCTCGCCACGGTCTACCGCGTCCTCACGCAGTTCGAAGCCGCAGGCCTGGTTACCCGCCACCACTTCGAGAACGGCATGGCCGTCTTCGAGCTGAACCAGGGCATGCACCACGACCACATCGTGTGCCTCGACTGCGGCCGCGTCGAAGAGTTCATGGATGCCGGGATAGAGGATCGCCAGACGGCCGTCGCGGGGAAGATGGGCTTCGAGATCCGCGACCACTCGCTGATTCTCTACGGGCACTGNCGCCGCAAGGCATGTCCGTACCGCGCGGCCGCGAACGAAAGCGGCAAGAAGTAACCGTGCCCGGGCGCCGGCCTAGGAGGAGGGCCGACGCCGCGCAGGGCGCGCCCCCGCAGGACGAGGCTGATTCCTCGCCGCCTTGAGCATCTCCCGCGCGTGCTCGCGCGCCTTCGAAGTGACTTCGATGCCGCCCAGCATGCGCGCGAGCTCCTCCACGCGCTCCTCCTCGGACAGCTCGGCGAGACTCGTGCGGGTCGTTCGGCCGTCGGTCAGCTTCGTNACCCGCAGGTGATGGTGGCCCTGAGAGGCCACCTGCGGCAGGTGCGTCACGCACAGGACCTGCGCCGATTCGCCGAGCGCGCGCAACTCGCGCCCGACGATCTCCGCGACGGCGCCGCCGATGCCGGCGTCGACCTCGTCGAACACCATGCAGCGCGTCTCGCGCGCCGCGCACGAGACCTGCACGGCGAGCGAGAGGCGCGACAGCTCNCCGCCCGATGCCACCTTCGCGAGCGGCCGCAGCGGCTGCCCCGGGTTCGCCGTGACGCGGAACTCCACGTGATCGATGCCGTGCGCGGCAGGCTCGGCGGAATCGAGAGGCGTGATCTCGACCTGGAAGCGGCCGCCTGCCATGCCGAGCGTCTGCATACGCGTCGTGATGTCCTTGCCGAGCGCTCGCGCCACGGTCGCGCGGCGNGCCGAGAGCTGCTGAGCGAGGGAGCGGTAGCTCTCGAGCGCGGACGCGAGGTCGCGGCGCAGGGAGGCAAGATCCGTTTCGGCGCGCTCCAGCTCGGCGAGCTCGGCTTCGAGCTGCGCGGCGCGGTTCGGCAGCTCATCCGGTGTCACACGGTTCTTGCGCGCGAGCTCCTCGATGGCCGCGAGCCGCTTCTCGACCTCGTCCTGGCGTGCAGTGTCGACATCCAGGTTCTCGAGGTANTGCTGCAGCTCCCGCGCAGCCTCACGGATCTGGATGCCGGCGCTGTCGACTAGCGGCATCACGGCGGCGAGCNTCGGGTCGACGTTCGAAACGGTACGCAGCGCCGACAGCGCGCGGCTCACGCACGCGTGAGCGCTCACGTTCTCCGCTTCGAAGAGCAGACCGAGCGCGCTCTGCGCCGCCTGTGCGAGGCGACCGCGGTTCACGAGTCGCTCCCGCTCCTCGGTGAGCGCCGCGAGCTCNCCCTCCCTGAGCTCGAGCGCCTTGAGCTCCTGCACCTGATAGCGCAGCAGATCGAGCCGCGCGTCGCGATCGCGCGCCTTGCTCTCGAGCTCGAGCGTGCGATTGAGAAGCTCCAGCCACACCCGGTGGGCGATCGCCACCTGCTCGGTGAGCGGCTCGAGACGGCCGTAGCCGTCGAGCAGCTCGCGCTGGGTGGAGGAGCGGGTGAGCGACTGGAATTCGTGCTGCCCGTGGATGTCGACGAGAAAGCTTCCCGCCGCGCGCAGGAGCTGAACCGGCACCGCNTGGCCGTTGAGATAGGCACGCGAACGGCCGTCACGGGCGACGACGCGGCGGACGGAAAGCTCGTCCCGGTCGCCGTCGATCGACTGCTCGTCGAGCCAGCGGCGCAGCTCACGCGGCGCGTGAGTGAGGTCGAAGGTAGCGGAAACCTCGGCTCGCTCCGCGCCATGACGCACCACCTCGCCGCCCGCCCGACCGCCGGCGATGAGCTGCAGGGCGTCGACGACGATCGATTTCCCGGCACCGGTCTCGCCGGTGAGCACCGTGAGGCCGGGCCTGAACTCGATCTCGACCGAGTCGATGATGGCCAGGTCGCGGATCTGCAGATACGTCAGCATGGGGCGGCTTCTTCTGCGTTCGGGACCGTCAGCGCGAATGATCGAGGCTTCCGCGTCCCCAGTGGAGCTTCGAGCGCAGCAGGCGGTAGTAGTCGTGCCCGGTCGGGTGCAGCAGAGTGATGTGCTGCCGTGCGGGCTTCACCTGGAGCCGGGCGCCCGGCTCGAGCTCGCCGAGCACGCTGCCGTCGCACGCGACCTGGGCGCGGGTGTCCGGGCGTTCGATGAGCCGTACCTCGACGGTCGACTGTCCCGAGACCACGATCGGACGATCGGACAGCGTGTGCGGACAGATGGGTGCGACCACCAGCACGTCGAGACTGGGGTGGACGATGGGACCGCCGCAGGAGAGTGCGTAGGCCGTCGAGCCGGTAGCGCTCGCGATCACGATGCCGTCACCCGCNTGCGAGTTGACGTACTGGTCGTCGAGAAAAGTCTCGAAGTCGAGCATGCGTCCCGTCGCCAGCTTCTGTACGACGACGTCATTGAGCGCCAGGGCTTCGGCGATCGCGCCGTCCTTGCCGTAGAGACACGCCGCGAGCAGCGGTCGCCGGTCGGATTCGCAGCGCCCCTGCAGGACGTCGTCCACGCAGGCCAGCATGTCCTGGGGCAGCACATCCGTGAGGAACCCGAGCCGTCCGCGGTTGATGCCGAGCAGGGGCACGTCGTGGCGCGCGACGAGCCGCGCCGCATAGAGCAGCGTCCCGTCGCCCCCGATGGCGATGACGAGGTCGGCGCGCCGGCCGAACTCGGTCTCGGGCACCCGCCGCGCGTCGAGCTGCCGGCCCCCGAGCTCGGCGTCCTCGCTCAGCAGCACGTCCACCCCGCGCGAGCGCAGGTGTGGGACGAGCGTTGCGGCGGATTCCGCGACTCGCGGGTCGGTGAACCGGCCGACGAGCGCGCATACGCGGACGGGAAAGGCCATTCAGGAGCCTCGAGCTTGCAGACCTGGTGGGGTGCCGGTGCGCGGCGCCTTTGTAGCATGGCCCTCGAGTCCCGCCAATGCGCGAATCGGGAGCCTTTGCGCAGTCTCTCAGGCGGGGAGAGCCTTGCTTGACGGCTCGCAGCCCCAAAGATAGGTTGTCAGCCGGTTAAGTGAACGGAATCACGAGGTTACGACCGCTGTCTTGAGTCTATGCCGCACGAAGGCCGACATGAAGCGCGCGAGGAGGTGCTCAGCGAGCGTGCCCAGCACCTGCTGCGCGTGCTCATCGAAAGCTACATCCGCGACGGACAGCCGGTAGGGTCGCGGACGCTGTCCCGCGAGTCGGGGCTGAATCTCAGCTCGGCCACCATCCGCAACGTCATGGCGGATCTCGAGGAGCTCGGCTTCGTGACCTCGCCCCACGCCTCGGCGGGACGCATACCGACGGACAAGGGTTACCGCTTCTTCGTCGACACGCTGCTCAAGGTTCAGCCGCTCGACAGCGCGGCGGTCATCGAGATCCAGCGGCAGCTTGACTCGAATCTCGACAGCTCGAAGTCGGTGGCCGCTGCCGCCTCGCAGCTCCTGTCCACCGTCACGCACCTGGCGGGAGTCGTCACTCTGCCCCGCAGCGAGCAGGCGTCGCTCACACAGATCGAATTCCTCGGGCTGTCCGACAATCGCGTGCTCGCGGTCCTGGTGTTCAACGACCGCGAGGTGCAGAACCGCATCATCCATCTCGACCGCTACTTCTCTCCGGACCAGCTCAAGCGCGCCTCGAACTACCTGAACGAGCAGTTCCGCGGCCGCACGCTCCAGCAGGTGCGCCAGGAGATCGTGCGCCAGCTCAACGAGACGCGGGAGCACATGAACCAGATCATGCTCGACGCGATCTCGGTCGCGCAGCAGGTGTTCGAGAAGCAGGAGGAAGAGCAGCTCGAGTACGTGATCGCCGGCGAGACCAATCTCATGGGNGTCGCGGAGCTCTCGAGCGTCGAGAAGCTCCGCCGGCTGTTCGAGGCCTTCAACGAGAAGCGCGACTTCCTGCACCTCCTGGACCAGAGCCTCAAGGCTCAGGGCGTGCAGATCTTCATCGGCCACGAGTCGGGATATCAGATCCTCGACGACTGCAGCGTGGTCACGGCGCCGTACGGGTCGGAGGACAACATCGTCGGTGTGCTCGGGGTCATCGGGCCGACGCGCATGGCCTACGAGCGCATCATCCCGATCGTGGACGTTACCGCCAAGCTCCTGGGCGCGGCCTTGAACTCCCGCCGGTAGCGCCCATTTCCACGCTTCGAAGGTCTCCCGGAATCTAAGCCTCCGTCGAGATTGCGGAGGTAAGTTTTTGTTTTTCAGGAGGATGTGATGACGAATGCTGGTGAGGGCGGGCGCCCGAGCGACCACCCCGAAGAGGTCGAAGGCGTCGCGGAAGCGACTGCCGTGCTGCCGGAAACCGCCGCTCAGCTCGTCGAGATGGAGCAGCTCCAGCAGGCTCTCGCGCAGGCCGAGGAGCGCGCGAAGAACCACTGGGAGCAGTATCTGCGCGCCGTCGCGGAGCTGGAGAACGTGCGCAAGAGGGCGCAGCGCGACATCGAGAACGCCACGCGCTTCGCGCTCGAGCGGTTCGCGCTCGAGCTCCTGCCGGTGAAGGACAGCATGGAGCTCGCGCTCCAGAATGCCGGCAAGGGCGATCCGCAGAGCCTGCTCGCGGGCCAGGAAGCGACGCTCAAGCTCCTCTCCCGCGCGTTCGAGAAGCACGACATCCTCGAGATCAATCCTCTCGGCCAGGCGTTCGACCCCGAGAAGCACGAAGCGATGATGACCCAGGAGTCGACGACTGCGGCTCCGGGCACGGTTCTGCAGGTGGTGCAGCGCGGCTACGAGCTCAACGGACGACTGCTGCGTCCCGCGCGCGTCATCGTCGCGAAGGCTCCGGAAAAGACGTCCGGGACGGACGATTCGTCCGGGAAGACCCCGGAAAGCTGAAAGTTCTGACTTGAATCGGCATGACGTGCACCCAACAAGTGCCGGCATGAGGGACCAGAGAAAACGCGGAGATTCCCATGGCAAAGATCATCGGCATTGACCTCGGCACGACGAACTCGTGCGTCGCGATCATGGAGGGCGGTAAGCCGCGCGTGATCGAGAACAGCGAAGGCGACCGCACGACGCCGTCGATCGTCGCGTTCACCAAGGACAACGAGGTCCTCGTCGGCCAGTCTGCGAAGCGTCAGGCGGTGACGAATCCGCAGAACACGCTGTTCGCAGTCAAGCGCCTCATCGGCCGCAAGTACGAAGACGATGTCGTGCAGCGCGACATCAGGATGGTCCCCTACAAGATCGTCAGGGCCGACAACGGCGATGCCTGGGTCGAGGTGCAGGGCAAGAAGATGGCCCCGCCCGAAATCTCCGCGCGCGTGCTGATGAAGATGAAGAAGACCGCCGAGGACTATCTCGGCGAGCCGGTGAAGGAAGCGGTCATCACCGTGCCGGCCTACTTCAACGATTCGCAGCGCCAGGCGACCAAGGACGCCGGGCGCATCGCGGGCCTCGAGGTCAAGCGCATCATCAACGAGCCGACCGCGGCCGCGCTCGCCTACGGTCTCGACAAGCAGGGCGGCGATCGCAAGATCGCGGTCTACGACCTCGGCGGCGGTACGTTCGACATCTCGATCATCGAGATCGCCGAGGTGGACGGTGAGCGCCAGTTCGAGGTGCTCTCGACGAACGGCGACACGTTCCTCGGCGGCGAGGACTTCGACAAGCGCATCATCGATTACCTCGCCGAGGAGTTCCAGAAGGAGTCCGGCGTCGACGTGCGCAAGGACCCGCTCGCCATGCAGCGCCTCAAGGAGGCGGCCGAGAAGGCGAAGATCGAGCTCTCCTCGAGCCAGCAGACCGAGATCAACCTGCCGTACATCACGGCGGACGCTTCGGGTCCGAAGCACCTCAACGTGAAGCTCACCCGGGCGAAGCTCGAGTCCCTCGTCGAGGATCTCGTGCAGAAGACGATCGAGCCGTGCCGCATCGCGCTCAAGGACGCGGGCCTCACGCCGAAGGACATCTCCGAGGTGATCCTCGTCGGCGGCCAGACGCGCATGCCGCTCGTGCAGAAGTACGTGAAGGACTTCTTCGGCAAGGAGCCGCGCAAGGACGTGAACCCCGACGAGGCGGTCGCCGTGGGTGCGGCGATCCAGGGCGGCGTGCTCGCGGGCGAGGTGAAGGACGTGCTGCTGCTCGACGTCACGCCGCTCTCGCTCGGTATCGAGACGCTCGGCGGCGTGATGACGAAGCTCATCGAGAAGAACACCACGATTCCGACCAAGGCGTCGCAGGTGTTCTCCACGGCCGAGGACAATCAGACGGCCGTGACCATCCACGTGCTGCAGGGCGAGCGCGAGCGGGCCGCGGACAACAAGTCCCTCGGCAAGTTCGATCTCACCGACATCCCGCCGGCGCCGCGCGGAGTGCCTCAGATCGAGGTCACCTTCGACATCGACGCGAACGGCATTCTCAACGTCTCCGCGAAGGACAAGGCGACCGGCAAGGAGCAGCGCATCGTCATCCGCGCATCGAGCGGCCTCACGGAAGAGGAGATCCAGCGCATGATCCGCGACGCGGAGGCGCACGCGGAGGAGGACAGGCGCTTCCGCGAGCTCGTCGAGGCGCGCAACAAGGCCGACGCGCTCATCCACGCCGTCGAGAAGTCCCTCAAGGACCTCGGCGACAAGGTCGAACCGTCGGAGCGTGCGAACGTCGAGTCCGCGATCTCCGATCTGCGCTCGGCGCTGAAGGGCGACGACCGCGCCGTCATCGAGAAGAAGACGGAGGCGCTCGCCCAGGCATCGGCGAGCATCGCGCAGAAGGCCTACGCCCAGCAGCAGGCGGGCGGCGAGAGCGCCGGGTCTTCTTCGAGCACGGCGGGCGGCGCGCGCGGAAGCTCGGGCCGCGACGATGTCGTGGACGCCGAGTTCGAAGAAGTGAAGGACAAGGACCGGAAGGCTTCGTAAGCTTCGGGGCAGAATCGATGTGAGCTCGAGAGGCCGCCGGACGTGCGGGAACGTCCGGCGGCTTTCCGCGTATCAGGAGCCCGTCCCCGACCCATGACGACGAAGCGCGACTACTACAAGATCCTGGACGTTCCGCGGAACGCGACGGAGGCCGAGATCAAGAAGGCCTACCGGCGTCTCGCGATGAAGTACCACCCGGACCGCAATCCGAACGACAAGGAAGCCGAGGAGAAATTCAAGGAGGTCAAGGAGGCCTACGAGGTCCTCACCGACCCCGAGAAGCGTGCGGCCTACGACCAGTTCGGACACGCGGGCGTCGAGGCGGCCGCGCGCGGAGGCCGGCCGGGCGGCTTCGGGCCCGGCGACGCGTTCGCCGACATCTTCGGGGACGTCTTCGGAGACATCTTCGGCGGAGGCCGGCGTGCGCGCACGCAGGTGTTCCGCGGCGCGGATCTGCGCTACGAGCTCGAGCTCGATCTCGAACAGGCGGTGTTCGGCCACACGGTCGAGATCNAAGTGCCGAAGCTCGTCGAGTGCGACTCCTGCAACGGAACGGGAGCGGCGAAGGGCAGTGCACCCGTCACGTGCGACACGTGCGGCGGCTCCGGTCAGGTGCGCATCGCGCAGGGCTTCTTCCAGCTCCAGCAGACGTGCCCGCGCTGCCGCGGCGTCGGAACGATCATCCGCAATCCCTGCGACCGGTGTCATGGTCAGGGGCGCGTGCNCCGCACGAAGAAACTGTCGGTCAAGGTGCCCGCCGGCGTGGACACGGGCGACCGCATCCGTCTCACAGGAGAGGGCGAGGCGGGGCGCAACGGCGGTCCGCCGGGCGATCTCTACGTGGAGATCACCGTACGCGAGCACCCGATCTTCGAGCGCGATGGCGANCATCTCTCCTGCGAGCTGCCCATCAGCTTCGCCACCGCGGCGCTCGGAGGCACGCTCACCGTGCCGACGCTCGACGGCGAGGTGACGATCAAGATTCCGCCGGAGACGCAGTCGGGCCGCGTGTTCCGCCTGCGCGAGAAAGGCGTGAAGCCGGTGCGCGGCGGACAGCGCGGCGATCTGTTCTGCCGCGTCGTCGTCGAGACGCCCGTGAACCTCACGGCCGANCAGCGCGAGCTCATCCGCAAGCTCGACGAGTCGCTGAAGAGGGAGAGCGGCAAGCACGCACCGCGCGCCACGGGTTTCCTCGAAGGCGTGAAGCGCTTCTTTTCGAGCGGCAGCGCCTGATGCCGCCGACGGCAGGGGGATCGATGATTCGCGCAGCCATCATCGGCGCCACGGGACGCATGGGACTCGCGATCGCGCGCGCCGCTTCCCGATCCAGTGACGTACGCATCACGGCCGCCGTCGCTTCGCCTTCGAGCGACAAGCGCGGGCGCGATCTGGGAGAGCTCGCAGGTTGCGGCACGCTCGGCGTGCCCGTCGATACGCAGATCGACGCGGTGCTCGAGCGTGCCGACGTCGTGATCGATTTCTCTCAGCCTGCGGCGACATCGGCGAACGTCGCAGCCTGCCGCGCCATGCGCAAGCCGCTGCTCGTCGGCACGACGGGCTTCGCGGCGGAGCTCGAACGGGCGTTCGATGCGGCGGCGAAGGAGATTCCACTGCTCGTGGCGCCGAACACGAGCATCGGCGTGACACTGCTGATCGAGCTCGTGCGTCAGGCGGCCGCAGCGCTTCCGCGCGAGTTCGACATCGAGATCGTCGAAGCACATCACCGCGGCAAGANGGACGCGCCGTCGGGCACGGCACTCGCACTCGGACGTGCCGCCGCTCAGGGTCGCGGTGTCTCGCTCGATGACGTTGCCGTGAAGAACCGCGCGGACNGTGGACCGCGCCGTGACGGAGACATCGGCTTCGCGGTCGTGCGCGGTGGTGACATCGTCGGCGAGCACTCCGTGCTGTTCGCCGGCGACGGCGAACAGCTCACGCTCACGCATCGCGCCACGGATCGGGCGATCTTCGCCCAGGGGGCCCTCCGGGCAGCCGTCTGGCTCGCGGGCCAGCCGCCGGGGCGCTATTCGATGCGCGATTTTCTTATTAAGAAACAATGAGTTGCGCGATACGGACGGCCCGGCTGGAGCCCGCAGAACCCGGGTCCGGGGCCGCATCGCCGTGGACGGAAGGCGCCTCTCCGGCTATCATTTCGCCGCAATCCGAAAGGGTTAGTCCATACAAGGCGGGAGGATGTTCGGCAGAACTCCTCCCGCTTTGTATATGTGCCGCAAGCTCCTCGATTCACGGGAGACTCGGGCACAACTACACGGCAGTTTACGGCGGCGATGGCGACGGACACGATCCGCGGCGCTCGACGGCGCGCGCGGACACACGCGTGCGCGGCGCCGCGCCGGTTGGAAAGACGGCTCGTGAGGGCCACTCAAGGGGATTCATGTCAGTGAGCGTACCCGCGGTGCTGGCGCTGGCGGATGGAACGATCTTCCGCGGCCAGTCGATCGGAGCGAAAGGCAATACAACAGGCGAAGTCGTTTTCAATACCGCGATGACGGGTTATCAGGAGATTCTCACCGACCCGTCCTATGCCCGTCAGATCGTCACGCTCACCTATCCGCACATCGGCAACACGGGCACGACACCCGAAGATCTCGAGGCGTCGCAGATCCATGCCGCGGGGCTCGTGATCCGCGATCTGCCGCCGCGCGCGAGCAGCTGGCGCATGAGCGAGAGTCTGCGCGAGTTTCTCGAGCGCGGACGCGTCGTCGCCATCGCCGGCATCGATACGCGCAAGCTCACGCGGATCCTGCGCGACAAGGGCGCGCAGGCGGGCTGCATCATGACGGGCGAGCGCGTCGACGAGGCGGCTGCCGTCAAGGCCGCGCGCATGTTCCCGGGCCTCAAGGGCATGGACCTCGCGAAGGTCGTGTCGACGAAGCGCGTGTATCAGTGGAACGAAGGCACGGTGTGGCCCGAGAGCTCGCGCCAGCCGATCCGCGCTCACCAGCGGCTGCACGTGGTCGCGTACGACTTCGGCGTCAAGCGCAACATCCTGCGGCTCTTCGCCGATCACGGCTGCCGCGTCACGGTCGTGCCGGCTCAGACGAGCGCGAAGGAAGTCCTCGAGCTCGCGCCCGACGGCGTGTTCCTCTCGAACGGACCGGGCGACCCCGAGCCCTGCGACTACGCGATCCGCGCCACGCAGGAGCTNCTCGAGACCGACATTCCGATCTTCGGCATCTGCCTCGGGCACCAGATCCTGGGGCTCGCGACCGGCGCGCGCACGGTGAAGATGAAGTTCGGCCATCACGGCGCGAACCATCCCGTGCAGGACCTCGACACCGGCCGCGTGCTGATCACGAGTCAGAACCACGGATTCGCGGTCGACGAGGCGACGCTGCCGCCCAACGTGAGGGCGACGCACCGGTCGCTGTTCGACGGCACGCTGCAGGGAATCGCGCTCAAGGACAAGCCGGCGTTCGGCTTCCAGGGACATCCGGAGGCGAGCCCGGGNCCGCACGACCTGCGGTCGCTGTTCGACCGCTTCAACCACCTCATGCTCAGGCGCCTGCAGAGTCAGCTGCGAGCCGTCGAAAGGGAGGCGCGGCGTCAGCAGCAGGCNGGCGAGCGTCAGGGAACCTGAGTCCCGCGCGGCGAACGAGGACGAGCACGAGACAAGCACATCACCACCGCGTGCGGCGCGGTGGATAACGACATGCCCAGAAGAACCGACATCGAGAGCATCCTGATCATCGGCGCCGGCCCCATCGTCATCGGGCAGGCGTGCGAGTTCGACTATTCCGGCACGCAGGCCTGCAAGGCGCTGAAGGAGGAGGGCTACCGGGTCATCCTGGTGAACTCCAATCCGGCGACGATCATGACCGACCCCGAGATGGCCGACGCCATCTACATCGAGCCGGTCAACTGGCGCACGGTCGCGCGCATCATCGAGAAGGAGAAGCCCGACGCGCTGCTGCCCACGATGGGCGGGCAGACCGCGCTCAACACGGCGCTCGATCTGGTGCGCGAGGGCGTGCTCGAGAAGCACGGCGTGGAGCTCATCGCCGCGTCGCGCGAGGCGATCGACATGGCCGAGGATCGCGAGCGCTTCCGCAACGCGATGCGCGAGATCGGGCTCGAGGTCCCGCGCTCGCTGATCGCACGCAGCATGGAAGAGGCGATCGCGGGCGTCGCCGAGATCGGTTACCCCTGCGTCATCCGTCCGTCGTTCACACTCGGCGGAACCGGCGGCGGCATCGCGTACAACCGNGAGGAGTTCGAGACGATCGTCGCCCGCGGCCTCGACGCCTCTCCGACGAGCGAGGTGCTGCTCGAGGAGTCGGTCATCGGCTGGAAGGAATTCGAGATGGAGGTGGTGCGGGACCGCAAGGACAACTGCATCATCGTCTGCTCCATCGAGAACCTCGACCCGATGGGCGTGCACACCGGCGACTCGATCACCGTCGCGCCGGCGCAGACGCTGACCGACAAGGAATACCAGCGCATGCGCGACGCCTCCATCGCGGTGCTGCGCAAGATCGGCGTCGACACGGGCGGCTCGAACGTGCAGTTCGCCGTCAATCCGAAGGACGGTCGGCTCCTCGTCATCGAGATGAACCCGCGCGTGTCGCGCTCCTCGGCGCTCGCCTCCAAGGCGACGGGTTTCCCGATCGCGAAGATCGCCGCGAAGCTGGCGGTCGGCTACACCCTCGACGAGCTGAAGAACGACATCACGGGCGGCGCGACGCCCGCGTCGTTCGAGCCGACGATCGACTACGTCGTCACGAAGATTCCGCGCTTCGCCTTCGAGAAGTTCCCGTCGGCGAACGACCGCCTCACCACGCAGATGAAGTCCGTGGGCGAGGTGATGGCGATCGGGCGCACCTTCCAGGAGTCGCTGCAGAAGGCGCTGCGCGGCCTCGAGACGGGGCTCGACGGCCTCAACGAGCAGATGACGCTGCCGCTCACCGACGAAGGGCAGGAGAAGCTCGCGTACGAGCTGCGCGCGCCCGGTCCGAACCGGCTGCTGTACGTGGCCGACGCGTTCCGCGCGGGCTGGGACCTCGAGCGCATCGCGGAGCTCACGCACATCGATCCGTGGTTCCTCGCGCAGATCGAGGAGCTGGTGCACGAGGAACGGAAGGTGCGCGAGCACGGCTTCGCGGGACTCGACGCCGAGCGTCTGAGGTTCCTCAAGCGCAAGGGCTTCTCGGATTCCCGGCTCGCGCGNCTCNCGGGCGTCGAGGAGAAGCAGATACGCTCGCGGCGCCACGAGCTCGGCATCCTGCCCGTGTACAAGCGCGTCGACACGTGTGCCGGTGAATTCGCGACGTCGACCGCGTACCTCTACTCGACGTACGAGGAGGAGTGCGAGGCGAACCCGACCGACCGGCGCAAGATCATGATCCTGGGCGGCGGTCCGAACCGCATCGGGCAGGGCATCGAGTTCGACTACTGCTGCGTGCACGCGGCGCTCGCCCTGCGCGAGGACGGTTTCGAGACCATCATGGTCAACTGCAACCCCGAGACCGTCTCNACCGACTACGACACGTCCGACCGCCTGTACTTCGAGCCCCTGACGCTCGAGGACGTGCTCGAGATCATCGCGAAGGAGAAGCCGGAGGGGATCATCGTGCAGTTCGGCGGCCAGACGCCGCTCAAGCTGTCGCGCGCGCTCGAAGCTGCCGGCGCGCCGATCATCGGCACGACGCCCGATTCCATCGACATCGCCGAGGACCGCGAGCGCTTCCAGATGCTCGTGACGAACCTCGGTCTCAAGCAGCCGGCGAACGCGACGGCGCGCACGGAAGAGCAGGCCGTGAGACTCGCGCGCGAGGTCGGCTTNCCGCTCGTCGTGCGTCCGTCCTACGTGCTCGGCGGCCGGGCGATGGAAGTGGTGTTCAACGAGGACGATCTGCGCGCGTACATGGCCGACGCGGTGAAGGTGTCGAACGACAGCCCCGTGCTGCTCGACCGCTTCCTCGACGTCGCGATCGAGGTGGACGTCGATGCCGTGTGCGACGGTCACGACGTGCTCATCGGCGGCATCATGGAGCACATCGAGCAGGCGGGCGTGCATTCGGGCGACTCGGGCTGCTCGCTGCCGCCGAACAGCCTCTCGAAGGAGATCCAGGACCAGCTGCGCGAGCAGACGCGCAAGCTCGCCCGTGCCCTGAACGTGGTCGGGCTCATGAACGTCCAGTTCGCCATCCAGAACGGCGTCATCTACGTGCTCGAGGTCAATCCCCGCGCCTCGCGCACCGTGCCGTTCGTCTCGAAGGCGACCGGGCTGCCGCTGGCGAAGATCGCCGCACGCGTGATGGCCGGGCGGAAGCTCAAGGAGCTGGGGGCTACCGAAGAGCGCGTGCCGCGCTACTATTCGGTGAAAGAAGCGGTATTCCCGTTCGTGAAGTTCCCGGAGGCCGATCCGATTCTCGGCCCCGAGATGAAATCCACGGGCGAGGTGATGGGCACCGGCCTCACCTTCGGCGAGGCCTACGCCAAGGCGCAGACCGCCTCCGGTGTGACCCTGCCGCGCAAGGGCGTGTGCCTGCTCAGCGTGCGCGACCGTGACAAGCCCGGCGCCATCGTGCTGGCGCGCAAGCTCATCGAGCGCGGTTTCGAGCTGGTCGCCACGGCGGGCACCGCGAAGGTGCTCGAGGAAGCCGGGATTCCCTGCCGCCGCGCCAACAAGGTGCGCGAGGGGCGGCCGCACATCGTGGACATGATCAAGAACGGTGAATTCGACCTCATCGTGAACACGACGGAGGGCAAGCAGGCCACGCGCGAATCGAATTCGATCCGCCGTGAGGCCGTGCACCATGGCGTGACGTACTACACGACGCTTGCAGGAGCGCTCGCCACGTGCGAGGCGCTCGATCATCTCGACGAAGTCTCGGTCAACCGCATCCAGGATCTGCACAGAGAGGCGTACGGGGCATGAAACGCACACCGATGACCCTGAGGGGGGCCGAAGCACTGCGCGCCGAGCTCAGGCGTCTGAAGTCGGAGGCGCGCCCGAACATCATCAAGGCGATCGCCGAGGCGCGCGCGCACGGCGATCTNTCGGAGAACGCCGAGTATCACGCCGCGCGCGAGCAGCAGGGATTCATCGAGGGCCGCATCAAGGAGCTCGAGGCCAAGCTCGCGAACGCGGAGATCATCGACCCGAGCAAGCTGCCCAACACCGGNCGGGTCGTGTTCGGCGCCACCGTGGAGCTCGAAGACCAGGACGAGGGCGGTCGCGTGGTGTATCAGATCGCCGGCGAGGACGAAGCGGACATCCGCGAGGGGCGCATCTCGATCACGTCGCCCATCGCACGCGCGCTCGTCGGCAAGTCGCAGGGCGACGTGGTGGAAGTTGCCGCGCCGGGCGGCACCCGCACGTACGAGATCGTCGCCGTGCGCTACGAGTAGCGCGGTCCGTCAGGCGTCAGGGATGACGATCCTGGAAAGATCGGGTCGCGGCCGGTACAGCACGGCGACGTGACCGATACGGTGCACCAGGCTGCTCTCGGTGCGGCGCGCGAGTTCCTCGAGGATCGCATCGCGCTCCTCGCGTTCGGCGCCGCGCACCTTCACCTTGATGAGCTCGTGATCGTGCAGCGCGCGCGACGTTTCCTTCGCGACCGCCTCGGTGAGGCCGGCCGCGCCGATGTGAATGACGGGTTTGAGGGAGTGGGCGAGACCGCGCAGGTATCGCCGCTGTCTTTCGCTGAGTTCCATCACTGCATTGTACCGGCCGATGAGCGATGGGGCAGGAGCCTCCTCGCGGGCCGGGAGACCCACGGATGACACGCCGTTCGAAGAGCAGCGGCCGCTGGCTGCGCGAGCACTTCTCCGACCCGTTCGTGCAGCGGGCGCAGGCGGAGGGCTGGCGCTCGCGGGCGGTATTCAAGCTCGAGGAAATCGACCGCAGGGAGCACCTGCTGCGCCCCGGAGACGTCTGCCTGGATCTCGGGGCCGCACCGGGCGCCTGGAGTCAGTACGCGCGGCGCCGGGTCGGCCGCCGCGGGCGGGTCGTTGCTACCGACATCCTGCCCATGGACCCCATCGAGGGCGTGGAGTTCGTGCAGGGAGATTTCCGGGAGCAGGAGGTCTTCGACCGGATCCTGGCACTGGTTCCCGAGCGGGGCGTGGACGTCGTACTGTCCGACATGGCGCCCAACCTGAGCGGGGTGGACGCCATCGACCAACCCCGCTCGATGTATCTCGCCGAGCTCGCCCTGGACCTCGCCGGCCGTGTCTTGAAGCCTGGCGGCAGTGCCCTGATCAAGGTGTTCCAGGGTGCCGGGTTCCAGGAGCTCCTCGCCGCCGCGCGCCGCAGCTACGCCAAGGTAAAGCTGTACAAACCGGAAGCCTCGCGCGCGCGCAGCCCCGAGATGTACTTGCTGGCTAAGCACCTCTCGATGGTGTAGGTTCGATTCGGGCGCCCAGCGCTCCCCGACATGAGGTCCCTGCCTTGAACGATCTGACGAAAAACATCCTGCTCTGGGTCGTCATCGTGCTGGTGCTGCTCGCGGTGTTCAGCCGCTACATGCCGGCCGTCGGCCAGCCCGAGGAGATCCGCTACTCCACGTTCCTCTCGGACGTGAAGGCGAACCGGGTCGAATCGGTGGTGCTGCAGGGCGAGATGATCTACGGGGTCCGGAAGGACAAGACCCAGTTCAAGACCTACAACCCGGAGACGGATTACACCGCGCTGATCGGCGCTCTCCAGAAAGCGGACGTCGCCATCGAGGGCCGGCCGCCGAAGCAGCCGAACTTCCTCGCGCAGCTCCTGCTGCAACTCGCACCGGCGCTGCTCCTCATCCTGGTGTTCGTCTACATGCTGCGCCAGATGCAGGGCGCATCGGGCGGGCGGGGCGCCATGTCGTTCGGCAAGAGCAGGGCGCGGCTGCTCGGTGAGGATCAGGTCAATGTCACGTTCGCCGACGTCGCCGGTGTCGACGAGGCGAAGCAGGAGGTCGCGGAGATCGTCGACTTCCTGAAGGACCCGGGCAAGTTCCAGAAGCTCGGCGGCAAGATTCCGAAGGGCGTGCTGATGGTCGGCCCGCCGGGCACCGGCAAGACGCTGCTCGCGCGCGCCATCGCGGGCGAAGCGAAGGTGCCGTTCTTCACCATTTCCGGCTCCGACTTCGTCGAGATGTTCGTGGGTGTCGGTGCCTCGCGCGTGCGCGACATGTTCGAGCAGGCGAAGAAGCACGCGCCCTGCATCATCTTCATCGACGAGATCGACGCCGTCGGCCGGCACCGCGGTGCGGGCCTCGGCGGCGGCCACGACGAGCGCGAGCAGACGCTGAACCAGCTGCTCGTCGAGATGGACGGTTTCGAGGGCAACGAAGGCATCATCGTCATCGCGGCGACGAACCGTCCCGACGTGCTCGATCCGGCGCTGCTGCGTCCGGGCCGCTTCGACCGTCAGGTGGTCGTGCCGCTGCCCGACGTGCGCGGCCGCGAGCAGATCCTGCGCGTGCACATGCGGCGTGTGCCGCTCGCGGATGACGTCAAGCCCGCGACGATCGCACGCGGTACGCCGGGCTTCTCCGGCGCAGACCTCGCGAATCTCGTGAACGAAGCGGCGCTCTTCGCCGCGCGCGCCAACAAGCGTGTCGTCGGCATGGAGGAGTTCGAGCGCGCGAAGGACAAGATCATGATGGGAGCCGAGCGGCGCTCCATGGTCATGACCGAGGCGGAGAAGCGCATGACCGCCTATCACGAGGCCGGCCACGCCATCGTCGGCATGAGCGTCCCCGAGCACGATCCCGTGTACAAGGTGACCATCATTCCGCGCGGCCGCGCGCTCGGCGTCACGCAGTTCCTGCCGGAGCAGGATCGCTACAGTCTCTCCAAGCGGCGTATCGAGAGCTCGATCGCCACGCTCTTCGGCGGCCGCATCGCCGAGGAGCTGATCTTCGGTCCCGACGCCGTCACTACCGGCGCATCCAACGACATCGAGCGCGCCACGGAGCTCGCGCGCAACATGGTGACGAAGTGGGGNCTGTCGGATCGGCTCGGGCCGTTGACGTACTCCGAGGACGCGGGCGAGGTGTTCCTCGGTCGCTCCGTGACGCAGCACAAGCAGGTCTCCGACGGCACGGCGCACGCCATCGACGAGGAGGTCCGCCGCGTCATCGAGACGAACTACGCGCGGGCCAAGGAAATCCTGCAGAAGAACATCGACAAGCTGCACCTGATGGCCGAAGCGCTGATGAAGTACGAGACCATCGACGAAGAGCAGATCAAGGACATCATGGCAGGCCGTGCGCCGCGTCCGCCGAGCGACTGGGACGACACGCTGTCGAACCGCACGCCGCCGCGGCCGGAGCCCGAAGGCGAGCCGGGACCCATCGGCACGCCGGCCGGTCAGCACTGACCCTCGCGGCGCACCCGCTCCTCGTCACATCCGGAGCGGCGGGAGCAGCAGCGCCCTTCTACGCGTGAACCCTCTCCCCGCAACGCGGGGAGAGGGTTGTAGACTCTCGGTCCCATGCATCTCGTCTGCGGAACGCGCACGCTCGATCTCTCGCGGCCCGTCGTCATGGGCATCCTCAACGTCACGCCGGATTCGTTCTCGGACGGCGGGCGTTTCTTCGATCCTGGCGTCGCGCTGGAACACGCGCTGCGCATGCGTGAGGAGGGCGCGGCGATCATCGACGTCGGCGGAGAGTCGACGCGGCCGGGCTCGGAGCCCGTGCCGGCCGAGGAGGAGATCCGCCGCGTGGTACCGGTGATCCGGCGCCTCGCGGCCGAGACCGACGCGATCATCTCCGTCGACACGAGCAAGCCCGAAGTCATGCGCGCCGCCGCGGACGCCGGTGCGCACATGATCAACGACGTCTACGGCCTCAGGCTCCCCGGTGCGCTCGAGGCGGCGGCCGCGACGGACTGCGCCGTGTGCCTGATGCACATGCAGGGTGAGCCCCGCACGATGCAGGTGAACCCCACCTACGAGGAGGTCGTGACCGAAGTCAAGGCATTCCTGCTCGAGCGGGTGCAGGCTTGCCGGGACGCGGGGATCGACGAGCGGCGCATCGTCATCGATCCGGGATTCGGGTTCGGCAAGACGGTGGAACACAACCTCGAGCTGCTGCGGCGGCTCGACGAGCTCACGGCAACGGGCTGGCCGGTGCTGGCCGGTCTGTCGCGGAAGTCGATGCTCGGGAGGATCCTCGGCCGCCCGGTCGAGGAGCGGCTCGCGGGGAGCCTCGCGCTCGCGATGATCGCGGTCGAGCGTGGCGCACGGATCATGCGTGTGCACGACGTCGCCGCCACCGTGGACGTGCTGAAGGTGCTGAGCGCGGTACGAGAGGGAGGTTGATTCGGTGAGTCGGCGGTATTTCGGTACGGACGGCGTTCGCGGCCGTGTGGGCGAGCACCCGATGACGGTGGACTTCGCGCTGCGTCTCGCCAGTGCCGCGGCACGCGTGCTCGCGCCCAACGGCGGCAAGGTGCTCATCGGCAAGGACACGCGGCTGTCCGGTTACATGTTCGAGTCGGCGCTCGAGGCGGGTTTCGTCGCCGCCGGTGTGGACGTGCTGCTCATCGGGCCGCTGCCGACGCCGGGCATCGCCTACATGACGCGCCATTTCCGCTGCGACTTCGGCGTGGTGATCAGCGCGTCGCACAACCTCTACGACGACAACGGCATCAAGTTCTTCGACTCATCCGGCGCGAAGCTCTCCGACGAGCTCGAGGAGCGCATCGAAGCCGAGCTCGACCAGCCGCCGGTGACGGTTACGTCGCGGAGCCTCGGACGCGCCACCCGCGTGGACAAGGCACGCGTCGAGTATCAGTCGTTCTGCGCTTCGACGCTGCCGCCAGGAGTCGACCTGTCGGGGCTCAAGATCGTGATCGATTGCGCGAACGGTGCCGCGTACAAGGTCGGGCCGCGTCTGCTGGCCGACCTCGGCGCCGAGATCGTGCCGATCGGCTCGTCACCGAACGGTCGCAACATCAACGATGGCTGCGGCTCGACCGCGCCCGATCTCCTGCAGCTCACGGTCCCGGGCGTGCGGGCGAACGTCGGCATCGCGCTCGACGGCGACGGCGACCGGCTGGTGATGGTCGATCACCTGGGCCGGCTCGTCGACGGCGATCAGCTCCTGTACGTCATGGCGCTCGCGCGCAAGCAGGCGGGCACGCTGCAGGGGCCGGTCGTGGGCACGGTGATGAGCAACCTCGGGCTCGAGCTCGCGCTGCGCCAGCATGGGATCGAGTTCCGCCGTGCGCCGGTCGGCGACCGCTACGTGCTCGGCATGCTGCGCGAGTGCGGCGGCGTGCTCGGCGGTGAGACGTCGGGACACATCCTCTGTCTCGACAAGACCACGACGGGCGATGCGCTCGTCAACGCGCTGCAGGTGCTGGCGATCATGAAGCAGACCGGCCGCTCGCTCGCGGAGCTCACCGCGGGCATGCACAAGTACCCGCAGGTGCTGCTCAACGTGAAGGTGGCGCGGCGCTTCGATCCGAAGACCGTGCCGGCGGTTCAGGAGGCCGTCGAGCGCATCGAGAAGCGCCTCGCCGGCGAAGGCCGCGTCGTGCTGCGCGCCTCCGGCACGGAGCCCGTCATCCGCGTCATGGTCGAGGGAAGAGAGGAAGCCGCGACACGCGCGCTCGCCACCGAGCTCGCCGACGTGGTGCGCGCGGCCGCCGTGTAGCGGCCTTTCGGTTTATCCCTATTCGCGCGTATCACCGGGCAGGCAGGCCCTGAGGCGGGAGGGAGAGTGAGTGCGAGCGTTGCGCCCGCTGCACTGCGTGGCTATCATCGCGCGCCTTTTTTGAGAATCCCCGTGCGTTGATTCGCGCCGGCGGAAGGACAGGAGATGCGGCGTCCCATCGTTGCCGGAAACTGGAAGATGCACGGCTCGCGTGCCGAGAACGCGCGGCTGATCGAGGAGATCGCCGCGGGTTTTCCGGAGCGGCCGGCCGCCGCATGCATCGTGTGTCCGCCCTTCGTGTATCTGCAGGAGGTCGGAAGACTCCTGCGCGATGCGGAGCTCGACTCACAGATCGAGCTCGGCGCTCAGGACTGCTGCGCCGAGGCGCAGGGGGCGTATACCGGTGAAGTCTCTGCGGCGATGCTCAGGGACGTGGGCTGCACGTACGTGATCGTCGGGCACTCGGAGCGTCGCACCCTGTACGGTGAGGACGATCAGCTCGTGGCGCGCAAGTTCGCGGCGGCGCAGTCGAAGGGACTCGTGCCGATCCTGTGCGTCGGCGAGCAGCTCTCGGAGCGTGAAGCCGGGCTCACGAACCAGGTCGTCGGGCGTCAGCTCGATGCCGTGCTCGAGCTGTGCGGTGCCGATGCCTTCGCAGGTGCCGTCATCGCGTACGAGCCCGTCTGGGCGATCGGGACCGGTCGCAATGCGACGCCGGAGCAGGCGCAGGAAGTACACGCGTTCATCCGGGGACGGATCGGCGCACGTAATGCTAGAATTGCAGCGGAGACACGCATTCTCTATGGCGGCAGCGTGAAGGCCGGGAACGCGGCGGAGCTGTTCGCGATGCCCGACGTCGACGGCGGTCTGATCGGCGGCGCTTCGCTCAAGGCCGAGGAGTTTCTGGCTATTCTGGGGGCTGCCCGCTCATAGGGCGCAGGTTCTGCGATGTTGCGTACGGCACTGTCGATCCTGCAGTTCTTCGTCTCGGCCGCGATCATCGGCCTCGTGCTGCTTCAGCGCGGCAAGGGCGCCGACGCGGGCGCGGGCTTCGGTGCCGGGGCCTCGGGAACCGTATTCGGCGCGCGGGGTGCGCGCACGGCTCTGTCGCGGGCAACCGCGATCCTGGCTGCGATCTTCATGGTCAACAGCCTGGTGCTCGCGTACATCGGTAATCAGGCGGCCGAAGAGAGGCCGGCGACGATCCTGGACCAGGCGGGTGAGTCCGTGCCCGAGCCGGCGACTGCCGCGCCTGCTGCGACGGATGCCGTGCCGGAGCCTGCATCTCCGCCGGTTCCGGCGCCTGCGGGCGAATCCTCGGGTGACCGGCCTGTGCAGTGATCTCCAGCTCGAAAATCTGCCGACGTGGTGGAATTGGTAGACACACTAGCTTGAGGGGCTAGCGGCGCGAGCCGTGTCGGTTCGAATCCGACCGTCGGCACCAAATTTTCGAGCCTGACTGTTACAATGCGCGCCTTTGTTTGAGGGGCGGCGAGGCGCCGGTGGGCGTGCTGTCCCGTACGAGCTTGGGCGTCGAGAAAATGCTGTCCAATTACCTCCCGATCCTGATCTTCCTGATCGTCGCGGCGGGCGTCGCCGTGGTGCTGCTCGTCCTCGGCACGGGCATCGGCCGCTACTTCGCCCGCTTCCACGGCGATCGTGAGAAGCTCTCGCCGTACGAGTGCGGTTTCGAGGCCTTCGAGGACACCCGGCGCAAGTTCGACGTCCGCTACTACCTCGTGGCGATCCTCTTCATCGTGTTCGATCTCGAGATCGCCTTCCTCTTTCCCTGGGCCGTATCGCTCGGAAACATCGGCACGTTCGGCCTCGTCGCGATGGGAATCTTCCTTGCAATACTCGTCGTGGGCTTCATCTACGAGTGGAAGAAAGGAGCTCTCGAGTGGGACTAGATCCTGAAGGCGCAGAGGGCTTCGCGCAGCGCGGCTTCCTCACGACGCAGGTCGACAATCTCGTCAACTGGGCCCGTACCGGTTCCCTGTGGCCCATGACCTTCGGCCTCGCGTGCTGCGCGGTCGAGATGATGCACGCAGGCGCGTCGCGGTACGACCTCGACCGCTTCGGCGTGATCTTCCGGCCGAGCCCGCGTCAGTCCGACGTCATGATCGTGGCGGGCACGCTCGTGAACAAGATGGCGCCGGCGCTGCGCAAGGTGTACGACCAGATGGCCGAGCCGCGCTGGGTCATCTCGATGGGCTCGTGCGCGAACGGCGGCGGCTACTACCACTATTCGTACTCGGTCGTGCGCGGCTGCGACCGCATCGTGCCCGTGGACGTCTACGTTCCCGGCTGCCCGCCGACGGCGGAAGCGCTGATCTACGGCATCATCCAGCTGCAGAAGAAGATCGCGCGCACCAGCACGATCGCACGCTGAACGAGGAGATTTCGCGGTGACGGAGCGCATCGAAGCTCTCGCCCAGAAAGTGATCGCGCGCCTTGGTGACCGGGTGCGCCGCCTTCCGTCGCTCCCCGATGAGCTCGCCTTCGAGGTCGAGCCGGAATCGCTCCTCGACGTCTGCCGCACGCTGCGCGATGCCCCCGAGCTCCGCTTCGAGATGCTCATGGACATCGCGGGCATCGACTTCCTCGACTACGGGCGCGACGAGTGGCAGACACAGTCCGCCACCCGCAGCGGCTTCAGCCGCGGATCGCGCCGGCTCGTCGGGCCGCGGCCGCCGACCATGGAGCGCCGTTTCGGCGTCGCTTACCAGCTCCTTTCGATCACGCACAACGAGCGGCTTCGGCTGCGCGTGCTCTGCCGGGACAACGAGGAGCCGGTGGTCGATTCGGTCGTGGACATATGGGCGTCGGCCAACTGGTTCGAGCGCGAGGCCTTCGATCTCTTCGGCATCCTGTTCCGCGGACACCCGGATCTGCGGCGCATCCTCACGGACTACGGCTTCGTCGGTCATCCGTTCCGCAAGGACTTCCCGATGATCGGCAACGTCGAGGTGCGCTACGACCCCGAGAAGAAGCGCGTGGTGTACGAGCCGGTGAGCATCGTGCCGCGCGTGGTCGTGCCGAAGGTGATCCGCAGGGACGAGCGTTACTCGCCGGCGCTGCGCGACGCGGCCGGGACGGGAAAGCAGTGAGGAAGACCGGATCGGAAGCCGTCGCGCCTGACGCCGGCCCGCACACACTATGAGCGAGATCCGCAACTACACGATGAACTTCGGGCCGCAGCATCCGGCGGCCCACGGCGTGCTGCGCCTCGTCCTCGAGATGGACGGCGAGGTGATCCAGAAGGCCGATCCGCACATCGGCCTGCTGCACCGGGCGACCGAGAAGTTCGCGGAGACCAAGCCCTACAACCAGACGATCCCGTACATGGATCGCCTGGACTACGTCTCGATGATGTGCAACGAGCACGCGTACGTGCTCGCCATCGAGCGGCTGCTCGGCATCAAGCCGCCGATCCGCGCCCAGTACATCCGCGTGATGTTCGACGAGATCACGCGCATCCTGAACCACCTGATGTGGCTCGGCTCGCACGGGCTCGACATCGGCGCGATGACCGTCTTCCTCCTCTGCTTCAAGGAGCGCGAGGAGCTGATGGACGTGTACGAGGCGGTCTCGGGCACGCGCATGCACGCGGCGTACTACCGCCCGGGCGGCGTGTACCGCGATCTGCCGGACTCGATGCCGAAGTACAAGCCGTCCAAGTGGCGCTCGCAGAAGGAAGTCGACCGCCTGAACGAGGCGCGCTCGGGCACCATGCTCGACTTCATCTGGGCGTTCACCGAGCGATTCCCGAAGAGCATCGACGACTACGAGACGCTGCTCACCGACAACCGCATCTGGAAGCAGCGCACGGTGAACATCGGCGTCGTCTCGCCGGAGCGGGCGATGCAGCTCGGCTTCTCGGGACCCATGCTGCGCGGCTCGGGTATCGCGTGGGATCTGCGCAAGAAGCAGCCGTACGAGGTGTACGACCGGCTGGATTTCGACGTTCCGGTCGGCGTGAACGGCGACTGCTACGACCGGTACCTGGTGCGCATCGAGGAGATGCGCCAGTCGAACCGCATCATCCGCCAGTGCGTGGAGTGGCTGAAGGCCAACCCCGGCCCCGTGATGATCGACGACCGCAAGATCCGCCAGCCGCGCCGCGAGGACATGAAGGGCGACATGGAATCGCTCATTCACCACTTCAAGTTCTTCACGGAGGGCTACTGCGTGCCGGAGGGAGAGACGTACGCGGCGATCGAGGCGCCGAAGGGCGAGCTCGGCGTCTATCTCATCTCCGACGGCGCGAACAAGCCCTACAGGCTCAAGGTGCGTGCGCCGGGCTTCGCGCATCTGGCCGCGCTCGACGAGATGGTGCGCGGTCACATGCTGGCGGACGTCGTGGCCGTGATCGGCACGCAGGACATCGTTTTCGGGGAGATCGACCGGTGACGCAGACCACGGGAGGCGCGGCCGCGCTGCTCTCGGAGCACACGCGCCAGGAGATCGACCGCTGGGTGGCGAAGTTTCCGCCGGGCCGGCAGCGCTCCGCGGTGATCGCGGCGCTGCGCGCCGCGCAGGAGCAGAACCAGGGGTACCTCACCAAGCCGCTCATGGACGCGGTGGCGGAGTACCTGAACCTCCCGCCGATCCAGGTGTACGAGGTGGCGAGCTTCTATTCGATGTTCGAGCTGCATCCATGCGGCCGGCATCACGTGAGCATCTGCACGAACATCTCGTGCATGCTGAACGGCGCCGACGAGATCGTGGCGCACGTCGAGAAGAAGCTGGGCATCCGCCTCGGCGAGAGCACGCCCGACGGACGCATCTTCCTCAAGCGCGAGGAGGAGTGTCTCGCGGCGTGCACCGGCGCGCCGATGATGATGGTCGATCACATCTACTACGAGAATCTGACGCCGGAGAAGGTCGATCAGATCCTCGACGAGCTGAAGTGACACGATGGCGTCCTACGAAGACAAGATGAATCTCGTGGTCTTCGAGCCGCTCAAGTACGAGCGCTCGTGGACGCTGGAGACCTACCGCAAGATCGGCGGCTACCAGGTGTGGGAGCGCATCCTCGCCGAGAAGCCGCCGCGCGAGGAGATCATCGAGGCGGTCAAGGCGTCGGGGCTGCGCGGCCGCGGCGGCGCGGGCTTCCCGACCGGCACGAAGTGGAGCTTCATGCCGCGCAATGTGCCGGGCCAGAAGTACGTCGTCTGCAACTCGGACGAGAGCGAGCCCGGCACCTGCCACGACCGCGACATCCTGCGCTACAACCCGCACGCGCTCATCGAAGGCATGGCGATCGGCGGCTACGCGATGGGCGCGACGGTCGGCTACAACTACATCCGCGGCGAGTTCCTCGGTGAGCCCATTCCGCGCTTCGAGGCTGCGCTGAAGGAGGCATACGACGCGGGTCTCCTCGGCAAGAACATCCGCGGATCCGGGATCGATTTCGATCTCTACACGTTCCACGGCGCGGGCGCCTANATCTGCGGCGAGGAGACGGCGCTGCTCGAGTCGCTCGAGGGCAAGCCGGGCAAGCCNCGCTTCAAGCCGCCGTTCCCGGCGAACTTCGGTCTCTACGGCCGGCCGACGACGATCAACAACACGCAGAGCTACGCGTCGGTCCCGACGATCCTGCGCAAGGGACCGCAGTGGTTCGCNAGCCTGGGGCCGCCCAACTCCGGCGGCACCGTGATCTTCTCGGTCTCGGGCCACGTCGCGAAACCGGGCAACTTCGAGCTTCCGCTCGGCATTCCCTTCCGCGATCTCCTCGAGCTCGCGGGCGGCGTGCGCGGCGGGCGCAAGCTCAAGGCCGTGATCCCCGGCGGCTCGTCGGTGCCGGTTCTGCCGGCCGAGAAGATTCTCGCGGCCAACATGGACTACGACTCGCTGCGTGCCGCGGGCTCCGCGCTCGGCTCCGCGGCGGTCATCGTCATGGACGAGACCACGTGCATGGTGCGGGTGCTCGAGCGGCTCTCGCGCTTCTACATGTCCGAGTCCTGCGGACAGTGCACGCCGTGCCGCGAGGGCACCGGCTGGCTCAACCGCACCATCCGCCGGATCCTGGCGGGGCAGGGGCGTCGCNNGGATCTGGACCTGCTCGTCGACGTCGCGAACCGCATCGAGGGTCACACCATCTGCGCGCTGGGCGANGCCGCCGCGTGGCCGGTGCAGAGCTTCATCCGCCACTTCCGCCACGAGTTCGAGTACATGATCGACCACGGCGGACGGAGCATCGTCCAGGAGCAGCTCGGTACGGTGGCGGCGTGAGATCTGACGGGCGCCGCGGGCGGCGCGCGCGAACTGGCGCTGAGGATTGAGACTTTGGATCCCAAAGCAGAAGACCTGGTCAACATCGAAGTCAACGGCGTGCCGCTGAAGGCGCGCAAGGGCGAGATGATCATTCGCGTCACGGACGCGAACGGCATCTACGTCCCGCGCTTCTGCTACCACGACAAGCTCTCGGTGGCGGCGAACTGCCGCATGTGCCTGGTCGAGGTCGAGAAGGCTCCCAAGCCCATGCCCGCCTGCGCGACGCCGGTCGCCGAGGGCATGAAGATCTTCACCAACTCGGCGAAGGCCCTCGGCGCGCAGCGCGCGACGATGGANTTCCTGCTCATCAATCATCCGCTCGACTGCCCGATCTGCGACCAGGGCGGCGAGTGCGAGCTGCAGGACCTCGCGGTCGGCTTCGGACGCGACATCTCGCGCTACACGGAACGCAAGCGCGTGGTGGCCGACGAGAACCTGGGCCCGCTGATCGCCACCGACATGACGCGCTGCATTCACTGCACGCGCTGCATCCGCTTCAGCGAGGAGATCGCGGGCTATCCCGAGCTCGGCATGATCGGCCGCGGCGAGCAGGCGAGGGTGCGCGTGTACGTCGAGCGCACCGTCGATCACGAGCTCTCGGGCAACGTCATCGATCTGTGCCCGGTCGGCGCGCTCGTCTCGAAGCCGTACCGCTTCCGTGCGCGCGCGTGGGAAATGACCGCGCATCCGCTCGTCTCGCCGCACGACGGCGTGGGCACGAACCTGTTCGCGCACGTGCTGCGCGGCAGGCTGATGCGCGTGGTGCCGCGCGAGAACGACGCGATCAACGAGACGTGGATCGCGGACCGCGACCGCTTCAGCTACGAGGGCATCTACAGCGCGGACCGGCTGCAGACGCCGATGATCCGCACCGAGCAGGGGTGGGAAGCCGTCGACTGGCAGNCCGCGCTCAATGCCGCCGCGGAAGGCCTGCGTGCGCGTGCGAGCGAGCTCGGCGCGCTCGCGAGCAGCTCGAGCACCGTCGAGGAGCTCTATCTCCTCAACCGGGTGGTCCGCGGTCTCGGCTCGAACAACGTCGATCATCGCCTGCGCCGGAAGGACTTCCGCGACCAGGACGCCGATCCGCGCTATCCGTCGCTCGGCATGCGCATCGCGGACGTCGATCGCCTCGGCTCTCTGCTCGTCATCGGCTCGAATCTGCGCCGCGAAGTGCCGATGCTCGCGCATCGCGTGCGCAAGGCGGCTCGCGGCGGNGCCAGAATCGCTTTCGTCAATCCCGCGCGCTTCGAGTACCTGTTCCCGGTNGCCGGCTATCTCGAGGCGCCGATCGCCGCGCTCGCTGCCGAGCTCGCTGCGATCCTCGCGGCGCTCACTCAGGACGCACCGCAGAACGTTCCGGCACACCTCGCCGATGCCGTGCGCGAGGCCCGCGTCACCGACGCGCATCGTGCGCTCGCATCCGAGCTCACGACCGGCGAGCGCCGCGCCGTGTGGCTCGGCGCGCTGGCGCTGCGGCACCCGGCTTACGCGGATGTGCGCGCGCTCGCTGCGGCCATCGCACAGGCCGCCGGCGCGTCGTTCGGTGAGATCGCTGAAGGCGCGAATGCGGCCGGTGCCTATCTCGCCGGCGCCGTTCCGCATCGTACGGCAGGCGGCAGGCCCGTTGCGTCGGCCGGGCTCAATGCGGCCGAGATGCTGAGCCGGCCGCTCAAGGCCTATGTGCTCTTCGGCGGGATCGAGCCGTGGATCGATGCGCTCGATGCCGGCTGCACGCGCGTGCTCGCCGGATCGGAGTTCGTCGTCGCCGTCACGCCGTTCGCGAGCGAGACGCTCAAGCAGGTTGCTCACGTGCTGCTGCCGATCGGCACCTTCGCCGAAACGTCGGGCACGTACGTGAATCTGGAAGGACAGTGGCAGAGCTTCGCAGGNGCCGCCCAGCCCGTGGGCGAGGCGCGTCCGGGGTGGAAGGTGCTGCGCGTGCTCGGCAACGTGCTCGGACTCGAGGGCTTCGACTACCAGTCGTCCGAGGACGTGCTGGAGGANCTGCGCGGGCAGTGCGGCGATGCCGCGCCGGAAGGCTACNGGGGTACACATCGGGCCGGCGTGCAGACGCCCGCGGCCGGCGTGGTCGATCTGCCCATGTATCAGATCGATGCGCTCGTGCGCCGCGCACCCGCGCTCCAGCGGACCCGCGAGGGACGCAGGGCGCCGGTGACCTACTGATTCGACAGGACGGGGACTCGTGCTNGATTCGATCTCATCGCTGTGGTTCGGTCTGCCGGATTACGCGCGCTCGACGGCGTGGATCCTGCTGATCACCGTCTCGATCATCATCTGCGTGGCGCTCCTCACGCTGTGGGAGCGCAAGGTGATCGGCTGGATGCAGCTCCGGCGGGGACCGAACCGCGTGCGCATCTTCGGCCTGCTGCCGGGACTCGGCCAGCCGTTCGCCGACGTCATCAAGCTCCTCATGAAGGAGGTCGTCGTCCCGGCGAACGCGAACAAGTTCCTGTTCCGGATCGCGCCCATCATCGCCCTGGTGCCGGCCTTCGCGACGTGGGCCGTCATTCCGCTGTCGCCGGAGCTCGTCGTCGCGGACATCGACGCGGGTCTCCTGTACGTGCTCGCGCTCACGTCGATGGGCGTGTACGGCATCATCCTCGCGGGATGGTCCGCGAACTCCAAGTACGCCTTTCTCGGTGCNATGCGCTCGGCCGCGCAGATCGTCGCGTACGAGATCGCGATGGGTTTCGCCCTCGTCGGCGTGCTGATGGCGGCGGGGAGTCTCAATCTCGGGAAGATCGTGCTCCAGCAGCAGGGCGGACCGCTCGCCTGGAACTGGTTCTGGCTCTTCCCGCTGTTCGTCGTCTATTTCATCTCGGGAGTCGCGGAGACCAACCGCGCGCCGTTCGACGTCGCGGAAGGCGAGTCGGAGATCGTGGCGGGCTTCCACGTCGAGTACTCGGGAATCGCCTTCGCGATCTTCTTCCTCGCCGAGTACGCGAACATGATCCTCATCTCGGCCCTCACGTCGGTGATGTTCCTCGGCGGATGGCTGAGTCCCTTCGAGGGCTACCCGATCATCGGCGACACTTTCCTCGCGAAGCCGAGCTTCTTCTGGCTCGGCCTCAAGATCTTCGTCTTCCTGTTCCTTTTCCTGTGGTTCCGGGCCACCTTTCCGCGCTATCGCTACGACCAGATCATGCGCCTGGGGTGGAAGGCTCTCATTCCAGTGACGCTGGTGTGGATCGCGGTCGAGGGTCTCATGGCCCACTTCCGCATCGGCCCCTGGTCGTCGTGAAGGATCGTCCATGGCCGTCAATCCGTTGAAGACATTTCTGCTGCCCGAGCTGCTCAAGGGCATGCTCGTCACGTGGCGGACCTTCCTCAGCCCGAAGTACACGCTGAACTACCCTGAGGAGAAGACGCCGCAGTCCCCGCGCTTCCGCGGTCTGCACGCGCTGCGCCGTTATCCCAACGGCGAGGAGCGCTGCATCGCCTGCAAGCTGTGCGAGGCCGTCTGCCCCGCGGTGTGCATCACGATCGAATCCGACGTTGCGCCCGACGGCACGCGCCGCACGACGCGGTACGACATCGACCTCTTCAAGTGCATCTTCTGCGGCTTCTGCGAGGAAGCCTGTCCCGTCGATGCCATCGTGCTCACCCGCATCCACGAGTACCACATGGAGCATCGGGGGGAGAACATTCACTCGAAGGACAGGCTGCTCGCGATCGGCGAGCGCTACGAAGCCATGATCGCCGCCGACAAGGCGGCCGACGCGAAGTACCGCTAGGGAAGGCGTGGGGGGTACTGATCCGGTGCTGGTGCAGATACTGTTCTATCTCTTCGGCGCGTTCCTCGTCGCCTCGGCGCTCGGGGTGATCGTGGCACGCAATCCCGTGCACTCGGCGCTCGCGCTCGTGCTGTGCTTCGTCACCTCGGCGGCGATCTGGCTGCTGCTCGAGGCGGAGTTCCTCGCGGTGGTGCTGGTGCTCGTGTACGTCGGCGCGGTGATGGTGCTGTTCCTGTTCGTGGTCATGATGCTCGACATCGACCTCGCGGAGCTGCGCAGCGGCTTCACGCGCTACGCCTGGCTCGGCTGGATCACGGCCGGCGTCGTCATCGTGGAGATCGTCGGGGTCGTGACCGCGCGCAACCTCGGCGTGGACGTCACGCGCGGCACGGTGCCGCTGCCCGAGGACTACAGCAACACCGCCGAGCTCGGCAACGTGCTCTACACGCGCTTCGCCTATCCGTTCGAGCTCGCGGCGATGCTGCTGCTCGTCGCGATCATCGCCGCGATCGCGCTCACCATGCGGCGCCGGCCGGGACTCAAGGTACAGGACGTCGCGAAGCAGGTGGCGGTGCGCCGCNAGGAGCGCGTGCGCATCGTCAAGATGGATCCGGAGAAGCGCCCGTGATCACGCTCGCCCATCTCCTCACGCTGTCGGCGATCCTGTTCGCCATCTCGATCGCGGGCATCTTCCTGAACCGCAAGAACGTGATCCTGCTCCTCATGTGCGTGGAGCTGCTGCTCCTCGCGGCGAACTTCAANTTCGTCGCGTTCTCGCGCTTCCTGGGGAATCTCGACGGACAGGTGTTCGTGTTCTTCGTCCTGACCGTGGCGGCGGCCGAGTCCGCCATCGGGCTTGCGATCCTCGTGGTGCTCTTCCGCTCGCGCAGGAGCATCAACGTGGAAGACCTGAACACCATGAAGGGCTGACGGCGCTGCCATGAATCCGAATCTGCTCCTCGCCATCGTCCTGCTGCCGCTCGCCGGTGCGATCATCGCCGGTCTCGGCGGTCGCCTGGTCAGCCGCATGGCTGCGGCCTACGTGACCATCGCGGGAGTCGCCATCTCCTGCGTCCTGTCGCTGATCGTCCTCAAGCAGATCTACTGGGACGGCGTGCCGGCGTTCAACGGCCCGGTCTACACGTGGCTGGTGAGCGACGGCGTGACCATGCAGGTCGGCTTCCTCGTCGACCGGCTCACCGCGCTCATGATGGCCGTCGTGACGTTCGTGTCGCTGTGCGTGCACGTCTACACGATCGGCTACATGCACGACGACCCGGGGTTCAAGCGCTTCTTCAGCTACATCTCGTTGTTCACATTCTCGATGCTGATGCTCGTGATGTCGAACAACTTCATGCAGCTCTTCTTCGGCTGGGAAGCGGTCGGCGTCGTCTCCTATCTCCTGATCGGTTTCTGGTACACGCGGCCGAGCGCGATCTTCGCGAACCTCAAGGCGTTCCTGGTCAACCGCGTGGGCGACTTCGGCTTCGTGCTCGGCATCGCCGGGGTCCTCTACTACACGGGATCGCTCGACTACACGGCGGCATTCGAAGCCGCGCCGCGGATCGCGCAGGAGTCCTTCCCGCTCACGTCGACGACGTCCGTCGAGGCGCTCGGGCTCATCTGCATCCTGCTCTTCATCGGCGCCATGGGTAAGTCGGCGCAGGTGCCGCTGCACGTGTGGCTCCCGGACTCGATGGAAGGCCCGACCCCCATCTCCGCACTGATCCACGCCGCGACGATGGTGACCGCGGGCATCTTCATGGTCGCGCGCATGTCGCCGCTCTTCGAGCACTCGGAGCTCGCGCTCAACTTCGTGCTCATCATCGGCGCGACGACGGCGCTCTTCATGGGCCTGCTCGGCATCGTGAACAACGACATCAAGCGCGTGGTCGCGTACTCGACGCTCTCGCAGCTCGGCTACATGACGGTGGCGCTCGGTGTCTCGGCCTACGGCGCAGCGATCTTCCACCTGATGACGCACGCCTTCTTCAAGGCGCTGCTGTTCCTGGCGGCCGGCTCCGTGATCATCGGCATGCATCACGAGCAGGACATGCGCAAGATGGGCGGGCTCGCGAAGTACATGCCCGTCACGGCGGTCACCTGCTGGATCGGCGCGCTCGCGCTCATCGGCACGCCGTTCTTCTCGGGCTTCTACTCGAAGGACATGATCATCGAGGCCGCCGCGGCGTCGCATCGCTGGGCTGCGCCGTACGCCTACTGGTGCGTGCTCATCGGTGTCTTCGTCACCGCGCTCTACACCTTCCGCATGCTCTTCCTCACCTTCCACGGTGAGGAGCGCTTCCGGACCGCGCACGCGCATGCCGCGAGCCACGGAGGGGAGGGCGGACACGGCGAATCCCACGGTTCAGCCGATGCGCATCACCACGGAGGTGAGCCGCACGAGAGCCCGCCGGTCGTCACGGTGCCGCTCATCGCGCTCGCGATCCCCTCGATCTTCATCGGTCTCTTCACGGTCGGGCCGGTGCTGTTCGGCGGCTACTTNGGCGACTCGATCTTCGTGCTCGAGCGCAACGACGTGCTCGCCGAGCTCGGGCACGAGTTCCACGGCCCCGTCGCCTTCGCGCTGCACGGGTTCATCACGCCGACCTTCTGGCTGGCGCTCGCCGGCGTCGTCACGGCGTGGGTGTTCTTCCTGTGGAAGCCCGGGCTCGCGGACAGAGCCGCGGAGGCACTGCGGCCGATCCGCACGATCCTGGTCAACAAGTACTACTTCGACTGGTTCAACGAGAACGTCATCGCGCGCGGCAGCCGGCTCCTCGGCCGCGCGCTGTGGCGGGGCGGCGATCAGGTGCTGATCGACGGCGCGCTCGTCAACGGCACGGCTGCAACGGTGGGGCGCTTCGGCGGCGTCGTGCGCCTGATCCAGAGCGGCTATCTCTATTCGTACGCCTTCTGGATGTTCATCGGACTCGCGGTGCTCCTGGGCTGGTTCCTCCTGCGCTCGTAGACGGTCACGCATGCAAGGCTTCGGACTTCTCTCGCTCCTGATCTGGCTGCCCATCGTGGCCGGCCTGGTCGTGCTCGCGCTCGGTGAGCGCAACATCGCGGCAGGGCGCTGGGTCGCGCTCGGGGCCTCGGTCGCGACGCTCCTCGCGGCGATCCCGCTCGCGACCGGCTTCGACACCGGCACGGCGAGCTACCAGTTCGTCGAGCGCCTGCCGTGGATTCCGGCGTTCAACTCGTACTACGCGCTCGGCGTCGACGGCATCTCGCTGCCGCTCATCCTGCTGACCGCCTTCATGACCATCCCCGTGATCGTCGCGGGATGGAACGTCATCGAGACCCGCCCGGCGCAGTACTTCGCCTCCTTCCTCATCATGGAAGGGCTGATGATCGGCGTGTTCGCCGCGATGGACGCGCTGCTCTTCTACTTCTTCTGGGAAGCGATGCTGATCCCGATGTTCCTCATCATCGGGGTCTGGGGCGGACCGCGCCGCGTCTACGCCACCATCAAGTTCTTCCTGTACACCTTCTTCGGCTCGGTGTTCATGCTGGTGGCGCTGATCTACATGTACCTGAAGGCGGNCGATTACTCGATCGCCAGCTTCCACGCGCTGCCGCTCACCCTGCAGGAGCAGATCTGGATCTTCCTCGCGTTCCTGCTCGCCTTCGCGGTGAAGGTGCCCATGTGGCCGGTACACACGTGGCTCCCGGACGCCCACGTCGAGGCGCCCACCGGCGGCTCCGTCATCCTGGCCGCCATCATGCTGAAGATGGGCGGCTACGGCTTCCTGCGCTTCAGCCTGCCGATCGCGCCGGATGCGAGCCGCGAGCTCGACCTGCTCATCATCGCGCTGTCGCTCATCGCGGTGATCTACATCGGCTTCGTGGCGCTCGTGCAGCAGGACATGAAGAAGCTCATCGCGTACTCGTCCATCGCGCACATGGGCTTCGTGACGCTCGGTGCCTTCGTGGCCTACGAGATCCTGGCGAACACGGGCGGCACGCAGGGCGCCGCGATGGGCATGGACGGCGCCATGGTGCAGATGATCTCGCACGGCCTCGTCTCCGGCGCGCTGTTCCTCTGCGTGGGCGTGATGTACGACCGGCTGCACAGCCGCGAGATCAGCGCCTACGGCGGCGTCATCAACACCATGCCGAAGTTCGCCGGCTTCATGGTGCTGTTCGCGCTCGCGAACGCTGGCCTGCCGGGTACCTCGGGATTCGTCGGCGAGTTCCTGGTGATCCTCGCGAGCTTCAAGGCGAACTTCTGGTACGCGCTGCTCGCCGCCGTCACGCTGATTCTCGGTGCCGCCTACACGCTCTGGCTCGTCAAGCGCGTGATCTTCGGTCCCGTGGCGAACGAGGGCGTCGCGAGCATGAAGGATCTCAACGGCCGCGAGTTCGCGGTGCTGGGCGTGCTCGCCGTCGCCGTGCTGCTGCTCGGAGTCTGGCCGGCGCCGCTCCTCGAGATGATGCGGCCCTCGATCGAGAACCTCGTCGATCTGGCGCTGCGCACCAAGCTGAGCCCCTAGAAGATTCACATGGCATCCGAAACGACACTGACCTGGGCCACCGTCGCNCCCGCAATTGCCGAGATCTACCTCGCGATCGCGGTCTGTGTGCTGCTGCTGGTGGACGTCTTCTACGGCGAAAAGCGCCGCGGCCTGACGCCGACGCTGACGCTGGCCGCGCTCGCGCTCGGCGCGCTGCTCACCGCGCAGTTCGGCGCGGTGACCGAGCGCGTGACGCTCTTCAACGGCATGTTCGTCGCCGACGAGCTCGGTCATTTCCTCAAGCTCGCGGGCTTCGTGTTCGTCGGCTTCGCGCTGCTCTACTCGCGCACCTACCTCGAGCAGCGCGAGATCCTGAAGGGCGAGTACTACGTGCTGGCGCTCACGGCGCTGCTCGGCATTTTCGTGATGGTCTCCGCCGCGAGCCTGCTCACGATGTACATCGGCGTGGAGCTGCTGGCGCTCTCGGTGTACGCGATGGTGGCGTTCGACCGCGATTCCGGCATCGCCGCCGAGTCGGCCATGAAGTACTTCGTGCTCGGCTCCATCGCCTCGGGCGCGCTGCTCTACGGCATGTCGATCGTGTACGGCGTCACCGGCACACTCTCGCTCGACGAGCTGGCGGGCCAGCTCCGCGGCGAGCTCAGCGCCGGCGTGATCCTCGGCCTGGTGTTCATCGTCGTCGCCGTGGCGTTCAAGCTGGGTGCCGTGCCGTTCCACATGTGGCTGCCGGACGTCTACCACGGCGCGCCGACGAGCGTGACACTGTTCATCGGCACCGCGCCGAAGATCGCGTACTTCGCGCTCGCGCTGCGCCTTCTGGCGGAGGGGCTCCAGGGAGCGGTGGCCGAGTGGTCGCAGATGCTGGCCGCGCTGGCGGTGCTCACCCTCGTCGTGGGCAACGTCGTCGCGATCGTGCAGAGCAATCTCAAGCGCATGCTCGCGTACTCGACGATCTCGAACGTGGGCTTCATCGTGCTGGGCTTCGTCGCCGGCACGCCCGAGGGCTACAGCGCCGCGCTCTACTACACGCTCGTCTACGTGCTGATGTCGCTCGGCACCTTCGGTGTGATACTGCTCGCGAGCCGCAAGGGCTTCGAGGCGGACGAGCTGGATCACTACAAGGGCCTGCACGCGCGCGATCCGATGCTCGCGTTCGTGATGATGGTGCTCATGTTCTCGACGGCCGGCATCCCGCCGTTCGTCGGCTTCTGGGCCAAGCTCCGCATCATCCAGGAGCTGTGGGCGACCAGCCACCCGTGGCTCATCCTGATCGCGATCGTGATGTCGGTGGTCGGTGCCTTCTACTACCTGCGGGTCGTGAAGCTGATGTACTTCGACCCCCCGGGCGAGCTGCCTGCGACCGAGCGCAACACCGGCGCCCGCGTCGCGCTCGGCCTCAACGCCGCGGCCGTCGTCCTGCTGGGCCTCCTGCCGGGGCCGCTCCTCGACCTCTGCGCACGCCTGCTCCACTGACGGAGCGGCCTGGAGGGGAAGCGGCCGCCCGAGCCCAACCGGCGGCCCCGGGCGGGCAGTCGCGCCCCGGCCGCAGCTTCGCGCGAGCCTGGTCGCACGTATTGCAATGCCGTGCGAGCCTTCATAGAATGCGCGGCCTTCCTGGTGCGGGGTGGAGCAGTCTGGCAGCTCGTCGGGCTCATAACCCGAAGGTCGCAGGTTCAAATCCTGCCCCCGCTACCA
>JGI25326J35508_1000245_pt1 | contig 40825 bp, 33 predicted proteins | sample HigsolmetaAR201D_FD_35508 | JGI IMG/M metagenome (IMG submission 35508)
GTTCGGGCTACGCCCTCCCTCCAGCAGCACACTGCGGAACAAGTGATTTACCCGAAACTCTCATAAGCCCTGGTACAGGAACCTGGGGCAGGCCACTGGGCTCCCACGTCACTCGCACACCACAGGCCACGTGCCATGAAGATTTACACCAAGACGGGCGATACCGGCCAAACCGGCCTGTTTGCTGGGCCGCGCGTCCTCAAAGATCACGCCCGGATCGAAGCCTACGGCACCGTCGACGAACTCAACGCGGTGCTGGGCGTGGTGCGAACCGAATGCGCCGAGGCCGCCGAACTTCAGACGAACTTGCCGTCGCTCGCTCCGCTGCTGGCCACGCTGCAGAACGAACTCTTCGACCTGGGGGCGGAACTGGCCACGCCCAACCCGGCGGAAACCCGTGTTCCTCGCGTCGGCGAAGCACAGATCGCGGCCTTGGAAGAAGCGATCGATCAGTTCGAGACGCAGCTTCCGCCGCTCAAGACGTTCATCCTGCCGGGCGGAACGCGCGCGGCGGCCGCGCTGCATGTTGCCCGCACCGTCTGCCGCCGGGCAGAACGCGCCGTGGTTCACCTGGCCAACCAGCCCGATGAACATGTCTCGCCGCTGGTAATCGTGTACCTGAACCGGCTGAGCGATCTGCTGTTCGTGCTGGCTCGGGCGGCCAACCAGGCAGTCGGCCAGGGCGACATTCTTTGGCAAAAGCGCGACGGCTAGGCGAGCGTGGCCGTTAGCGGAATCCGCAGTCCGTCGTATGCGAGCGCCATACCAGGCGGCAGTAATCGGTTGGTGGCCTCGTACTCCAGCTCGTGTGAGACGTGGGTGAAGTACGTCTGCTGCGCGCCGATCTTCTGCGCGGTCTCGATCGATTCTTCGAGCGAGAAGTGAGTAGGGTGCCGGCGGGGACGAAGACAATCCAGGATCAACACCCGCAATCCTTCCAGCCGCGGCCAGCTTTCCGGCGGAATGTGGTTGGTATCGGTGCAGTAGGCGATATCGCCGATGCGAAAGCCCAGCACTTCCAGCCGGCCATGCAGCAGCCGAATCGGCGTGATCGTGGCCCCCAGCACCTGAAACGGGTCAAGGCCAATGCGGTGAATCTCCAGTTGCGGCACGGCCCCGGGATGCAGCGGCTCTTTGTATTCGCGGAACGCGTAGTCGTACGACAGCCGGATCCGCTCTTCGACGCGCGGCTCGCAGTAGAGCGGGACCGCCGAACGGAGGAAGTACGGAAAGATCCGCAAGTCATCCAGGCCGTAGAGATGATCCACGTGTTCGTGCGTGTACACCACGGCGTGGATCAGCCCGACCCCTTCACGGAGAAGCTGCGACCGCAAGTCGGGCGGCGTATCGATCAGCAGATTGCCTTCCGGCAGACCTAATACCAAGCCGCAGCGGGTGCGTTTGTTGCGGGGATTATCGCTCCGGCAGACGGAGCAATCGCAGCCCAGAATCGGCACGCCCACCGACGTTCCCGTGCCCAGGAACACCAGTTGCCCGGTGATGTCGATCGTGGCTGCCCGTTCCGGAAGCGGCATAACAAAATCCAGCGGCGAGAAGCACTCCAGGCGGCGCAAGCCAACGGGGATCGCGCCCCACAGCGGCGGCCGACGGCCCTAGGGTAGCCAGCGGGCTGCCAGATTGCCAAGCCGGCCAGGCAACTCGGCCAACCAGCGGGAGCCGCGCTGGCGCGCGGCCCCGCCGGGCTGGTTGTTGGTTTGCGTGATGTCGGCTGCTGGCAGACTTGTTGAGGGCGCGCTTGCGGGGAAGGTAGTTGCGTAGCCGTGAGCGGAACGCCGCTTAGACGGGCGGCTCGAGGTTTTCGCCGCCTTCGCCCAATAGCTGCGAAAGCTGGCTCCGCAGCTCGGTTTCGATCTTGCCCTTGAAGAGCATGGCGGCAAACGGCAGGTCGAGATCGACCGATACGTCCTTGTCGCCCACGTCGACGCCGCCGGCCACCTTGAAGCCCATGGTCTTGAAGGAGAACGTGCCGCGGTTTCCTTCCATGTTTTCTTCAAGGTCTTTGAACTTATCGCCGTGGCGTTCCTTCACCTTTTCCAGGTACGTTTGCAACCGCCGCCTGGCCGCATCAGCGCCCAAGTCGTGCTCAACTTTCACGTTCAGCTTCGGCATGGAAGATTACTCCGAGTATCGAACCGTCCTGTTCGGAATTATTGGAGGTTGCCAGGCAAAGGTCCACCGCAGCCTTGCGGGGGCAAAGCGAAGCGGCGGCTGGCCTTCTCTGCGTGCCCCCGGCCGCCGTGCCCAATTGCCGCTGTTTAGCCCAGGATCTTGGCCTTCAGTTCGTTGAGCAGCTTGATCGCCCCGCCGATTTCAGCCTTCTGCCGCTCGGGCTCCTGCGGAATTTCGCGCTCGATGGTGAGCGGGCCGGTGTAGCCTATCTCGTTGAGCGTGCGGAGGTAGTTCTCCATCCCCACGTCGCCCTGGCCCAGCGGCACCTCGGCGCCCCAGGTCACGCCAGGCTGATCGCTCCACTTGCCGTCCTTGCAGTGCACGCTGCGGACGTACTTGCCGACCTTGCGGAGCGCTTCGATCGGCTCGCCGGTGCCGTACAGGATCATGTTGGCCGGGTCGAAGTTGATGAACAGGTTATCGCGGCCCACGTCGGAGATGAACTGCAGCAGCGCGTCGGCCGTTTCCTGGCCGGTTTCCAGGTGCAGGTTCTGCTTGTTGCCGGCCACGTGATCGCACACTTCTTGCGTCACCGCCAGCACTTCCTTGTAGAGCGGGTCGGAAGCGTCGTGCGGGATGAAGCCCAGGTGCAGGGCCACGACGTCCACGCCCAGCACCTCGCGCGAGAAGTCGGAGATCTCTTTGAACTCCTGGACGCGCGCGGCCCGGGTTTCCGGCGGCACCAGACCAACTGTCTTGGCCACCGTGGGGATGTCGGCGTAGCTTTCGCCGGCGAAGCCGCCGAACACGACCGAAATCCGCACGCCGATCTCCTCAAGCCGGCGGAGGAACTCCTGGCCCTTGGCGATGGTGCGGCTTTCCTTGCTGGGGGCATGCAGGTGAATGGTCGGAACTCCCAATTCCTGAACCACTTCCAGCTTGACGCCCAAACCCGCGTCCAGACTGGCGAACACGCCCAGCGGCCATTTCTCCACGATCGGCTCCTTTCCCCTGCTGCCAACAAACCGCCCAGGCGACTTGCAGCCAACCGTCGGGCTGAAAGGTCGCCAGGCAGAGCCAGATGCAAACGTAATGCACGACGCAGTCCCCCGCAGAAAAACCGGGAGATCACGCCGGGCGGACCAAGGTGCCTCAGATTATCACGTTTGCCGAAGCATCGGAAGTAGCCAATGCCAGGGGGCTGGCAGGGGGCGGCCTGTGCGCCTCCGCTGCCCAAGGGGAACGTTAGCGGCGAGAGCGCCGCGGGCGTTCCAGGTCTTCTTCGATGTCGAGCAGCCCCTGCTCCTGGAACATCCGGCGTATATTGGCCTGGGCGTCGCGCAGGTCGTTCTGCACTTCCTCCACCGAACGGTCCTGGAAGTCGGCGATCTCGGCCAGGTCAAAGCCTTTGACCGCGTAGAGCATGATGACCTGCCGCTGGAGCCGTGTGAGGCGTTCAAAGAGCTCGTCGAGCCGGGCTTGCTTGGTTTCTACGTCGAGTTCGTCCCAGGCCTGGATGCCCGGCTCCTCGGTCGACAGCCGCGACAGCTCGATTGACTCCAGCTCCGTCTCCTGCTCGGTCCACTCGCTGAGCACGGCGTCGCGCGGCGAGCCGTCGTCGATCACTTCGCGGCGTTCCTGGAGCGACTGTTCGGCAATGGGCTGGCAGGCTTCGTCGATCACCTGATCGATCAGTTGGATCAACCACAAGTCCAGCGGCTGATCGGCCGGTCGACGATCAAACCGCTCCCACGCCCGGAGCGTGACCTCATCGAGCACGTCGGTAAGACTGGTGCGGCCCGCCGGCAGTTCGTCCTGGCGTTCGCGGCTGAGCAGCTCGCCCTTGGCATAGCGGGAGAACGTGCGCAAGAGCGGAATGAGCAAGCCCATGAAATCGCGGCTGCGTCCTTCTGCCCGCAGCTTGGCCAGGTGATCGCACAAGTTCCGCAGGTCGCGGCGGCTTTCGGCCGTGGGTGCGGCCTGCTGCTGGCGCTGGGCCATCCGCTGCGAAAGCTCCGCCAGCACGTTATCGAAGACGTCCTCAATGGCGTTGCCCTGCGACTCGGCAAAGTACACGCCATCGGTCAGGTAGACGGCAATCTGGGCCGACCAGGGCGGCGAGGCATCGTCGTGATGCTCGATTGAGATACGGGCTTGGGTGGAACCGGCCGCACCGGCGATGCCGGCCAGGCCTTCCAGTTCGCCCTGGCGGTGTCGCCACAGTTCTTCGATCCGCTCTTGCTGCTGCTTATCGCAGCCGATGAATGTCCACTGAAGCTGCATCTTGCTCCCTCCTGGCCCTGGTGCCGCTCGCCCCGCTCACGTGCCGAGGCTTGATGGGCCGCACGTGCGTGTCGGAGAGAACGCACCGCCGCCGGGGCTGGGACGAGTACTTCGATACTCTTAGGGAGCAAATCATGTGCCGCGCGCTTGGGCGGCAGCCCGCGCGAAGGTCCGCGTGGGCGGTCTCCGGCGGGCAGTGCGATCCTCCATAGCGCGCTACGTCAGGCGGCCGACAACAGTTCATCGCGGTCGAACTCGACCATCGCCGTGTAGGTATCAGCGGCTCCGTAATACATTTGCAGCTGATCGCCGCGCGATACCACGGCCGTGGGAAACACCACGCCGGGCACAAAGCCATCCAGCTCATACGGCTGGTCGGGCTCCCACAGCGGGTCGGGCCGGTAAGATCGGACGACCGCGGGATTCTCCAGGTCCAGCAGCATGATGCCGCCAACGTAGGTCCCCACCTTGCCCGGCTCGGTCGAACGGCGGCTGGCATGGTAGATCTCCAGCCAGCCCCGGTCGGTGCGGATGGGCGGCACACCGGCTCCGACGCGGCCGCTCTCCCAACTGCTGCTGCCGCCGTGCACCACCTGGTGGTCGCCCCAGTGGAGCAAGTCGGGCGATCGGGCAAACCAGATCTCCGGTCGGCAGAACGCGTGCGCGGTTGTCGGCCGATGCAGTGCCGCGTACTGCCCGCCGATCTTCTCAGGGAACAGCACCACGTCTTTATTCTCCGGGCAGAAGATGATGCCGTGCCGCTCGAAGGTTTCAAAATCGGTGGTCGAAGCCAACGCCGTGGCCGCACCGTGCCGCGATACGGCCACGTAGGTGATCCAGTACTTGCCGTCGAGGAACACGATCCGCGGGTCTTCCACGCCGTATTCTTCCCACGGCATGGCCGGGCAGAACGTGGTGCCGTCGAAACGGTCCACCGTGCGGCCATCGCGGCTACGCACCACGCGCAGGTGCGAGGTAAACGTCAGCCGCAATAAACCGTCTTCCTTGCGCTGAACCACGCGCGGATCGAGCAGTTCGACCTGATCCTCAGGCACCCAGTCGACGACCACGCGGCCCTCGCTCCAGCGCGGCAGCCCCACATAACCGGGCCGCTGCTCACGCGGCCGCTCGGCAACCCGCACCAGGATGATGACCTCGTCGCCCAGCTCGGCCGCGCCCGGGTTGAAGGTGCCGATCACTTCCATGCCGTCGCTGCTGGCGGCCACGTCCTGCGGTCGCACGACAAGCTGCTGATGAAGACGCTTGAGCATGACCACTCTCCCCTCCTGCCTCGCGTGGATGCCTGGCAATGCGAACGCAACCGGCGGCACGCGCACATTAACTGGCCGCCTGGGTTGCCAGTTGATCGGCCGCGATGGCCATCGCCAGCGAGTCGCGGCCGTTGCGCTCGGTCAGGCGGCGGGCATGATTGCGATCGCGAATCCACGCCACCTGGTCCGCGAGCATCGCGCGGAGCAATTCGCCATAGCGGTGCATCTTGGGCGTGCTGTAACCGCCGGTCAGTTCGACCATCTGGTAAATGTCCAGATCCTTGTGCCGCCCACGGCAGGCTCGATCTTTAGGACTGTAGACTTGCGATACGTCGAGCCGCGCATCGGGAAACAGTTCGGTCAGCACACGGGTATCGGCTTCGTCGGCAATGGCGTGAATCCGGTAGCGGCTGGGCACCCAGTCGTAGAGCGTGACGTCGCCCCGTTCGAACACTAGCCGCAGCTCCTGGCGATCCATCCGGCCCACCTGGTGGAAGCCGTGATAGAAGTTCATCAGCACGGTCTGACCATACCGCACGGTGCATTGCACCTGTTCTTCAACTCCGTTGGATGGCCGTAACGTGCGCTGGGCGGCGACCACCTGGCCGGCTCCTACCCAGCTCTCCAACAAGTCGAAGAAGTGCACGCCATGCTCGATAAAGATGCCGCCGCTCTTGCTGCGATCCCAGAACCAGTGATCGGGCGATAGCCCTTCGTCCGAAGCATAGTTCTCAAAGTAACCGTGCAGCAGTTCCCCCAGCGGTTTGCGTTCGACCAGTTGCTTCACGGCGTCGGCCAGCGGGTTATACCGCTGCATCAGGTTGGCCACGATCAGCAGGTCGTTGCGGCGGGCCGTTTCGATCATTTCGTCGGCCTGCTCGAGCGTCAGCGCCAGCGGCTTCTCACAGATGACGTGCTTGCCGGCGCGAAGGGCGGCCATGGCCTGCGGGTAGTGCAGAAACGGCGGCGTGGAGATGTACACCAGGTCGAGGTCGGGCCGCCGCACCAGTTCTTCGACGTCCTGGATATCGGGAATGCCAAACCGTTTGGCCGCGGCGATGGCTGCCTCGCGATGCGTGCCGGCCATACCCATCACGGTCACGCCCGGCACCTGCGCAAAGTGTTGCAAGGCAAACAGCCCAAAGCCCCCGCAGCCGATGACTCCCAAACGAATCGGGTGGGATGCGTCCATGGCTGGAGTTTCCTTTCCCTTTTGAGGTCAGCGGGCAGGTTGCAGCAATCCGATCAACGCGTTGAATTCGTCAGCCGCACAAACGCTCCAGCAGCGGCTTCAATTCGATGACGGCAAACCCGGTGCTGGAGTCCGACATCGCGTACGGCATGTACAGGTAGTTGCGGTGTACCAGCGCGCCGCAGGTGTACACCACGTTGGGTACGTAGCCTTCCCGTTCTTCGTCGGTGGGCATCAACAGCGGCTTGTCGAGGTGCCCCAACACTTTGAGCGGGTTCTTCAGGTCCAGCAGCATCGCGCCGATGGAATACGTTCGCATCGGCCCCACGCCGTGCGTGAGCAGAAGCCAGCCGGCCTCGGTTTCGATGGGCGAACCGCAGTTGCCGATCTGCATGAACTCCCACGGCTGCTCCGGCACCTTGAGCAGCGAGGCCGACTCCCAAAACTGCGGAATATCGGAGTACATGATGTGCAGGTTGACGCCATCCACGCGCGAACACATGCAGTAGTGGCCATTGATCCGCCGCGGGAACAAGGCCATGCCCTTGTTCTGGGCGCAGGCGCCGTTGAGCGTGTACACCTGCACGTCGCGGAAGTCGGTGGTTTCCATCAGCTGCGGCAACGCGCGGTAGCCGTTGTACGCGGTGTAGGTGCCGAAGTAGGTGACCGAACCGTCGTCGTCGGTGAACCGCACCATCCGCAGGTCTTCGATACCCCGCTCCTCGTTGTCGCTCTGCGGGAAGATCACGATCTGCGAGATGTCGGCATCGGTCGGTAACCGCAGCCGGTAGTTTTCGCGGGCGAGCCAGCGGATACCTTCGGTGGTTTCTTCCATCCGCACGATGTCGGGCGTGCGTTTGGGCGCCTCGGCGATGGCCTGCTCCAGTTCCAGGATGGTGAACCGGTCGGGCAACCGCTCCATCACCAGGTCGACCGCCTGCTGGTTGAGTGCCATTTCGCGCAGCTTCCGGCGAAAAAGCCCCTTGTGATAGAACTGGTCGGGCGACAGCCGGGCACGCCGCGGAAACGGCTGGGGCGGATCAAACACCACGGTGCGATCGCGTTCGATGACCCCGGTCCGGAACACGATCGACGATACGTGCCCTTCGCCCGTCGCCCGCAGGCTCATCACAAACCGCAGTCCACCGTTGGGCACGCCCTCCTGGTTGGGGTGCGCGACGATCGAGGGGTTGAACAGCGCCGCCGAAGCAATTGCGTACTCCATGGTGAAGTACGAACCCAACAGCAGCCGCCGGGCATCGCTGATCGGCTCGGTGAAGTCGATCATCTTGGCTGCGATGCGGAAATGTTCATCGAACACGGCCTCGATGTTGGAATGCCGGTGAGCGAAGCGGTCCCAAACCTCCTGCAGCAGCTCCTCGACGTGCGGCTCTTTCAGCTTGTTCACGCGGGCGAACACGCTCGCCACACGTGCGGCACCGCCGTGAAAAAACGGCAACGAAATCACCCATTCATCTTGCGATTCAAACCGGATGGGAAGCCGCTCAACGGGAACAGGAGATTCCATATTCGGGAGGCGCTCCGAGTTTGGGGGGCGTCACACGGCAGCCAGCCGCGGCAAACGTGGTTCGTGCCGGAAACCGCCGGTGATGCGCGGGGTAACGTGCTTATCGATAGCTGTTCCTTCTTCGTGCCACGCCAGCAGGCATCGAGCCGCTGCCGCGGCGCGCACGGTCCATGCCGGCGTTAGTCGTTCACATGACGTATGCGTCACTGCGGACTTGGGGGGCCTTTCGGCCCCACACGGGGCACTCCCGCAGAGCCCATACCAGACTCGGCGGGAGCGCATTGGATCCGCCGCATGAGGCGGTGCGCATTGGGTGCGTGCAGCACCGCCTCGCAGAGGCCACGGCCGCTACCGTAACTGGGCCAACACGGCCCGCTTGTCCATGCGATCGGGCCGTACAAAGCCGTCGGTTTCCTGCGACTGCAACGAGCGAATCGCCAACAGCGACAGCAGCCAGGCCAGGGTCGATTCGGCGCCCTGGTTCTCGTTGAGGCCGCTGGGCTGCAGGCCGTCGCGGCAGCCGCCCGTCTCGTAGTCGTACAGCACCCGTTTGAGTTGATTGCGGCCGAGGAACCAGTCGAAACACCGCCGCGCCGTGGTGACCCAGTGCTTTTCGCCCGTCACACGGTACGCCGCGATGCACGCATCGAGCATGGCGTGAATGTCCAGCGGCTGTTGATCGTACACGGCCCTCGGGCCGGAACGGTCGAGCCAGCCGTCGTTGCCCATCGGGCAGATCACGCCGTCGAGCGTCGACTGCTCGATCAACCACTGAAGCGACCGCAACCCCAGCTCCACCATATCGGGCCGGTTGGTCCACTGGCCCGCCAGGATCAACGCATGGGGCAGTTTGCCGTTGGCGTACGTCACTTTGTCTTCGGGCCAGACCCAATCGTCGGTCGCGTTCTGCTGGTAGGCTTCAAAGAGCGACTCGGCCAGCTTCTCGCGGATGCGGCGTGCATCGCTGTCGCCGCTGTACCGCCGCAGGTACGCGTGGATGCCCACGATGGTAAAGGCCCAAGCCCGCGGCGAGGTGAAATGCTCGGTCGCCTGCAAAGCCTGGTCGAACAGGTGCACGGCGGCCGCCCGCATGCCGGTGGTAGGCGCATCGGCGACGGCGCAGCCCAGGCCCCACAAGGNCCGGCCGTGACTGTCTTCCGAGCCCACTTCCTCCATCCACCGCCGGTCGTACGACATGAAGTTGCGGAACCGGCCGGTCTCCGGATTGTAGGCGTGCTGCAAGAAGCTCAAGTAAATGGTCGCCAACCGCAACAGCTCCGGCGAGTGCGAGTGGTGCCAAGCCTGAAGGGCGAAGATCAACGCCCGGGCGTTGTCATCGGTGCAGTAACCGTGGTTGCGGTCGGGGATGGCATATCGGGCGTGCTGCAAGATGCCGACATTGTCGGTCAGGTTGAACAAGTGGTCGAGCTTCAGTTCCGGCAGCGTGTGCAGCGATGCCGATTCATTGCGGCCCAGCACCGTGCGTTGCCGATTGACGCTGGGCCGGGAACGCACGTCATGGAAAACTTCCAGGTACGACCGGGCCACCTCGCGCCACACGAACGGACGCGTATGCAGGTATGCCCGTTTGCGCATTGCCTGCCGCTCGGTTTCATGATCGAGCAGGTCGTTGATCGCTTCGGCGATGGCCTCGTGGTCGCCAAAGGGCACCAGCCGGCCGCGGTCGTCGGCCAGCATCTCGCAGGCGTACCAGTACGGGGTCGAAACCACGGCCTTGCCGGCGCCCAGGGCATAGGCCAGGGTACCGGACACAATCTGTTCCTCGTTCAGGTACGGCGTCACGTACACGTCGGCCGCGCCGAGAAACTCGCACAGCTCATCCAGTTCCACGTAACGATTGAGGAACGAGATGTTCCCCAGCACGCCCAATTCTTCAGCCAGCCGCATCAACTCGTGCCGATATTCCTCGCCCCGCGATCGGCGAATGTGCGGGTGCGTGGCACCCAGCACGATGTAGATCACATCCGGGTGCTTTTCGACGATCATCGGCAGCGCGCGGATGGCGTGCTCGATGCCCTTGCCCGGCGAAAGCAGGCCGAACGTGAGCAGCACCTTGCGGCCTTCGACGCCGAACTGATCCTTGTAGAACGATGGATCAACAAACGGCATGTCAGGGATGCCGTGCGGGATGACCACGATCTTGTCGCGCGGAGCCTCGTAAACGTCCTCAAGGATCTGTACGGCCCGATCGGCCATCACCACGATGCGGTCGGAAAGATCGATCAGTTGGCGCGTGGCCTTACGATATGCCGGCTCGGGATTGCGCAGCACCGTGTGCATGGTGGTCACAATCGGCACCGCGATTTCGCGCAACATGGCGGTCAGGTGGCTGCCCGCGTCGCCGCCAAAGATGCCAAACTCGTGCTGCACCAGGAGCACGTCGGCGGCATGAATGTTCACAAAGTCGGCCGCCAGTCGATAGTCGCTGGGCTCTTCCTGCCGCACTTCAAAACGCACGCGGCTGGGGTACGAATACCCCCCGGGCGTGTCATTCATGGCAATGACCTGGCAGGCGTCGGGACGTTTGGCTTCGGCGCAAATCGCCTCGCACAGGTCATGCGTGAACGTCGCAATTCCACACTGACGGGGAACGTAAGTTCCCACACAAGCAATCTGCAGACCCTTGTGGGTTCGTGGCCGAATCATCCTCTGGTTCTCCCTTACCCCGTGAGCATCGGGGGCAGACAACACAAGCGGAGGGCACGACCGTATCTGCAAGTTGGGGGCCGAAGTTCAAAAGCACGCTCATGACATCGGCAATCGGCCGGATGGCCATGCCTCCGTTCAACGGGCCCGATGCTGTCTTCAGATCACCTCTTGGTCCCACTGGACCCCTGCGAGAAACACGAACTTCAAACGTCGGTTATTTTGCCATTGCGGCGTGGCTCGGGGAAGTAGCGGCGGGCCGCGCCGCCCATACCACAGGGGTAGTTGATGGCGTGCAATGGGTGAGCTTTTCCGCCCCCATCGCCTGGGTGGCGTCGCTCCATGCGTTGAATCGCGGTATGAATCCATGCAACGTTTGAGCCGCGTAATAGGAATGTGGGGCAATGCGGCGTGAATGCAGGCGGGAAATCAGGTGGGCAGACCGCGGGGCTGCGCGCCCCCAGGGCACACGGGGAGCGCAGGCACCCCAATCTTGGTCCAACCGCCCCCTACTACGTTGCTCGCGACGAATGGTTCGCTGGCGCTCGAAGTACCAGCGAGTCCCCGGCCCGCGGGGGCGCCATGCGAGACGGCGGCTATACTGGTAGAGCGTGGCCGATGTTTCCGTGCTCTGCCGTCCGTGAGTTCGATGCCCATGGTTTGCCTCTTGCGCCGCTGCCCGACTGCCCGGCCGGCCGATTCGTGGCCTGCTTCGCTTCTACTGCGCCGCGCTGCGGTAGCTGGCCTGCTGGTGCTGCTGGCCGTGGCGGCCTCCCCTGCCGCGGCACAACAGGAACCCACGTGGCTTACCGGGCCCGCTTTCCATCGAGCACTCGCCGAAGAAACCACGGTTGCCTGGGGGGGTATCCCGTTTGGCGATGCGCTAAGCGGCCTCGCCCGGCGTCACGGCGTGGCCGTCGTGCTGGACCGCCGGGTTGATCCCACGCGGACGCTGGTCCTGGAAGGCAAGTTTCCGCTGCGCGATGCTTTTCTGAACGCCGCCCGCGTCTACAGCGAAAAACATACCGCCGAGGGCGTTTGGCCCCGCCCGGCGCTGCCGCTAGACGTAGCCTTTTTCGGGCCCGTAGTTTACGTCGGTCCAACCGAGGCGGCCCGCCATGTACGCACGGTGGCGGAGCAGCGCCGTGAGGATGTGCGGCAAGTGTCGCCGGCCAAGCGCAACCGGTTGGTCCGTAGCGCGACCAGCCAATGGGACGATGCGGCCGAACCACGCCAACTGGTGGCCGATCTGGCCAAGGAAGCCGGCGTCACCGTTGAGAACGCGGCCGCGATTCCGCACGATCTGTGGCGTGCCAACAGCTTGCCGGCCCTGCCTTGGTGCGACCGGCTCACGCTGATCCTGGTCCAGTTTGATCTGACGTTCGCCATCAGCCCCGATGGCTCGCGGCTGCAACTGCGGCCGATTACCGAGAGCGATCGGACGATTACCCGCACTTATCCCGGCGGGTCTAATCCCGAGTCCGCGGCGGCCGCTTTCCGCGAGAAAGCGCCCGAGGCGCAGGTTCAGACGCGAGGCAACCAGATCGTGATCGCCGGTCGGCTGGAAGACCACGAGGCGGCTAGCGGCAAGGCGCCTTCCCCTGCCCCGTCCTCGCAGACGCTATCATCAAGAGCCGCGGCGTCGCCTGCGTCACCAGGCATCGATCAGTACTCGCTGAAGATCAACGAATTGCCGCTGCGGGCCGTGCTGGACTACTTGGCGCGTAATCTGAAGCTCGAGCTGCAAGTCGACGAAGCAGCGCTGCAAGCCGCAGGACTCTCGCTCGATCGCCGCGTTTCGTTCCAGGTAGAAAACGTGAGTCTGGATCAACTCCTGGAAGCGGCCGTGAAACCGGCCGGGCTAACGGCCAAGCGGCAGGGGCAAACGGTGCAAATCGTACCCGCCAACTGAGCCGTGCGCGAGCAACCTGGGTGCTAAGCCACCAGGGGATCGGCGGCGAGTACCTTCAACACCACTTTGGAAATCCATTTTCCAAAAAGCACCATCCATGGCAGATTCGCCTGCGATCGGTTATGCTGCCACGTAGCGCATCGCCCACAACCGTGTCGCTTGTTCCCTTTTCCCTTGCCGGAAGCCGCCATGAAGATGGTCATTGCCGTGATCCAGCCCACCAAGCTCGATGCGGTGCGCGAAGCGCTCACTCGGCTGGAAGTGAACCGCATGACCGTGTGCGATGCTCAAGGGTTTGCCCGGCAGCGCGGCCAGACGGAGATGTATCGCGGCCACGAGTACACCTCGCACCTGTTGCGCAAGGTGGAGCTGCAAATCGTGGTGAACGACGACTTCTTGGAACGGACGGTCGACGCGATCATGGCCGCCGCGCGGACCGGCACCGAAGGCAACATCGGCGACGGCAAGATTCTGATCCTGCCGGTCGAAGAAACCATCCGCATCAGCGAGAACACCCGCGGCCCCGGCGCCGTGTGAGGCGAGCGGCCGCGTCTCCCTTATCCCTTCTCCGCGGTGAAGCCGCGCGTCGATTACGCCAGCGGCCGGATGTATACATCCAGCTCATCAAATGGCTCAAAACCAAAACGGCGGTAAGCCGCCAGCGCAGGTGTGTTGGCCGCATCGACCGCCAAGGCCACCTGGCGCACGCCCTGCTGACCGGCCAACCATAGCGACTGGGCAACCAGGTCCTGGCCAAGCCCCTGCCCTCGCGCCGTGGGCATCAGGCCCATATAGACCAGTTCCCACAGTTCCGGCGAATGGGCCGCGAGAATCAAGCAGCCTACGTCCTGATCGGCGTGCCGCGCGATGAACCACAGCTTGGGATCGTAACCGGCCTGGCCTCGATAGCTGGCCAGCGTGGCATCCACGCTCAGGATGCGATGCACGTCAGGACAATCGAGCGTGTTCTCGTAGGTGGCTTCCAACAGTTGGCGGAAGCGGTCTTCACCGTCCGCGGCCAATGGCTCAAAGCGCAATCGATCTGGCGGCTGCTGGGGAAACGCCTCCGACGACGTTTGCAGATAAATGAGTCGCGCCAGATGCGTGAAACCCGCAGCCACAAACGGTTGTGGATCTTCGTCAGTCGCCAGCATGGCTTGGGCGAGCGTGACACCGTCGCCGGCTTGCGACAGGAGCGTGGCTTGGATCAGTTCGGCCGCCACCTGCTGCCTCGTGGTATCGGCTTCAGTGGCGACGATTCGCGGAGGCCAGAACAGGCTCAACAGCCCTGGCATCCGCATCGCCGCTACGGCTCCAATCGCCTGTTCGCCGCGGCAAGCCAGAAACACGTCGCGTGGCGTGGTGCTGTTTTCGATCTCCTGCCGCCGCATATCGGCCAGCGGCTGCGTCAGATGCGCAACCAGGATCTCCGCCGCGCGGCCGCGCTGCGCCGCGGTCTCGGCTCGCTCGATGGTCCAGGCCGCACGCTCAGGATGATTCATGGCTTTCCCGCAAGTTGAACGCGGCCCGTTCGCAATACACGTTGAGCGATTTTTACCGTACCTGGTGCCATGCGGCATCGTAACGCGCATTGGGTTGAACCGCACAGCGCCGGCCGCACCGTCTTGCCGGCAACGTCGCCACGCGCCCCTTACTCATCGTCGCCGCATAGCCGTCACTCATCGATCATGGCAACCACGCGAGCTGGTCCGGCCGAACCGCCTTTGACCTTCAGCGGGAAGGCACACACGGTAAAACCGTGCGGCGGCAGGCGGTCGAGATTGGCCAGCCGTTCCATGTGGCAGTATTCCAGTTCGGCTCCCACGTAATGTGCCGCCCAGAAGATGTCGCGGCGGCCGGTGGCCTTGGCCTCGGCGGCTTGCACGCGCAGTGGGCGATCCCAACCCCAGGCGTCGATGCCCATCACGCGAATGCCTTGCTCGATGAGCCAACGCGTGGCCTCGGGGCTGATGCCCGGCCCCAAACCGTAATAAGCACGCTGGCCCCAGGAGCGGTCATTGCCGGTGCGCATGAGCACGATCTCGCCCGGCTGGAGTTTGTGATTGATCTTGGCCAGGGCCGCTTGCACGTCGTCCACCGTGGCCGCGGCCGTGCGGTCCAGATGCGAAATATCAAGCATCACGCCCGGCCCGTAAAACCAGTCCAGGGGCATCTCGTCGATCGTGCGGGCCTTCTTGCCGCCGCAGGTTGGCGAATAGTGCCAGGGCGCATCGACGTGTGTGGTGCCGTGGGTGGAAACCTTGATGATGTCGTTGGCCCAGCCGGTACCGGTAGCCAGGTGGTGCTTCTTCACCCCCATCAACAACCGCACGATGAACTGACCAAAGCGATGGCTCTGGTGCTTCAGTCGCGTCCGTGCCCACCAGGGCGACCAGGCTTTGTCGTCTTCCAGCGGCAAGCTCAAATCAATAAATCGCATGACCAATAACAATCATCCTAAGTTACCAAGCGCGCCGCGGCGCGATTTCGCGGCCCCGCGGCTCAAAGCCCTACTTCCTTGCGAGCATGGGCCGCAATGCTTCGCCGGTGCGGCTGCCCGCGGTAGCGGCGATCTGCTCGGGCGGGCCGGCCGCCACGATGCGGCCACCGGCCTCGCCGCCGTCGGGGCCCAGGTCCACGACCCAATCGGCCCGTTTGATCACGTCCAGGTGATGTTCGATCACCACCACGGTATTGCCGCGCTCGACCAGTCGCTCCAATACCAGAATTAGCCTGCGCACGTCGTCCAGGTGCAAACCGCTGGTCGGCTCATCGAGCAGGTAGAGCGTATTGCCGGTGGCGATGCGTGCCAGTTCCGCGGCCAGCTTCACGCGCTGCGCTTCGCCGCCGGAAAGTGTGCTGGAGGCCTGACCTAACGCCACGTAGCCCAGCCCGACTTCCTGCAAACTGACCAGCGGCCGGTGGATTGGCCCGTGATGGGCGAACAGGTCCACGGCCTCATCGACGGTCAGTTCCAGCACATCGGCAATGGTGTGGCCGCGATACTGCACTTCGAGGGTCTGCCGGTTGAACCGCCGGCCCTGGCAGGTTTCGCAGCGAACGTACAAGTCGGGCAGGAAGTTCATTTCCAGCCGTTTGACGCCGTGGCCGCCGCAATCCTCGCAGCGTCCGCCCGGCACGTTGAAGCTGAACCGGCTGGGCTTGAAGCCGCGAATCCGGGCTTCCTTGGTTTCGGCAAATACCTGGCGGATTTCGTCGAACGCCCCTGTGTACGTCGCCGGGTTGCTGCGCGGCGTACGACCGATGGGCGACTGGTCGATNCGGATCAGCTTGTCGATCTGCTCCACGCCTTCCAACCGGTCAAACGGCGCCGGGCCATCGCCCGTGGCCAACCCCAAAGCCGCGGCCACCGCCGGAGCCAGCGTATCGTTGAGCAGTGTGCTCTTGCCCGATCCGCTCACACCGGTCACGCAAACCAGCAGCCCCAGCGGCAACTCCAGCGTGACGTTTTTGAGGTTGTGTCCTCTTGCTCCCGTCAGGCGAAGCCAACGATCGGACTGCGGCTGGCGGCGCGTGGTGGGCACTTCGATCGCCAGGCGGCCCGATAGATACTGGCCGGTCAGCGACTCAGGCACCCGGGCAACCTCGTCGGGCGTACCCCGCGCGACAATGTGGCCGCCATTNCGGCCCGCCCCCGGTCCCAGGTCAATCAGGTGATCGGCCGCCCGCATGATGGCTTCGTCGTGCTCCACCACCAGCAGCGTGTTGCCAAGCTGCTGGNGCTTGCGAAGCGCGGACAGGAGCCTTGCGGTATCGGTGGGATGCAGGCCCAGCGAAGGTTCATCGAGCACATAGCACACGCCCACCAGGCCCGACCCAATGCCGGTGGCCAACCGTACCCGCTGGCTTTCACCGCCGGAGAGCGTTTGCATGCCGCGATCGAGCGACAGATAACCCAACCCGACTTGTTCCAGGAATTGGAGCCGCCCCAGGATCTCCGGCAGGATCCGTCGGGCAATCTCCTCGGCCAAGGCTCCGGCGGGGGCCGCAGGCGCCGCTCCACCGGTGGCCAGCTCCGCCTCTGTCGATCCGTCCGACGCCGATGCCTGCCGGCCCGTCCAATTCTGAAGCGCCTGCGCGAAGAACTTCACGGCTTCGGAGATCGGCATGGCCGTGATTTCGTGAATCGCCTTGCCGGCGAACGTGACCGCCCTGGCCTCGGGCCGCAGGCGGCTTCCTTCGCACTCGCTGCACACCAGGTGACGGCGGTAGGCTGCCAGCCGGTTGATCGTTTCATCGTCATCGGCGGCCGCTTGGTATTCTTCTTCGAGCATGGCCAGCAGGCCAGGGAAACCACGGCCATCGCCTTCGATCAGTTGTTCGCGCAACTTGCGCGGAAGCTGATCGATCGGCGTATCGGCCGACGCCCCAGCGGCTTCAATAAAGGCAATCGCCGCATCGCGATGGCTGCGTTCAAGCTTGGGCAGCCGGCCTTGCCGTCGCCACGGTGCTACGGCCCCCGACACCAGCGACCGGCTCGCCTCCGGCAACACCGCCTGGGGATCAAACTGTTCCAACGTTCCCAGGCCCTGGCAGGCAGGGCACGCGCCATAAGGGCTGTTGAAGCTGAATGTGCGTGGCTCCAGCTCCTGGAAGCCGCTGCCGCATTCGGGGCAGGCAAACCGCGTATTGAACAGCCGATCCTCCCACTGCCCCTGGCGGTTCTGGAAGCAGCAGACCAGCAGGCCTTGCCCATGCTTGAGGGCCAGATCGAGCGATTCGGCGACGCGGCCGCGGGCGTCTTCGCGGATCACCACGCGATCGACAACGGCTTCGATCGTGTGGTTCTTCTGCTTCGCCAGCGGCGGTACTTGTTCGATGTCGTACACCTGGCCATCGACGCGTGCCCGCACAAATCCGGCTTTGCGGATTTCGTCGAGCACTTCCTGGTGCTGGCCGCGGCGGCCGCGCACCAGCGGCGCCAGCAGCATGGCCTTGGTGCCTTCGCCCAACCGCAGCAGCTCTTCGAGAATCTGCTCGGGGAACTGCTGGCTGATGGCCGCGCCACAGCCGGGACAGCGGGGCGTGCCCAGCCGGGCCATCAGCAGCCGCAAATGGTCGTAGATCTCGGTGACAGTGCCGACCGTGCTCCGCGGGTTATGGGCGCCGGCGTGCTGGTCGATGGCGATGGTCGGTTCCAGCCCTTCGACCAGGTCGACATCGGGGCGTTCCAACTGGTCGAGGAACTGCCGGGCGTACGTGGACAGGCTTTCGATGTACTGCCGTTGTCCCTCGGCGTAGATCGTATCGAACGCCAGCGAACTCTTGCCCGAACCGCTGGGGCCAGTGATCACCACCAATTGGTTATGGGGAATATCGACATCGACGTTGCGCAGGTTATGTACCCGCACCCCGCGCAGACGCAGGTACTCCTGCCCTGCCGGCTGAGCGGCCGAAACGTCGGTGCTGTAGGCGGTACGTGGCAACGGGACTCTCGTTCGTATAATGGAACCTGGCGGACGTGGCTCTGGCAGCCGAGCCGGACAAAACTCCGGCGAAACTATCACAGGCGGTGGGAAGCGACAACCGCGGTCACGTCGCCCGCCGCGCTAGCACGACACAGCGGCGTGCCTGGCCGCCAGCGAATCATAGGCATCTGTCCTGCGCCCGGCCCGTCGCAGCGCCGCCCCTACGACCAGCACCACCCCCAGGGGGAAACCCTTGAAACCGATCAAACTTCCGTTTCAGGTTGAGCTGACTGCCGCCAGCGAGCGGGTTCTGGCCGCGGCCACCCATTGGAGCCGGCCGGGGCAGCCGATCTCGTTTCCCGAGTTATTGATGGGCATGTTGGCCGAGCCCGAACTGCGGGGAGCCGCTTTGCTGGCCGAACACGGCGTGGACGCCGACGCCATCCGCAAGCATTGGCCCGACTTGCAGCCCCGCGGTTCCAACGGGCAGGACGGCGAGGCGGCATGCAACTGGGCCCGCGAACTGCATATGGCCATGCGCGAGGCGGCCGAGACGTTCGGCGACCTCAAGCCCCCGTTGGCGCTGGCCAGCGAACATTTGCTGCTTGGCATTCTGATCCGGGGCGGCGACGCGGCCGAGTTTCTGACCGCGCACGGGTTCGATCCGCAGGCGATCATCGATGCGACCTGCAAGCAGTACGAGCTGTCGCAAGAACCGATCGAATGGGATGGGTTCGACACGGTCGAGCCTGCCGCCAGTTCGACCGAAACAAGCGGCGGCAAGTCGATTGAGGCCTACCCCGTTGCTTCGGCGACAAGCAACGGCGCCGCGCCGGTTGTGCCCCCAATTAAAGATGCCGCAGCGGCAACCGTCCCGCTGGCCGTATGGCGAGTGCTGGATGCAGCCGCGAATCGGGCACGCGAGGCAGCCCGGGTGCTGGAGGATTACTGCCGCTTTGCCTTGGACGATCGGCATCTGACCGAGGCCTTTAAAACACTGCGACACGAACTGGCTGCGGCCCTGGCCGTGCTGCCGGCAGCGGCTTTGGCCGCCGGACGCAATACGCAGGCCGATGTCGGCACAACGCTAACCGCCGAACGTGAAGCACACCGCGGCAGCCTCGACGATGTGGTTGCCGCCAACAGCAAACGGCTGCAAGAGTCGCTGCGGAGCCTGGAAGAATACGGCAAGCTGGTCGATGCGTCGGTGGCCGCCACGTGCAAAGCCCTGCGATATCGCAGTTACACGCTGGAACGAGCCGTCCAGGTTACGGCCAACAGCCGTCAGCGGCTTGCCACCGCGCAGCTCTATGTGCTGCTCGATGGACGCGAAACGCCGCAGGCATTCGAAGCCTTGACCAGGCAGCTCATCGAAGCCGGCGTCGACGTGATCCAACTGCGCGACAAGCGATTGGACGACCGCACGCTGCTGGAACGAGCCAGGCAGTTACGCGCGCTCACGGCCGGTACCCCGACGCTGTTCATCATGAACGACCGGCCCGACCTGGCCGTGCTGGCCGAGGCTGACGGCGTACACGTCGGCCAGGAAGAATTGCCGGTTGCCCAGGTTCGCCGGATCGTCGGCCCTGAGCCGCTGGTGGGCCTTTCGACACACAACATCGAGCAAGCCCAGGCGGCCGTACTGGATGGGGCCGATTACATCGGTGTGGGGCCGACTTTCCCCTCGGGCACCAAGCAGTTCGAATCGTTTGCCGGTCTGGAGTACGTGCGACAGGTCGCAGCGCAGATTACGCTGCCGGCCTTTGTGATCGGCGGTGTGACGCTCGAGAACCTCGACCAGGTACTGGCTGCCGGAGCACGGCGCGTGGCCGTAGCTGGCGGCATCGTGTCGCAGCCCAGCCCAGGCCAGGCAGCCCGGGCGTTTCTGGACAAGTTACGGGCATACCCACCGGCCTAGCCGAGAAGGGTGGCAAAACACGTCAGACTAGGGGATCGGGCGAGCGGCGTCGGTCTTGCTGCCGTCGATGATGCGGACATCGGGCCGCAGTTCTTCCAACCGCTTGACGCCCCGTTGCGTCGCACGGCTACCCAGCAGCCACACCCGCTTGAGGCGCGGAATCGCCCGAAGCGCATCCACGGCCTGGTCGGTTACGGCCGTCCGCCGCAGATCCAGAGCCTCAAGGCTGGACAAGGATGCCAGGTGCGCCAGGCCATCGTCGGTGACAGCGGTCGCTTCCAGATCGAGATCGACCAGCCTGGTCAGGCTGGCCAGCGCGGCCAGCCCTTGCGAATCGACGGCGGTGTTCTCGAGGTTAAGCTTTTCCAGCGAGGTCAGTTGGCCCAGGGCCGGCATGCCGGCTCCAGTCACGCGCGTGTTGCGCAGGTTCAGCTCGCGGAGGTTCTTCAGCGAGGCCAGCCACTTGAGCCCGACGTCGTCGACGGCCGTATCGTCGAGCATCAGCTTCTTGAGGTTGGTCAGGCCCCGCAGGTGCTTCAGACCTTCGCCGGTGATCTTGGTGCGCGAGAGCAGCAGGGTTTCCAGGTCGGTCATGCCTTCGATGGCAGCCAACTGCTCATCGGTGGTGACCGTGTCGACCAGGCTCAGTACGGTAACCTTGCCGTTTTGTTCCTTGTAGCGGATCGGAGCCCCCACACCGGCGCGGCCGATGCGGTTCTCGATCTCCACGGCGATCTGCTTCTGCTGCTCCGAAGTAAGCGGCACCACCGGCGGCAACGTACCGGCGGCATCCGCGGCCGCAGCCGGTGAACGAGCCTCGGGGCTCGCCTGGCCGTGGCTTTCGTTCGTGCCGNCANCATCCGACGTACCAGGCAACGTGGCCGCAGGCGTGGAAGCGGTGGGGGTAGCGGGCGGTCCTTGTTCGGGCGGCCCCTCGACCAGCGTTTCCGAGCCGCAGCCGCCCAGCACAATCAGGGCAGGCGCGACCACGCACAAACGCAGCCAGTTTCCGTGGTTGGCCATGGCATTCCTCCAGCAAACCGCTCTCGCAGTCCAATACCCCACACGCGGCGGCAGCGACGCGGGTGCCGCCTCATGTACTTATCGTAGGTTATGGCTTGCGCCCAAGGAAATGGCGGTTGGAAGGAATGCGCCGGTTGTACGGACCAATCAACGATGATTGGTATCAATACGCGGCTTTAGGTGTACGGCCGCAATCTCGATACCAGCGCACGGCCGACACAGCCGTGGCACGCGCGATGGACCAGGGCACGGCTGGACCAGCCGTGGCAGATCAGACGCGCCGTTACTTGGCCAGCAGGGCTTCCGGCTGCTCCAGGAACAGGTAGTGGCCGTGGTCGGCGGTCAGGATCAGGGCCGTGTCGCGCCAGCCGCCGTTGGCTTCGACCCATTGGGTCACGGCACGGAAGGCGTTATCGCCGCTGATCACGGCGCCAATCGAGTTGTCGATGTTGTTGTCGTGGTTGCCCCAGTCCACTTCGCCCGCCTCGATCATTAGCCAGAAACCGTTGGGATTGCGGGCGGCCAGGAAATCGAGCGCCACGGTGGCCATATCGGCCAGGGTGGGATTCTCGACGATGTCGGCCTCGGTGTATTCCTCGGCCTTGCCGCGGCCGACCGTGGGGTTGAACTTGCCATCAGCCGTGCGGAACGGCAGGTGGCCGTACTTCACGCCAAAGAAACCAAACAGCCGGCGATTCTTGGCCTTGGCTTCTGCGGCGGCCTTCAGGATCTCGGCGCCCGGCTTCCCGGCGGTCCGCTGCACCACCTGGTACTTGCCGCCGTGCTCGGCGTTGACCTGGTACAAGTCCTCGGCGGTCAGGTAGCGATTGCCGGGCACAAAGTTACGACCCTGCTTGGCGTCGGCCTTGGCTTCCACGCCCCAGCCGGCGGTGATCAGCACATCGACGCCGGGCAGCGGATCGTTCTTGTGTGCCACCGAAGGCAGCCCCAGCAAATCGCGGCTGATGTCCTGGTAGTCGTCACGCGACACGTTATGCGCGTAAGCGGCGCCCGGCGTGGCATGGCTGATCGGCACGCTGGTCACCACGCCCACCGCCCAACCTTTCTCCTGGAGCTGATGGGCGATGGACGGCACCTGGCGGCCGTCGGGGCCGACGTTGATCGAGTCGTTGTAGGTCTTCACGCCGGTGGTCATCGCCGTGGCCGAAGCCGCCGAATCAACGTACGCATGCGATACCTCCGACGACTTGCCGATGAGGTACGCCAGATCCTTGGGACGTCCCCAAGGCGTGACGCCAGCCCGGGTGTAATCGTAGCCGCCCGGCTGGGTCCCGCCGGGATTCAGCAGCACCTGGCCGTCGACGTCAACCTGGGTGCCTTCGTTATGCGGGGCGGTGACCATGTAGCCGTAGTCGGTTTCGGCGCCGCGGTAATCCTGGAAGTGCAGCCCGGTCCCCCGGCCTTCGCGATACGCCACGCGACCGGCGGCGACGGTGGCCGCGGCCCAGGTGGTCTGCCAGTCCATGCCGTCGAAGACCATCAGGATGACGCGCTTCTTGCCGGCCTCTACCGCCTGCTTCTGCAGCCGGTAGATATCGGTCTGGTCGAAGTAATCGGCCGTGGGGTTGAGCGTGTTCTCAGGAACGCGGCCGTAGAGTTCTTTCAGCCGGGCCTCACTGCGGTAGGCGCTGTTCGCGCCGCGGACGCTGTCCAGGTTGATGCCGAACGTATAAACCGGGATCAACCGGTTGGAGTGCGTGCCCCAGGCACGGTAGTTCTCGGGATCGAATCCCCAGTGACCCCACGGTGCCTTGCCGGCGGCGATGGCGTCGCTTTGCAACTTGCGGACATGATCGTAGTCGGNCCCCTTGGCGGNTTCTTCAGCCGACAGTGAGCCGCCCAACGTCAAAACAGCGGCAAGCCCAACCAGCGAACGAACAATAAGACCGCAGCACTTCATGGCAAGTCACCTGGGACAATGGCAGGGATCGCGGCAGGAAAGCCAGGTAGGGCGCCAGGGGGCGGGCAGACGCCAGGCGTCCGCGAGCGAGTTTGGCGGGCGGCTTCCCTCAGCAGGCCATGATGAATTGCCGCAAGGGGGCCGGTCAAGTCGGCACCCGAGAAACCACAAAATCGTGCTTCGAAATCACCGCCGGCCGCCTTGAGGGGCTTGGCGGCGGCGGGCTTCCGCCTGGCAGGAACGGGCAAGCAGCCCGAGCACCATCACAGGACATGCCGCTCCATCTTCACCCGTTGCAGACCTGGCAGAGCATCCAACTGGCTTAAGAATTGATCCATCGCAGGCTCATTCGGCAGGTAGACTTCGACTTCGAGTCGGGTCTTATTGTTCTTGGCGTGCCGGTCGTAGTTCAGCAGCACCACCTGGGTAGCACCGAACCTGTGTAGCTGATCGGTAACTTCCTGGCGTCCCTGGCTGCCGTTCTCGGTGACGATCACCAGGTGGCGTTTCAGGAGCCGCCAGTTTTTGCCTTCGACACGTCGCATCACCGTCAGGGCGAGCAGCGAGACAATCGTCGCCGTCAGCGCCACGAAATACATGCCACCGCCGGCGGCCAGGCCAAGCGCCGCAACCAGCCAGAGGCTCGCCGCCGTTGTGAGCCCTTGCACGCTGAGGCCCGTTCGCAAGATCGCGCCAGCGCCGAGGAAGCCAACCCCCGACACCACGCTGGCAGCAATGCGCGAGGTATCGACATCAACCAGGTCATCCTTGTCGTAGTGCTGGAAGTAAACAAACTGCGTCGAAACCAGCATGAAGGTTGTTGACGCCAAGGCGACGACCAGATGCGTTCGCAACCCGGCAGGACGTCCGGTAACTTCCCGCTCGTAGCCAACGGCCGCCCCCAACGCGACGCCCGTTGCGATGCGGAGCAGCATTTCAACCGGGGAAATAACCACTCGTTCCTCCTCTCCAGCTCAAAGCGCGACTGGGGCGTGTGGCTTTCCGTCGGCCGCGCGCACGCGGTACCCCCTGGGTCGCGCGAAACGGTGAGCCAATCGAACAGCGTTGACAGAACGAAATGGCCCTGGAGCCCAGAACCACCACCGTGGCAAGGAAAAGGACAAGCCAGCCGGGAATCGAGGGCGGACAGATAACGCGTGCCCGCGGGCGAGGTGTCGGACGGCTAGCCTCACCCCTCTATCATGAGACGCGGATCCAAGACGGGGCAAGTCGGCACCCAAGAAACCAACGTGCCGCTTCTCAAGATCTCATCCCAGAACACCGCCGCTGCGTGATTGGCCGCCAGGAAAGCGGCGACTCACTGTAGCATGTCGGCCAGTCTGGCTCCCAATGCTTGAATCCGCGGATCGGGATCGCTGCGAGCCGTTTCGACCAGGCGCCTCCGCGTGGCCAAATCGTTCGACGTTGCCAGCAGCGAATACGCCGTATGTCGCACGTCGGCATCGCGGTCGGTGGTCAGCCACCACAACCACGGTCGGGGATCGATCGACGCCAGCCGGGGAAGCTGCTCCGCCCATTGCCGCCGCACGGCCGGGTTGGGATCGGCCAGATGCCGGGCAAGCTCCATGTGGCTGGCCTTGAAACCACGCCGGGTAAGTTCCGCCTGCGCGGCCTGGTGGGCCTCGGGCTGAAGCTCCCGGAACAAGCTCAACACTTCGGCCGTATCCATGCCTTGCAGCAGCGATCGATCCTCCCACACGGCCGGCGTAACGTCCGCGGCAGGCTCCTCGGCCACAAACGCTTCGGCAGATCGATTGGCGGCCACCATGCCGGCATCGTCCGGCAGGCGCAGCCGCGTGCCGCCCTCGCCCAGTGCTGAGCCCAACCGGCGGGGTTCGTTCGCGGCCCCATCGGCCGTATCGCCTGAAGCGCCGCCTTGTCCGCCGTCATTGGCAATCGCGCTGGAAGCATCGGCCGGCGAACGACCGTGCGGAGGCCGATCGGTCTGACCAATGGCCACGGCGACCGGCAGTTCACGCCGGGCGGCGGCTTCTTCGCCGCGGCTACGGCGAAAGACTTCTTTACAACTGGCGGCCAGTTTCATCCGGTCGACGTGCTCCGGCACCCGGGCACGTAGCAGCATCTCGGCCAATACGGCCGCTTGTTGCGATGCCCAGCCACGGAACACGGGAGCCGATTCGGCCAACAGATCGGCTAGCCGCTGCCAATCGCCGGCATGATCGGGGTCGGCTTCCCAGGTGCGAATCTGCTCTTTCAGATACGCCAAGGCCCGTTCGCGGACCACCTGGCGACTGGAGCCCAGGCAGGCCACCAAGGACGGCAAGCCGTCGTCCTCAAGCGCGCCCAGGCATTGGATCAACGCCGGCACTTCCTCCTCGGGCGCCGAGTGCAGACATTGCAGCCAATACGCGGCCAGCCAGCGCTGGTGATCCAGTACCGCCCAGCCGACCACGACGGCAACCAGAGCCAGCACCACGCCCACCCACCAGCGCGAGCCTGAGCCGCTGGTGGCATTCCGGGCTGGTCGGATCACGTTCATGGCAAGCATCCGTGCTGCTGTAACTCTGCCGGGCATGTTGCCCACGACAAGCTAGCGCTGCTGGCATCGGCTGTTCAGACCATGGCCCCCGCAGCGCGGCGGCAGAATGTATTGCCTCGCCCAGCGCGCGACAAGAGCGCCGCAGGTGCGGCGCTCTTGCGTGATGCCGATCGTACTGTTGCCCCCTGGTCCGAGCCGCGACCGATCAACTCTCCGGCAAGCGCGTCTTGGCCGGCGTTTCGGCGGCCTGGGTGGTATCGGCTTCCTCGGCCAAACCGATCAGGCGATCGAACTCGCTCGTGGCCGTGGTGCTGCGGGCATACTCCATGAACTCGTTTTCCAGCATCTTGGTATCGGTGCCGGACAATTCGCGGGCGACCTTGGCCCGGGCCTTCTGCTGTTGCCGCATCTCGCGCATCTCTTGCAGTTCGCGCGAGTGGGCCTCCTCGCTGACGCCCGCCAGGATGTTGTTGATTTCTTCTTCTTCGCGAGCCGTGATCATATCGGCCACGGTTGCCGAGGCTTCTTCCTTCAGCTTGTCGATCTCGCGCAGCAGGCTCTGGAGCTGCACCTTGTGCCCGGCGATGGAACGGTTGATTTCCTCAATATCCTCCTCCAGCTCATCAATATGGGCTTCCTTCTCCTTGAGCGACGCGGAGAAGTCGTTGAAGGCGGCCAGGCACTTCATGTAGTCTTCGTTGCTCTTGATCTGCTCCATGGTCGCGCCGCTGGCCTTGAGCCGCTCGACCACGCTCTTGGCCTTAGCCGCCGCGCCGGTTTTGAGCTGCTCCAGCCGGCCCACTTCTTCCGTGAGCTGGGCCAGGCGTGCCCGCTTCTTCTCCTCCTGGGCGATCATGGCCGCCACGGCATCTTTGTACTGATGAATCCGCTGCGTTTTTTCGCGTACGATGTTGTCGTACGTGGCCTGAATGACGTGCGGATTCTTGCGCAAGTCGGCGCTGGCGGCATCCACGCGGCCCGTGACGAGATACCAGAACGACTTGAAGAACTTGCCAATCGCTCGGAACACGATGCAATCTCCGGTTCAGGGGGAAAACAGGATCGAGTTGCCGCGAGGCCGTTAGAACTCTCGCTGCCGCAACGGACCTTGCAGTTCGGTTTCCAGGTCGCGCATCCGTTCTTCCACCCGGCGGGCCACGTCGAGGTTGCGCTGTAACTCCTGGCGAAAGTTGCTCACCGTCTCGGCGGTCGTCGACTTGGCACTCAACGAGTGTACCTCATCCACGGTTTCCGCAAACTGATCGATGCTCTGCTCCACTTCGGCCAGCAGTTGCTCCCGCTGGGCCAACACTTCATTGCGGGCAGCCGGGGCATGAATCCGCTGCGCGGTTTCCCACAACTGCAGCGAACGCTCCAGCGCATCGACGCAGGCCGAAAACAGGTTCTCCACCGAGTTGGCAATGTCCACCGCCGTGTAGCGATCGACGGCCGTGGACCAATGGGCGTTGGCGTGGAACGACTCGTACATTTCGCGCAACCGGCGCAAGTTGCGCGCGCTGCGGCTATCGGCATCCATCCGCAACCGGCGATACAGCCGGCTGAGCCGCCGCTCCTTTTCGCGGGCGACCTGCTGCTGCATCTCCTGAAAGACTTCTTCGCGGAGCCGGCTGGAACGAAACAGCAGATTGATTCCGCCCAGGATGGCCGCCACGCCCAGTGCCACGGCGCCGGCCGCCAGCAGCGGCAGATTACCCATGGCCGCGCCGACCAACAGCGCGGCCCCACCCAGCGTGCCTGGGGTCGCCGTCTCGGGAGCCGTGATGGCTTTGTTGAGCACGCGTTTTCGAACTTCGCGGTTGTCCATGCGACCTCAAATCCAGTGGCCCGCCTGCGCTGCTCACCCTTGCCAAGTCCACCAGCGCCGCGCGCCGAAGAGTGGTTCGCTGGTAACCGTGGAATCTTCCCCCAGTTGCGCGCCAGAGGACCGATGAACGGTCCGCAGCAAAATTCGCGCCACGATCAACGGGTTTTGCCGCCGGTACTTAGAAACGGGCGAGTTGCCGGCACCAACCCTTGCCCATTTTTACCAAACCTCCCTGTTGCGATTTCCCCCACAATGGGTACAGTCACAAGCAGGCGGGGTTCCCCCTGATTTGCGGGGCTAGCCAAAGCGCCAGCGTTCACCGCAGTTACACGATGCACAAACTCAGGCTTCCCCGCATCCCACAAGATTGTGGCTTGGTGAGTTGTTGCTCGGATTTTTAGGGGGTGGCGATGAAAACCACGTTGGCAGTCCTCACGGCGGCGGCTTGTTGGATCACGGCGGCTAGCGCCCAGGCCGGCGCCCCCTGCATCACCTATCGCACCGTCTACGAAACGCATTACTAGCCCCAGGAAGTGGTCTGCTATCGCACGGTTTACGACACCCACTACCGCGACGTGGTCGTAACCCGCTACCGGCCGGTTTACGAAACGCACACCGTCCAACAGCCGTACCGTGTCGCTCGGCCGGTGTGGGACACTGTGCAGCAACAGGTCACCAAGGTTCATTACGAACCGGTCTATGACACCATCCAGCAGGTGCAGCACTACACCACGTACCAGCCGGTGACTAACTACCACACCGTGTACGAGGACCACGGCCACTGGGCGGCCCACTGCGTCTCCACATGCTGGGGCTGCTGCTTCACCTCCGTGTGGGTTCCCCATATCGTGGCCAAGCAGGTGCCGTACGTGACTTACGTGCCCCAGACGCATACGCGCACGGTGCCGGTACAGGTGTGCCGATACGTGGCTCGCCCGGTCACCTACACGGTGAACGTGCCGGTGTGCCGCGTCGTGTACGAGGATCACGTGCGTACCGTGCCGGTGACCACCTGCAAGATGGTGCCCTACCAGACCACGGTGCAGGTACCCTACACGGTTCCGCGGCAAGTGCCGTACAAGACCGTGACGTACGTACCGGTAACGGTTCCTCGCCAGGTGCCTGTGGTGACACCGGCCACCTGCGGCCCAACCGGCTGCGGTCCTGTCGGCTGCGGACCGGCCGGCTGTTGGTAATCACCGCAGCGAACAGCTGGTCCAGCCAAATCACGGCATCAATGATCCGCGCGGCACGCGGGCGGCTACCTCGTGTGCCGCGTTCTCTTGCGCACTGCTGGGCATGCGGCTGCTCACGGCGCTTTAGCGTACGCCTCGCGTTCAAAGGGGTTATCGAAGTATGGATCGCGGCCGCGGAGCCACAGCCACAAGCTGGCAGTCAGGTAGGCTGGGATGAACAGCGGGCCCCATCGTTCGTACTGCCGCACGTGAACCAGCTCGTGCTCGCGGCAGGCGTCGAGCGCTTCGGCACTTTGCCCCAGCACCACGTGCCCCAAGGTCATGGCCGCGGCCGCCACCCAAAAGCAGTTCCTGAGCATCCAGGAGACTGCCCCGCCGTAGAACTCCAGGATCGGCCCGGTACGCCGCATGCGTCCGCCGGTGGCCAGCCCCAGCAGTCCCACGGTCAAGCCGAGCAACGAGCCGGGACTGGCCCAAACGATCAGCGTCAGCCGTCCTAGCCCTCGCCCGATCCACAGCACGGCTTTCATTGGCGTCCTCTGGCGGTTCGCGATCGATTCGTGTCTTGCCCCGCCCCACAACCAGCAGGGGAGCACGACAATTTGTCTGTGGCTTCTCAGCTAGCGTAGCAGGCAGCCCCCCGCCCTCGCCTGCTAAACCTTGGCGATTGTTCACTCTACAGCAATCGCCAGGGCGATCGTGCGGTTACATTTGGGGCAAACCGGTGCCGAACGCGCGCATCCGAATCTTGCCCGGCCGATAGTCGCTTGATACGATTGAGGCGTGAACGGTTCGCCGTTCACCCCTCTGCCATGTTCGTGCTGTCGATGTCCATTTTTGGTGAGCCGATACGAGACCTGCTGGGTGCCCGTGTAGCTCCTGGCCGCGTGTACAGCCGCCGACCGGACCAACCGTCCGGAACCATCGGTCGGATCACACAACCCGGGACTCCGATCACCCACTTTAAAACTGCGGGCTCTCAAAACCGCATCGCCACGGCATTGCGGTGGAGTGGCCTTTTAGAGGGCGTGCTTTCTCTTCGGAGAAGGGCGCCCTTTTTTGTGCGCAGCGCACGGTAAGTTTTGTGCGCAAAGGCGCAATGACGATTGCGCGGTGACCATTTCACGGTCGAAACGCCGATGAGCGAGCTTTCTGCAACCCTGGCCCAAAAACGCGACCAACTGCTGGCGACGATCGCCGCCGCCGGTCCGTGCGTGGTTGCGTTTTCGGCCGGCGTGGATAGCACCGTGGTCGCCAAGGCCGCGCAGTTGGCGCTCGGTGATCAGGCGATTGCCGTAACGGCCGTCAGCCCCAGCCTTGCCCAAGGTGAACTGGACGACGCCAAGCGGCTGGCCGCCCAGATCGGCATCCGTCACGAGATTATCGAAACGGCCGAGTTCCAGTCGCCCCAGTACCGTCAGAACGCTCCCGATCGCTGTTACCACTGCAAGACGGAGTTATATACGCGGCTGGAAACGCTGCTGCCGCGTTGGAACGCCAAGGTGCTGCTCAACGGCGCCAATCTCGACGACCGCGGCGACTATCGCCCCGGCATGCGGGCAGCCGCAGAGCACCAGGTCCGCAGCCCACTCTTGGAATGCGGCTTCACCAAGGCCGAGGTCCGCCAGCTTGCCGCTCACTGGGGCTTGGAAGTTTGGGACAAACCGGCCAGCCCTTGCCTGGCCAGCCGCATCGCCTATGGCGAGGAAGTTACGCCCGAGCGCACCGCCATGATCGACCAGGCGGAGCAGTTCCTCCGCAGCCTGGGCTTACGCGAACTGCGGGTACGCTACCACCGCGGTGACCTGGCTCGGATCGAAGTGCCTGGCGAAGCCTTGGCCGCGCTGGCAGCCCCCGAAACCCGCGAGAGAATCGTCGACCGGTTTAAGGAACTGGGCTTCCGCTACGTGACGCTCGACCTGCAAGGTTTCCGCTCCGGCAGCATGAACGCCGTGTTGCCCGTCGAGAGTTTGCTCGCGCCGCGCTAAACTGCCCGCCTGTCTGATGGCGGGGTCGCCGGATTCTCGATGGCGTCGTATCGTGCGCCCCTAACCTGCCCCCCTCGGCGTGATAGAATCTTGCATTGGCTTTCCTGGCCGCGGCTCCATAGTTCTTTCGCGCGCATGGTTCGACCAGGCTGCGGTAAGTGATCGCTGCTGCGTGCCTTTCCTCCCCACGGTCCTTTCCCGCCGCCGCTTTCCATGTCCACCTGGCAAGAACGACTCGACGCCGCCATTGATGCGCTGTTTCCCAGCCTCGTCGAACTCCGCCGCCACCTGCACGCTAATCCTGAACCCAGCGGCGCTGAAGACAAGACCAGCCTGCACATCTACCAGTTGATGGATCGCGTTGGCCTGGCGGTTCGCATGGGCCCCGGCGGACGCGGCGTGCTTGTCGATGCGCCCGCTGATAACGGTCAACCGCGCGTTGCCCTGCGGGCAGACATGGATGCCCTGCTCATCCAGGATCGCAAGACGGTGGACTACCGCAGCCAGGTGCCCGGCGTGATGCACGCCTGCGGCCACGACGGCCACACCGCTACCGTGGTTGGCGCCGTGCTGGGCCTGCAACAACTGGCCGAAGCGGGGCTATTGCCGTGGGAAGTGCCGTTCCGGGCTATCTTTCAGCCGGCCGAGGAAACCAGCGTGGGAGCCTTGGAGATGATCGGGGCCGGGGCGCTGGAGAATGTCGACGGCATCTTTTCGCTGCACATGGATCCCAGCCGGCCCGTCGGCCGGATCGGCGTCCGCGTCGGCGCGCTCACGGCCAGTTGCGACGACATGTTCATCGACATTTTCGGGCGAGGCGGCCATGCCGCGCGGCCGCACGAATCGATCGACCCGATCGCCGCGGCTGCCCAACTGGTCAGCTCCATTTACCTGTTCGTGCCCCGGGCGGTTGATACGCACGATCCGGTGGTCGTTACCATCGGGCAGATCCACGGCGGCGACAATCCCAACGTCATCCCCGAAAGCTGCATCCTGCGGGGCACCCTCCGCAGCTTCGGCAAGGCAATCCGCGAGCGGACCAAAGAGCACATCCGCAAGCTTGCCCGAGGGCTAGCCGAAGTTTCCGGCGCCAAGATCGACGTGCGGTTCGAGGACGGGCCGCCCTCGGTGATGAACGCCGCGGAGCCGGTGGCCGTGATTCGCGCGGCGGCGGCCGAAGTGCTGGGACCGGAGAACGTGGACGAGATTCCCAAGCCCAGCATGGGCGGCGAAGATTTTGCGTACTACCTGACTGACGTGCCGGGCGCGATGTTCCGCCTGGGCTGCTGCTCAGGCGAATCGTCGTGCGCCCCGCTGCACTCGCCGCTGTTCGATATCGACGAACGGGCGCTGGCCATCGGTGCCAAGACGCTCGCCCGAGCCGCCATCGCCTGGAGCAATCCCGCTCGCCGTCAAAACCAAGGCGTCACGTTCAAAGCGGCGGGCGAAGGGATCTAGCAATACCGAAGTGTACCATGGCTGCTTTGCGTGCCACGGTCTTAACATGCATCGACGGTCCGCAGGCGGAGCCTACGTATCATAGCGGCGCCGGCAAGTCACGGCGGCTGAAGATCACAGCCGCGATGCTATAGCACAGGATGCCCAGGCCAAAGAGCAGGCCGCTGTACTGCCAGGCCAGCGTCCAGCCGTCGAACTCGTCCAAGAACCAGCCGGGCTCAAACGCCCCCAGGTACGTGGTGTAGAGCAGCCAGTAGAAGTCGGGCGAGAACCGCGAGATCACCTTCAAAATCAGTTGAATCAGGCAGAACGCCCCGGTAATGCCGATCGTCTTCCATCGGCTCCGCTGCCACGAGCCGACCATGGTGGTGAATGCCGCCAGAAAGAACGTCACCGCGAACAGATTGAGCACTGCCGGCAAATAATCGCGGCTGGGCACATCGGCTAGCTTCATCAGCCACAGCCCCAAACTGGTCCCCAGCCAGCACGCCAGGCATATCGCGGCACTGCCGGCGGTGGTGGCGGCAATCTGCGGCAACAAGATCGCTAACCGGCTCACCGGCTGTGCCGCCAGCAGTTCCATCGTGCCGCGGTCGATCTCGCCGCTGATGGCGTCGGAACCTCGGGCGATCGCCCAAACCGTGACCGTAAACATCACCACCGGGTCCACGTACGCCAGCAGGATCATGCCTCGCTGGGTTGTGACCAGATCCAGCGGCAACGGCAACAGGTTGGGCAGGTTCATGCCCTTGAAGCCGAACTTCAAGAACGTCTCAAACACCGCCAGGTTCATGCGGCTCACCAGCCACACAAATAGCAGGTGTAACAGCATCAATACCGCGGCGCAGCACAGCATCAATAGCCATGCGTCGCGAACGCTTTTGGACCACAGGGCACGATTCATGATCTTACAGCCCAGCCACTTTAGGCGGTTCCAACCGATGCTCGGACTAACGGGTCTTGATCACAACGCTCGGTCTGCACCTGCGCTAGACGCATCTTCTTGAACGCGGTTGGCTGCATGAACGCAGCCAACTGCCGCCTTATCCACACTCCCAATTCAACCTGGCGATTTCACGCCGCCGGCCACGTGAGGATGGAAGCGTTCGTACACGGTTTGCAGGCCCGCCGGACGCACACGCACATCGGTCACCTGCTGCTCGCTGAGCCAGTGCAGCACCGGCAACAAGTCGCCCTCGGTGCGGAAGGCCACCCATTGGTCGCCGTTACGCTGCACTTCCACATTGGCCAACTGCGGCGGCAACGGCGGTAACGTCCCGGCCAATCGAGCTTCGATCCGATGCTGCCGATTCAACTCGGCCAGGGCTTGCAGATGCACCAACTGCCCTCGTCGCAGCACGGCCACGCGATCGCAGATCGCTTCAATCTCCGACAACACATGCGACGAAAAGATCACCGTCTGCCCGGCCTCGCGTGCTTCCTGCACGATGTGCAGCACTTGTGCCCTCGTGGTCGGGTCGAGATTGCTGGTCGGCTCATCTAGAATCAAAAGCGGTGCCTTGATCGCCAGGATCGCCACCAGAGCCAGCTTCTGACGCATGCCGGTGGAACAGCGCGTGACCGGCCGCGACAGATCCAGTTCCAGCCGCTCGGCCAGTTCAAGCGCCCGGGGCAAGTCGCCGTCGGGCCGTGCCGACTGAAAGAACCGTAGCACCTGGTAGCCATCCATCCCACGGAACAGTCGGGCTTCGGCGGGCAGGTAGCTCACACGAGCGTGAACCTGCCGCGCTTGACGGTAACAGTCCAGGCCATCGATCGTGGCCGTGCCGGCCGTGGGCCGCAAAAAACCCATCAAGGTCCGTAGCAGCGTGGTCTTGCCGGAACCGTTAGGCCCCAGGAGGCCAAAGATTTCGCCCCGGGCAACCGTAAGCGTGCAGCCCTCCAAAGCGGTGAAGCTGCCGTAGCTTTTGGTCAGATACTCGGTCGCAACCAGCGGAGACGTCATAGCAGCCGGCAGCGCTCGGTTCCCCAAGGACGGCGGGGAGCGAACGAAATGCACAATAGGGGTGTCTACTCGATGCCAGCCTGGTCCCGACCGGCCAACCGCCCTCGTCGCCGCGGCCGCCCAGCATCGAAGCGCCGCACGCGCTTCCCAGCGCGCAGGCAGAACAACCGTTCATTATGGGGGCCCGCCGCACCCCGGCAAGGCGCAGCGGGAATGCCGAGTCCCCGCCACTTGTGTCATCGGGCCAGGTTGCTGCAACTTCGTATCGCCAACCCTCCAAGACGGTTCGGGCACGAACCGATAGAATGAGCGGTCGAGCAGGAACAACCGCAAACACGAACCCACGGCGACAGGAGCCAACGGCATGCCGGAACCGCGCGATACCGCATTTGAGATGGCCACCTCGAACATCCGATTCGGCAGCGGCGTCACTGCCGAGATCGGCATGGACCTGGCCGATCTGGGTGCGAAGCGCGTGCTGGTGTTCACCGACAAACGGCTGGCCCGGCTCCCGGTGATGGAAACCGTCCTCCAGTCGCTCCGGCAGGAAGGCATTGGCTTTGACGTCTTCGACGCCGTGCGGGTGGAGCCGACCGATACGTCGATGCTGCAAGCAGCCGAAGCGGCCACCAGCGCCCCCTACGACGCCTATGTGGCGGTAGGCGGCGGTTCGGTCATTGATACCGCCAAAGTTGCCAACCTGCTGGCCACCTATCCGGCCGACTTGATGGATTACGTCAACGCGCCCCTGGGCAAGGCCAAGCCGGTGCCGGGGCCGCTCAAGCCGCTAATCGCCGTTCCGACCACGGCCGGCACGGGCAGCGAAACGACCGGCGTGGCGATCTTTGACCTGACCTCGATGCACGCCAAGACCGGCATCGCGCATCGCCGGCTGAAACCGACGCTCGGCCTGGTCGATCCCGAAAACACCCGCACGCTGCCGCCACTGGTGGCCGCCTCCACCGGGCTCGACGTGCTGTGCCATGCCCTGGAGAGCTATACCGCCCTGCCCTTCGATCAGCGTCCCCGCCCTGCCCGGCCGCTGCTGCGTCCGGCGTACCAGGGCGCCAATCCGATCAGCGATATCTGGTCGCTGCGGGCGTTGGAGCTGACCGGCAAGTATCTGCCGCGTGTGTATGCCGACAGCAGCGACGATGAAGCCCGCAGCAACATGCTGCTGGCCGCCACCATGGCGGGCATGGGCTTTGGCAACGCGGGCGTGCACCTGTGCCACGGGATGAGCTACCCGGTGAGCGGCATGGTGCGGGACTATCAGCCGCCCGGCTACCCCAACGATCACCCGCTGGTGCCGCACGGCATTTCCGTGGTGCTGCAAGCTCCGGCGGTGTTTCGCTTCACGGCGCCGGCCTGTCCCGAACGGCATCTCCGCGCGGCCCAGGCCCTGGGCCTTGACGTCTCGTCGGACGATCTGCCGCACATCGGCGACCGCCTCGCTGAAGGCCTGGTCAACTTGATGCGCAGCCTGGACCTGCCCGCAGGCCTGGCCGCCATCGGCTTTACCGAGGATGACATTCCGCAACTGGTTGCGGGCACGCTACCGCAGCACCGGGTCACCAAGCTTTCGCCGCGTCCGGCCAGCGAGGACGACCTGCGGCAACTGTTCGCCGACTCGATGCAGCTTTGGTGAGCGAAACCAACCCGCGGCTGTGCGGCCGGGCAGCGTCCACCGGGGGATATCTTGCGCTGCAGAAGGCCACATGGGTTTCGCCCAGCGTTCGTTCCTAATTCACCTCTTACAGACAAACTATGTCGGCGCGACCGCGCCACGAATCGTATATGACTCGGAACCGGTTGATCGCCGTTGTGGGTATTTCGCTCGCCGTCGTCGCAGCCCTGGTAGTTTTGCTGTGGGGCGGGGCCGTAGTCCGCGCGCTTACGGCGCTCACCGAGCCGGCCCCGCACGTGGGGCGAGAATTGAACCTGGTAGGGCTGGCCACCCTGGGCCTGGGGCTTGGACTGAACCTGGCGATCTATGGCCTGGGCCAGGCGCGGCGGCAGTACCGCATCGAATGGCTTGCCCGGATCGGCCTTGTTCTGGGCGGCCTGCTGGCCGTGGTGGCGAGCACCATGTTGTTTGCCGCTCTGGACTACGTTGCCGACCGCTTCGCGGAACTGGCCGCACAGCCTGAGGCGCTTTCCCCGGAGAACGTCAGCCGATTGATTTCCTCAGGCGTGCAGCGGACAACGCTGGCCGCGTTCACGTTGTTGCTGGCCGTCACCTTGTTGGCAATCGGTATCTGGAAGCTGCTCTGGATCGATCCCGCCGAGCGAGACAGCCGCCGCGCGAACTTCTGGATCAGCACGCTGACGATCGGCATCCTGTCATCCACCATGTTCGCGGTGTTGTACCAGATGGCCGCTGGCGCCAGCCGAGCCGCGCTTGCGATGGCACACGAAGCGGCAGCGCATGATGCACTCGTTCGCCGGATTGCGAACGCGCTAACCTATAGCCAGGCAGCCGCCATTTGCCTGACCGTGGCCAGCCTGGCGGTATTGATCATCGGCCTGGGCTTCCGCGGCGTGATTGAGCCGGAGTAGTACTTGAGAGTTTTTGCGCCGCGTGTTTCGAGGTCGGCGAAACGGCCCCCTACAGGCGACGAACGCGCAGCGATCATCAAGGATTAGGGTTCCGCACCAGGCGGTAGCCGGTTCCACGCACCGAAAGCAGATGGACCGGGCGGGCCGGATCCGGCTCGATCAGCTTGCGCAGCCGCAGCACGAAGTTATCGATCGAACGCGTGGAAATGTCGCTGCGTTCGCCCCATACTTCTTCCAGGATCTCCACCCGCGAAAGCACGCGACCGGGATTCTGGAGGAAGTATCGCAGCAGTTGTGCCTCGAGCGTGGTCAGCACGCTGGTCTGACCGTCGCGCATCACCTGGAAGGTTTCCAGGTTGATGTGCGCGGCCCCCAATTGAAACGCGGCCTGCGGTTCCTGCGCGGCCGGCACAGCCATGGTTCGGGTGCGCCGCCGTCGCTTGAGCAGGTTCCGCACACGGCTTAACAACTCGGCCAACTCAAACGGCTTGGTCAGGTATTGATCGGCCCCGCAGTCAAACGCCTGCGACTTGTCGAAGCTGAGCGTCCGGGCACTGAGCACCAGGACCGGCAGGTCGGGATCGTTGCGGCGCAGCTCCTGGCAAATGTCGTAGCCGCTCATGCCGGGCAGCATCAGATCGAGAATCACCAGGTCGATATCACCCTGGGCCAGCCGCTGCAGGGCCGAAGGGCCATCGCCTACCACGTCGACCTGGTAGCCTTCTTGTTCGAAGTTGAACTTCAAGCCGCCGGCCAGGGCGGCTTCGTCTTCCACAATCAGCAATCGCACGGCGCTGCCCCCGCTGGCAGAACCACTTCAAACACACATCCCTGTTGCCCGTCCTCACGCGGCAGCACACGCACGGTGCCGCGCAACTGCCGGACGAGGGTATGTACAATATACAGTCCCAAGCCGGTGCCCTTTTGCGTGCGTTCCAGTTCCCGGCCACCACGGACGAACAGCCCGAAGATCTGGCCCCGGATTTCTTCCGGTACACCATGGCCGTTATCGATCACGCGGACGCGAACCTTGCCTTTCTCGGTCATGCCCTCGACGATCACCCGTGGCGGGCGGCCACCGTACTTGACCGCGTTATCGAGCAGGTTGCGGAAGATCATCTCCAGCACCATCGGCACCGCCCGAATCGTGGCCGGCTGCAAGCGCAGCTCGAACACCTCGGCCGGGTCGCATCGCTGATGCTCGGCGGCCCAGCGGGCACAGCGTTCCAGCACCGGCTGAATCGGAATATCCTCGGGCGGTGAACCGTGCCCCAGGGCGTCCAGCCGGGCCACCTCCAGCAGTTGGCTGATCAGCTCGTCGAGCCGCTGGAGCTCCGACGCCATGGTGGCGTAGAACTCCTCCTGCTGTTGCCGGGGTAGCGGCCGCAACTGCAAGGTTTCCAGGTACAACCGCAGCGAAGCGATGGGGCTCTTCAGTTCGTGAGTAACGCTGTCGATGAAGTTGGCCTGACGCTGGTTAAGCCGCGTTTCCTTAACGTGCAGGAACGAATAGAACATCAGCCCCAGCAGCGTGAGGGCGAACACCACGGTGCCGATGGCCAGGCCGCTCCAGGCGTCAAAATGCGCCAGCAGCACGATCCAGCAGACCATCAGCGCCACGTTCAGCATCGCCAGCACGGCGCTGAGCGTGATCGGAAAGACCGTCTTGAGCCGCTGGCGAAACGACGTCTTGCGCGACGAAATCAAAGGCCAACCTGTCTGTACATGTCCGGGCGAAATATCGACCACCCAGGCCGCGGGAGCCGGCACACGCCGTGCCGCCTCGTCCGGACATTCTACGCCGCTGGCTCACGCAAGAATATCGTGGATCACGTTCCCGTGAACGTCGGTCAGCCGCATGTCGCGACCGCCAAAGCGGAAGGTCAGCCGGGTATGGTCGATGCCCAGTAGATGCAGCATCGTAGCGTGCAAGTCGTGAATTTGCAGCTTGTTCTCGATCGCGTGGTAGCCGTATTCGTCGGTCGCGCCGTAGATGATGCCGCCCCGGATGCCGCCGCCCGCCAACCAGATCGAAAAACCGAACGGGTTATGGTCGCGGCCGTCGGCCCCTTGGGCAAACGGCGTGCGTCCAAACTCGCCGGCAAACACCACCAGCGTGGAATCGAGCAGGCCGCGTTGCTCAAGGTCGATCAACAGCCCTGCAATCGGCTGGTCGACGGCCAGGGCGTTGCGCTCGTGCCCCTCTTTCAGCTTGCTGTGCTGGTCCCAACGGTCGGCACCGACCGAGGGACACGTCAGCTCCACAAACCGCACGCCGGCTTCGACCAGCCGCCGCGCCAGCAGGCATTGCCGCGCGAAGATGGCGGTTGGCCCATGGTTCGAGTCGGTGCCGTACAGCCGGCGCGTGGCGGCCGTTTCGCGATCCAGGGCGGTCAACTCAGGCACCGCGGCCTGCATCCGGTAGGCCAGCTCGTAGTTGGCAATGGCCGATTCCAGGGCGTCCACCCTGCCCAGGTGCTCCAGCGCCGCCTGGTCCAGCCGTTGGAGCAATTCGAGCTTGCGTTTCTGGAGGGAAGGCGAAGCCTCGGTGCGCTCAATGTTCGCCACCGGCGTCTTGCCCGAGTGAAACATCGATGCCTGATACGTAGCCGGCAGAAAGCCCGAGTTGAAGTTATCCATGCCGCCCGGCGGAATCAGCCCGCCGTTGAGCACCACAAACCCGGGCAGATCGCGGCACTCGCTGCCTAACCCATAGCCCACCCACGCGCCCATGCTGGGCCGCCCCTGCTGGCCGTGGCCGGTATGCAGAAAGTAGTTGGCGTTGGTGTGCTCGGGAAAGGCCGACGTCATCGAACGGACCACGGCCAACTTGTCGACCTGCCGGGCAATGTGCGGGAACAAGTCGCTGACCGGCGTGCCGCACTCGCCGTACTGCCGGAACTTCCACGGACTGGCCAGCGTGTTGCCGATGTTGTTGAACTGGGTAGGCTGAATCCTGGCCCCGAACGGCTTGCCATTCTCGCGCGTCAGCCGCGGCTTGGGGTCGAACGTATCGACCTGGCTCGGCCCGCCATCCATGTACAAGAAGATCACGCTGCGTGCCTTCGCCGGATGATGGCCGGGACGCGGATCAAAGGGGCCGGCCTTTGCGCCAGAAGCCGTCGAGGACGAGGCCGATTCACTGGCCGCGGCGTGGCCCCAATCGCGCAATAGCGTCGCCAGAGCCACTGCCCCGAACCCCAGTGCCCCGCGCGATAATGCCTCGCGCCGCGTCAGGGCAGCAGGCTGCACACGTCCGCACGGATAGCGAGTCATGCCAACTCCGCCCTTCGCCACGCTACTCGGCATTGCCTGCGATTCCTGCATGTCCGTGGCCTCCAGCATGATCGCCGTTCGGGTCACTCACACGTCGCACGATCGCCCACTAGTCTGGCATTACGCCAAGGCCGCGCCAATATTTGGCCGCCGATACCTCGTCGACGGTGGACGTCAGTTCTTTTCAGGTTCTGGCGGTTTGAGGTTTGCGAAGTGATTTCCGTTTTCCCGGGCAACAGCGTCCAGGTATTCCTTAGCCGGTTGGCCGTTAACCCGCTTGAGGGTCTCCATCTTCTGGAGCGTCGGGAGGTTCTTGAACAGGATGCGATCGTCGCATTGCAGTTCCTCCAACGGCAGGAACCGCAGGCAGGAGATGTCCGTGTACGTCATCCCACCCACGATCTCCAAGCGTTTGATTTGGGTGAACGCCATCAGTGGCGTGATATTGATCGATTTTCGATAGATATCGTTACGCAGTTGCAAAGCAGCGGCTGTGACTTCGCCCTCAGGCGATGGTACACGCAAGGTGACCATATCGGCGTCGTTCAAGGCGGCCAGCTTTTCTGTAACAGCTTTGATCTGCTCTGGCGGCGGTAATTGGGCCGTCGCCTTGGCGAAAGCCAAAGCGTCCTGCCGCCGCGTCTCATACAGAGCAAGTACTTTCTTAGAGCGTGTCCAAAAAGCTAGGAGTTGCTTAGTCGCCGAGCCATAAGGTGAATCATAGTCACAAGAATGAACGCCTGTTCGCTCTCCGTGGTGCGT
>JGI25326J35508_1000249_pt1 | contig 40574 bp, 40 predicted proteins | sample HigsolmetaAR201D_FD_35508 | JGI IMG/M metagenome (IMG submission 35508)
GCTCGTCCATCACTCGGACCGGGGCGTGCAATACGTCTCGATCAAATACACCGAGCGCCTGGCCGAGGCCGGCATCGAGCCCTCGGTCGGCAGCGTCGGCGACTCTTACGACAACGCGCTGGCCGAAACGATCAACGGCCTCTACAAGGCCGAGGTCATTCACCGGCGCGGGCCGTGGCGCTCCTTCGAAACGGTCGAGTTCGCCACTCTGGAATGGGTGGACTGGTTCAACAATCGCCGGCTCTTGGAGCCGATCGGCAACATCCCGCCGGCCGAAGCCGAGGCACGCTACTACGCCATGCTGGAGGAGCCCGCCATGGCGGCGTGACTCAAACGAAACGGCCTCCGGCAATCCCGGCGCGGTTCAAACAGATAATGCGGTACACCTTCCCTCTGCGGCGTTGCGGTAAAATCCACCGCTCTCCGTTCCCGTGATAGCGGCATTTCTGGGATAGTCGTTGCCCGGCCGAAGTCCCGGCCGCCAGGCTCCGAATTAGAACCTGATGGCGATGTTTGCGCCCAGAGATTGATCGATCGCGTCGCCGCTAAACTGTCCGGCGTATGAGACGCTGAGCGTGGCGGTGGAGGAGATGGCGTAGTCGAGCTCCGCCTCGATGACCGCCGCGTCGCGTGCGACTGGAACGCCGGGGATGGCAAAGGCGCTGCCGCCTGCCAAAAAGCGCAGCGTCGTCTCAGGCGTGACATCGCCGAGGGCGTGGCACCAGCCGAGCATACCCTTCACGGTCAGGCGCGCCCCGTTCATGGCGAAGGTTGTCGAGGCCGAGACGGACATTGTCGCTGTCGCTCGAAGACGTGCGGTCGTCGATGTCGAAGCTGGTGCGGCTGTAGCCGGCCACCAAGCCGCCCTTTGCCGGCTGAGCATTTGCAGGCGAGGCTAACCGGCTTATCACATTGGAGAGTGCCAGTCTTAGATCGATGCGAAGAGCCGAAGTGAGGTGGGCTCGTCGAGCTGTTCTCAAGACTCGGATCGCATTCAGGCTATGTAGTGCCTCAACGCCGGAATGCCGAGGCGCCTGGGGACAGGCTGTTCCGAAGAACGGTGCGCATCGGCACCTCTTCCGCATGCGCGATGCAGTCCAGCAGCAGATTGGCCGCCTTCCTGCCGATCTCGTCGAAGGGTTGGCTCACGGTGGTGATCTCCGGATCGACATATTTGGCATAGGAAATGCCGTCAAAGCCGGTAAGTGCGATGTCGTCCGGCACCTTGAGGCCCCCTGCCTTCAGCTCGCGCAGCGCGGCGATCGCCATGTCGTCGTTGGCGCACACCATCGCGGAAGGACGGTCCCTGAGCCGGAGTATCTGGAGCGCTGCCTGTCTGCCGCTTTCAAAAAGATAGTCGCCCTCGAACCTGTCGACCCGCGCCGCGCTCCCCGCCTCCTGCAGCGCGGCACTGAACCCGGCAAAGCGCATCTGTTCATGGTAGCTGTCGGCCGGCCCGCCCACATAGGCAAAGTGCCTGTGACCATCGTCAACGAGCCTGGCCACCATGGCGCGCATCGCCTCCTGCTCGTCGGTGACGATGCTGGGAATGCCCATGCCGCTCAGGTCGTTAAGGGCGCTGACGACGGGGATTCCCGCCTGGCGGAGCGAGCGTTCGCCGGAGGTGGGAATCGGGCTTGAAAGAACGATCGCCCCATCGACCGAGCCCCCATAGGCCAGATCCAGAATGTGCCGTTCGGTCGCCTCGAGGCGATCGAAGTTGCCGATGATGAGGCTGTAGCCGGCCGCCACCAGGGCATCGTCGATACCGCGCGTGGTGCGGCTGATGGGCTCCGAGTGGATGCGGGGCGGCAGCACGATGAGGATCATGCGCGTCGACCCCTTCCGCAGATTGCGCGCGGCCACGTTGGGTGTATAGCCGAGCTGCTCCGCCGCCCGCAGAATCTTTTCGCGGGTCTTCGCGCTGATCCTGTCCGGATAGGCAAGCGCGCGGCTCACCGTCGAGGTTGCGACCCCCGCGGCCTTGGCCACGTCCGCCATCTTCAACCCCGATCCCAGAAGCGAGAAAGAGCGCTGCTTATCTGCATCAGACATAAGCCACCTGTCCCCCCGCTAGTCGGACGGATACCGAAAGCGCCTGGATCGAAAAACCATAGCGCATCTGGAAAACGATTGCCAAAACTTTCTAAAAAAGTTATGGTGTCTTTGTCAATCGATTGCCATGGGAGGCTTGAAGGTGCGTATTGTGCTTCGTCGTATGGCTGCAATGCTGCTGGCCGCCGCCGCGTTCGGCGCCGTCAGCACTGCGAGCGCGGAAGATGTCGGTGAGCTCGAGGTCGTCCACAGCTGGACGTCTGCGGGCGAAGCCGCTGCGCTGGCCGTGATCGTTGAGGAATTCGAAAAAGCCGGGGGCAAGTGGGTCGACACGGCCGTTGCGGGCATTGAGGCCATGCAGACGCTGGCGCTCAACAGAATTCTGGGCGGCAACCCGCCCGGCTCGGTGAAGTATGTCGCGGGCCCGCAGATGGACAATCTTGTCGAGGCCGGCATGCTGCGTACGCTCGATGATGTCGCCGCGGAGGGCCGGTGGAGCGAGGTGCTGCCCCAGGCGTTCCTGGATGCCATCACCCGGGACGGGGCATATCTACGCCGTTCCGGTGCACAACCACGGCCAGAACTGGATGTGGTACTCCAAGGAAGTTCTGGCCAAGAGCGGCGTCACCGAAGTCCCGAACAACTGGGACGATTTCTTCGCCGCGATGGACAAGGTCAAGGCGGCCGGCTACATCCCGATCGCCGTTGCGGGCCAGCGCTGGCTGGAGCAGGTGGTGTTCAACAACGTCCTTATCTCGGCGGCAGGCCGCGACACCTACCTCTCGATCTTCCGCGACCTTGATGTGGAGGCGGTGCGTTCTCCCGAATTCCGCAAGGCGGCGGAAATCTTCGGTCGCATGCGCGATTATCTGGACCCGGGTTTCCCCGGCCGCAGCTGGAACAACACGTTCAACCTCATCCTGACCAACCAGGCTGCGGTGCAGTTCATCGGCGACTTCGTCAAGGGCGAGATACTGGCCGCCGGACAGACGCCCGGCGTTGAGGTGGGCTGCCAGCTTACGATGGACGGGAGCACCTTCATCATCAGCGGCGACACCTTCGTTTTCCCCAAGATCGATGATCCCCGCGTCCGCGCAGCCCAGGACCTCCTGGCCAAGACCATCGTCGCTGCGGAAACGCAGGTTCCCTTTAGCCGGCTCAAGGGTTCCGTCCCGATCCGCACCGATGTGGACACCTCCTCGCTCGATCAGTGCGCTCAGGCGGGGATTGCCGTGCTGTCCAACCCCGAGGCGCAGGTGCCGACCTCCTGAAATGCTGATCACGCCCGCCATGCGCGGCATGATGCAGGACGCCATCTCGAGCTTCCTCAACGACTCTTCGATGACCGTTGACGAGTTCATCGAGGAATTCGCCCACGCCGTGGAAGGCTGAGGCAAGAGCTTGGGGGTCGGACATCCGGCCCCCTTTTCGCTCCAAAAAGGGTGGCGACATGACCTACCGCAGTTTGCGCTCCAGGAGCGCGGCGCTGGCCCTCCTGCCGGCGTGGATCGCCGCAGGCGGCGCCTTTGTCGGGTCCGTGGTGTGGATGGCGCAGATTTCCTTTACCTCCTCGCGCCTCCTGCCCGTGAACGATTTCATCGGCTTCGACAACTACATCAACCTGCTCGGCAGCAGGCTGTGGCAGACCGCTTTCAACAACATGCTGATATTCGGCGGTCTCTATATCAGCGCCTGCATGGTGCTGGGCTGCCTGATGGCGATCGCCCTCGACCAGAAGCTCAAGGCCGAAGCCTTCTGGCGCACAGTGTTCCTTTATCCCTATGCCGTGTCCTTCATCGTTACCGGCCTCGTGTGGCAGTGGATCATGAACCCCGAGATGGGCGTGCAGAACGCCATCCGGGATATGGGCTGGGCCAGCTTCACGTTCGATCTTTCGGTGCGCCGCAGCACGGCGATCTACGCAATCGCCATTGCCGCCGTGTGGCACGGAGCGGGACTCGTCATGGCGCTTATGCTTTCGGCCATCCGCGGCATTGACGAGAACATCTGGAAAGCCACCGCCATCGACGGAATCCCGAAATGGCGTACCTATCTCCAGATCGTGCTCCCGATGTGCGGGCCGGCCCTCTGGACGTCGCTTGTCCTGCTCATGCTGGGCGTGGTCAAGCTCTACGACATCGTCGTGGCGCTCACGAATGGCGGCCCGGGAATAGCCTCCGAGGTTCCCGCCAAGTTCATCATGGATCATCTGTTCACGCGCCAGGAAATCGGCACCGCCGCGGCCGCGGCAATGATGCTGCTCCTCACCATGTTCATCGTCGTCGCGCCATTCCGCTTTCTCGCGGCCCGCAGCAGCCGGAGGCTCAGCCAATGAAAATCAACTCTGCTTCTTCCGGCCGCTCGCCGCGCGGCCGCCGCCCCTCGCGCCTCACGGCAGGACGCATGGGTCTCTACGCCTTTGTGGTGACGGCCGCACTGGTCTTCCTGCTCCCGTTCTGGGTCATGGTGACCACGTCGCTGAAGCCCATGTCGGAAATCCGGACCGGGAACATATTCGCCCCTCCCCTCGCCCCCAGCTTCGACGCATGGGTGGCCGCATGGTCCTCGGCCTGCACGGGGCTTCAGTGCGAAGGCGTCAGCGTCGGATTCGTCAACTCGGTCATCATCCTTATACCCAGCCTGATCCTGTCCCTGCTGTTCGGCGCCGTGAACGGCTACGCCCTTTCGCTCTGGCGCGTGCGGGGAGCCAACATCCTCTTCGGCATACTCCTGTTTGGAGCGTTCATCCCGCACCAGCTCGTGCTCTATCCGATCGTGCGCGTGTTCGCGGCTCTCGGGATATACGGCACCGTCTGGGCCGTCATCGTGATCCATGTCGTGTTCGCACAGCCGGTCATGACGCTCGTTTTCCGCAACTACTATGCGTCCCTTCCCGCCGAACTGTTCAAGGCCGCGCGCGTGGACGGGGCTGGATTCTGGCGCATGTTCTTCGCGATCGTGCTGCCCATGTCGACCCCCATCCTGGTGGTCGCCGCGATCCTGCAGGTCACCGCCATCTGGAACGACTTCCTGTACGGCCTGGTCTTTGCCGGCCGCGACAGCATGCCGATGACGGTCCAGCTCAACAACATCATCCACACCACGACCGGCGAGCGTTTCTACAACGTGGAAATGGCGGCGACGCTCATGACGGCAGCCCTGCCCCTGCTCGTCTATCTGGTGTCCGGCCGGCTTTTCGTCCGCGGCATCGCCGCAGGCGCACTCAAGGGCTGAGCCATGAAGCACGCGGTATACGTTCGCGACCTGTCCGTCAGGTACGGCAAGCTCTCCATTCTTGAGCGCTTTAACCTCGATGTCCGTGAGGGAGAGTTCCTCGTTCTTCTGGGGCCATCCGGGTGCGGAAAGTCCACATTGCTCAACGCGATAGCCGGGCTTCAGGACATCGACGACGGCGAGGTCTGGATCTACGGGGAGAACGTGACCTGGGCCGATCCCAAGGACCGGGGCATCGGCATGGTGTTCCAGTCCTACGCGCTCTACCCGCAGATGACGGTGGAGCAGAATCTGTCCTTCGGCCTGAAAGTCGCCGGCATCAAACGTCAGGAGATCCAGAGCCGCATCCGGCGCGCTGCGGAAATCCTGCAGATCGAGCCCCTGCTCTCGCGCATGCCCGCCCAGCTTTCGGGCGGGCAGCGCCAGCGCGTCGCCATCGGCCGAGCGCTGGTCCGCGATGCCAATGTCTTCCTGTTCGACGAGCCCCTGTCCAACCTCGACGCCAAGCTGCGCTCGGACCTGCGCGTGGAAATCAAGCAGCTGCATCAGCGGCTCGGCAATACGATCATCTATGTGACCCACGACCAGATCGAGGCCATGACGCTGGCCGACCGCATCGCCATTCTCAAAGGCGGCGAGATGCAGCAGCTCGCCTCACCGGATGAGGTCTACAACCGGCCCGCCAACCGCTTCGTCGCCGGGTTCATCGGGACGCCCGAGATGAACTTCCTCGACGGAGAGCTTCGTTCTTCCCCGGCGGGGCTGCAATTCGCCACGCCCCATTTCGCCCTGCCTCTCGACACCTATCAGTCCGCCGCCGTCCTCTCCCCACGCGAGAATGCCGTGCTGGGCGTGCGGCCGGAACATTTCGGCATTGTTGCCGAGGGGCACCTCACCGGCTCTGTCCAGCTCATCGAGCAGACGGGCATCGACGCCACCGTCTGGGTCGACACGCCCGCCGGCAAAATCCGTGTCCGCACGCAGGCCCGGCACGGCCTTACCCCCGGCGACAGGGTTTCGATCGGCATCGACCTTGAAGCCATCCATCTTTTCGACGCGGCCAGCGGCCAGCGCCTGTAGTTCCAAAAACAAGAACAAGGAGTAGTTATGCTTCCGAATAATGACCTGTCATTTCAGCTCTGGACGTCACGCAACTTTCCTCCGCTCGAAGAACAGCTCCGTACGCTGAAGTCCATCGGCTACACGGACGTCCAGCCCTATCACGATCAGTACAACGATCCGCAGGCCTTCAAGGCGACGCTGGACGAGATCGGATTGACTGCCAAGACCGGCCATTTCGACATCAACATGATACGCTCGGATTTCGACCGCACGGTCGCAGCGGCAAAGGCGCTCGGCATGAAGCTCGTCGTCGCGCCCTTCCTCAAGCCGGATCAGCGCCCGACGGACCGGGCCGGCTGGGAGACTTTCGGCGCGGAGCTTGCCGGCTATGCCGCGCGATACGCGGAGGCGGGGCTCGATTTCGCATGGCACAATCATGACTTCGAGTTCGCCGCCCTGCCCGATGGCTCGCTGCCGATCGAGCATGTGCTCGGCCAAACGCTGCTGTGGGAGCCCGATGTCGCCTGGATCGTGCGCGGCGGCGAGAGCCCTGTCGCATGGCTTAAGCGGTATGCCGGGCGAATCCCTGCGGTGCATGTGAAGGACACTGTCAGGGCCGGCGAAAATCCGGAAGAGTCCGATTGGGCCGATCTCGGCACCGGCATCGTCAATTGGCGCGAGGCCTGGGATGCGAGCATCGCGGCCGGATCGCAGCTGATGATCATCGAGCACGACAATCCGCGCGACTATGTCCGCGTCGCAAAAGCCGGTTACAACAGCGCCATCGCGCTGGCCAACCATGCCAATGGCAGCGGGCAATGATCCGGGGCATCAGAAGCCTGCAGCATTTCGCCATCCGCTGCCGCGATGTCGAAGCGATGTCGTGCTTCTATCGGGAAAAGCTCGGCTTTGCCGAGCTTTTCCGCCTCAAACGCGATGACGGCCGGCTGAGGCTTATCTATCACGCGGTCAACCGGGCGCAGTTTCTTGAACTGTTTCCCGACGCCGCAGATGACGCACCGCGTGACCATTTTACACGCGGGCTGAACCATATCGCGCTGGAGGTGGACGATATCGACCGGGTCCGGCAGGACGCGGACCGCCTTGGCCTTGAGATCGTTCAGGACATCACGGACGGCGCCGACGGCAACCGCCAGCTCTGGATCGCGGATCCGGAGGGGAATCGGATCGAGTTCATGGAAATGAAGCCGGATTGCCTGCAGTACGCTTCCCAGCCTACCGCGATCTCACCGGAGTGAGGTGGCGCGGTTCAGCGAACAAGGCGTTGGCAGTCTCCGGTCCCACAGCGCGTCGCTTGAAATCCCCTGAAAGCTGCGCGAGCGCAACACCCCACCGCGTAGCACAAGGCATCCGTCCCCATCTGCCTTGTGCACTGTACAGGCCAGCGGATGCGCTGCCGCCGAGAGAAATCACGGCGGCAGCATTTTTTGACGCTCCTTAGAACTGCCTGGCGGCTATTGCGCTTCCGCCGAAGGATTTCAGCCTTTAGCCATTATCGTGAGAGCGCCAGCACGTCGGCTACACGCCGCCGCCGGCCTCAACTGCAAGTGCCAGCGCTAACGATTTGTTTTTCCGTCGCCTTTCGCGTTGCCTCAAATTCTGCACTTGAACCGGCCATTATTGCTGGCCCGATTCCCCCGGTTCAGATTTTCGCCGGAGAGAGACAGGTAGAGGCGCATATTTACCGATGAACTGGCCTAGAACGCTTCTGATCATCGCAACCGCCACGCTTCTGACCGGCTGTCAGGTCTTCGGCATGGCGGGCGCCGTCCGCATCACCGGCGAAACCTTCGACGAGGCGGAATGCCTGGCGCGAGAATTCAAGGGCGAAGCGCCCTGCCTGCCGGAAGAGCCGCGGAAATGAAGCCAGCGTGTCGTGATGGCGGGCAAAGCCTCCTGCACCTCTCCAAAAGGCGTAGCGCCTGCGCCTGAAGTCGACTTCGGAACAAGCCCCTCCACTTATGGGTTAGTCTGCCGAAACGCCTGACGGCTTGGAGACCCATTATGAGAAAGAAATCCTCCCCCCTTCTGTGCTTCCCGCTGGCGCTNGCGTTGGCGGCTGGCAGCGTAGCCCCAGCGGCAGCCGGCCCTGTGGTGCCCCCGAAAGTGCCCGAAGCCTCCTCCACCGTGACACTCGTGCAGGACTATCGGCCGAGATGGCAGCGGGTGCGGCCCGGGTTCGAGGACCGGGACCGCTACTTTGACCGGAACAACCGCAATGAAGCCCGAAGAGACCGCTTTGATGCCCGGCGGGATCGCTTCGAGCGCCGCGGCGACGTCGTCTACTGGCGCGGGCACCGCGGGTTCCGCGCACCGCGCCCCGGCTATCGCGAATACAATGGCTGGTGGTTCCCGTCGGCGGCCTTTGCGCTCGGCGCCATCATCGGCGGCGCGATCGCCCAGCCGCCCGCCGCCGCGCCCCGCAACGCGCATGTGGAATGGTGCTATGCGCGCTACCGCTCCTACCGGGCTTCGGACAACACGTTCCAGCCCTATAACGGCCCGCGGCGCCCCTGCATATCGCCTTATGGCTAAGTCGGGACCCTCCGGGGCGGAGCCTTCGAACAAGGGGCCCCGGCCTTCTCAGCTCGGGTGCGGCGGCAACGACCGCACCCGCAGCGAACCGCTAGATCCAGACCCCAAGACGCCGCTTTCAGGAATATTTCCAACACCGTGAAACCCTAACGGACGGGCGACATTTACCCCGCATGCAGATCGGACCTTGGAAGAAGCCCGTCAGGATCTGGCTTGGCGGCACGCTCGGCGGAGCGGAATCGGTTGAGAACACGCTGAGGGCAACGGGGATACTGGTTCACCGATGGCCCTTCGTTCGCGGCCCCGAACATGCGCGCGCCTGCGACATGTGCTTCGACGTGCTGAGCGGAGAGGCAGACCCGGAAGACGCCCGCGCAGCCTTTGTCGAGGCGGCCGCCGAGGCCAGCATTCTGGTAGACTGACCATTCATCGAGGTCACCCTCCCTCGGGAGAGTCGCTTGCAATTCTCAATCAAATCATTGCCGGCAAGTTTCCTGGAAGAATCGGGGTACTTCTCGGACAGAAGCCGGATACGATCCGCAACATTCTGAATAGGATGGTCGTACGGGCCATCTCGTGGCGGACCTGTACCAAAACCTTTGCCGGATCGGAGATTTCGCCGACAGCCTTGATCCTGGAGGCCAAACATTGAAGAGGCTGGTGGATGGCCTGATGGCACAAATAAGAGATCACTTCCCGAACATCGGGGAGGAAGAAGAAACGGGATGACGATCAGGCGGCTCACCAGCTTTATGACAATCGGGACTCCATTCGTGAGCCAACCCTGCGCATCTCTCCCGCGTTGATCCTGCATGAAAGAAAAACGCTGGAGTGAAAAGGTTTCCGTCCAAGGCGAAGGAGATATTATCTTTGACATTGTCTCCGTTCGCCAGGCGGCGGAATTTCTCATTCTCCACTGGCCTGAAGCGCACAGCGGAAGCTGGAAACACGTGCATGCGCAGACGGCATGTCTCGACGTTCTAGAAGGCAAGCGCGATGCCGAAGACGCCCGGCGCGCTTTCCTCGAGGCGGCGGAGGAGGCCGGCATCCTCTCGAGCTAACGCGCCAGCGCCACTCAGCGCATGTCGGCCCGTGTCCGATGCTGGCGGAGCGTTCCGAAGTCAGGCCGGTTCCGCGGGAGTCCGCCGCAGCACGCCCTTCGCGCGCCAGGCAAGGAAGGCGGCTGCACCGATCGCGCTCCTCGGCGCCATCCATTCGTAAAGCGGCAGGCAATCACCGCCGAAGCGCTTCTTGTAGGGCTCGTCCCCGATGGTGAAGTCGAAATAGCCCTCGCCCGCGGTCTCTTCGGCATGGCGTTCGAGCATGGCATCGAAAAGCAGCATCCCGGGCCTAAAGGTCTCCCATTCGCCCATGGCGAAGCTGGGCAGGATGGCCAGATACGCTCCGCGCCGCTTCAGCCCGAAGCAGGTGGCGACCGGCTCGCCGGCAACCTCTAGCGTCGTCACGCTGACGCCGAGCGTGCGCTTCGGACAGGTCGCGAGCCTGTAGTAAAATTCGTGCCACGCGGCCGGCATGTCGGCGCGCCCTATGGCCTCGAAGCGCGTCCGACGCATCGACATCAGCGTGTCGAGCGCGGGCCGCAGCGCCTCCGGCCGGTCTACCTCGCTAATCGAAACGGTCCCCTTCCCGGCGATCCTCCGCTTCTGCTTCCGGATGGTGGAGCGCAGCCGGCGCTGCATGATCTTTTCCGCCTGTTCCTGCCAGGGGCCGGACAGCCGGATGCCGTAGCAATTCGCCGGAAACCGCCAGTGCCGACGCACCAGAAGAGGGTTCGACACGCCTTCGATCTCGGCCGGCAGCTTCTGAAAATGCACCAGGTCGCAAGAGGGCAGCGCGCCGAGCAGCGCGCGGATCATGCCTTCGATTTCCCGCCGGCCTCGCGGCGCATCCCGCGCGATCACCGGCGCGGCATAGTCCGTCACGCCGAGATCGGCGAAGGAAATGACGCGCAAGCCTTTCTTTCGGTAAAGGCACAGCGGAAGGATCCACGCCGGGTCGCCTCCCTCCCTTGAGAAGACGGCGATCACCGGTTCTGCAAGGCCATGTGCAACGGCCGTTTCGTACCAGCACGAAGCCCAGTCATAGGTCTGAAACGGCGTGCAGTAGCCCTCCGCCTCAAGTCGGCGCCAGACCGCCTCCAGGGGGCGGTGGTCCCTGTAGACCGACGCTACCCAGGACTTGCCCGCCGCCTTTAGGCCCTCCCTGCCTTTGATCGCGGCAGTCTCGGAACCGGCCAGCGCATTCATGCCGCCACCCTTTCCGCGTCCGCGATTCCGCAGCCCAGCGCCTCAGTCACGGGCAGGACGGCAAGGCCGGCCTCACGCGCCAGCCGCAGCACACGGTCGAGCGTCTTCGGATGGCAGCTGAAGGGATGGAACCGCTCTTCCACCCCATGCGCGAGGGCGACGATCCAAGCCTTTTCCCGCGCGGCCTTGGCGATCGTCGCTTCCCAGTCCACTTCCTGCGCGAAGCCCTGGTCGAGTGGCACGATCCTGATCTGCGTGAGATCGACCATCCCTCCATTCAGCCCCCAGAGCACGCTGCGGCAAGCGCGAAAACGGCGCGAGCAGATCCATTTCGCGCTGACCGACATGTCACCATAGGGATAGGCAAAGCTCTCGGCGCGGAAGTCGGCCCCGAGAATATCGGCAAGAAAACGGTCGTTGCGCGCGATCTGCCTCCGCAGTTCCCGTGAGGAAATCTGCAGAACGCTCACATGATCATAGAGATGCGAGCCGATCTCATGCCCGGCCGCGGCGATGGCTTCGACGTCCTCGCGGCGGTACTGCTCGCGCTCTTCAAAACAGCCGCCGCAAAGGCCTCCGTTGAGATAGTAGGTCGCGCGGGCGCCGTGCGCGCGAAGGATATCGCCGCCCACCGTCCAGGCCGTACGTGGTATGTCGTCGAAGCAGATGCTGATGCATCCCCTATCCATGCGCAGAGGGCGCCTGCGGATGGGAACGCGCTTGGCGACTCTCAGCCGCGTCATTTCGGCTTTCGACAGTGATCTCACCTGTGCCCCCGGCAGGCTTCCCGCCGCCCCCATTCTCCGCGCAGCGGCGGCCGCAGTGCCCCTGACATATAAGGGCATAGGTCTACCTGCTCTTAAAGAGCGAAACAACGCCGAGCGCCGGCGCGGCTTGTTTTAAGGTAAAGAAAAAGCGCCCACGCGGCGCTTTCCGGCGGACGGGACCGTCCGCCGGCGTCAGGTCGGTGTTCACTGGGTCAGTGGCGCTGGGCCAGCGCCTCGTCCTCGCTGAACGACTTGAACAGCGGCATCAGCTGCCAGAGGGCGGAGAGTCCGACCAGGATGTAGATGATGCGGGAGACCACCGACGTCTCGCCGCCGAAGATCGCCGCGACGAGATCGAACTGGAACAGCCCCACCAGCAGCCAGTTCAGGCCGCCGATCACGAGGAGAATGAGGGTGATGATGTTCATTGCACGCATTGGAGGCCCTCCTTGTCCACCAAAACGTGGGTTAACCCCGATGCGGCAAAAAGGTTCCATGCATGCGCGCGGCGCGTAAAGCCGGCGGCGGTATGAACCGGACTGCCCTGCGCCGTCTATCCGCGCGGCAGCTCGGCGATCCCGCCATGGGCGGCGGACCACTGAAGCGGCGCCTTGAGGAAGCTTTCCGCCTGGTCGAGCGCCTCCTTGCCGAAGCGGTTCTCCTTGCGGCAGGTCTCCAGAATGACCCACCAGGTGGTAAGATAATGAAGCCGCATGCCCGCCGCCTTCAGCCGGTCGGGCGTATCCCGGAAGATATCGTAGTAGAACACAGCGAACGTGTCCGTCACCTCCGCCCCGGCATTGCGGATCGCCTCGGCGAACTTGATCTTGCTGCCGCCGTCCGTCGTCAGGTCTTCCACCAGAAGCACCCGCGCGCCTTCTGCGAGATGGCCCTCGATCTGCGCGTTGCGGCCGAACCCCTTCGGCTTCTTGCGCACATAGACCATGGGCAGGCCGAGCCGGTCGGCGAGCCACGCGGCGAAGGGAATGCCTGCCGTTTCGCCGCCCGCCACCACGTCGAACTGCTCGAAGCCCGCCTCCCGCAGCACCACGGAAGCCGCGAAATCGATCACCGCCGAGCGGATGCGCGGATATGAAATCAGCTTGCGGCAGTCGATNTAGACCGGGCTCGCAAGACCCGAGGTGAAGGTAAAGGGCTCGTCGGCGCGGATATGCACCGCCTCGATCTCCAGCAGCATCCTGGCGACCGTCTCGGCGATCAGGCTCTTGTCGGGAAAGGTGTTGGCGAACATGGGCGGGCTCGGTCCTTCGGCATTATCTCCCTTGCNGAAGAGCAGGCGATTTCAAGATCTTGGCTGACGCGAAGCGGAAGCCANGTGCTGGAAATCGCTGGNAAGGGGCAATCTCATTTGTTCCTGCGGGTTTCTAGCAAGCCAAAGCCCGCCCCAAAAGCCTAATCCTCCACTTTCCAGTGGATCGGGAACATCGGGTCGAACACGGTGACCGTTTCCGCCCCCACGGCGATTTTCCGCTCCATCTCCACCGGCNTGTCATGCCGCTTCAGCGTGATGCGCTCCTCATTGGGCGGCAGGCGGTAGAAGGCCGGCCCGTTGAGCGATACGAAGGCTTCCAGCCGGTCGAGCGCACCCTCTTCCTCGAAGACATGTGCCAGGCAGGCCAGCGTGTTCGGCGCATTGAAGATGCCGGCGCAGCCGCAGGCGCATTCCTTGAGCGGATCGAGATGCGGCGCGGAGTCGGTGCCAAGGAAGAAACGCCCCTCGCCCGACGTCGCTGCCCGGAGCAGCGCCAGCCGGTGGCTCTCGCGCTTGGCGACCGGCAGGCAGTAGTAATGCGGGCGGATGCCGCCCGCCAGGATCGCATTGCGGTTGATGATGAGATGGTGCGGCGTGATGGTGGCGCCGACATTCGGCCCCGCCTCCCGCACGAAATCGGTGCCCTCCTTGGTCGTCACGTGCTCCATGACGATGCGGAGCTCCGGCAGCCGCCGCCGCAGCGGCTCGAGCACCCGTTCGATGAACACCGCCTCGCGGTCGAAGATGTCGATCTCAGGGTCTGTCACCTCGCCGTGCACGCAGAGCGGCATGCCGATCGACGCCATGCGCTCGAGCACCGGATAGACGGCCTCGATGTTGCGCACGCCGCTCTGGGAATTGGTGGTCGCGCCCGCCGGGTAGAGTTTCACCGCCTTCACCACGCCGTCGCGGAATCCCGATTCCACATCAGCGGCTTGCGTCGTCTCCGTAAGGTAAAGGGTCATCAGCGGCTTGAACCCGCTCCCCTCCGGCAGGGCCGCCAGGATGCGCTCCCTATAGGCCGCCGCGTCGGCGCTCGTCACCACCGGGGGCACGAGGTTCGGCATGATGATGGCGCGGCCGAAATGCGCCGCCGTGTGGGGCAGAACGGCCTCAAGCACCGCGCCGTCGCGCAGGTGGAGATGCCAGTCGTCCGGCTTTCTGATGGTGAGCGTCTTCATGTCGGGCTGACAGATAGCCGGATTTCCCCCGCGCGCAAGGAGAAACCGCACGCTTCCCAACCCTTCCGACAAAATCCTCGCCGCCACTGTCGGATTGGGGCATTGTTGAGCGTCTTCCATTCGAAAAGGGTGAACCAGATGCTCTACGCCATTCTCTGCTACCACGACGAGGATGTGGTGGCGTCCTGGAGCAAGGCCGAGGACGACGCGGTCCTCGCCAAGCGTAAGCGTGTCCAGAAGGACTTCATCGAGCGCGGCAAGATGGGGCCGGCCGTCCGGCTGGTGCCGACGACCGGCGCCACCACCATCCGCGGAGCCGGCAGCGAGCAGGTTGTGCTCGACGGCCCCTTTGCCGAGACCAAGGAACAGCTTCTCGGCTTCTATCTCGTCGACTGCGAAAACCTCGACGAAGTGATCGATTTCGCAAAGCGCCTCAAGGAAGGCGAAAGCTGCACCTTCGAGATCCGCCCCGTGCGGCTTTTCGAGAAGGGCGTGATCCCAGAGCTTTCGGAAGCAACGGCATGACGGACCTGGCCTGGATCGAGACCGCATTGGTAGGCGCCCGCCCGCAGGTGATGGGCGCGCTCCTGCGCTATTTCCGCGATCTCGACCGGGCGGAAGAAGCCTTTCAGGAAGCCTGCCTGCGCGCCATGAAGACCTGGCCGGTCAAGGGGCCGCCGCGCGACCCCGCCGCCTGGCTCATCTTCGTCGGGCGCAATGCCGAGCTCGACTCGGTGCGCCGCGACAGCCGCAACACCGAACTGCCGGAGGATTCCGCGATTTCCGACCTCGGCGACGCGGAAGCCGACATGGCCGAGCGGCTCGACGACTCGCATTACCGCGACGACATCCTGAGGCTCATGTTCATCTGCTGCCATCCGGACCTGCCGGCCACGCAGCAGGTGGCGCTCGCGCTGCGCATCGTGTGCGGGCTTACCGTGCGCGAGATCGCGGCCGCCTTCCTGGTCAACGAGAAGGCGATGGAGCAGCGCATCACCCGCGCCAAGCGCCGCATTATGGCCGCGGACGTGCCCTTCGGGGCGCCGGGCGCGGCCGAGCGCGCCGAACGGCTCGCCGCCGTCGCCGCCATGATCTATCTGATCTTCAACGAAGGCTATTCGGCAAGCGGCGGAGAGGAGCATGTGCGCGCGCCGCTCTGTGTCGAGGCGATCCGGCTTGCCCGCCTGCTTCTACGCCTCTTTCCAGCCGAACCCGAAGTCATGGGCCTTCTTGCCCTCATGCTCCTGCAGCACGCCCGCACGCCGGCCCGCCTCGATGCAAGCGGCAACATCGTCCTGCTCGAAGATCAGGACCGCAGTCTCTGGAGCCGCGACATGATCGCGGAGGGGCTTGCCCTTGTCGACAAGGCCATGCGGCACCGCCGCCCCGGTCCGTATCAGATTCAGGCGGCCATCGCCGCCCTGCACGCGCGTGCCGCGCGGCCCGAGGATACGGACTGGCGCGAGATCGCCCTGCTCTACCAGATGCTTGAGCGCATGCAGCCCTCTCCCGTCGTCACGCTGAACCGCGCCGTTGCCGTCTTCAAGGCGGAAGGGCCCGAGGCCGCGCTCGCCCTCGTCGAGCCCTTGGCCGACCGGCTTTCCGGNTATTTCTATTTCCACGGCGTGCGCGGCGCGCTGCTCAAGGAGCTCGGCCGCAAGGCGGAGGCCCGCGTCGCCTTCGACAAGGCCATCGCCCTTGCCCGCACCCCCGCCGAGGCGGCCCACATACGCCAGCACATCGACCGCCTCATGAAAGAAGGCAAGACGAAGGAAGCTGCCGGATAGTCAGCTTCGTAAGAAGGGAGGAGGAAGAAAGATGGAACATCGGATCGCAACACGGCAGGAGTGGCTTGCCGCGCGCAAGGCGCTTCTGGAAAAGGAAAAGCAGCTCACCCGCCTGCGCGACCAGATCAATGCCGAGCGACTCGCCCTGCCCTGGGTGAAGGTCGAAAAGGAATATGTCTTCGACACCGTCGGCGGCCCGAAGACGCTTGCCGACCTCTTCGAGGGCCGCAGCCAGCTCCTTGTCCAGCATTTCATGTTCGGCCCCGACTGGGAAGCGGGCTGCGTAGGCTGCTCCTTCGGCGCCGACCACGCGGACGCCGCCTACCAGCACCTGAAGCACCATGATGTCACCTATGTCGCCATCGCCCGCGCCCCCATCGAAAAGCTCGAAGCCTACCGCAGGCGCATGGGCTGGCGCTTCAGCTTCGCCTCATCCTACCGCAACGACTTCAATTACGATTTCCACGTCTCCTTCCCGAAGGAAGCGCTGGAGAACGGCAAGGTCTTCTACAATTTCCGGGAAATCGACGGGAAGGACGCCTATGACGAGCTGCCGGGCGCGAGCGCATTCTATAAGGATGCGGACGGCACCGTGTATCACACCTACTCGCAATATGCCCGCGGCGGCGAGGAGGTGCTCAGCGCCTACATGCTGCTCGACATGGCCCCTTTGGGCCGCAACGAAACGGCGCCGGGTCTGATGATGGGCTGGGTAAAGCGCCACGACGAATATCCGGAGGAAGCAGGGGCCTGANGCGAGGCCGGCAGCGGGCGATGGCTGCCCTGGCCTCACTCGAAAATCGGCGCGAGCCGGGCCAGCACTTCGTCCATGATCGCCTGCGGCACGCTTTCCACCTTGCGCGTACAAGCGCGCCTCTGTGAATTTTCCGGCCTGTCGGATTCCAGTGCTGCCGTTCGTCCTCGGCTAAGGTCCGGCAAGCGGACCTCATGCAAAACCCTGGAGGAAGACATGTCGGAAACCTCGCCGATCCAGATCGCCCCTGGAGAAACCGGAGAACCGCGCGGTGGCGTGATCTCTTACCTGATGGTGGAGGGCGCCAGGAAGGCGGCCGCCTTTTACGAGAATGCGTTCGGCGCGAAGGAGGTCGCCAGCTATCCGGAGGACGAGCAGGGCCGCACCATGTACCTCCACCTCTACATCAACGGCGGCTCCGTGATGATGAGCGACCCCTATCCCGAATACGGCCAGCCGGCCGCCAAGCCTGCCGGCGTCACGCTCACCCTCTGCGTCGATGATGTGGACTTCTGGTGGAACCGGGCCTCGAAGGCCGAGGGCATGGAGATCGTCATGCCGCTTGAAAAGATGTTCTGGGGCGACCGCTACGGCCAGCTTCGCGATCCCTTCGGCTTTGAATGGGCCATTGTCGGCAAATAGCGCCGGCCCTTCGCGAAAAATTTCACGCTCAGGGCTTTACCTCCCTGAGCGCCGCCCTAGCCTTATCGGATGCTGTAGCGAACCCCGGTTTGCAACGGCTGGTGGCCGGTGCGGATTTGGAGCAGAGATGCGACAGATCCGCACCGGAACCAAGACCGGATTTTTCGGCTGGAGTTCCCAGTTCCGGCGGCGATCGCCAGATCGGTGCTCGAACTGGTAAAGACCCGCCCGGCGGGTCTTCGGCCGACGCGAAGGGAGAGGCATAATGAGGCAGGCCAAGACCGGCGATGTCGTTCGCGTCCACTACACGGGGCGGCTCACTGACGGGACGGAATTCGATTCTTCGCAAGGCCGCGAACCGCTCGAGTTCCAGGTGGGAAGCGGCCAGATCATCCCCGGCCTGGAAAAGCACGTCGAAGGTATGGAAGTCGGACAGAAGTCCACGGTGACGGTGCCCGCGGAGGAAGCCTACGGCGCGCGCGACGAGCGCCAGGTGCAATCCGTCCCGCGCGACTCGTTGCCGGACGATCTCGATCTCGAGCTTGGCAGCCGCCTTACCGCAACCACGCGGGAAGGCCGGCAGATCCCGCTCACCGTGATCGATCTCGACGAAAACCAGGTGACCGTCGACGCAAACCACCCGCTAGCGGGCCAGGACCTGATCTTCGATCTGGAGCTGGTGGAGATCGTCGGCTCCGAACCCGGCGAGACGTTCGGCCGCTAAGCGCGTCCCCTCTCCCTCTAGGCCCACCCGTAGCCTGGCGGGCAGCGGTTACCTGTATTGCGCGGCGAATGCGGGCGACGGCGGGATGGGCTTGATCACATCGATCAGGACGCCGTTCGGATCGGACGTGATGAAGTGGCGCTGCCCGAATTCCTCGTCGCGCAGGTCGAGAAGGATCGGCAGGCCCGCGGCCCTCGCCCGCTGGTACTCGGCATCGGCATCCTCCACCTCGAAGTTCAGTATCAGCCCGGCTACCCGCCCCCTGCCCGGTTCCGGGATGGTCTCATGAGTTCCTTCAAGAATGGCCAGATTGACGCTCTCGTCCTCGCGCGACTGAAGATGCACATACCAGTCGCTCTCAAACCTCGTCTCGAAGCGGAAATGCTCGCGCCAGAANGCGGCGGTGCCCGCCACATCCCTCGTCAGAATCACTGGATAATAGCTGGTGGTCTTCATACCGGGCTTCCGTTCCCTTCCGAAGAAACATACATTCTGAATGTATCAGTAACTAACATGCAGGCTGCATGTATGCAACAACGAACTGTCCGGCGCTCCAACCGTGAACGCTCTGATGAAACCCGTGAGAAGCTGATCGAAGCGGCACGCCAGCTCTTTGTGGAGAAATCCTATGCGGAAACGAGTACGCCGGAAATCGTCGCCGCGGCGGGACTGACGCGCGGCGCGCTCTACCATCACTTCGCTGACAAGCAGGCGCTCTTCAAGGCCGTGGTCGAGCGCGAGGCGCAACGGGTGGCCGAAGAAATCGAAAGACAAGCCGGCAGAGCGTCCTCACCGGCCGAAGCACTGACCCTCGGCGGTGATGCGTTCCTGGCGGCAATGGCTGTGCCGGGCCGCACCCGCCTGCTTCTGCTCGACGGGCCGGCGGTGCTCGGGCGCGCCGTAATGGACGAAATAGACGGACGGCACGGCAACCGCACGCTGCGGGACGGCTTGGCGGCTGCGATGCAGGCAGGCGCCGTTCGTGCTCTGCCTCTGGAGCCGCTTACAGCCCTTCTGGCCGCCGCCTATGATCGCGCGGCGCTAGCAATCGAAACGGGAGCGGATGCGGAAAGCTTTCGTACGGTTCTCGCCGCGCTCATTCGCGCGCTAGGCAGGAATTGACAGTAAGCGGCTTCATGAGCTGCCGAGTTTCAAGTCCCGCCTCCAATCATCGTCCTTTACCGGAAGATCGCGTCGCCCTGCTCGTCGATGATCTGCTTGCCCTTGCGCACCGCATGCTCGGCGGCGAGGTCCGGGCTCGGGAAGCGGTCGGCGCGCACGAAGCGATGCTCCTTCGTCTCCCCGTCCACAGTCTTGGAGATGACCCCGCAGGTCTGGTACTGCCCGTCCTGGCGGAACGGCGTGGCACGAATGGTGAAGCCCTTGTGTTCGGCCGGCTGGCCGACCGTCTCCGCCTCACCGTCCTTGCCTCCGCCGCCGAAAAGCCGTTTCAGAAATGACATGGTTCTCTCCCTTGCCCGTCGCAGGAACCTAGCGCAGTTCCAGAAAAAGTGGCTACCGGTTTTCCGCAATCAAAACGTTAGACAATCCCGGCATTTCCACGAAACGCCTGGTTATCTAGCGCGGATGCGCGCGGGCGGCCAGCCCGGCCTCAACGCAGATGCAGCACCACCTCGCGCCTGTGCGGACGCGCGCGGTGCTCGAACAGATAGATACCCTGCCAGGTGCCGAGAAGCATGCGCCCGCCCGCGACTGGAATCCCGATTGAGGTCTGGGTCAGTGCTGCCTTGATGTGCGCGGGCATGTCGTCCGGCCCTTCCAGGCGGTGTGTGATCCAGCCCATGGACGGGTCGTCCGATGGCGGCACCAGCCGGCGGAAAAACGCTTGGAGATCGCGCTGCACATCCGGGTCCGCGTTTTCCTGGATGATCAGCGAACAGGACGTATGACGGACAAAGACCGTCAGAAGCCCCTCCTCCGCCTTGCACCGGCGCACGAAATCCGCCGCCTCCTCGGTGAATTCGTAGAGGCCGGCTCCGGAGGTGGCGATTGTCAGGCGCGTCTGGGCCATGCCCCGGTCGTGCATCGCGACGACGCGCCTGTCAAGGCGGGCACCGTCAGCCCAGTGAACGGATGATCTCNCGGTATGCGTCCTCGGGGAACGCCTTCAGCGTGCACGTCTTCACGTAGCCCTGAGCTCCAAGTGTGAGGGAAAAGCGGGCCGCAACAGCGTCATCCGGAGCTTCGCAAATGGCAACCAAGTCGTATGCGCCCATGGTCAGGTAGAAGCCTTGAAACGAGCCGCCCATTTCCTGAAGCAGAGCCTTCGCCGCATCGAGCCGCCGCGGCGACTCGCGCACGCTCTTCATGCCCTGTTCCGTCCAGGTCACAAGTACAATGTAAGTGGTCACGACACACCTCCTCCGGCGCCGTGACGCAGAATAATCCTCCCTCAGGCGCCGGTCTTCGCCCCGCGCCGGATCGAACTATGAACCTGCCGCCTTGCGACCGCAAGGCGTGATGGAAACCGCATCATCCCGGGTTGAACGGAGCCAGCATGAAGCAAAAACCCGGCCGAAGCCGGGTTTTTGTTTCTAGGTCATTTCGCAATTCCGGACGGAAAACCGGTATCCGCTTTTCCGGGAATCGCTCCTTAGCTGTCGAGGAAGGAGCGCAGCTTCCGGCTGCGGCTCGGGTGCTTGAGTTTTCTCAGCGCCTTCGCCTCGATCTGGCGGATGCGCTCGCGCGTCACCGAGAACTGCTGGCCCACCTCTTCAAGCGTATGATCGGTGTTCATGCCGATGCCGAAGCGCATTCTGAGCACACGCTCCTCGCGCGGCGTAAGCGAAGCGAGCACCCGCGTCGTCGTCTCGCGCAGGTTCGCCTGGATCGCCGCGTCGATCGGCAGGATCGCGCTCTTGTCCTCGATGAAATCGCCGAGATGTGAATCCTCCTCGTCGCCCACGGGCGTCTCGAGGCTGATCGGCTCCTTGGCGATCTTCAGGACCTTGCGCACCTTCTCGAGCGGCATGGCGAGCTTCTCGGCCAGCTCCTCCGGTGTCGGCTCGCGGCCGATCTCGTGCAGCATCTGCCGGCTCGTGCGCACGATCTTGTTGATCGTCTCGATCATGTGCACGGGAATGCGGATTGTGCGGGCCTGGTCGGCGATCGAGCGCGTGATCGCCTGCCTGATCCACCAGGTCGCGTAGGTCGAGAACTTGTAGCCCCGGCGGTACTCGAACTTGTCCACGGCCTTCATCAGGCCGATATTGCCTTCCTGAATAAGATCAAGGAATTGCAGGCCGCGGTTCGTGTACTTCTTCGCAATGGAGATGACAAGCCGCAGATTGGCCTCCACCATCTCCTTCTTGGCGATGGCCGCCTCGCGCTCGCCCTTCTGCACCTGGTTGACGATGCGGCGGAACTCGCCGATCGAAATGCCGGTCTCCTGGGCGAGGTTCTGGATTTCGGAGCGCAGGGCCTCGATCGTGTCGGCCTCGTTCTTGACGAACTCCTTCCAGCCCGGCTCGGGAAGCTGCGCCACCTTCTCCGCCCAGTTCGGATCGAGCTCGGAACCCTGATAGGCCTTCAGGAAATCGTCGCGCTTGACGCCGTAGCTCTCGGCAAGCCTCAGCAGCCGGCCCTCGTTCTGAACCAGCCGCTTGTTGATGTCATAAAGCTGCTCGACCAGAGTCTCGATGCGCTGGTTGTTGAGCGAGAGCGACTTCACCGCCTTGATGAGGTCGTCCTTCAGCTCCTTGTAGCGCCGCTCCTGACCGGCCGAAAGCTTCTCCGCATCGGCAAGACTCGACTCCACCTTCTGGTCCTGCAGCTTGCGCAGCTTGGCGTAGGTGTCGGCGATGAAGTCGAGGGTCTCCATGACGGAGGGCTTGAGCTCCGCCTCCATCGCGGCGAGCGACAGATTGGTCTCGTCCTCTTCCTCCTCGTCGTCCTCGGTCTGCGCCTGCCCGCCGACATTGGTGATGTCGTCGTCATCCTGCCGCGCACGCCGCGGGCTGTCCTCGGCGGGCTTGGCGTTCTCGTCGGGCCGGGGCACGATGGGCGCCTGCTTGGCCTCGGGGCCGGCATAGGTGGCCTCAAGGTCGATGATCTCGCGCAGCAGGATCTTGCCCTCGTTCAGCTCATCGCGCCAGATGATCAGCGCCTGGAAGGTCAGCGGGCTTTCGCAAAGGCCCGCGATCATGGTCTCGCGGCCGGCCTCGATGCGCTTGGCGATGGCGATTTCGCCCTCGCGCGAAAGAAGCTCCACCGAGCCCATCTCGCGCAGATACATGCGAACCGGGTCATCCGTCCGGTCGGTCGGTTCCTTCTTGGCGACCGTCGTGGGCAGGCCACCGCCGACCTCGGCAAGATCGGTGCTGTCCTCGCTGTCGGGCTCGGTCTCCTCGGCCGCCTCATCGTCCTCGACGACATTGATGCCCATGTCGGAAAGCATGGCCATCGTGTCCTCGATCTGCTCCGACGAGACCTGTCCCGAAGGAAGCACGGCATTCAGCTCGTCCATCGTGACGTAGCCGCGCTTCTTCGCGAGCTTGATCATTTTCTTGACTGCGTCGTCGGAAAGGTCGAGCAGCGGACCGTCGCTGCCCTCGCGCTCGATTTCGACCTCTTCCTTCTCTTTCGTCGCCATATTTCTGCCTTCTCCAACCGCACCGCAGCAGGAACGGTGACCCTGCCGCCACCGATCCACAACTTCGCTGGCTCTAGTCGCGCCGCGTTAAAGCCCGATTAACCCTGGGCATACGAACTGACTGAACATCTATGGCGTTCTTGGCGCCTTTCCATATCATCCGGCGGCATCAACTGTCATATGGGGTCCCTCCTGCCGGGACCCGAGTCGAATCGACCCTGATTCCTTCAAACCGCGCCGAGGTCAAGCCGCTCTGCCATGATTCGCATCAAAAAAGCGAATCGCGGCCTCTTTCGCCGTCAATCCGCTCCTGCATTGCTAAGACCGCCCAACGCGCCCGGAAAGCAGTCCGAACCCTTCGATGAGCGCTTCCGCCGCCTGTATGTTGCGCAGTTCCGCCTGTATCTCCACGAGGTGGCGGTAATTCTCCTCAGTGGGTTCCTCGGCGAGCGCCCGCTCGGCCGCTTTGAGCTCCCTATTTAGGGTGCCCGCGCTCAAGTGCAAGTGCAGCGCCTGCAGGAACGCCTCGCGCGCATCCTCCAGCGCTGCCTCAGGTAGGGCCGGCCACTGATTCGCACGCCGCACCAGCATCTCGGCCCGCTCGTAGACCGCCTCCAGGCCCGCATTCGCGATCGCCGCCTTCAGCGCGCCGCGCTCGTGCGAGGCATCATGGGCGAGCGCGTCGAACAGCACCTCCCGCAGCCGCCTCAGGTCGGCGCTCTCCAGCGTCAGCTTCTCCACCTGGTCGAAATACTCGTCGAGCAGGAGGGGATGGTTGACGAGGGCCACCATGATGGCCGCCTCGCGAAGCGGCATAATGCCGCCCGAGCCCTTCACCAGGGCCGAACGGGCGAGGCTCTCGGAAACCGCCAGCCTGCCGGGCACGCTGCCGTATCGGCCCCGCTGCTGGGAGAAGCCGCCACGCGACCGGGGCTGGGCCGNCCCGAAGTGGCTCTGCACGCGCTCGCGCAGCTCCTGGGCATAGTGNCGCCGCACGCTTTCGTCGCGGATGCGTGAGGTGAGAGCGCGCAGGTTCTGCTCCAGTTCGGCGCGCCGTTCCGGCGTGTCGAAGCTGCGGCCGGCGGTCTCGCGCATCCACAGGATGTCCGCCAGCGGCCGCGCCGCCGCGATCAGCCCGTCCATCGCCTCCCGGCCCGCCTCCCGCACCAGATCGTCCGGGTCCTTGCCTTCGGGCAGAAGGGCGAAGCGCAGGGAGCGGCCGGGCCGCACCATAGGCAGCGCAAGGTCCGCCGCCCGCCACGCCGCGCGCAGGCCCGCATCGTCGCCGTCGAAGCACAGTACAGGCTCGCCCGCCATGCGCCACAGGAGTTCGAGCTGGTTTTCCGTCAGCGCGGTGCCGAGGGGCGCNACGGCATTCTCCACCCCCGCCTGNGCGAGCGCGATCACGTCCATATAGCCCTCGACCGCGATCACCGTGCCGTCGCGGGCCGCCTTTCTGGCGCGCGCATGGTTGTAGAGCACATTGCCCTTGTGGAAGAGCTCCGTGTCGGGCGAGTTCATGTACTTTGCCGGCACGTCGGCAGAAAGCGCCCTGCCCCCGAAAGCGATGACGCGCCCTCGCGTATCCTCGATGGGAAACATGATGCGCCCGCGGAACCGGTCGAAGGAGACGGGAATGTCCGGCCCGCTCACCACCAGACCGCACGCCTCTATCTGCGCTTTCGTGATCCCCTTTCCGGCCAGGAATTCCTTCAGCGCGTTGCGGCTGTCCGGCGCGTAGCCCAGCCGGAACGCCTCCTGCGTGGCGGCACTGATGCCGCGTCCGCGCAGATAGGCCCGCGCCTCTGCGCCCTGTGGCCCGTGCAGGCAATCCTGGAAGAACCGGGCGGCGAGTTCCATGACATCCGTGAGGCTCGCGCGCTGCTGCTCCCTGCGTTCGGCCTCCGGGTCGGGCGCGGGCATGGGAATGCCCGCCATCGTGGCCACCCGCTCCACGGCTTCCGGAAAGCTCAGGCCATCAAGCTCGGTCAAAAAGCGGAAGTGATCGCCCGAAGCCCCGCATCCGAAGCAGTGATAGCGCCCCTTGCGGTCCTCGCAATGAAAACTCGGCGTCTTCTCCCCATGGAAGGGACAGCAGGCCCAGTAGTCGCCCCGCGCCGCATTCGTCTTGCGCTTGTCGAAGGTGACGCGGCTGCCCACCACCTGGCTTATGGGCACGCGATCTCTGATCTCGTCGAGAAAACTGTTGGAAAAGCGCATGGGCCCGGAGTTCTCCGCTGTCCGTCCATATCCGACTCGCCGCTTCTTCGCGAGTCGCGATTGCCGCCATGCCCGCTTTTCACAGCCGGGTACGCCCCGCCCTGCGCCGGCCGTTCTCAGGCCACGCTCGCCACCGCGGAGAGTTTCCTTCTTGTGACCCCGAGAAGGGAATCGATCTCGTCGAGCGGAAGCGCCGGCGAGAAGAGGAAACCCTGCAGCTCGTCGCAACCGGCCTGCGTAAGCTGATCGCGCTGCTCCTGGGTTTCCACGCCCTCGGCTGTCGTGCGAAGCCCCCTCGCATGGGCTAGATGGATCATCGCCTGCACGATCGCCTCGTCGCCGCCCAGGCGCCCGAACCCGTGGACGAAACTGCGGTCGATCTTGATCCGGTCGACCTGAAGCTGCTTCAGGCGGCCGAGCGAGGAAAACCCGGTGCCGAAGTCGTCGAGCGCGATCTTCACACCCAGCTGCCGCAGCGCCTTGATATTGAGCTCGCTCTGACCGTCGGCGTCGGAGAGCACGCTTTCGGTGATCTCAAGTTCAAGTCGTCCCGGGTCCATGCCGCATTCGCCGAGGATGGCAGCCACCCTGGCCGCATAGCCGGGTTTGCACAGCTCGATCACCGACGTATTGACCGAGAGGATCACGTCCCTCCAGATTGCGCCGGCCTTGCAGGCCTCCCGCAGCACCCGCTCGCCGAGTGCCTCGATCAGCCCCGTCTCCTCGGCCACGGACACGAACACCGATGGCGAGAGCCAGCCCTTGGACGGATGCCTCCAGCGCAGCAGCGCTTCCACGCCGGTGATCCGCAGGTCGGTTGCGGCATAACGGGGCTGGTAATAGATCGTGATCTCGCCGGACCGCTCCAACGCCTTCCGCAGGTCGTGCTCAATCTCACGCCGCGTCCTGAGCATGGCATCCATGGCCGAGCCGAAGATCGCGTAGCGGCTTCGGCCTGTGCTTTTGGCATGGTAGAGAGCAATGTCGGCCTTGCGGGTGAGTTCCGTCCGTTCCTCCCCATGCGTGGGTGCGAAAGCCACGCCAATGCTCACGCCGGAGAAGACCTGCTGGCCTTCGACCTCAAAGGGCCGGCGCATCGATTCGATGATCCGCTCGCACAGTATTTCCACCTCCTCCGCCTGCCGCAGCTCCGGCACGATCACGATGAACTCGTCGCCGCCTATGCGAGCAATCGTGTCGCGCTCGCCCGTGAGCCGCTTGAGCCGTTCCGCCAGTTCCTTGATCACCAGGTCGCCCGCGGGATGGCCGAGCGTGTCGTTGACCTGCTTGAAACGGTCGAGGTCGAGGAAGAGCAGGGCCGCCATTTTTCCCGTCCCCTGGAGCTGACGGAGCGTGGCGTCGANCCGTTCGTTGAAAAGCGCACGGTTGGGCAGGCCGGTAAGCGGGTCGTGCAGCGCGAGATACTGCATCCTCGCCTCGCTCTGCGCCAGCTTCCTGGACCGCTGATTGAGCACTAGGAGCAGCACGGCGACTGTAAGCAGCACCAGAACGAGAATCACCATAAGCACCGGCGCAACGCTGAAAAGCATCTCTATGCCCGGCCGATACGGCTGCCAGATGAAAAAGCCGACCACCTCGCCGGAGGCAGTCGCGAAGGACAGGCTTGTCTCTCCCTCCTCGGCCCGGCCGGTCCATGTGAAGCGCATCCCCTCGAACAGGTAGTCCTTCTCGAGCTCCGTCAGGAAGTCGCCGTCTAGAAACCGCACGGCCACATGCAGATATTCCTCGCCGGGCGTTTGCCTGATCTTGCCGGTATCGGAAATGATCGGCTTGACGCTGACGATGGCCGGATGACGGTCGACCACCATCAGGTCCGTTACCCCGGGGCTTAGGAAACGGCCGCTCACACCCTCCCTGTCTCCGGCGCGCATCTTCTTGCGCATCGCCTCCAGCAGCGGCGTGATGGAGCGGGCGAGCGCGGCGAAGCCGTCGCTTGCCGTGCGCGCGTTTGCGGAAAAGCCGGCAACGAGCTCGTTCTTCGAATCGAGGATGTAGGCTGCGTCATGGCCGAAATAGGTGTGCATCCAGCTCCCGAGATTATNGTCGATCCATTCCAGATCCTTGCCCGCCCTCACATACTCGACGGCATCGTCCCAGACCGTGACGCTTTCCTGCTGGTAGGCGATCGACTCCTGCATACGGGAGATGACCAGTTGCATGAGCCGTTCCTGCCGCTCCATCGCGACCCGGTCGGCCTCCTGGCTGGACCATAAGAGAAGACCTATCACCGCAAAGCTCGCGGCCGCGACCGCCGCGAAAACCGGAATGACGACCTTTATGGCAAAAGAATTGAACAACGCGGAAAGCCGCATACCCTGCACCCCCTTGTGGCGGCGCACCGTGGGGCGAAATGTTTAAGCTTGGATTGATTGATTGTTACGGTTTCAAATCAGTTCGACGGTCCATCCGCGAAATTTTGCCGCGANTCCGTTCGCGCGATCCTGTCCTAAGGAGGAAGGAGGCATGGAGGACATCACAGAGGGTTTTCGGGTGGGGGAACGGCTGATCCCCTGGGGCACGACGCGCGAACAGGCGGTGCGGATGCTCGGACTTGGCGAGGGAGCCCTTCGGCGTTACGAGATCAGCCTGCCCTGCCCCTTCGCCTATGGGCTACCCGCCCTGTCCGTCCGGTTCTCCGGCCCCGCTGCCGATCGCCCGGTCCTGAATGCGACCTATGACCTCGCCGATATCGGTGGTCTTCGCCCTGTCGATTGGGCCGACGCGGTGGAAAGCCTGCTCGGTTCCCCGGGAAAGATCAGCCGTCACGAGCCGTCCGGTTCCGCCCCCGCGGAGAATACGGTTGTCCTCAATGCGGATTGGTCGCGGGGTGACGTTCGCCTGGGAATGTGGATTTACGGCGCCCCTCACTCCACAGACCGCGGCCGGTCCGTCGGATCAGTGCAGCTCTCCTGGCGGGAGGAAGTGGCGGCCGAGCCCTATCTTGCCGAATGGATGGCACAGTGCGAGCGGCTTGCCGAGGCCGCGGCGACGCTCTCCGGCATTCAGGTGTACGCGCTCGACTGGCCCGCGAGCCCCCGCTATGGCTATGGCCTGAGCGGCAAGGATGCCGACACGCAGCAAAGGGTGCGCTTCCTCAGGCACTCGCTCCACGCACCGGAAGTGCTTACCACACCGTCACAGGTCGCCCGCCGCCTCAGCCCCTCGCAATTTGCGGTCTGGACCAGCCGCTCCGGAGAACTCTGGGCCGCCTCCACCCGGTGGGACACACGGGCTTTCCCCATCGGCAAGCCCGTCACGATCGATAGGGTTGAGATTCTTCCCGCCAAGGGTGCGGGTTACTCCGCGCTTGAGATCGGCCCTTGGCATGTGAGGTCCCATCAGGGATCGCGCGAAATCGCCCGGGCGGCAGAGCAGATCGGCTCGTTTCCCGGCGTAAGGATAGAGCGCCACGAAGCCTACGATTGCTGAGGCGGCCGCCGCCCTCCTCGACCCCGCGAAGTGGAGTGAAGGAAGGTGGCTCGGGCGAAGCCCGCGACGGTGAGGGGGTAAAAAGGCTGCGACAGCCCTATGCAACCGCCAGCCGGTTGCTACTGCAGCATGTCCTTGACGATGCCGCTGGCCTTGCCGAGGTCCATCTGGTCGGGGAACTTTTCCTTGAGCGCGTTCATGCAGCGGCGCATGTCGCGCAGGCTCCCGGCCCCCACCTCGTGCACCACCTGCTCGCAGGCCTTCCGCATGGCATCGTCACCGAGCGGCTTGGGCAGGAGGCCGGAGATGATTTCGATCTCCCGGCGCTCGGCCGCGGCCTCCTGCGGGCGATTGCTTTCCTCGAATTGGCGTGCCGATTCCTTGCGCTGCTTCACCATCCGAACGAGGATTTCCCTGATCTCCTCGTCGCTTACGGGGTCGCGCCCCGCATTGCGGGCGGCCGAATCGCGGTCCCTGATCGCCGCCTGTATCAGGCGCAGGGTGGGAATGCGCTCCTTGTCCTGAGCTTCGATCGCGGCTTTCAGCGCCTGGGCGATTTTTTCGCGCATGGCGTTTGAGTCTCCCGTCACAAATGCGACCATAATGCTGGCAGCCTACCGATGCAAACCGCTTTTCTCACGCTAACTGCCTGAAAATGTTTGCTATCTCGCTCCGCACGCAACAGGGGAAGAATCAGCTGCGTCGATTGCGCCCTATTGCCCGCGCTCATGATGACCGTTAAATGTCCCTTGCGAGCGGCAGGCCGCATCTGCCGGTGGTTCGCATGTGCCGCGCCATATGGCGCGGTTATGGGTGTCTTTCAAGCCCGGCCGGAGCAACCGAGATATGGAGTTTTTGCATGGCTGAGACTGAGCCATGGAGCGTGCGCGGGCCGACAGCGCTGCTGGTTCTGGCTGACGGCACGGTGTTCGAGGCGAACGGCCTCGGTGCAACCGGCCATGCCGTCGGGGAGCTGTGTTTTAACACCGCGCTCACCGGCTATCAGGAAATCCTCACCGATCCCTCCTATGCCGGGCAGATCGTCACCTTCACCTTCCCGCACATCGGCAATGTCGGCGCCAACAGCGAGGACATAGAGGACCTCAATCCTGCCGCCCGGGCCGGCGCCGTGGGCGCGGTCTTCCGCGCCGATGTCACCGCACCCTCCAACTACCGCGCGGCCGAACATCTCGACGCGTGGCTGAAACGGCGCGGCATCGTCGCGCTTTCCGGCATCGACACGCGCGCGCTCACGGCGCTCCTGCGTGAAAAGGGTGCGGCGAACGCGGTGATCGCCCACTCGCCCGACGGCCGCTTCGACGTGGAGGCGCTGAAAAAGGAGGCGCGCAGCTGGAGCGGCCTCGTTGGCCTCGATCTTGCCAGGGAAGTCACCTCCGGCCAGTCATCCACATGGACCGAGACGCCCTGGGTATGGAGCGAGGGCTACGGCACGGCCGGCGAGACGCCGCTGCACATCGTGGCCATCGACTACGGCGTCAAGCGCAACATCCTGCGCATGCTGTCGAGCCTCGGTGCGAAGGTGACCGTGGTGCCCGCCACCGCGACCGCGGAGGACATCCTGGCCATGAAGCCGGATGGCATCTTCCTCTCCAACGGCCCCGGCGATCCTGCGGCCACCGGCGAATACGCCGTGCCCACGATCCGCGCGCTGCTCGAGACCGGCATCCCCATTTTCGGCATCTGCCTCGGCCATCAGATGCTGGCCCTCGCGCTCGGTGCCAAGACCGTCAAGATGCATCAGGGCCATCACGGCGCCAATCACCCGGTGAAGGACTTCACCACCGGCAAGGTCGAGATCGTTTCGATGAACCACGGCTTCGCAGTGGACTCCAAGTCTCTGCCCGAAGGCGTTGAAGAGACTCACGTTTCCCTCTTCGACGGCTCGAACTGCGGCATCGCCCTTACCGGCAAGCCGGTCTTCTCCGTGCAGCATCACCCCGAGGCCTCTCCCGGCCCGCAGGATTCGCACTACCTCTTCCGCCGCTTCGTCAATCTGATCCGCGAGCGGAAGGGCGAGCCCGCACTCGCCGAGCGCTGACACAAAGCCGAGCGCTGACACAAAAAAGAAGGGGCGGCTTGTCCGGCCGCCCCCAAGTTTCACCATGCGTCAGGACGAAAGGCGCAGTTTGGTGATTCCGTCACGGATATCTTTGAAGACCGCATCGAGCTGGCTGCGCGAGGGCGTGTCGAAATAGTGCGCCGGTGAGCTCGCGCAGTCGCGCAGCATCTGGCCCGTCGCCACATCCGGCTCCTCGAGGCGGATCGTGTAGATCTGATAGCCCCACTTTTCCTTGGCGTTGGTGCAGGCCTGAAGGGTCTTTTCGTTCATGAGCTGGTTCGTCAGCTTGTCGTTGCCGCTCTTCACGCCAAGCCGCCCGTCCACCAGATAGCCGAAGCTGGAGTAGGTCGAGCCCAACGCATTGGAGGTGTTGCCGAACACGTTCGCGCCGTCGCTCAGCACGATCATGATCTTCTCGAGCCCCCGCACATCCGCCGGGTTCTTGCCCTCGGTGAAGGGCGGATGCGGCGACAGCACGCGCATGCCCCAGGCCACGCCTTCCATGATGTTCGTGTTGCCCTGCGCCGTGAAGCTGCGGACCTTGCGCTTCAGATCCTCATAGTCGTTCGACAGCGGCGTGATCGGCTGGGCATAGCAGCCCCAATTGGGCCCTCTCCCGCCGCGTATGTCCTTGCCGAAGGGCGGCGCTGCAAAGCCGTTCTCGCCAACCACCGCGTTGCCGCCCGGCAGATCCTTGATCCGCTTGCTGCCCACGATCGCCTTGGCCTGGTTGACGAGCCCGTATTTAAGAAGCCGGAGGGCCCGCGCGTCGGGCGAATTGTCCAGCGGATTGTCGTCATACGACTTCGCATAACCCAGATAGTCGTTGCTGTAGTAGTTCCACCAGCTCGATTCGGGTTCGTCTATGGCGAAGGCCGGCACGAACAGACTCGCCGGGTCGTTCTTCACTGGCGGCGTGTCTTCCACCGCATGATCCTTGCCGCCGGAAGAAATGCGCGTCTCCACGCATCCGCCCCACTCCTGCCCCAGATTCGCGATGACGTCGAAGCGGCTCACACCGTTCACGAGATCGATCTGCGGAATCGGGCTCATGCCATCCAGATCCAGCCAGTCGGCACCGGTTCCGATAATGCGCCGCTTCTTCGAATCGTAGCGCGGCCCGAACTGAGGCCCCACATTGACGAAGGAGGAAAACGGAACGAGCGCGAACTTCAGCCTGTCGCGGTCGTCCACGCGTGCGGAAAGATCGTCGATCAGCCCGATCACCGCATCCTTCATGGCCTGGAGCTTTCCGCCCTGCATGGAGCCGGTCGTATCCAGCACCAGCGCGATCTCGTAGGAAGCGAAGGCCATGTCGGCCGTGGAAGCCGCCCGCACCGGCCATTTGTCGTAGCCGAACAGCCCGCCGAAGGCGAGCGGCACGGACGTTCTGGCCGAAAGCGTCACCGCCGTGCCGTTGCGCACCACCTGCATGTCGGTGAAGGCATTGGCGAGGTTTCCAGTGAGATATGCGTTTGCAATCTCCCGCGCCTCGGCGTCGGAAATCTTGTCGCCCCTCTGCGCCACCGCCAGCACCGCAGCATCAAGCGCCTGCTGGAGCTCGACCCGTATGCGGCTCGTGTTGGCATAATCGACCGCCAGCCCCGCCGCCCCCATGATGGGAACGGCCGCCAGCGCCGTCAGCATTGCGAAATTGCCCGCCCGATCGCCCGTAAAGGCGCCGAGCGCCTTCTGCATAATGCCCCTGAGTTTCATCGCCCCCGCGTCTCCATTGGACACGGGCGACCCTATCATCGGCGGTTTAAAGCGCGTTTAAGCGGATATTTTCAATTCTAACGATTGCCGGGCCGCGTGAAACGCTCACCGTACCGCCCCGGTCGCCGCGACGCGCGCCGCCTGAAGGGAAAAGCCGCCAGCCGGAACACGCCGAAGCCGGAAAGAAGCCCGACCGCCGTCCATGCCAGCCCGTGCGCCGTCAGGGGCACGGCTGGCTCGAAGTTCCTCACCGTTCCCTCCAGCACCGCCTGGTCGGGCGCGGCGATCACCGCCAGCGGGCGAAGCACGGGCGGCAGTTCGCCGAGCCGTTCCGACTGATAACGAAGACGCTCGAAACGCGCGATGGTGCGGCGTATGGACTGTCCACGGTCGCGAAGGAAGGGCTCCTCGGCCTGATCGTGCAGCGCCAGCGCCTCCTCCCGCCTGAGATTGTTGCGCGCCGCATCCGCATCGAAATCCGCCACCACATGGGCAACCTCCTCGAGCGCGCCTCCTAGTCTCTGCCGGTATTGCTGCGCCAGCTCGGGCGCCTGCGAAGCCACTGCTCCGCCCGCGAGCGAGACGATGAGCGCGCCGACGGTCGCCGCCTTCATGCGCTTCTCACGGCCTCAACGCCCGGCCGGTGCATGCCTCACACGTCCCCGCTGAACGTGTCGCAATCGGCCAGCCGCCCGCTCTCCAGCCCGCGCGCGAACCACCGCTGCCGCTGCTCGGACGTGCCGTGGTTGAAGCTGTCGGGCACCACATAGCCCTGAGCGCGCTTCTGCAGCGTNTCGTCGCCGATCTGGAAAGCCGCATTCAGCGCCTCCTCGACATCGCCTTCCTCGAGCAGTCCTTTCTGCGCCGTGTGGTGCGCCCAGATTCCGGCAAGGCAGTCCGCCTGCAGTTCCACTCGCACGGACATGGCATTCGCCTCCCCNTGGCTCATTTGTGANCGCATCCGGTTGAAGCGCGGCAGCACGCCCATCAGGTTCTGCACATGGTGGCCCACCTCATGGGCAATCACATAGGCCTGCGCGAAGTCGCCGGCGGCCTCGAAGCGGCGCGCGAGTGCATTGAAGAAATCAAGGTCTAGATAGACCTGCCGGTCGCCGGGACAGTAGAAGGGNCCGGTTGCCGCCGATGCGGAGCCGCAGGCCGACTCGACAAACTCCGAAAACAGCACCAGACGGGGCTCGACATAGCGCACCCCCTGTCCGGCAAAAATGCCTTGCCAGACATCCTCCGTCTCCGCCAGCACCACGCCCACGAACTCGGTGGTCTCATCATTGGCCGTCTGCTGCCCTGTGGTCACGCCCGGTCCTCCGGCCAGCATTTCAAGCGGATCGATGCCCAGCGCCCTCATGCCGAAAAACAGCACCACGAGGATGATGAGGGTCGACAGCGACATCCTGCCGCCGCCCCGCCCCACGGGAATGCGGATCGGCATGCCGCGTCCCATTCCCGGAAAACCTGCCCGGCGGCGGTCCTCGACATTGCTGCTTTGACGGCGGCCTCTCCAGCGCATGAAATCGCCTATCCTCTGTCCGCGATGCGGCCGCTGATCCTCAGCGCGCGCAAATCAGTCTCAACAGAATAGTGGAAACCGCGGGCGAAATCATGTCCCGCGCGTTTCGCCGCCCGCGCCCGGCCGGGCCTTCANCGTTCCGAGAGAGCCAGCCTCGCTCCNAGCGCCACAAAGGCGGCCGCGAAAGTGCGNCGCATCCAGGCAAGTACCCGCGGCCTCGAGATGATCTGGTTGCGAATGGCCGCCGCGAAGAAGCCGTAACCGGTGAAGATGACAAAGGTCAGCGCCATGAAAACGGCGCTCATCTCCAGCATGCGGCTGAGGGCATCGGGCTCGGTGCTTGCCACGAATTGCGGCAGGAAGGCGAAGAAGAAGATGGAAAGCTTCGGGTTCAGGACATTGACCAGAACGCCCGTGACGATCACCTGCCTTGCGGACTGCGGCGCAGCATTCTCCTCGACCCGCAGCGCCCCCTGCTCCCTGAGGGTCTTCCAGGCCATGTAGAGCAGATAGGCGACACCGAGATATTTCAGCACCTGGAAGGCGACGGCGCTCGTATGCAGCAGGGCGGCTAGACCGGTGATGGCCGCCGCCATATGCGGCACGATTCCCAATGTGCAGGCAAAGGCCGCCACCACGCTCGCCCGCGCACCGCGCGAAAGCCCCGCCGCCAACGTATAGAGCACGCCGGCTCCCGGCGAGACGACCACGATCAGCGAAGTGAGCAGGAATTCCGGGCTCATTGAGGGTCCCCGAGCTTGCGTGCCAGCCCCAATATGTGGAGGACCAATCTTTATCGATAAGTCGTCCAAACCGCTAGACTTGATCCGGGAGGCGTACTCGATAAAGTCAGCTTAAGGCGCATTAGACTCTGTTGAGCGATCCGCCAGATGTGTCGTTGGCGCAAACGCCAGTTCCTCGGGACCAATGATGTGAACAGAAGCGTCGGTCCTCGCGAACTCGGCGACTTCTGGCTTGCAGCGGTTACGGCTCGATAACACAGCCATAGGTGATGACGAACGATGGCGAAGGCTTGTCCAGTTCGCGTCGCAACGGTCCGCAGCTCCCTTTCCTTAGCGATAAAGCGACCAATGGCGCACGCCTTTTACAATCACGACTAATACAGAGCTGTCCGGTGGCACCGGCAGCGGTCTTATCGACGTGCCTTTCGCATCCGGCTTTCGTGAGTTGGGTTGGGAAAACGCAGCTTTCCGGCTGTTTCAGATTTCTCCAGCCAGAACCCCGCAAGCCGTTGCGACTTACGGGGGTGGCAGAAAATTCAAGTACAAGCCAACATTTCAGTTAAGAGCTGGGCTTGCGCGGTCCTACTTCCGTATGCGCCGCGCGGCATACATCAGCACCGATTACCGGTTGCCAGGGGGACGGGCAGGCGGCCCCTCCCCTCGGCAATCTACCGCTCTACCAGCTCTACGCGGCGGTTTTCCGCCCGTCCGGCTTCCGTGCGGTTACTGGCGACCGGCGAAAGGAACCCCGCGCCCGCCGGCGTCAGCCGCTCGGCGGCGATGCCGTAGGTGCTGGTGAGTTCCGCCACGATCGCCTGCGCGCGCCGCATGGAGAGATCGAGATTGTATTCCATGCTGCCTTGATTGTCGGTGTGGCCGACGACTAGGATCTTCAGTTCCGGATTGCTCTTCATCAGTTCGGCGATCTGATCGAGCGCCGGGCGGCTCTCCGGCTTGATGTCCGTCTTGTCGGTGTCGAAATGGATGCCGTAGATGGCGATCTTGCCGGTGTCGGAGATGGCTTTCGCCATTTCCTTGGCGTCCACCATGCGGTCCTCCATCTCGCCGGTCTCCACGACGATCACCTGATTGAGCACCTGGCCGTTGTTGATGCTGACCAGAACCGACGCATAGACCGTCGGATCGCCCTTCTTGACGGCGGCGATGTAGCGGAAGTCGTCAAGATTGACGCTCATGAACGGCATCGGCATCACTTCCGTCCCGGAGTAGCGGAAATTGTATCCCCCGCAGTCCTTGTCCCGGCACTTGTAGAGGATTTCGTAGCCGCTCCCCGTCAGTCGGTTCTCGTAGTTGCGCGCGACCTCCAGCACTGAAGGCCCGGGATCCAGCTTGTAGGCGATGCGCACCACGCGGCCTTCGAGCATCATCCCCTCGCCGCGCTCCGCACGCTCGACTGGCCCCGTTGCGATCCAGTACTCGTCGAAATCCTTGGCGTCGTAGTGCGTGATCCAGGAGCCCTCGAAGCGCCCGATATCGGGATAGTCGGCGCTGCCGTCGACATCCGTACCGGCGGCGAAGACCCCGCCTGTCCACAAGAATGCGGCCAGAAACCCTGCGGCTGCGGTTGCCAGTCGGTGCATCGTAACCCCCCAGACCAAAGCCTTCCTTTGCTGCCTTCCTTTTAACACAAGCCGGAGAACTGTCGAACACGGCGTGGAAAAAAGCAGGCGGGCGTGTTTTGCCGGCTTCTGCATTTCCGGGCTGCCCGAAACTTGACGCATGTTCTTCTGCAGGCAACTCTGTTTCAAGGTTCTGCCGACCCGTCCAGAAGTGGGTGACGCCCGATGCGCCTCTTTCTCACCTCGCTCGCTTTCGGCCTTGCCGGATTTGTCCTCGTTCCCCTTGCCGTCTTCGTCTTTGGCCTCTTGCTCGCCTATCTGCTCGACCCGCGCTGCGGAACGCCCGGAGATTCGGGCGGCTGCGAGATGGGCATGGCGAGTCTTGCCTTTACCTTGGCGATACCGGGCGCGCTCGGAGGAATCGCCCTTGCCGTCACGCGCCATCTCCGGCGCAGGCGAGGATGAACGGCGCACAGCTTCCGGCCGTTGCCTTTGCTTCCGCCACCTTCGGCGCAGGTGCGGACGGAGCGGCGTTGCCGCAGCCGGCGATCGCGCCGGAAGGTCCGCCGTTGGGTAAACCTGCTTTTTTGGGGTTCCGTCGCCCGGCGTCCTTGCCTATAAGGCCCGCCTAGCCTCAAGGTTTGATTTTTCTCAACGCGCCTCGCGCTCCTGCGCCGGGGCGCGACGCGCACGAACGGACCCTTCATGCCCAAACGCACCGACATCAAGTCGATCCTGATCATCGGGGCCGGCCCCATCGTCATCGGCCAGGCCTGCGAGTTCGACTATTCCGGCACCCAGGCAGTCAAGGCGCTGAAAGCGGAAGGCTACCGCGTCATCCTGGTCAACTCCAATCCGGCCACCATCATGACCGACCCGGAGCTGGCCGACGCCACCTATATCGAGCCGATCACGCCGGAGGTCGTGGCCAAGATCATCGCCAAGGAGCGGCCGGATGCCCTCCTGCCCACCATGGGCGGGCAGACTGCGCTCAACACAGCGCTCTCGCTGCGCCGCATGGGCGTGCTCGAACGCTACGGCGTGGAGATGATCGGCGCCAATGCGGAGGCCATCGACAAGGCGGAGGACCGCGCGCTCTTCCGCGAGGCCATGGCCCGCATCGGGCTTGAGACGCCCCGCTCCATGCTCGCCAACGCCACCGAGGTGAAGGAAGCCGACCGGCAGAAGCACGAGGCCGAGCGTGCGGCCCTGCGCGCCAAATATTCCGGCCCCGAGCTCGACGCAGCGCTCGATGCACTGGAAGCCGAGTGGCAGCGCGGCGAAGGCGACCGCAAGCAGCGCTACATGGCCCACGCCATGGCCGTGGCCGCCCAGGCGCTCGAGCATGTGGGCCTGCCCGCCATCATCCGCCCCTCCTTCACGCTCGGCGGCACGGGCGGCGGCATCGCCTACAACCGCTCCGAATTCTTCGAGATCGTCGAGCGCGGCCTCGACGCCTCCCCCACCACGGAAGTGCTGATCGAGGAGTCCGTCCTCGGCTGGAAGGAATACGAGATGGAGGTCGTCCGCGACAAGGCGGACAACTGCATCATCGTCTGCTCCATCGAGAACGTGGACCCGATGGGCGTGCATACGGGCGATTCCATCACCGTCGCCCCCGCGCTGACCCTCACCGACAAGGAATACCAGCGCATGCGCAACGCCTCGATCGCGGTGCTGCGCGAGATCGGCGTCGAGACCGGCGGCTCCAACGTCCAGTTCGCCGTCAATCCGGCCGACGGGCGCATGGTCGTCATCGAGATGAACCCGCGCGTCTCGCGCTCCTCGGCGCTCGCCTCCAAGGCCACGGGCTTCCCCATCGCCAAGGTCGCCGCCAAGCTCGCCGTCGGCTACACTCTGGACGAGCTCGAAAACGACATTACGGGCGGCGCCACGCCCGCCTCCTTCGAGCCCTCCATCGACTACGTCGTCACCAAGATCCCGCGCTTCGCCTTCGAGAAGTTCCCGGGCTCCGAGCCGGTGCTCACCACCGCCATGAAGTCCGTGGGCGAGGTCATGGCCATCGGCCGCACCTTCGCCGAATCGCTGCAGAAGGCGCTGCGCGGCCTTGAGACGGGCCTCACCGGCCTCGACGAAATCGACATCCCCGGCTACGAGCCGGGGGGCGACCCGTCCGAGAACAAGAACGCCATCCGCGCCGCGCTCGGCACNCCCACGCCCGACCGGCTGCGCATGGTCGCCCAGGCGCTGCGCCTCGGCATCTCCGTCGAGGAGGTGCACGCCATGTGCCAGATCGACCCCTGGTTCCTGGAGCAGATCGCCGCCATCATCGCGCTCGAAGAGCGCGTGCGCGAGCACGGCCTGCCGAAGGACGCGGCCAATCTGCGCATGCTGAAGGCGCACGGCTTCTCCGATTCCCGCCTCGCCTCGCTCGCCAGGACCGACGCCGAAGAGGTCCGCAAGCTTCGCGAATCCCTCGGCGTCCACCCGGTCTTCAAGCGCATCGACACCTGCGCCGCCGAGTTCGCCGCCCCCACCGCCTACATGTACTCCACCTACGAGGCGCCCTTCGCCGGCGCCCCCGCCGACGAGTCGCAGGTCTCCGACCGCAAGAAGGTCGTCATCCTCGGCGGCGGGCCCAACCGCATCGGCCAGGGCATCGAGTTCGACTATTGCTGCTGTCACGCCGCCTTCGCGCTTGCCGACGCCGGCTACGAGTCGATCATGATCAACTGCAACCCGGAGACGGTCTCCACCGACTACGACACCTCCGACCGCCTCTATTTCGAGCCGCTCACCCCGGAAGACGTGCTCGAGATCCTCCGCGTCGAGGCCTCGCGCGGCGAGCTCGTCGGGGTCATCGTCCAGTTCGGCGGCCAGACGCCCCTGAAGCTCGCCGACAGCCTGGAGCGCGCCGGCATCCCCATCCTCGGCACCTCGCCCGACGCCATCGACCTTGCCGAGGACCGCGACCGCTTCCAGAAGCTCCTGCAGAAGCTCGGCCTCAAGCAGCCCAGGAACGGCATCGCCTACTCCGTCGAGCAGGCCCGCGTCGTGGCCTCCGAGCTCGGCTTCCCGCTCGTCGTGCGCCCGTCCTACGTGCTCGGCGGCCGCGCCATGCAGATCGTCTGGGACGAGGCGCGCCTGCAATCCTACCTGCTCGACACCGTCCCCGGCCTGGTGCCGGAGGAAATCCGCCAGAAATACCCGGCCGACAAGACCGGCCAGATCAACACGCTGCTGTCGAAGAACCCGCTCCTCTTCGACACCTATTTGACCGAAGCCATCGAGGTGGACGTCGACTGCCTCTCCGACGGCGACGAAGTCTTCGTCTGCGGCATCATGGAGCACATCGAGGAGGCGGGCATCCATTCCGGCGACTCGGCCTGCTCGCTTCCCGTCCACTCGCTCTCGCCCGAAATCGTCGACGAGCTCGAACGCCAGACCAAGGCGCTTGCCAAGGCCCTCCATGTCGGCGGCCTCATGAACGTGCAGTACGCCGTCAAGGANGGCGAGGTCTTCGTGCTGGAGGTCAACCCGCGCGCCTCGCGCACCGTGCCTTTCGTCGCCAAAACCATCGGCCGGCCGATCGCCAAGATCGCCGCCCGCGTCATGGCGGGCGAGAGCCTGGCCGACACCTTCGCCGCCTACGGCNNGCTCCCCGANACNCGCGCTCTCGGCCACATCGCGGTCAAGGAAGCCGTCTTCCCCTTCGCCCGCTTCCCCGGCGTGGACATCCTGCTCGGGCCCGAGATGAAGTCCACCGGCGAGGTCATGGGGCTCGACCGCGACTATGCGCTCGCCTTCGCCAAGGCGCAGCTCGGCGCGGGCGTCGATCTGCCCCGCTCCGGCACGCTCTTCGTCTCCGTGCGCGACGAGGACAAGCCGCGCGTGCTGCCGGCCGTCCGCCGCCTGGCCGATCTCGGCTTCAAGGTGCTCGCCACCGGCGGCACGGCCCGTTACTTGCGCGAAAACGGCGTTGCCGCCGAAAAGATCAACAAGGTGCTCGAAGGCCGCCCGCACATCGAGGACGCGATCCGCAACCGCCAGGTCCAGCTCGTCTTCAACACGACGGACGGCCAGAAGGCGGTCTCCGATTCAAAATCGCTGCGCCGCGCCACGCTGATGCAGAAGGTGCCCTACTACACCACCATGGCCGGCTGCCACGCCGTGGTGGAAGCCATCGCCGCGCTCAAGGCGGGGAGCCTGGAGGTGAGGCCATTGCAGGGGTATTTTGGGTAGCGGAGTTTCGTCAACGCTTGCAAAAGCGTCTCCACTTGGTACGCATTAACTAGCGGACATCCCGTGCATTCGTCTGGGCAAAAGCTAGAGCCTCATCGCGCTTGCTTTTCAGTACCCGAGGATGCGCTGGACTTCACGCC